>Ga0179593_1544867_pt1 | contig 11303 bp, 17 predicted proteins | sample CZODoug2_1_08_16_FD_185931 | JGI IMG/M metagenome (GOLD analysis project Ga0179593, IMG submission 185931) | Vadose zone soil fungal communities from Angelo Coast Range Reserve, California, USA - CZODoug2_1_08_16fungal (PacBio error correction) | ecosystem: Environmental > Terrestrial > Soil >... | reverse complement strand
TTCTCTCTTTTCTTTTTCCTCGAACCTCTTTTTCCCCCCTTCCCCCTTCCCCGTCGCAGCGGAAAGAGTCGATTACTGTATTTTGACCGCGGCCTTCGACAGGCTTTTTCTGCATAAGCTCCTCTTCCCTCCTCTGCAGCAGCATCGGAACCTTTCGTGTATGTGATCGCCACGTAGTAAGTAGCCAGCAGACGCTTGGCGATTGCAGCACCAATTCCTCCCCCTCCCCTCTCCTCCCGGAATGAGTGCACCTATTTCCTTTTTCTTCCCCCCCCCTTTACGGCTGGATCATGGACCGAAAAAATTTGTGAACAAACCCTCGTTAGGAGTCCTTGGTCGGCTCCCCCCCCCCTATTTTATTTTATCCCGCTGCTCCCTTTCTCCCCCCCCCCCTCTCTGTCAATACGCTTTCGTCGAAAACGCGAGTCAAGGGAAAAGAGCCAGTCCAAGAATGAAAGTGCTGCCACCTACGACGCTAGCACTCTTCCCCCCGTCGCAGATTGTCCCCTTTTTCCCCCCCACCCCCTCTCTACGGAGGACGCCGCTTATAGTCGCGCGGGATTGCCCATGATCAATGCACTCCGGTGCCATCAGCATTGTGCGACGCCCCTCCCTTTTCCGGACAAGCCTCTTCTTTTTTCCCTTCCTTTCTCTCACTCCTCAACCACAAGGTTAGAGGGAAAGAGCAGAGCAGGAGAATACAAAAAAAAAGGGGTGGGATAACCTATTTCGAGGGGGCTACAGGCTCGGCTGATCCGCTTCTCCCCCCGCTAGTGACCGCGGGGTTTCCCCCTTTTCCCCCTTTTTTTCCACTTTGTATTGCACATTACGGCAGAGAAGTTTTTTTTTCTTTTTCTCCCCGGGCCCACGTGATCCGCAAAGGGTGGAAAGAGAAGCAGGAAGAAGAGGAGGGAAGGAAATGGAAGCGCGCAAACTTTTTTTCCCAAAAGTTCTCTCTTTTTCTTCCCCCTTCTCTTTATGAAATCCGAAAAGAGCCAGAATAAGTCGTAAGGGATGATTAATAAGCGCTCATTGCCCTTTTCCCCCCTTTCGAATCCCTTTTTCCTCTTCCCCCTTTCTCTCGATTGTACGGCCGGTGTAGTAGGATTGTTCGATCGACTTAAAGTCAATTGGACGCTTCCGCGCCCTCCCCTTGCCTGTAGAGTGCATCTTTTTTTTCCCCCTTTCTCCCCCTTTTCTTTCCTAGTGTTTCATGACGTTCGTCTTCTTTTTCCAAAAGAACCAGATATTGTTCGAGCAGGAGATGATGGTCCGCCACTTTCTCGGCTGGGATACGCAATCTTCCCCTCCTTCCTGCGCGCGCGCGCCTACCCCCTAAGCCCAGGGAACTATTCGGCTCCCCTCGATTCAGCACCATCGGGCTCCTTTTTTCCCCCTTTTTTTCCCCGGTCCTTTTCCTTCCTCTTCCCTCTCTGTCGAATGGTGAAAGAATTTCGCAGCGCCTCTCCACGTGCGCCCCCTCCCCCCTAATAGGTCGATGCTTTCCCTTCTTTTCCCTTTTTTGTTCCCTCCCCCTTTCTTTCCAATACGCGTGATTTCTTACAACAATCCACCTAGCAGCAGGTGCCGAGGATCGTATAGTTTCATTCCCTCTTCCCTCCTTCCACAATGCCCTTTCCTTTCCCCCCTCTTCCTCCCTTCCTTGAAGTAGAAGTAGGTTACAGCTTTTTGAAGTGGAGGAAGAGCCCTGAAGCTAGCACAAAAGCGTGCGTGCAGTTCCCGAGCCTATTTCTCCCTCCCCTTCCCTCCCCCTTTCTTCCCCCAAGCAGGCACCCGATTGCCGCGACACATAGGAGAAGGAACAAATTGGTTTGATAGAAGCGGAAGAATCGTGAAACTTCAGCGGACTCTCCCCTTTCCCCCCCCCTTTCCTGACGCCGTCGTTGTTACTTCTCCCCTTTTTTCTCCCTTTCCCCTCCCGTCGAATCATAGCCTTCAGAGTTGTAACGGAATTGAACCCGTTCTGGGCAGTTCAAAGCTGAGAGGCCGCGTATTGAATGGCTACTTCTGTGTTTTTGTCTTCTCCGTAACCCTTCTTTTTTTTTTCTTCCCCCTCCCTTCTTTGGTTACGTGCCGCGGGGCGATCACAGAAACGCCCGCAGTGGTGGAAAACCAGAGGCGGCCACTTTGGACCTTTTTCTGGCCGGGGAAACCCTTCTCTTAGTCCTCGGAGGACGTTCTGCCGCATTTCTACATAATCTTCCCCCCCCCCTTTTTTCTCCTTGTCTCACGCGAAGGATAGATTAAGAGAAACCGCGAGACACAGAAAACCATCAGCATCTTCAACGATCCGTAAAATCGAAGGCCCCCCCCTTTCTCCCCCCCTCCTCCCAAACCGGCTTAATTCCAACCTTAGCTAAGAATTCCAGGTGTGTCCTGCTCGATCTCTTTCCTTGCGAATCTCTTTTCCTTCCTCCCCCCCCCCTTTTCTTAGACTGCCAATTTCCCAATACTAGAAGAAAAGCACAACACGTCCCTGGCGGATCCCCGTATAGCCCCCTCCCCAGAGAATTTTTTTTTTCCCCCCCTTCCCCCCTCTTCTTTTCCGCAACGCAAACCCAAAAGAAATTGGAGTAAACAGACAGTAAAAAAATAAAGTTGCCTTCGGCGTCCTTTCCTCCCTTTCTTCTTCTCCCTTCTTCCCCCTCCATCCCTTTGCAGCTTGAAACTGCAGAATGAGACAATGTTTTCTATTGTTCCGCTCTAGCTGAGGGTTTTTTTTCTTTCCGTTGCACAGTTGTAGCCGGACAAAAATTTGCCAAACAAACGCTCCGTTCGCGTCGACTTTTCCAAAGAGATTTTCCCTTTCCCCCTACCCAAGGCGTGGCATGATTATTATGAAACGGTCCAGCCCCCCCCCTCCCCCTGCCGAACCTCCTCCCCCCTCTTTCTCCAGCCCAGCGATTGTGTCGAATTGGTCAGGCGCAAGTCTCGGGTGGTTTCGAGTTCGCGCAGGCCCCTCCTTTCCTTCCCTTTGTCGAGACACAGCACCTCGGCGAAGAGAGAGGGGAGCGATATGGATTTCGGGTTTTTTTTTTTTTTTCTCCCCCCACCTCATTAGTGACGAACACTGGAATGAAAGGAAGTGTGAAAAACACAGACACGCCTCCGGAATTTCCTCCATTCCTTTCTCACATCCCTACAGCCACTCTTTTTTTTTTTTTTTTTTTTCGATGGGAAATTCAGTTATCGGTTGCTAACCAGAGCTGCCGTAACCATCGAACAGAATGGTCTGCGTTCCGGCAACGGAGTCCCCCTATTTTCCGATCCTTTCTTCCCCCCCCCTCCCCCCCTCTTCTCCTTTCCTCTTTCCCGACTAGCGACAAAATCCGCCAGAGGGTATGAAGTCAATTGCGACATAATTTGTTAATTCCCTTTTCCTCTCAGCCGGCTGATCCTCTCCCCTTCCCCCCCCCTTTGTACGGAAACAGGGAGATGCCTACGAAGATGGGCCTTGACGCGATGAAGCGCAGCCATCATCTCGATATACCCCTCCCCTTCCCCTTCCCGCCTTCCCTTGCAGTCCACGATGTGTGCGTTAAAAAGGATGATCGATATCATGCGTGTCAGATTCCATCAGCATTCCCCTTTTCAACCCCTCCCTCATTCCGACTCTCTGGGAACGCATCCGGCCAGCAAATTAACGTAGTTAAATGATCTATATATGTTCCTAATAAAAGTTGTTGTGTTGAGCGAGAGCATGGACTATTTCATTTCTGGCCGGAGTAGTTCTCTCTTTTTTTTTCCCTTTTTTCCCCCTCTCCCCCCGCCCCTTTTCCGCACACATGTGGGGACGCAAAGGGGAGCGGTCAGGGGTAAGTGCGAGTAATTGTCTCAAACCCTCCTGCTCTTTTTGGCTCGGGACTTTTTTTTTTTCCTCCCCCCCTCCTCCTTTTTTCGCTTTCCCCTGTTCCCCCGGTGTGGTCGCTTTGAGAAGGGAGGATGGAAGTCTTGGATCGGGTAGCTCTGGAGGGATCAGCCGGCTTCCCCTCCTCCTTTTAACAAATCCTTCTCTTTCTTCTTCCTTCTCTTCTTCCTGTTGTTCGTACCGACTAAGCAGGATAAAGAGCGGAAGGTGGAGCCAAGTCGGAGAGGAACTAGGTTATCGTTGCCGGAACCCTCCCCCCTTCTGGTCGATGGTGGACGGTTTTCCCCCTTCCCCCCCCCCCTCCGCCCAATACGATCCTCGCGCTCGCTACGAATGGGAAATATTTGACAGCCCACGGGGCTGGCGTTTTCTTTTTCTCTTCTTTTCCGGCAATTCCGGATTTTTTTCCTTCTCTTTTTTCAAAGCCCGACATCCCATATCGCTTCGCCGAGGTGCTTGCTCTTCACAAAGACGATAGGCTTGTGGATCGGACTTTCGACACGGGCTTCCTGGTCGCCTGCGACGATCTTCCCCTCTTTCCCCCTTCTTTTCTCCCTTCTTTTCTATGCAGCTTTCAAAGGGACAGGGAAGGGAACTTATGGTTAGGAATGGAGGGGGTCTGGACGTTTTCAGAAGAATACTTCCCCCCTTCCTTTTTTCCTGCAAAGGAGGACCTTTTTTGCACGTTTTGCGGCGACAATGTGCACGACTCCGCGCCGGAAGGCTTGTCTCTTCGCCCTTCCCCTTTTCGAATTCTCCTTTTCCTTTTCCCCCCCTCTTTCAATTGGATTTTTTTTTTTTTCTCCTCTTCCACGCGGTCGTCAAGGACGCCGAAGGCAACTTATGGGTACGGTCTGGGACGACAAGGGCGGTGGGGTGTTCTCTTTCTTTCCGGAAGTGTCTCCTTTTTATCGGGGATCCGCAGGGACGGGTTGTGGGATTCGAGGATGGCGAAATTGTCAGTCTTACGAACCCTCCTTTTTCCTCTTCCTCCTTCGTTTCTAGTATTCGCAATTCAAGCGATCGAGAAGGACAAAAAAAATGGATAGGAGGCGAAGGTGGATTACGCCGGTTTTCTCTCGGAATTTAGTTTTTCTTTTCCCTCTTTTTTCCGGCAATCGTGAAGATGATGATGGTTTTATGTGGATGAGGGGGAGATAGAGATACTTCGAGTGAGTCCACGAGAACTTCTCCGTCACTGCTGTAGCCTTCTTTTCCCCCCTTTCCAAGTGGCAGTTTAAAACGGCGAAAACGGTCAACCGCTGGCCGCCTTTCTTTTTTTCCCCCACTGAGGGCTCCCCCCCTCCCCGTCGTGCCGCCTAAAGTAATGAGAGAAGAAATAAAGGCGGACGACCACCCGTCAACGTTTCTTCACCCCCTTTCTCTTCCCCCCCCTTCCGAACGGGTTGACAATTCGTTACAAATAGAAGAGAGGAGGGAGAAGGGAGAGGGGAAGATAAGAGAAAGAGACGGTACTTAGACAAAACCCTGCCGATCGGGAGGAAGGAGGGAGCGTTCTTTTCCTTTTTTTTTTTTTTCCCCCCCTTCTGTCCGTTCTTACCGAAGGCGAGAAAAAAAAAAAAACCCCCCCCCCCCCCCAACCCCCCCCCCCCCCCCCCCCCCCACCCCCCCCCCCACAACAAACCCCCCCCCCCAAAACCCCCCCCCCCCCCCCCCCCCCCCCCACCAAATCACAAAACCCCCCCCCCCACCCCCACCCCCCCCCCCCCCCCCCCCCCCCCCCCCCCCCCCCCCCCCCCCCCCCCCCCCCCCCACACAACCCACCCACCCCCCCCCCCCCCCCCCCACCTTCCTTTCCCTTTCCCTTTTCCTGGTTTGGGTGGGCGTACTGGCGGCACGTGGTCAAGTGTCTGACCGCTTACTGGATTTTTCCTCCCGTACAGAGAATCGATAGGGAACTTGCACTACCCCTCTTTTTGCTTTCCCCCACTTTCAAAAGTCAGTAAACCTACTTCCTGAGCGCGCAGCGTCCTCGATTCTCTCTTTGGTGGTGCGGGAACGGAGATGTGGAAGACGGGACGCGATTCATGCAAGACCTCTTTTTTTTCCCTCCCCTCCGCGTATTGGAGAAGAAAGGGCTCGCCAAGAAAGGAATAAGTCTTCCTGCACCAGTTCTTTTCCCCCTTTCCATCCAAACGTCGCATCGAAATCTTCCGGGATTGCGCGTGAGCGCTGCGAAATCGTCAGCCATTCGCAGTCTCTCCGCATCCTTTTTCTCCCTTCTTTTCGACCTGAGAATAAGAGACGACGGAAAAGGCATGGCTCCCGCTTTTCTGAATCCTTTCTTTTTCTCTTTTTTTCCTCTCTCGCGCGGAACGAATTGGAGGAAAATTGGAAGTTGTTTTTTTCCCCGCAGTTGATGGCGGAGCCACGCCTCGATTGCTTACCACCATACCTTTTTTTTGATTTTGGAAAAAGAAGACGAACGATAATGAAGACCACTCTTAATCCCATTCGCCTTTTGCTTCTTCTTTCCCTTTCCTTGCGGCTTATGAACGCGAAAGGGAAGTCGTAGAGGGAAGCGTCCAAGTGACTGTACTCCTCTTCACAATTACGACTCTTCCTTTTTTCCTTTTTCTTCCCCTCTTCCGATGATGCGATTCGGGGGGGGGAAAAGAATTTCCTGATGCTGCTTCTTTTTCCCCCTCTTTTTATTTCACGCCACTGAAAGAAGGCCTCCTCTCGTTTATCTACTAAAGAGCCTCTCCCTTCTTCTTCCTCCCCCCCCCCCCTCCATAGAGGATTCCGGCGGATCTTGCCACGAAGTTGATGATAAACGTTGCGGATGACACCTTACCTTCTCCTCTCCCTTCGAAGGTGAGTAATTTTTTTCTTTTTTTCCCCCTTTTCAGGGACACTGTCAAGGAACATCCTCTCGAAACTTGGGAGAACGACCGAACCCACGCGGGCACTATAGGGCTGAACCTCGTCCTCCCCTCCGAGCTGCTAGCCCCTCGTTTCTTTCCCCTTTTCCCTCACTTGTGGGTGGGCTTTGCTCGGCAACGACTATTCTCCATGTTTCCACCGTTTTGGCGTGCGAGGGAGTCCTTTTTTCTTTTTTCCTTTTTCTCCTCCCCCCCCCCCCCAAATGCTGATGGACACCGGAGTGGAAGGGAATCATAGGGCAATCCCTCGCGACTATAGCGGCTTCCTCTTTTTCCCCTTCTCGGGGTTTTCCTTTCCCCTTTTTCCTCTGGACGGGCCTTTCGAGAGCCGACAATCTGCGAAATTGCATAGTGTCTCTTTTTCTTCGGTTTTTCCTTCTTCTCCCTCTTATTGACATCGGTATCGCTAGAGTTGAGTAAGTTCTTAACTCAATGGTAGTGTTGCCCCCCCCACCCTCAGGGTATTTTCCCTTTTTTCCCCCCAAATGTGTCGGTCCATGATCCGAGCCGTAGGGGAGCCGAAAAAGAGCGAGAGTGAGGAATAGCGCTCCCCCCTTTCTAAGTCTTCTCCTTTTTTCTTTCCTGCGCAATCGCCAAGCGTATGGATGCGACGGAGCGAACGTGCCGATCACATCCCCCTCCCCTTTGCGATGAGGCTTTTTTTCTTCCCTCCGTGATGCGACCGCGTCGAAGCCGCGGTAGAAAGAAGTATCGCATTCGGACGGATCGACGTCCTTGTGAACCCTCTTCTTCTTCCATTACCCTTTTTTCCCTTTTCCCCTTTTTTTTTTTTTTGAGCGAGATGTCTCTCGAACATTTGGGAATGGCAGAGACGAATTGTTCCACAAGGACGTCGAGCCGGACGAATGCCCTTCCTCCGTCGGAAGAAGAGGGAGGAAGAAGGAATGCGGAATCGATTTCGGGCCAACGAAGGAGAGATCTCTTTTTTTTTTCCCTCTTTTTTCTCCTCCCTTTCTCTCAACCTTCCTCCTTTTTCCTTCAGCACCAATTCAGCGCGAGCGCCGTAATGAGTGCAAATCTTTCCTTCCAGTTCTTAGAAAATTTTTTTTCTCTCCTATTAATTAAAGATCTCCTATTTTCACCTTCTCCCCCCCCCTTTTTCTTTGAACAACCCTAGTTGAGTCTTGTGAGGCCCCCCCCATGAGGGAGGGAGAAAGAAGAAAATCTAGAGATAACGATGTCAACGCTTTCGTCCCGGGACCCTCTTCCTTTTTCCCCCTCCTACCCGCTAGAACTATGAAGTTAGCAGATTGGGCGGGCCTATAGAAAGGACAGTCAATAGTTCAACGATTACGACTAATACTCCCTCCCCCCCCTCTGTTGTAAACCCTCCCCTTCCTTTTCTTCCTCTTTCTTCCCATTCCATCCTTTGCCATCAGAATGTTTGGAGGAAGACATCAGGGCACGGACAATTCCGGCTCCTCCCCCTCCAGCAGAAGACCTCCCCCTCCCCCCCCCTTTTTCCTCGCAACTCCTCAAACCACAAAGGTTAGGGAAAGCGCAGAGCCTTCGAATCCCCACCTTTTTCTTTTTCCCCCCTTTCTTCTTCCGCGTTTCGCCGATAGTGACCGGCGTGGGTTCGGTCGTTCGCCCCAAGTTTCGAGAGCTGTCCTTCCTTGTCCCTTAACCTTTTTTCTTTTCACAATCGCCTTAAGCACTTCGATTTCTCGGAGAGTTAAAAAGGGTTACTTTTTTCCCCTTTTTCCCTCCCCCCTTCCTTCCTCCTCTTCTGGGGCCGGCATGGACAGCGCGAATGGTGTCCAAACTTTTTTTATCCTTTTTCCCCCGTGCCTGCACTCCGAACATCGCAAAGCATAAGTCGGTAAGGATGATAATACGAGCCTCAGGAAATTCGTTTCCCTCACGCAATAATCGCATCCCCCCTCTTTTTTCTTCCTTTTTCTTATCGGCTTCAGTACAGTGGACGCTTCCGAGAAGAAATGCATGTAGAGGTAATCAGCCGAAGGACCTGTTGCCTTGGCGCAACCTTAGGATGGTCTTTCTCCCCCTTTTTTTTTCCCCCCCCCCCCCCCCTCTTGTTTCGAGCAGGAGATGATTGGGTAAGAAAAATAGAGGCGGGGGATACGCACATCCACTTCGGTGCCCCCTTCCTTCCTCTCCTCTCTCTCGCGCATACCCCCTAAGAAAAAGTGAAAATATTAGCTTCCCTCGATTCAGCACATCGGAGCCAGGACTTTTCTTTCTTTTCTCTTCCCTCCTATCGTCTAGCCTGCGATGGATGAAAGAATTAGAAGAGCATTAAAGAGATTCCCTCTTTTTTTCTTTTTCTCCCTTTCTTCAATCACCGCATCGTGGTGAAATGTGTTGAAGAATAATTATTTTCCGTTCTGGCGACAAGTTCTTCTCCAATACGCGTGATTTCCCCTTCCTCTTCTCGTAGGTCTGAATAGAGTACACGTATTCCAAAATCGCCTGTTCCGCACCATCCCACCCGCTCGAGTCCAGAGTTTGAACTCCCCCTCTTTTTCCTTTTCTTTACGCGCCCATGAAAGATCTGACAAAAGAGGTAGTGCAGTTCCCGCTCGATTTCTATCTCCCCTCTCCTCCTTCCTCCAGCAGTACGTCAAAAAAGACAGAAACCCGATTGCCGCGACCCCCTCTGAGAAGGAAAAACTTCTTTTCCTTTTTTTCTCCCCCCTCCCCTCCTCCTTCGTTTACAAGCAAATGACGCTAAAGGACGTATCACGAGGCGGCAGGGAGCATTTTTGTAAAGTAAAGTTCTTTCTCTTTTTTCCCCTTTCTTTTTCCTTTTCAAGCTGAGAGCCGCGTATTGAAATTGCAGATCTTGGGTTTTGGAGGGAGACGTAACCCTGAAGAAACTTTGCGGTGGTAGGAAGTCTTTTCCTTCCCCCTTTCTCCCCCCCCCCCTCCCCCCCTTGTTTGAGAAAACCCAGAGGCAGGAATAGAGTTGACCGGGTAGACGGGGGAACCGGCTCACGTTGTCGCGGTCGGTAGTCTTCTTCCCCTTTTCCCCTTTTCTCCCGCCCTGCCCTTATCCCGTTCTCAGTGGACTCAAGCCGGAAGGATAGCAATAGCGCCCCCGCGAGCCACAGAAACAGAATAATCCCCCCTCTTTTCTTTTCTTTTCCCTACCTTTTCCCGCCGCTCAAACCGGCTTAGACAAATCGAATACGATCCAGGTTTTGTACATGCTCGATCGCTTTCTGCGAAATACGAGACTCCTTCCCTTCCTCTTTTTCCCCCCCACCTTTCTTCGCCTGCAATGTCCCCATCCTCGAAAAGGCACAGCCAAAACACGACCTGCGGATCCCCGTATAGCACCCTTTTTTTTTTTCCTCCCCCCCCCTTTTTGTTGCTGCCGGGGAAATTGGTCCACTGCAGGACGAAATCGCAGCACCCCCTTCCCCCCCCTTTTCCCTTCCTTGCGTCCTGTAGACGGTGTAAGTCGTATACTTCGTAAAAGGCGGTGACATTCGGATTAACGAGAATTTGCCCATCCCTCCCTTTGGCCAGCTTTGACCCCTTTTCTTCCCCTTTTTTCCCTTTCGACGAGACAGCTTCCGGAGAGGAGGGCCCTTTGCACCAGCCCCCTTCCCCCCCCCCCCCCTCTTTTTCCTCGCCAGTTCGAAGTAAAGCGATTGGTCAACCGGGAATCCAGTACCTCCTTTTCCGAAAAGGAGTTTCTTTCCCCCCCTTCTTTTTTTTCCCTCTCATGACAATACTGCTAGAAAAGCCCATCGATTGTGTAGAATTGGTCCGGCCGCAAGTCTGGTTGGTTTCTCAGGTCGAGCATTCTCCTTTTTTTCCTTTTTTTCCCTCCCCCTTTTCCTGCCTCATCTTATGGATTTAGGGCTTTGATACAAAATAATTAGGACGAACACTGAATCTCCAGACGTGTGAACACACAGTCTCTTTTCCTTTTTTTTCTTTCCCCCCCATTTCTACTCTCCGCGAGATCGTATTGGGGAGGAGGGGGTTTTGCTGAGATGGAAATTCAAGTTATCGTTTTTTTTTGTTTGCTACACAAGAGCTTCCCCCCCCCCCTCCCCTCCCCCCCCCCCCTCCTTCCTACTTTCGCCACGAAACGATATGTAGGAAGATTAGTAGGTAGACACCTGCACCAGATCGCTCCGTTCCCGCCTCGACTAGAGACCCCCTTCTTTTTTTTTTTTTTTTTTTTCCCCTTCCTTTCTTTTCCCCCTCCCTCTCTAACCCGATCCAAAGACTTCACATACTACCTGCGCAAGCGAACCACACCGGGGAAACAGGAGTGTTCCTTCCGAAGTGGGATGCCCCTCTTCCCCTCTTCCCTTTTTTTTCTCTGGTACCGAGGCCAAATATCCGCCGGTGTTGAGCAATACTCGAACGGGACCCGGAACGCCTTCCCCTTGCCGTCCCACGATGTGTGCCTTCCCCCCCCTTTTTTCTTTCCCCCCCCTTCATCCGTCCAATCTTTCCCTGACTCTTTCGGAACGATCGGCCAGCAATTAACGTAGTGTCCATGC
>Ga0179593_1540444_pt1 | contig 11303 bp, 14 predicted proteins | sample CZODoug2_1_08_16_FD_185931 | JGI IMG/M metagenome (GOLD analysis project Ga0179593, IMG submission 185931) | Vadose zone soil fungal communities from Angelo Coast Range Reserve, California, USA - CZODoug2_1_08_16fungal (PacBio error correction) | ecosystem: Environmental > Terrestrial > Soil >... | reverse complement strand
CTTTCCCTCCCTCCCTGTCGTAGAACGTTTCGAGTAGAAGAGGAATAGGGACCGGTCCGGAGACGGCTATCAGATGAAGACACCAGCTGTACCTCGATTAGGCGAATCCTCTGCTCCCCTCCTATTTTCCTTTCGTCTTTCTCCTTGCAGGCGGCGTCGATTTCTTCTCTTTCCCTGCTGCCAGAGATCTTTCGCGTTCTTTTTTTCAGCGCTGGAAGAGGCCCTTTTTCCGGCCGACGAAGATTAGTTCTGTAGTGATTCTTTCCATCGCGACCTTTCTTCCTCCCCAGCGGATCTTGCCTTTTTTCTTTCACGTGCCTTTCCTGCTATTTCTTAATTCTTCGCAAGGACTTACTTCGTGCCCCAGTCGTTTTCCCTTTCCACTTCTTCCTCCCTTCTTTCCTTTGCTGTTGACTCCGGATCTTTTAAGGGCCCCTGGACCATCTTTTCCGCCGAGTGAGTCCAGGACAGCGACGACCCTCCGCTGTCGCCTCCGCGACGACCCCCCGGGGCTTGCTGAAAGGAGCTGTTTTTGAAGCTACACGGTGGCGGAGTCTACGTGCCCGAACCTCCTCTCTGATGTCCGCCCCCCCCTAACTTCGTAGGGACTCTTCCCTTTTCTTCGCAGGTCCAGCCCGTCTTATCGAGCTGGTAGACAAATGCGCTTGCCCGTTTTTCCTGGTCGATCTCCGAGTTCGTCCACAGGTCCCTTCTGAGTCGCCACGCGGGTAGAGGAGGGTGGCCGGCGACGTAGAGCCTGCCCGTTTTCGTTCGCCCATATTAGCGACTCCCTATGGCGTTCTCAAGTCCTCTTTTACTTTCGGCGCGGGCATTTGTGTCCTGTCTTGAGTCGTCTTCCCCCCCCCGAGCTGGAAGAATCACCTTGCAACTGCAGTCAACCCCTTCCTTTTTCTCCCGGAGAGTTCTCCTCCCTTTTAGATGGGGTTTCCCTCTGCTTCGTCTTCCACTTCCCCCCTGATAGAAGGGGCCAGGATTTTCCTAGTTCGGAGTCTCTTCCCACGCGGCATCCACCGCAGACGCCTCTGTTTTTTGATTCAAGGCGGAGATGCTGCAAGTTCTGTTTGCCGGCTCTGTTCCCCGAACTTCTGAAGGTAGAGGCTCTATCGAGACCCCTTACATCTCCTTCTTTTGAGAAAACCCCCTACCCCGCATTTCCCCCCCTCTCCCGAGCGTTTCCCTCCGAAAGTAAAACTTCAGAAAATTTGATAGCGCATAGATGGCAGGAGCTCTTCAAGTTTCTATTTTTTTACCGTAGGACAGTCGACTTCCTCTCATGACTGGAAGGTTTCCAAAGAGAGAGTCCTTTCCCGTCATTGCGAAGAGAGTTGAAACCGCTCCACCACGTCCTTCCTTTCATTCAATAATCCTTCTTTACTTTCCGGTCCTGCCACCGTCTTTTCTTCCCTCCTGATGAAGCTTTCCCGATTGAGGTTAGCCGCGTCACTGATTTCCCCCCTATGAGGAGGCAGTGTACGCTATTTTTCGTACATTGAATGCCAGTTCTAACTTTGACAATTCTCCCTCTTCTTGTTGCAGAGATTTTTTTCTTCCCTCCCCCTCGTCGAATGGCGGCGCTTCCCCCCCGCGGCCCGTACGTGCTCGCAGTCCCCCCTCCCCTCCCTTGATCGTTCTGGATCCCCCGGCTCCGCGCGGAGTAGAGGCTCGTTTCGTGATACCTAAACAACTTTCCTGCATGAGAAACACTCGCGGCCGGACTTCGCCCCCAGGCGTGCGGCAAGTCCTCAGCCGCAGCAGCGGGTTCTTCCGGTCTTTAGGACGTTATCTCTTTCCTCCTCCTCCCCTTTTTGGTGGATATCCCTTCCAGAACCCCTCTCGTCCTTGTTCGCCTTGAGAGTACGGCTTACTTCCCCTTTCTCCCTCGCAGTTTTCTGCGTGGAAGTGGTGACTCCCTTCCGTGTGTGTGATTGCACGAGCGATCCCACCGACGCCGTCTCTGTTTTTTCCCGTGATCAAGACCTCTGTCTTTTTGATCGGGTCCTTTTCCCCTTCCCCGAGATTTCGTTGTCGTTTAGCCCCTTTCCTTCGAAGATCTCCCCCCTCCCGGCAGCAAAGCAAGCTCTTTCAAACCAGCCCGATTTTCACGTTCATTAAACTTTCGGAGCCCTTCCCCTCCGCATCGAGTAGCCGCAATCTAACTCTGTCTAACCGTCCCCCATAGACCTTTCTATGCGCTCCTTTGGGGCGCGTATTTTTCTTCTTTATTCCCAGGGGAACTTTGGAATGAACCGCTAACTTTCGACTCGGGATTTTGGAGCTTTGCAACGTTCTTTCTCTGACGGAGCTACCTGTTGTCTCTCCCCACGCATAAGAACGTTAGAGGACGTAGTCCTCACGACGGTAAAAGGAAAGCTCACGTGGCGAGGTTCCCGACCCCCCTTTTTCCCCGATGAAGCGTCCCTCCAGGGGTTTTGCTGGCCTCTTCCGTGAAAGCGAAGCTAGGCAGCTTCTCCTTTCGTAGTTTTTTCGACCTGACGACGAGGCGACGTTCCCCCTTCTCTGTCGAAGCTTCCGTATGGACGGCCAGTGCCCCAAACAGAAGAAAACGACTGTAAACTTTCTTTTCAAGTCCCCACCGCGGCCCGCTTTGAGGAGACTCTTTTACGGCGTGCCTCCCGCTATGCTCACGGCTTAGATCATTCCGAAAGTCCCCCCCCCTCCTAGGGAAGACTATCTGGAACCCTCTGAGAGAGCGCCCCCTTTTCCGAGATTATAACACGGGTTCTTACGGCGGCCCTCGCGGCGGTGAGTACGTCCCTAGGACCCCCTCCCGACGCAAAGACATACACATTTCGTTTTCCTTTTTCATAGTGCCCTCCCTCTCGTATCCCTTTCTTCCTTTGAAGAACGCCTCGGCGGCGACCCCCCCTGATGAAACCGAAGGACGACCGAACGGTTCCTTCCCCTTTTCGAGCCTCCCTGGCAGCTACCCCCTACCCGCGATTGCTCCCGGCCGGACATGTGGACGAACCGGATCGTTGGCCCGGCTAACGTCTTTTCACTTCAGCTCTTTTCACCTCTCTTCGACGTCTGGGACCTCGATCCTCACCGCCCGTCCCCGGCATTGCGGTCGGAGTCGCGAAACAATTGCGGTTTCGGTTTTTTTTCTCCGAAGCCACCTTTGACAGCTCCGGTCTCGTTCGTGAAACCGGGTCGTCGCCCTTTAAGGGCGGACCGGCAAGTGTCAGCTCAGGTCTTTTTTCTTCCAGAATGGTCCCCTTTCCTTGACCGGAATAGTGTACGTCTCCGTCTTCAATCCCCCGTCCTTCAAGAAGGTTGCCACCCCACCCCCCGGGCGTTCGACTCGTGCCAGGACCCAGTCACACCGTTTGGGTCGCCAATCCTTATCCGCTCTCGGACAGGCACGGTAACTTTTTCCGCAACGGGCAAGATCGATGGCATCTCAGGAGCGGGTCTCTTTTCTGTGGAGACCTCACGCTCGGGCCTTTTTTCGTCCGTTGGTCCTCTGCCCAGGACGCTGAAGCAGACCGTGAAAGATCCTTTTTACGCAGGGACTCGCGGGCGCATCGGACCTCACGTGCTCTCTTTCTGGCAAGGCCTCTTTTCTTCGGTGCACGTAAATCTGGATTTTTCCCTTTTGGGCGGTTTATCTGAAGAAGTCCACACCTCCCTTCCCTTCCCAATAGGCAACCTGGATCCCTCTTCCCCGTCGACGACAGGCCGGGCGTTCCCCTCTTTCCTCCTCCTCAGGGGGGATGTTCTGTAGTAGACATTGGTCCTTTCTCTGCGGATCGGTTAGCCGAGTGACATTCCGTGAAGGTAGTTGGGCTGACTTTCTCCCTCTCCCCCCCGCCGGGACTTTGTTTGACGCGATCAAGCACGTTATTCCTTCGACCGATTTTAGATGCGTAGTGTTTTTTTTCCCCGAGTACCCGCTTTCCCTTTTTCCGTCTTGGCGTCGGAGAGCCTGGTTAGAGGCCCTTTTATATCGCTGCCTCTACCGACATTCCCTTTGCGCCCCCGAACCATCTCTACCTTCTCTTTTTCTTAGGCAAGAGGATCCGCAGTGAAAGTGCTTTTTTTTTTTAGACGGATAATTCTTCCGAAACGGACCCGGTGGAGGCCTGGCCCCTCTTTCTTCCTACCTTATGTTCAGTTTTCACTTCTTACGGGCACTTGTTCCTTTCTGTTTCTTTGACACGGATACTTTGCTGAAGGGCCCCGGTGAACCACCCTTGTAGCCGCCGTTCGTGCATTTTTTCCCCGAAGGATTCCCCTCTACTTGCTGTAGAATATTTTTTGTTTTTTGTTTTTCCAGAACAGGTTTTCGGAGTAGAACGCGTGCCCTCCCCCCTTCCCTGTTAGAATAGACGCCAAGGACTCCCCCATAGAGTCTCCTGGCTTTTTTCCTCGAGGTACCAGACTTTCTGGTGCTCGAGATGGGAAGCCCCTCCTTTTAACGTTCGTCGAGCGCAAAGATCGATCTTCAAAAGGTAAGCTATTCTCAGAGATTGTTTCCCCTGGTAGATGCCCTCGTTTGACAGGTTTAGAAGACCCTTTTCGGGTCAGATAGTAGGGTTAATACGATTCTGCGCCGATTCCTTTTCTCCGTTCTTCAGTAAGCGCCTGTTACTTTTCTTTCCGATGACTTTCCGCCAGATCTGGGGCTCGGAGGCCTCGACTTGCGGAATCCCCGCGGCTTGACGACCTACAGTCCCTCTCGGAGAGGCCTTTTCCCTTCTTGATGCCGTTTCCAACTTCTTGCTTTCCTTTCTCGAAGGCCCCATTGAGAAGCCGCGTCCCTCTAACACCGCGACGACTCCTTCAGACGTGCACGGCGGCGAAGGCTTTTTTCTTTACCGCCCGATTTTCTTTTTTCCGGAGCTTCCTCCCCTTTAACTCGTGAGGTCAGCCCCCCCCCCTTCTTCGAGCGAGTACTCTTAGTCGTCACGTAGGAGGTGCGTCTCCGAAGGATAGTTCTCGCTGCGTTCTTCGTCTTAACTCCCTGCCTTCCCACATTTCCCTCTCTGCATCGATCGGGTCCTCCTTTCCCCTGCCCCGTCGAGCGGGAGTTTTTCTTCTCGCGGACTGGACCGGCGATGCGTTTCCAACGAGACGTCCGCCGTCCGTGCGAGTTCCACCTCCATCAGAGTCGGCCCCTCCTTCTCTGGTTGAATTCGTCACTTGCATCACGCAGACCTTCTCCCCCGCATGTGCAGCGCATCGCTTGCACCGTCTCGATTGCTTCTAAATCGCCCTCTTTCTTCTCCTTCGATGAGGAGTCCCTCGCGAAAGTGACTGCCATGGCGCTTTCCTTAGAAATCGTTGCTGTTTGCCGAGCTTGCTTCCGGACATCGTCGACTCCCCGCTAACGACACGCAGCATACGTGTCGCCTCAATAAGCTTCATCGTATGGACTCCCCTTCGCGCGGCCGTCGAGGCTCTCTTCTCCCTAAAAAGGTTTTTTCCCAACTTCACGCTGAGCGGCCGTCTTCGCCCAAAGGGTGCGGCAGCATTCAGCCGGACTCTAGCCCTCGGTTGACTGTTTTCCCCTCCCCCTTCCGTATATATATATGTTATTACTCTTTTCCCCTTTTTTTTTTCTCTAGATAAGGTCCCCTCAACCCGCTGCGCTTTAGCGTCAGGCTGCCTCTTGCCGCACGCCCTTTTGCTACTCCGCTCCCTCTTCTGAAAGTTTCCCTTTTCTCCCCTGGTGTTCTTGATACTCCTAGCATAGACGCCACCCCCCCCTTCAGATGCTCTGTGTTTCCCTATGCGGGTGTTTCTTTTTTTTTCCCTCAAGGCGAGAACGAATGCCGTTTTTCCTTTTCCCGGCCGCGCATTCCCCTCCAAATTGACACAAGGCCTTACGCAATGCGCGGCAACCCTTCTATTTCTACGTGCGCGACATGCCTTTTAGCGGTACCTCCCCTTTCTAGCCGCAATCTGGAACGCTTTCTCCCCCCTCAGGACGGGGCCCACGGCAGATTCCTTCCCCTGGGCGGGGCGCGAAGCGGTATGATGATCAGTGACCCAGTCCCGCCAGATTTCCCCCCGAGAACTTAGGGTCCTCTGAGCGTTGGCAACGCTCGTTTCAATTGCGTAGATGAAGTCTTCAACGCATCCGACGGTCCTCCAGGAAGTTCGACTTCGGATGGTCTTTCTGTAAGGTTTCCCTCGTTTTTTTCGATGAGCTAACGTTTTCCTTTGGAATGCTTTTCGTGAAGACGACGTCTTCTTTCTGAAATATCCTGTCGTGTGAGGTGGTCTCACCGCCTACTTTACCGCGCCCTTTCCCTTTCCTCTCGCCGCGACCAGGCCTTCCCCTTCCCTTCCCATCTCGGGAATGGCAGCATTAGCCGCCTTCCCCCCAACACGCGGCGTCGCGGGGTTACGAGGTCCGAGTTTACTTTTGAGCGTTTCCCCTTCAGGAGACGTTCACTTTTTTTTCCCTCCGAGACATCGGCACCCCATCTACCTCTCGGAGAGAGCACCCTGAATGGTCTATCTTCCAGTGAAGGAGGGGAGTGGCCAAGCTCGGCCTTCCCCTAAGACTCCCCCCCCCTACACAAGAGCTGGCGGCCCTTCGTGCCAGCGTTCCTGAAGAACGGAACATCACGGTCCCCTTGGGAGACATCTGTATGAACCCCTCCGCTCCTCCCCCGGGTAGGCCCCCCTCTGCCGGCACCATGGCAGCTCCTCTACCCGCGAGCGGGACCTGTTTTGCAATCGATCGTTGAGATCCAACGCGACTTTGTCAAAGCATCTCCCCTCTAGAGCCCCCCCCCCTCCTTCCTTTCGACTCCGCCTCACGCCCGTCCCTCCCCGACGACAGTTCGGACCATTGCTCAGGGAGGGTTCTGTATCCCGGTCGACGCCGCCCCACCGTTCAGCGGCTGACCTCCCGATCTCTTTCACAAGCACCGGGTCCCCTCTCCTAAGCGGGCGGATTTTCAGAGGGCCGGGACTCACCCCCTTTTAATGGTTACACAGTGCCCTCCGCCGAAGATTTACGCGTACGCTCCCTTTCCCGCCCCCCTTCGAAAATTCCGTCGGTTCAACATATTTCGAATCGGTGGCAGGCCACCGGTCCAGTTGCGTTAAGCTAACCCGGGACAGTCCCTTTTTTTCCAGTCGACAACGGCCCCCTTCCCGCTGGCGTGCCTAAGGAGCGGTTTTCGCAAAGAAAGCCGCCGGGATAGGTATTAGTCTCGTCAAGCTGACCTTTCCCTTCTTTAGCCCCCCCTCCCCCCTTCCCCTCTGGAAGAAGGGACTCGTTTCATCGACCGGACGTGAAGCATTTCCGGACCAAGGAATACGTGCTTCTTCTAGGCGCAACGTCATAGGATTTCCCGGCTGGGGTTACGATGCCGCCCCCTTCCATTCAACGGCCTCTTCCCCTCTCCTTCCCCCCGAAGCTATCACGACCGTCGACGACCTTTTTCGTTTTGACCTCTCTCTATTTACTCCCTTTTTAGAGAGTCCCAAGCCCGGCTGTTTCTGGCGGATAGGATGAGGATACAGGTTAGCCTGGAATTAGGGTTTGACCGTCTTTCCGTCTTCCCGCCCAATTGCCTCCCCCCCTCCTCTTGACTTGCCGAAGGACGAGATAACTTCCCCGAGTAGATGATGGCGCGTCTCCCCCGCCGAGTTCCCTTGCTGACAGCATCTCCGTCTTGGCCATTCCTGTCCTTTGACGATGCCTCCTCCCCCCTTGCGCCAACGGAGGTAGTTTTCTCCCGACAAACCGGATATGATTATTTTTATGACAGCGGATCTTTCGGTGTGAATCCCCCGAGTGTTTTTTGTTGGTTTTTTTTTTTCCCTTTACAGTTCCTGGCCAAGGAGAGAGTCCGGAAACCAAAAACCCCAGAAGAAACACAAACCCCCCCCCAAACCAACACCCCCCCCCCAAATTTTTTTTTTTTTGTCCCACCCCCAACCAGGTGGCTTGTCGAAGCCAGTCTTGTATTTCTCCAATATTAGGAAAATTGTTGGACGGTTCTTGAGAACGGCTCCTCCCCCGAGTTCATTTTTCCTCTTTGGGAAAAGGTGTCCCATCTCCTCCGTTGAGTCAAGTTTCAGGGAAGGTCCTTATTCGGCGACCGACCCCCGGTGATTTTTTTTTCTCCCCTCTCCCCGGAGATGTCTCTGGGCGGCGTCTGGTGCACAGAACCCCTCGCGACCCCGGCGAAATTCCGTTCGGGCCAGATTCCCTGAGGCTGTATTCGGTAACCATACTTCGTGTTGGATAGCTCTCGATGCTTCGTCTTAGAGTAGAGCTCAAAGCGCTTTTTTCTTCCCAGGGTCACGAGAGTCCCCCTCCCCTCGGGTCGAGGCCCGGGCGGTTGCCCCCCGCGACGTAGAGCAGACCCTTTTCGGTTCTCTTTTTCCCAGATGTCCTCCCGCCTTCTATGAGCGTTCTTAAAGTACGAGCCTGGGACTTTTCTCCTGCACGATGTATATGTGTCATGTCTTTGCGTTCTTTTCTTGCCGCGAACCCTGAGCTGGCCGGACCGACGTCCCAACTGGACCCCTACTCCCATGCCCTTTTTCTCTCTGGAGGCGGCGCTCTCCTCTTTTAGATGTGTTGAAGATGCTCTTCTCGAGCGAAGGCCAGGAGCAGCGAGTTCCCGTCAAGCCGTAAACGCGGTCCCGGCCACCCCTCCCCCTCCCTTTTTTGAAGAGTGCACGTCCTTTTTTAAGATGTTCTTATGTTTTTCCGTTTTCCGTACAGAAATTCTTGCAGGTCACTTTTAACGTAGCTCGTCGCACTGTCGGACCAACGACGACCGGATAGTTCTCTGAGAGAGTTCCCCCTCCCCTCCAGAGAAAGGCGCCCTTGAGAATAGATATGGGTCAGAGGGCTGACCCCCCCCTTTCTTTGCGTGAAGTTTTCGTCAGAGCCTGCTCTGATGAGTGGGGCGCGACCCACGCGATTTCCCTCTCCAGTGAGAGCAGCTTTCCCCCCCTCTCAAATACCTTTTTCGAGGTTCATCCTCCTCCTTTCTTCCCCCGGCATCACGCAGACAGAGTCGCGCCCCGCCCTGTGTCCTGAGAATCGTATGTCCCCCCCCCCCCTCTTCCTTGTTAGAACGCCTTTCCCTCTTGTCGATGAGGATTGTTGTGTCAGCTTTCGCAAAGTAGAAATCTTGCCGCGCTTTCGTGGCTGCCGTCCCCTGTCCCTCTTGCATATCAGATCCCTCTTCCTACTCCAAGAAGCATCCTTCCCCAGTCACGATACGGACCTCCTTTTCTGTATCTCCACAAGAGCTTTTTCTCGCTGTGATCCCAAGCACTCGGAAGGCGACACAAATCAGCTGAGCCCCGGCCGGACTTCTAAAACCTGGTGCCACCTCCCCTCCCCTTCTCTAAAAGAAAGCAGAGTTGTCCCCCTTCTTTCGGATATACTCTTTTTTTCCCCCGTTGTGTTGTTGAGTCTCCCCTGAAGAGCGGAACAGTCACCCCCTCTGCTGCGGTCTTTTGAGCTTCCTGGGCCTTCCGCAGCCACTTTGTTAACTTTTTTTTTTTTGTACCGGCCTCTGTGGAAGTTGTGCGCCCTTCCCACTTTTTTTTCTTTTGATCAAGAAAGCTTTTTCTGATAGCGCTGTGGCGATCAGAACGATGCGTGCAGTGATTCCTGACTTTCCTTCCGAATCCCTTTTTTTCCCGTGGTCGTAGCGGCGGTCCCCCGTCAGGACGCCTTTCCCCAGCAACGCAAGCCGCGTTGCCGATTCTACGTTGCCTACCCTGGCCTTGGAGTTGATCGTCCTCTGCAGTATCGCTTTCTTCTAACGGCAATCGAGGACGGTTGCCCCGGCGATGCTTGCACCGGGCGGGCTGGGAACCGCCCGAAACTCCTTCGGAATGAACCGCGAACGGGGCCGAATCTTATTGGAGTTTCCCCCACCCATGACGGCGATGACGTCGCCCTTGTTTCTCCACCCTTTTCCCTTCAGCGAGGACGTCGATTTTACGGTTCAACGGCACGTACGGGCAGCGGTGGTCTCTGACCAAGATCCCATTTTCTCCTCAAGGGGCTGAAGTTCCCTGGCGCTTTCCTCGTGAGACGACAGCTCTCTACCTAGTCCGGTCGTCGTTGTTTCGACAACGCACTAGTGGACGACTCTACGGGACCGTTTCCTGATAGTCGCACTTCCTGCCTTCTGAATTCCCCTCTCTTCCCAAGAACATCGGATGCAGCCTTTCCTCCTCCCCCTCCCTCTCCCCCCCACCGCGGCGTAGAGTTTTTTTTTGAAAGCCGAACGCGCTATCCTCTCGATCAGGCACGGCAAGCTTTTTCTAGTGGAAGACGCATCGTTGACCCTCCCCTATAGGATCTCTCCCGTTTAAAAAGGACTGTTCCTTTCGTCGGAGCGGGGTCGCAAGCCTGGGGTGAGGCCCCTCCCCTCCCCTACAGTCCCCTGCTTTTTCTTTAGAACTCCCCCTTCTCTTGGAAGAACGGCCATCACGGCGGCGGACCCCTTTCATGAACCTCCCTAAAAACGGGGTCGGCTCTCCCCTCTTTTTTTCCCATTGAAAGGAAGCAGACCGACCCGCGCCGTGCGACTCGCCTTTTCCCTGTGAATCTCCTTTTGCGCTCTCCTCTCCTCCTGGCAAGAAGATATTTCCATGATTACGAGCACCCACGTCTGCGGACCTCGATCCGCCTCAACCTTCCTTAAGTCCCCCTACTCTTCCTTGCGGTCGGTTTTTCACACATTTTTTGCAACGAGGTCTCCCACCTGTCGCGGTCCCCGATCCGTCGGATTCACACCCTCCTCGCGAAAGTACCGGCCCCCCCGTCAGATCTTTCCCCGGATAAGAACCACCGGTGCCCTTCAGCCAGGCATCACTGGAATCTTGTAATTTTCTCCCTTTTTCCCCTTAACAGTTCCCCAGGTGACGAAGAAGGTTTCCCCTCCCTCCTTTTCTTCGGACCTCGCCCCAGGGCAGTGGCGTCCCCAAGAAAGAAGTATCCGCTCTGGACGAACCCTTCCTCTTCTCCTTCCCCGACCAACGGCAATCTCCTTCTGCAGAAGAAGGAGCCCGGTTTTTCTTCTTTGGGCGACAAGAACTTTTTCTCGGCTCGTCGGCCGTCGCGGCAGGATCTTAGCTAGGAGACAAGCGGACCCTGGAAGCAGGGACTCGGCTGGCGCCCATTCGACCTACTCCCCGGTGGCGGAAGTGACTTATGATCGCGTACGGAGTCGATCCATAGCCGGTGTTGTGGTCCCGGTGGCCCTTTTCCCTCTCCCCCGTCTCCAAGAGTCCCTTTCCCTCCCCTCGGCTAAAAGGATCCC
>Ga0179593_1362443_pt1 | contig 11303 bp, 9 predicted proteins | sample CZODoug2_1_08_16_FD_185931 | JGI IMG/M metagenome (GOLD analysis project Ga0179593, IMG submission 185931) | Vadose zone soil fungal communities from Angelo Coast Range Reserve, California, USA - CZODoug2_1_08_16fungal (PacBio error correction) | ecosystem: Environmental > Terrestrial > Soil >... | reverse complement strand
GCCATCGGTGAAAGCGGGTTTTTTCTGTCTCTCTGTTCAGGGGAAGCACTTTGCGTCCCCGAGGGAGTGTTCCCTTTTCCCCTTCCTCGGTTTGCGTGGGGAGTGATAGGCTCGTTCCTTTTTCCTTTATTTGCCAATCGGATGAAGTTTGTATGGCAGTTTGCATTTTCTCTTTGTGCGAGGGTGAGGTGGCCCCGGTTCCAATCCATCTCTGGCCTGAGGCAAAAAACCCCCTTTTTATGCGACTCCTCTTCGGAGATAAATTCTTTCCCCTCGTCTGTCATTGCCGCGCCTATTTGACGCGAGTCCCCTCACAGGAACCGTGTCTTTGACACCTTTTTAATTTTTGCGAATTCACTGCAAAACTCGATTTCAAATGCTTTTTTCACTTTGGCCTATAGCACACCTGTCTAATCAACTCCCCTCCACGCCGACTCCGCGCCCTTTCGAGTCGGCTCTTTTCCCCTCCCTTTCGAGAATTCAGGTCTTTCTCTGCAACCTCCTTTTTCGCCTCCTCAGTCCTCGCTACTCCTCCTTCGGGAATTTACATGTTACGTTGTACTCCCGCTGTCTCTCCCCCCTCTTGAGTCAGTTTCCCCTCCCCAGTGCTGGATTGAGCGGCGGGGCGTTTGTTACCATCTCGTTCCCGAGCGCCTCGGCTTTTTGTCTCCATACACCAAGGAGTGTCCCCCTTTTTCTCCCTTCCCCTCTTTTCCGTTACCGAGCTTTCCTGAGGGTCCCTTTGGGACGTTCACCCATTCTCGCGTCGGAGTCCTTCTTTCGCCCTTTTAGAGCTGCGTCGGGAAAGTTCCCTACATCGCTTTTCTTACTCGTGGGGCGTTATTCCCTCTTCCGACATCTGTCGTGCTTGACCTCCTCCCCGTCGCTACTTCATGTGTTTCAGGACCTTTCCCTTTTTAGCTGACGCCGCAGTCGCCCAACAAAAATAAGGCGGTTCTTGTTTTTAACTCTCTCCGCAAATAGATTGCGCGTCTCCCTACGAATCCTCACGGGAAGGTCCAGGGAAGCCGGCGACTTCACCCTTCACTTCCTCCAGGGCGATTTTTTGGCCAGTCGTACCTCTCTGGTTTCAGCGCGCTCTTTTAGTTGGTTTGGGGTTGGGGTTTTTTTGTGGGGGGTGGGTACCTGAAGACTCTTCCGACGCTTAGCTCCGTCTCCCCCACCACCAGTTTGTTTTGGGGACCCCCCACCCCCCCCCCCCCCCCCTGCCCTTTTCTTCTCACGGTAAACCCTAACTCAGCCCTTCCACGGCCGACCCCTGACGGAGGGCGCGAGTTTAGATCCGCCTTTTAGTTAGGCGGGAATACACTTAGGAATTCCCTCACGCTCGGTGTTGCACGGAGGTCTTTTTATCCACCCCCCTTTTTTGAATCTCGTCCCCAGAAACCCAACTTGCCATGGAGGAGGGCCGATCGCCGCTTTTACCACTGTTCCGACTAGGCGCCCATAGCTGACTTTTCCTACGACGTCTCGGTAGTAGAACTCCCCCCTCCTCTTGAATGAACAATTTATCCCTCATTTTTCCCACGGACAACGAACTCAGCTTTTTGCACCGATTCTTTCAGGAATCCTCATCTTTTTTTTTCTTTTGTTGCGTCTGAGTATAGAGTCCACGATGACCTTCGGCGTGTGGTTCTCCCTTGCGCTGCCCTCCGGGATTTTCATGTCGCGGCGTCGAATCTCCCTCTCCTTGTATGAAAGTCCTCTCGGCCGTTTCACGGTGCGGGAATGTGAAGTGGCCGTTTCCGCCGGACAACCTTCCTCCAGTTCCTTTCCTTGCCGACTTTCTCTCCCCCTTGAGAAACCGCCACCCTCGGGAGTTCCTTACCGAATCAGTTCGCCGAGGAACCCCGGTGCCCTTCCGTCTTCAGGTTTCGTTCCCCGAAGGAAGGTCTTCTTCTGGCGGTCACGTTTTGATGGTTTTGCCCCCTTTTTCTCTCAATTAGGTAAGATGCCTATACCAAGCGTATTTTCTATTCGGCGGGAGCCTTTCCCCAGACATCTCCAGAGCTGCCAGATTTTTCAGATACCGTCCTGCCCGCGACCAGGTCGATGGAGATTTCATTTCCTTCCTAAATTATGCCCCTTTCCAATTTCGTCCCTCTCCCCCTTCTCAGACGACCCTCTTCTGTTAAATCTTTTCCCGCTCACACGCGAGGCCGTTTTGATTTCTTTTCTTACCTTTCTCGGACCCGTCCGCGTCACACACCGCCGTGGTTGGACTCCTTTTATCTCCCGGGGGGGGATTATGGTCGAACGACGATTTTAGGTACTCCTTTTGACTTCACCTAATTGACCTCCTGAACGACCCCGTTATCTGGGCGATTCGCCGTGCCTTACAGTAGAATCTTTTCATTTACTGCTTTATATGGAATTATATGTCCCTCCCCGGGTCTTTTTCATTTTAGGAGTTTCGTCCTCTTTCCCTGGTCCGGACCGTGATGGAACGGGGCCGTGTCGTTGTCATGATGCGATTACCCGCCGAGTTTTTTCTTTCCGAGTTTTGAGTACCAATGTGACCATCCTTCTCTTTCCTGACTCACAGTTTTAAAATAGGCCTCTTTTTTCCACCCCGCTCACGTACAGTAAAGGTTTTCTCTTTCCCCTCAGACCTGAATTTTTCGCGTGCCTGCCCGAGGTTCTATATTATTCTCTCTGGCTGCTCCCGACAGCTTACACGGTCTCGACCCCAGGGTTGGTTAAGGCCTCTTCTTTATCCCGGAGGCGCGGAGGGGGCTTTGTAGGCCTTGGCCTCTTTCTGTAGCCCACTTTTGAATTCTCGGCCATCACGGAGTAGGTCTTGGCACTTGCGGTTTTTGCGAATGATCGCTCATCGTGGGGCCATCTTCGACCAGTCACGTTCCTTTCTTCGCTTTCGAATTGAACTTGTCGTGGGGTCTTTGATCTGATTCCATGCACCGAGACCGGTGGAGGAACCTGGATTTTGCTCCGCTGCCGCAGTTGGTTTCTTCCTTCGTTCCGCGATGGCGTTATCCTTGGTTTCACCCTTCGGCACCAACGCTGAAATCTGTCCCATTCCTTTTGCCAATCACTTTTCTCCCCGGTCCCGCGGCGCGCGTCCCCCCCCCTCCCACGGCCGCAAGTGTAGTTTTTCACTTTTCAGGTTTCAGTGCTTCCCATGCAGCCGCTCCCTTCCTTATCTTTCCGATCTATCCCTCCGTTTAGTTCTTTTTTTTTCTCTTTTCTATCTGCCTGACTGGATGACATGGGAGGGGGTGCAGTTGGTTTCCCCTCTCGTCCACTGCGCGTGGAGAACCCTACCAGTCGTTTTTGCGGTTTGGTGGACGGAGTGTTTTGCTGGACATTTGGTTGATAAAGGGTTTATTCCCCTAGGAGGAGCTTCCGATTTCAGGGACTCTTCTTTTTTGGTCTAGGGGGTGAATGGTAGGTACGCCCATTCTCCTTTTTTTGAGTCAGCCCTTCCTTTCTTTCTCTTGCTTGCGACTCTGATCTCCCTTGTGACTTCGAGGTTACCGCTTGTTACCAACTAAGACAAGGTTTCTCCCTTCCCTCAGTTTTTTCCTTGTTTATTCTCTTTCCTCTTCACTGATCGACTAAGGCCCATCCCAGCCCTTTTTTTCAACCCTCCTCTTCGTGTGACCCAGTTACTCTTAAAAGTGTGCGCTCTCTTTCCTAAAAACCCTCCCTCCTCTCGTGGTGTGTTTTTTTGTGGTGGGGGGGGTGTGGGTGGGGTTTGGGGGGGGTCGGTTTTGTGGGTTTGGGGGGGCCTCCAGAGATGAGAGACCTCGTCTGGCCCCCTTAATGTGTGCGAGACTACTTAAGGGATTCCTTGAATAACAGCTTCAGTCCGTTGACTCTCAGGAAAACTTTCGCCGGCGTGCTTCATTAGATGGGGGCATTACCTGGTCACTGGACGTGACGCCGGTGTTTGACTGAACCCCTCTTTTCTTTTCTCTTAGAAACCGTGTGTTTTCCTTGGAGTGTGGGTCCCTCTCTTGTAGATGCGCCTCCTTAGGAGGTATATACAGGACACGAAAAGGCCTTTACGCCGCGAATGACTTCGCCGCTGGCATGCAGGCCGAACCGTTTTTTCCCCCAATTACCCTCGGCTCCGGTGTCAGTCTTTCTCTTTGCCCACTTCGAACGTATAGGTACTTCTAGCTTCTGATTACCTCGGCGTGCTTTTTTTAATGGAGATTCACTTCCCGTCGACAGAACCAACGTAGTGCGACCCTCCCCCTTTCCCCTCTCTCCCTTACTCTGCGCGACTTTTCCCTTCCGGTTGGTGACGCTCTCGCCATCTCTCCCCATACGCCGGCTCCTGGCGGTTAATCGCCACTCTAAGTTTAGATCCTCTGTTCGAGCGCTTACCGACGGTTGGAAGGTCCTTTTCCTCCCCCTTCTACCACTTCACCTCACGCGCCCTTTGGCTTGACCAATGCGGGGCCTCACTTTCTACTATTTCTGTGTTTCTCGGCGACGCCGACTCCAGGAAGCTACTCTTAGCGCCTGCGTGTAATCCTGGCTTTCTTGGGTCCAACCCCCTTCCAGAAATCTCACGCAAATTAGACGCCTGCCACGGTCGGGGACCTCTTCTCTCCTCCTGAGACTTTTTGAAGCCGGTGCGTAGTTAACCGTCGTTGTGAACTCTTTTCGGTATCTTTTCCGAGTAGTTTTTCCCTGTGGCGTTCCTTCCTCGTCCACCTGACCCCCTCCCCTGGAGTAGGGAGAGTTTTTTCTCTTCCCCGAGGTTGACACGCCCGGAGCAGCGTTTATTTGGGAACTACTTCCCGCTCTCGGTTTTTTTTTTTCCCCCATCAGAATCCTTACCTCCCCTCTGAGAGGCATCCCACATTTCTTTTTTTTTTCAACCCTACCTTCGGCATGATAGTAAAGAGTGATTCGCTATTGCCCTCCGCTTTGTTTTGAGATGATATCCGGTATTTCCAGTGTCGGCTTTGACGGCCCCCTGCAGTGACGCTGTTTTCCCCCCTGGGTGGCCGTTCTTTTTTTTGCGCGTTAGCATCGTCACGAGAATTGTTTAAAGTCTTTGCGGTTGGTGGTTTTTGGGCGGTCAAAGGTGAAAGCGGCGTCGAGACTTTCCTCTTCCCTTGCTTTCTTTGCACCTCTTTTCCCACTTGCCTCCCCTGCCCTCGGGCGTTTAAGTTCCCCACCGGCCGCGTGAGCTGCAGACTGTGTTTTCAGCCGCCCGGATTTCGGCTAGGAGTAGCCGGTCCCCTCCGTCCTTGGTTATTCCTGTCTTTTAAATTTATGTCTTCTGGTGAACGTTAGCAAGGCAGCCGAGTTAGCGTATCGTCGTATACGGAGGGATCGCTTGTGCAAGACCTTTCGTCTCCTTTACTTAAAGAGAAGGTCGCCCGGGCAGCTCCCTCTTTTGGACTGAACCTTTCCTCTTTCGTGCGTAGGTGTTCCCCAGTCCACCCTTTTTTCTCGTAGGAGTCCTCTCGGTTTCTTTCTTGAGCCGGTCTGGTGCTTCGGCTGCTCTGATTAAGTTCACATTTTGAGACGGTCTTTCTCACTACCTGGTACATCTCACGGTTTTTTTTTCTGTCGCAACGCTTTCGATGTCCCTCCGTCAATGACCAGTTTGCCCGCATTCCCTAATCTTGTAATCCGAGGGCTCCTTTTTTCTTTGACTGAATTCTCTCCCCCCCGCTCAGCGCCTCCCCAGGTCGCCATTCTGGTCCGATTGTGAACGGGCAGACCGCCTGCGCGTCTTCTTTTCTTCCGAGTGACTATTTACACTTTTTTGTTTTGAGGGTTTTTTCTTTCTCCCCTCCTAGCCGCTCGAACCTGCTTTTTTCGGACCCGCCGCTCAGCGTCCGCACGATCTGGTCCGGCCATCTTTGATGACCCCTGCTTCACGTCATGTCAAGGGGACTCTTTCATTTTCCCTCCCTGCTGCCGGCGGAAGGTTTCTTCCTTCGGAGGCTGAGTTTCTTACAGCACGTAGGACCCCCTTTCCACTGACGGGCCGCCCGCGTTCTCTTTTTCATCTGTCGGAGTTTCGGTGCTGTTGTGAGGGACGGTAATTCTTTTTAGCACAGTTTTTTTCCCGGCCGGTCTTGGACGGCTTTTTCGGTCCTGCGTTGCCCCGCTCGGGTAAAACGGCGTACCTTACCCCCTTGGTTGGGAACGACGACTTTGTCGGGGCTTCCTTCAGCTTCGGACCCTTCACCCTCTTCGACGGTGATTTTTTTCGCAAGAGACGGCCCGATGCGGCGAAGCCCCCTCCTGTTCCAGCGATGGAGTTAGACCTTTTCCCCCTCCCCCTCTTTACCACTCCTCACTGCCCCCCAAAGATGTCGGCCATACCCCAAACTTACTTTGGCCCCCATTAGCCCCCCCCTTTCCTTTCCTCTTTCTTCTTCCGCAACGCGTCTTTTGGCCACGAGGTATAAGGTTCCTGCATTCGATGTTAAAGTATAGGTCGATCTCTCTTCTTTACTCCCGTTTTTGTGTTGAGCATTTATTACCCTTCCCTCCTTTTAGATTCCGGGCTGGGGGACGCACTTTGTTGAACATGTTTTGGTCCGAAACTGACCCTTCCTCTTCTTTTGCTGGGTTGTGTTAGGCCTGCTCAGGTCGCGGTTTCCGGAGTTGGAATTTTGCTTCCCCCTCTGAGAAGTTTTCCGAAGATTTCTTTTATGGTTCCTGTCGTGAGTTGGTGCGAGTTGGGTGAGTTTTACGCCAGATAGGGCCTCCTTTCCTCAATCTCCGAACGTCGGGCGACCTCGCTACTTTTAATTTTCGGGTAACGAGGTGTTCTGCCGCTTTAGACCACGACTCTACCATTAGGCCCTCCAGTGCGCCCTGTGTCTTCGCCGTTTCCGAGTTTGACGAGCCCTCCAAGTTTCCCTCCCGTCTTAAGGTAATTTGAAGATATCCCCCCGGGTAAGCCCCCTTCCAGCCACACGCCCGCCCTTTCTTTAGTTCTAGAAGTTCCAGTCCTGTTTTGTTCAGGACAGTTTTTCGGTTTTGTCAGCGTCATATCTTTGACCCCCTTTTCCTCTTCCGGGAGGGCACCCCCCTGGTTCATTCATGATGTGACGCCGGGTCCAACGCTGTCCGATGGTCTCGAAAATAGTTCTTATTCCTCCCTTGGGCCGGTACTCCCTCGGGTCGAGAGCCTTCAGGTCCATCAAGTTCACAATCCTGGACTCTTCCGCGAAAGCTCGTCGCCGCCTCTTGTCCTGACTGGCGAACAGTGGAAGTTCACAATCTCCCGTTGGTCTTGGGTCCAGCCTTTTCTTTTTTCCCTTAGCTTCTAGCAAGTCGGAGTTGCTCGATTACCTATTGAATGCTTTGCAAGGACCTTGCTTTACCCGTCTTACCCCCTTTTAACCCCTCTTTTTATGATTCACCTTTCTCTTCTGCTACCGGAAGTTGATCTTATAGCAGCGGTGGCTTCGGAGATGACGCCGAATTCCTCCCTACCCCCCATCCCCTTCAGATTCGACGCCTCTAGAACAGAATCTTCTCCATCATTGTGGCGGCGGGAGCGGACCTCACGGCACGACTTTACTTTTTTCGAGGCGACACCACCTTCCCTGCGCCCTTGGCGACTGCGCGGGCATTCATGGCGTACTTTGGGCCCAGAGCGTATCCCTCTACACGAAGAGACGGTTTAGCGTACCTCCTGGTCCCCTTTTCACCCCCCCAGAACTGACCGCCAATTATACTCAAATTCCCTTTTTTTTTCTTTTAACGTTTCTCTCTATTTAGAACTTTTTGGCCTGAAGTTAAAAGTCTTCTTCTAACTATTTTTGACGGAGTTGGGTTCCGGTCCCACGGTGTCATCATCTCGTCCACCGACCCTTTTAATGAGGAGTGAATCTCTTCCGATTCACCCTGTTCCGCCCCCTGAAACCTTGAAGAGCTTCCTTTGACCTCCAGGATTTTGCGTCACACGCCTCCTGTTGCCTTCCACTCAATTGAGCGGCACGCTCTCACCTTCGCGGCCAGATGTCCCTCCTTCCTCTGTGACTCCTATCTATAATATCCCGTGTTGTTGTTTCTCTAAGAGATCAGCTCATTCGCTGTGGCGTAGGTTTCTGTCTCCGCCGACTGTTTCCTTGTCTCATGGTGCTGTGTCGGTCGGAGGCTTCGTGCATAGTGACATCAGCGTATAGTTCTTTTTCACTGCAGCTACTTCGCAGGTTGTCCCTTTGCATTGAAAGGGTTGTTTCCAGATAGGTTCTTTTCCTTCCTTTCCCCCAGGCACTTGGGTCCCTTTTTCTCCGATGTATGCTCCCACCGTGCCGCCACAGCCACCTCCGGGGTCTGAAGATAACCTCTTTTCTCCTCTCTCAGAGGTTGAACTTCGTCCCTTAATTAAGTACTTCTTGAGATCCATCGTTCCCCCTCTTCTGGCCGTAGGCTTCCCCTTTCCCTCTTCTTATTGTAGGCCAAAGTTCCCAGCCGGTCCCCCGCTTCTTTGTCTTTTGTATTCTTCTTCTCTGTTGACCCCGTACTGAGTTACGTGACGTCCCCACGGCCAGTCCAGAACCGGCATGTGAAGGTTGATTTCCCTTTACAAAGGTCCAATCCGTTTCTTTTCGTTTGCTCTCGCCACATTCGTTTTCCTCGCAGTATTCAACAAGTCGCGAGACTTCCCTTTCTTTTTTGTTCCAGGCTTCCTCTTCCCACCCCACCTCTGTATAGCGTATTCCACTTCCGTGTCATCGCAAGGGTGAGGGCCTCCAGTCAGATGTTCCTTCCTTTTTTTTCTGAATACGCCTTTCATTGCATCAACTCTATCAGAGGCAGATATAAAGAGCGAATTTCCCAGTATCAGCCGCCTTTCCCTTATGTGCAGGGGTAGATGCTTAAACCGTACCCGGGTCGGCCTTTGCCATCTTTTTCAGAGTATTTTTTCTCAGGTAGGAATCGTCCTTTTTTTAGGAATTGTAGACTCAGGCCGATCTTCCCTTTTTCCCACCAGACGGTAGTAACGGCCCCGCGCGCTCAGCGTTCAGCTACCAAGGTCACTTCAGGCCCCCTTTTTTCCTTCCCCACCTCTTCTTCCAGCCGATTGCCCGCCTCGCCAGTCTTTTAGGCTGATCATGATTAGTCGCTCCGGAAGAGGAGTGTGAGTTCCCTAACTCTTTTACCATCTCGACCCAGGAGGTTCGGCCTATCGCTCATCGCGGCGGCGCGGATTTCTTTCTTTTTCTTCTGGAATAGTAGGTTTTGCAGGAATCTCTCACCGTCTTCGGTCTTGTTCAACTTGGATGGGCCTGAGTCGCCATTGCTCTCGTTTCTTCCCCGGACTCCAGACCTTTTCCTTTATTTGACGGCGCTCCTACTTTCACTTCTTTCGGGGTTTATTATCGTTCCCGGTTTTCGACTACCAGTACCCCTTTTGATCAAAACAATAGAGAGGTCGCGCTGTGCTTCTTCTTTTGCCCGGACTGTTTCTTTACTGGGCAACCTCACCCCCTCGGCCCCAACTTTGCTCAAGGCCCAAGATGATAGTCCTTCCAAACTTCTCCGATTGGCCACCCAAACCATGTTTCACCAATGTTCCCTCTTCCTCTCCCCTCAGGTCCCGCCCTTTTCAGTGTTAGCCGCCACCGCTGCTATTGGTGCTTCCAAAAATGCCAGAAGCCCTATCTTTTTCAGTGATAGGCAGATCTCTCTCTTTCCTCCCCCTTCCTTTTTTTTTCTGCTGCCTGCCTATCCTGACATGCTGGAGGATCGTTCTTTTACGCAAATTTTTTTGTCCCGGCCGCGTGGACTAAACTACACTTCAGTTTTTCTTTCTTTTTACTCGTATAGGCCTCTTTGTACTTTGTATTGCCACTCTTCTCATTTGTTATGGCAGTATCTGGTTCTCGGCTTTTGTTCTCTTGGTTTCGTGGTTCCAGGGCCGATCCGAAACTCCTTGACTTTTCCCTTGAGCGTACCCTCTCCCTCTTTTTCACCCCGATCGATGGGGGATCCTCCCCTCATTACGACCCGACGCCTCTTCCCTTCAAGTACACACCCCAAACAAGTGAACGTGTTCGCCGTTTCCCTTTCTTGACTTTGCGAATCCTTCCTCCTTTCACCTCACGGAGTTGACCTTTCCTCTTGAGACACAAACGGGCGCCCCTCCCCTTCCCGTCTCCCCTTCCCTCCCGATGCTCCGCGATCTCTACGCGGCCGCCCCCTGTTTTTTTGCTCTGAACCTTGTCTCTTGGTCAAGCAAAGACCTTCTCCTTTTTCCCCCCCCGCCCTTCTTTCCTTTCAACCTTCGCCGGAAAGAGCATCTCCTTCTTTTCCAGTCTGACAATGGACCTGGACGTGAGCAGGTTGCCGGACACGGGCTGCAGATTTTTCCTTTTAACTTCTGGGACGTGTCGGCGCTTTACTCCCTATGGTAGAGTCCCTCAAATATTCTTCTTTCCCCTCCTGGACACAAACTTTTAGTCTCGCGCTTTCTTCCTCATAAGAGGCATTCGGCCGAAAAGGTTTGGGAATTTCCCCCCCAATCCAAAGTTTGGTCCTGGGGCAGGCTATTGATCTTGCTCACGTTAGGACACGGGCTTCGCGCCTCTTGCTTCCCTCGGAGTGAAGAGGGCCTTCTTTCCTTCCCTTATGGACGAACATCGTGTCTTACCCATTTCCCTTCATGCTTCCCCCCCTTGACGGCGGTTGTTGACTCTGACTCATCATTCCTTATACCAACAATTCCCGGACTTCTTCTCCCCTTTACCCTCTGGTCGACTTTGCATCACCCTCTTTGTGGCGGCGAGCGCTACGTCTGACCTTCCAAAAACAAAAAATGTTCATGGGCCTAGTAGACCCTTAACCTTCCAAGGGAGACCTGGCTCTTTTCTTTTCCCTTTCCTTTTTCATAGAAAAGATATGGCAGAGATCGCGTGCCCGCCGTACTAAGTAAGAACGCTGATCGGCTAAGCACCTTCTTTCGTAACTTGTACCCATACCCACGCCATTAATTTACCGACTGACGATCCCCCTTAGGGGCCTTTCGTCTTCCATCCCTGAGCCTTTAGCAGGGTAGTCCTCCACTCTTCTCGTCAGAAAGATCGGTGTATTTAAACTACCCGGGCTGGGGGGGGACTTTTTATTTCATTCGGTCCACTTTCTCAGAAACCAGTTTGGGGAAACTGGAGGAGTCTCTTCGCTGACGATTTCCGAACGCCCCCCGGCTCCCTTGACCTCTTCTTTAAATCGCCTTATCGGGCTATTCTAACGCCCCGACAATTTCCCTTTCCCCGTGAAGCGGTAATTCCCCCTCTTCCCCCCCCTGCCGAAAACGGCTATGCTGATTT
>Ga0179593_1299303_pt1 | contig 11303 bp, 13 predicted proteins | sample CZODoug2_1_08_16_FD_185931 | JGI IMG/M metagenome (GOLD analysis project Ga0179593, IMG submission 185931) | Vadose zone soil fungal communities from Angelo Coast Range Reserve, California, USA - CZODoug2_1_08_16fungal (PacBio error correction) | ecosystem: Environmental > Terrestrial > Soil >... | reverse complement strand
CTAGTCACGTCGTGACCCCCAGCCTTCTGTTTCTTTTTTGTTTTGACGCTTTCTGGGCAGGTTTGCGTGCCTCCCCCATATCGGTCTAGGCCCCTTCGGTCTGAAGTTTCAAGACGCCCGGTGTTTTCCCCAGATACCCTCGAACTCCCGGCGCTCTTCTCCCTGGGGGGCCCGTCCCGTTTTTGCCTTTTCCTGACCCGAGGTTTTCACGCTGCTCGGGCACACTCGGGGGCGTGCCGGTTTGTTTTAAACCTACCCCAACCAAGAGTGAATCCGATGGACTTCTACACCTTCTTGACCTCGCAACACCCCCCTTCCTAACATCCATCTTCTGAACTGGTCCCCCCCCCTTGCGATTCTTCGTCGGGGCATTTTTCTGCGTTGGCTCGGTTCCTGATCTTGATACTTGCGACTTTGCCTTCCCCCCCCCCTTTAACCCTTGTGAGATTGCACGAGGATTTTCTTGGTAGGCTTTTTTTCACTGTCCTGAGGCCCCTTTTTAGGGTTTATTATTCACAGAACCCCACTTTCTATTCCCCTAGTGACTTGGAATTTGTTTCTGACCCCTTTTTGTTTTTGCGCCCCCGAAGCCATCCTTCCACTTCCTTTTCCCCGTTTGGTGTGGACGGCAAATCCTACCTTACACCTGGCACCCCCACGTGATAGGACTTAACCCGCTGTCGCTGTTACTCGTTCGGGCAACCCTTGGTGTTCAACGGGCACAATTCGTTTTGGTTATCAGAGGCGTTCCCCTACCGGTTTGACCAGACACAACACTGATCTCCCCCCTTTCCCCCCCCTGCTTTTACCGGTCTTGACCCGCGAGCCCTTGGGCTCGTGGACATGCTTTCATTCTTTTTTTTCCAAAGTCTGATTTTGGTATTGGGTTTTCAACACAATTTTTTCCACCCCTAGTGCGGCGCACGCATTCGGTAGTTCATTAGTAGTAAGTCACTCGCTTAACAGTTCTGTCTGGTGACAGATATCAAACATGTAATTTCCAACATGACCTTTTCAACCGCGCCTCTTGTGGTTCCAGTTCGTTTTTTTTTGAGGATTATCCCTGTGTATTCTTTTCCTCCGGTTTGGGGGACAAAATCCAGCTGGTGGATTCCCCAATGTTCCTCCCCTCAATAGTCCTCTGTAACCCCACCCTCATTTTTTTCCGCTCAACTTAGGACTTTTCAGCCCCCTCTGTCGGGTTTCACTAGTGGTCTGTGGGTTCTCCCCCCGCTTGAGGGTCGTCCGACCGCTTCTTAGTGTCTTCACTCGTTGACGGGGTTCCCGTGCATTTTTTCCTCCTGCTTGGTAAGTTGTGGGTGCCTTTCTTTTCAGGCCACCCTTCACCGATGTTTTTTTTTTTCAAGTTGGCTCCCCCTCCCCCCACGTCCTTGCGCTCTTCCCCCCCATGTCTCCCTCCGGGACCGTCATTTTGTCCAGCTTTTTGGGGACGAAGCGGAAAGCTGTTTGGTTCTTCTTTTTTCTCCAGGATCCCACCCTCCTTGTTTGCCTCGGATTGGAGTTTGCTTGACCACCCCCGCTGGGCATAGTTCTTCGATTTATCGTTCCAACGCGGTCGGGCCTGTGCGTGTTTTTTTTTGTACGGTGCATTTTTGGCTGATTCCATCCCGTTTCGAAGGATTCTTTATCCAGGTTTTTCACGACCCCCTTATCTTGTCCCCAGGTTGGCGACCCCATAGATGCTCTTCAAAGCTTAGGAAGTTGCTTTGACGCTGCGTTTTCCCGTTTTCTTCTCCCTTTCGGACGTGTTTTATTTTGTCTCTGCGAGAAACCCCACCGGTTTTCCCGTTTGGAGGTCGTTTCGCCACATCCCCTTCCTCAGTTTTCCCCTGGCTGCTGTTCCCCCCATTTTGGGACGGTCCCTGGATCTATCAACTTTTGACCTCTATGAACCCCTTGTTCTCTTTTTTCTCCCTACCTTCCGTGTTCCCCTTCATCTATTGTGGTAGTTTACGTGTGTTTTTTTTTGTGTTGTTTTTTATCTGGTGTTTTTTTTTTTTTTTTTTTTTTTTTTTCGTTGGTTGAGCAACCCTTCCCAGGGACCTATTGTTTCAGTCGTGGTGATGCAGCGCCTGGTCTAGGGGTTTTTTTCCCCATTCTTCTTACCCCCCAATTTTTTTGCGCTCCCCCTTTTCTGGGTTTCACCGGTGCCTCCTGTCGGAGACCGGGTTTGGGCACCATTCCTCTGTGTCTCTAGGTGATCGTGGACCCGACGCACCGTTTTTTTACCGATGGACTCTGGACCCCCCTTTTTTTAAGTGTATTTTTGCGCCGGCCGGTGTTGGTCTTGTTCCCTTAGCTGTCGTCGTTGGTTTTTCGTGTTGCTTATTAGTGTTCGCCTCTGGAATGTTGACTTTGCCAGTTGATTCTCTATGTGAAGTGCCATTCTAGTTCCCCTTGCTTCGACCCCAAGTTTACCCCCGGGACTTTTGAGGGCCTAGCGCAACCTTACCGGGTCTTTGCCTTCACGGTCGTGTCCAGCTTCAGTTCTGTCTTTTCGGTGTTTCCGTTTTTCCGTTTGTAAGTTCCCCATGCCTTAGTTCTGTCTCCTCATTTGGAATCTGTCTCCCCTTTCGTGTGGTCGACGTTTTTTTTCTCCGTTTCAACCCTCTTCATCGTTTGGAGGATATTTTTCCCCAAAAATTGTTTCATTTGCTTTTCGGTCGTCCTCCCCGCACCTTTCGCGGCGGTTTTTTCTGAGCCCGGGGTTGGACCTTCGATTCCCCCCAACCAAAGGCCGATTTCGTCGTAGAGATGAACAATGTTTTGGCCCCGTCCCGTGCCCGAAAGCCGGCCCGGCATTCCCCCATCCGTTTTCTTCCGGGCGCGTCGTACGGGGGGCTTCAATCCCCTTGCAGAGACTTTTTTCTTGGGACGGCGTCGCCCTTTTACGCAAACATGGTACGTTGCACGGTCACATTCAATCCCTGCCCTCATTTGCTAAGGGTTGCCCCCCCCCCCCAGGCGGTTTCCCTGACCTCTCTCCCACCAGGTCCGCCCCCCCCGAAGAGTAGTGATCTTTCCTCCTTTTCCTCCTTTTTATTTAGACTCAATCCCCGACTTCTCGTTTGAACCTTGGTGCCTTCTTTACCGAATGTTGGCTGGTGGGACTTTGTTGGTTCGGCTTTTTCCTGGGGCGCGGCTCTTAAAGGATGTTTTGTTTGTGAGACGGCCGACCTTGGCCTCTTGAGGGAGTCCCGTGCTGCCTTTGTGCGGCCCTTCGTCTCGGCCTTTTTATCCATATCCTGTTTTCTTGGTTCGGTCGGAGGGGAGTTGGGGTGGTTGGCGGCTCATTTCTCCATGTATATATAGATCTTTGTCCTTGATCACCCCCTTTTCTCGGCCCAGTCAAGGCGGCCGGTCTACGGCGGCCTCGTACGTTCGAGTGGTTTTCCAATTTCCCTTGGCGTCCTTCGACTCACCTATCTTTCCCGTACCCTTTTCTCCCCCCGCTCACTTGTCCTTTTCCCTTCTTACTCCGTTTCAGCCCTTCGCCAGCTTCCCGTGCCTTGTTGAACTGCACGCATTCCGTTCCCAAGTCTTTCCTCTACTTCTTTCGCCTTTTCAGCCCCTGTTCCAGTCTTTCCCCTGACCTCGTTCCTCGCCAACTTGTCCCGGGGGGTACGTTTGTTGTAAGCGGGGACCCGGATTCCACTTTCGTGCCCCTCTAGTGTCGTGCAAGGCTTTAAATCTAGCCTTTCTTCCCCACCTTCTCGTCGCCCTCGGCGGTTGCCCCCGAAAACCTCCACTTTCCCACCCAATTCCCCCGCGTTCCTTCTGCACGGAACTTTTTTCTTACATGGTTTCGCTCCCAAGAGGGGGACCCATTAGTTTTTGCTTCCTCTCCCCTCTGAAGCTCGCTTTTGCGGTTCGCGCGGGTTGTTGGCATAGTGCCGGTTTCCCCCCATTTCTTTCTTTTTTCCGTCTGCTGGTCCCCTGTTTCCCTAGAGACGTGCGCGCACCTTCTGCCTCCCCTCTTTCCTGCGTTTTTCCGTAGTAGTCTTTGATATGGCCTTTGACCTGTGCTTTTTCGAGAAACCCAATCTTTCTTCGATGGCCTTGCTGGATTTCAAATTTTTCTTTCCCATGTTACGCTCTTGACGACTAGGCCGGAGATGTGCGCGACCAGGAGAATACTGGTTTGTCCAGTTTTAGGACCTAGACCCCTCTTTTTCAACACAGCTACTGCGTACACTTCCCGGCATCGGCAACCCGTACATTCTCCTCAGCAAGCTTCCCGCGGACCTCTTTCTGGTAGTTACCCTGGGGAAGACTCCCTCCGTAACTGTTATAGACTCCTGCCAACACCCTTGACTTTTCATTTGTGCCTACAGGGTTTTCCTTACCCACGACTCGGTTGTCCACCTTCCTGGGGGTTCCCGGCCACCCGAATCTTTTTTGGCTTTAGTTTTCTTCCATCCCCGTTTCCTTTTGACAAGACGCCGCCCCATGTGGCAAGAAGTTATCCCCCTAACAACGGAACTTCGTTCCCGGCTCCCCATTTTGCCCGCGCTTTAGTGAGTTCCCCCCTTTTATATCGTTACCTGTCCCTGCCCTATTCCCCTTTTTTTTTCAAGATGACTGCCCCCGCTTCTTCTTTTCTTCGCGATGCCTCCACGTCCAGTGGTTCATCGTTCTGCCGCTCTCTCCCGCCCGAGAGTATTTTATTTCCTCCGAACCCAAGCATCTGCTTGTTCGTTTATTTTTTGTGTTCGTGCCCCGGTAGGCTCTTCCTTTTCCTCCAGACTGGTAGTTTCACCTCGCGTAGCCCTTCGGAGGAAGTCTACTTGCACTGGTTACCTTCCTTTTTTTTGCCCCCCTGTTTTTTTTTCATCCTTTCGTCCATCTCCCTCCCGAATTTTCCCCTTCTACCGTCGCGAATTTCCTTTCTTTGACCTTTCGCGTCTCTGCAAGGTGCACCGTCTTCCCCTCTCTTTACTGTGGCATTCATCCTCCCCCCCGTGCTACCAGCCTCGTTTTATTCGATGCTGTAATTTGTTCGGTGTCGTTCGGATTGGTGGTTTTCCATCGTTCGGTTGACAACGACATCTACTTCCCCCCGCGGGCCGTTTTTTTCTGCCGTTGCGGCAACTCCCCCTTTCAAGAGAACAGCAGGTTGCTATTTTGTGTCAGTTACGTCCTTTTTCCTTCCCAACCCCCGGAGCGTGGGAATCTGCCCTGTTGCGCGGCGTTTCATGTTCACGCGTTTGTTTCTTGTTCCAGGCCTTTGCGTCCTAGATGTTCCCCACACATGTGTGATGGCAGTGAACCCCACGACCCCTCGCGTCTTTACACCGCGACCCGCGTCTTCCATCTTCGCAAGTAGTTCCTGTGAGTTTTGGTTTTGAAGTAGAACGTTTTGAATGCAGATCCCTACGCATTCCTTTTTTTAAGAGTCTTTTTACCCCATTTGACCCGTCGGCGTTGGGCCCCCTTTTCGTTAAAACCCGGTGTAGGACACTGGTTGCCCTAACGCTTTTGTGAGGTTGACATCTGAATCTGGGAACCAGCTGCCGTTGTTCCTTTTACTTTGAAGCTTCGGCCTCTTGAATTTTTTGGTCTCATAAACACCCGAGTTCAGGCGACGTACGTGGCTAGTTGTAAGCTGGTTTTTACAACCTGGTCCCGATTTCCTTTAGCTCTTTCCCTGAAAGACCTCCTTTCGGCATCCTGGACGATTGGCCCCACATTCCTAAAGAGGGCACCGTCTTACCCCTTTGACTTTTTTCCCTTTCCTCCTCCGGTGTGTTTTCTGTAAGTGGCAACAACCACTCGTCTTCCCCAGGGTTTACGAAGATTAGGTTCTTCGTTTGACCCCCTGGGCTTGGCTCGTTCTGCTTCCTTGCACGTATCGGGTCTGGCAGCAAGAGGGCTTGAAGGCACCTTGTTTTCCTCCCTGTGGATTCCCCAGCTCCACTCCCGTTCTTAGCCCTTTTCCTTTGCGGTTGTACCTTATTTACGGAGCTCTGGCATACTCTTCTTTTTCAGCCACTTGGGCCCTGGGTTTCCTTCCCCCGATTTTACGCCTTTTAACCCATTTTTCGTTTCTGCAACACCCCACCACCCCCCCCCCCCCCAAAAAACCAATGCCCTGAACTTCAGACATGTCTGATTTCGAGTTTCAAGGGAGTTACCGTGATTTCGATGTTTACGACGGATCTTCTCACCCCCTGGCCTCCCGGAGCCCACCTCAACAAGTGAGGGAAGTGCTGAGGCCTTCTTCTCCTGGTGCCCTACCCTTTTTTTCGTGTTGTTTCTTTTCTGACACACAACCCACACAGTTTTTGTTTCCTTTAAGAAGCCTGTGAGGGCTGACCGCTTTTCCCCCCATGTTCTTTTATCTTCCTGGCTACTGCTTCCACCCTTGTCCTTTTGTGTTCGTAAAATACGTCGCCAACTCCTTATGCGGTGTGGGTACCCCACCCTTTGGGCGCTGAAGATTTCCCGATTTTCCCCACGTACCTTGTGTCTCCTAGGCAGTTTACCATTTACCTGTGTGTGGACAGCACACCCCAACCGTTCCCCAGGACCCCTCCTCTTTCCGTTTCGCCGACATTCTGTTCTGTGGGTCTCTTTGAAGCTTTGGGTTCGACAAACGTCTTTTCTGTGGTTACCCAATGGTTCGCTTTCCTCGATCGGTCAGTTTCTCCCCTTTTACTCTTCGAAGGGTGCGAATCGCGGAAAAACAACCCAAAAACCACACACCCAAAAAAAACAAAAAACCCACACAACTAAACAAAAACAACAAAGTGGGACCCCCCCCCCCCCCACCTAGATTTACCTCATGTGGCTGCCGCTGTCCACTTCCCCCTCCGAACTTGGGCCACGTTAAACCCTGCCGGGGTTTTTTATCTCGCTGTCTTCTATTACTTTTTTTGGGACCTGGTGTTTACCAGCCTGCGGTCCCCCGGACCCCTTGGCCTCCCCCCTCCCTCGTTCGGTGAACTTTCTTGGGGCGTTGTTTAGGAGGGGCCCAGTTGCCCTCATCGCTCGGTTTTTCGATTCAGCGCGTCCTGATTTCACCGCCTTTCGGGTTTCGTCTGAAGGCTACTAATAACGCCCTTTTTCTGCCGTATCATAAGCGCTGAAGGTTGTTTTCACTTCCTCATGTCACGGTTCCCAAGTTGGTGCTAAGGGGCATCCCAACCAAAGGAAGCCGTTATCTTCCACCACTTGGACGAACGAAGGGCTTGTGATGTTTCCTTCGACCCTCGGAAAGCTGTGGGTCTCTGTTTCTTCTTTCCTTACCCCCAAGACGTGGAGGTTTCTGTTTTTTTTTTTTTTTTTTTCCTTCGTTTAGTCTCCCTTTTTGCTGGACCCCAAACTTTCGAGTCAGGTTGTACATCTGGTCACCCAGTAGGATCAGGTTGTACACTGTGGTTCTTCCTCAGTTCCCAGTTTCTCGGACGGTTGTTTCTTTTTTTAACGGGTCGACCAGATAGTGGCAAAATCCTTTCAGAATCTTCGATAACTCGAAAGTAGGGGGAGTGGATGACTGGATGTTTTCTTTTTGTAGGTTCCGTTGCGGTCTTTGTTTGAATCTTCCTTTCTGAAGAACACGCGTCCAAGAGGCGCCTGGTTTTCTTCGGAAATAGAAGGTCCACGTGTGGCCTGCCAATGTTTTGGAGCGGCCTTATTGTGTATGTCCCCCCCTCCTGTCCCCCGATTCGGGACTCTGGTTTTGATTTCAGACCGACGATCCCTTGCTGTTGGCTTGGGAAGGCGAAGATCTCCACACCTGGGACAGTTTTTAGCAAGATGGTTTTAATTCTCTGGTCTTTCTCTCCTTCAGTGGTTTCCCCGGTGCTTTTTTCCCTCCTTTCCCTTGGGTCCCTGTCAGGAAGACTCCCGAGGTACCCTTCCTCTGTCCTTGAAGAGAAAGGTGCTTTTTGATAGCCACTATGTGCCAACTGTACCCCCCCCCCTCTTTCCCCTTTCCTCCCCCCAAGGTGTCCGGAGGTTTTTGCGTTGGGTCGGTTTGGGCCTTTTTTCCTCTTGAGAAATTTCCCCTCCCTTTCTGCTCGTGTTCGGGTGGCTCAGTCAATTTTCGCCCCCCGCGCAGGGTGCAGGTTCTGCTTCTATCGGCTGAGGGGGCTGCCCCGTTTTTGCTTGTAAGGATTCTTACGTTTACCGGGCTCTTTCCCCGTGCCGATCCTCCTTTTTTACCTGTTCCTTGTCCCTGGAAACCGTCTGAAGGGCATTCTGAACGGCTTCTCTCTTGTCCCTTTGAACACGGGACCTTCAGGGTAATGCCCTGGTCACTTCTTCTCCTTTCCTCCTCCCTTGGTCTGAGATACTGTCCTGTCCTTTTCCGATTTTTTTGGGCCGACGTTGTCCCCCTCCATTGGTGGATCTCTCTACGGCCCCTTCCTGGGTTTGCTGCTTCGCACCGTAGCGCGATGATTCCATAAACTTTTTCACTCGAGGCTCGGTCACACGATTTAGCGAAGATAACCTTGCATTGACCTTGTCCCCCTTCTCCCCCCTACTTGCACTTCCTCATCTGTGGAGGATACGGCCGTAGGAGGGAGGGTTCTAAAAGGCGACCTGATTGCCGTCCCTCCATCTCCAACCTTGGTCTCTCGTTTGCCCCGTTCTCGGTACCCTCGGTGTCTTCCCCTTTCCAAGGCTCCCCCCCCTAGAGCCGCTTTTCAAAAGCAGGCCCCCAGTCCCTAGTCTGTTCTTCTCTCATCTTTTCCTCCATTGCTTTCTGATTGATATCCTCCGCAGTTTCCCTTTGGGGACGGTGGCTGGAGAGATTGGGTTTGTTTTTCCCCCCCTTGCGTTTCTCTTTTGTTATTTTACCTCACCCGGTTTTTGTCTTATCCCAGTCACTTATTAGTCCTGTTGTGGAGGGAAGAAAAATTTGGCTCTCTCTTTTTCCCTCCCCTCCCCCCCCCCCCGGCCGTCAGGGACGGAAGGGAGGCCCGAACCTTTTCTTTGCCGGTTTTATCGGGGCTGCAGTGGGGTTGGCTTCTTTTATCCGGGCAATGTCGCTATCTTGATCGGAAATATGTCCGGTCCCCCTTCCTGCCCCCATTTGCCCGCGCGCTCCTGGTTTCCCCTGCGTACGGACCCGAGGGGCACCACGCCGGCATGGAACCTTTTCTCGCTCTTCACTCTTTTTCTTTTTTCTGTTTTTTTCCCCCCTTTACCACCGTCGCACCCTTGGGACTTGCAAGGAACTATCTGCATTTTGGTTCAGCCGGTGAGTCGCAGTTGACCAACCCCCCCGACTCATCCCGTTTTCAAGGGCAAGCGACTCTTTTCCCTCCCCCTTTATCCCCCTCCCCCCCTCGTTTCCGGGCAAGGTTCCCTTGTCGCCTCGCCCTTGCCTCTCCCTTGTATGGGTCGACGCGTTACCCGTTTCGAGGCCCTCACAAGACGATTACGTCCCCGTTGTCCCGTCTTTTCTCTTACGCTTCGACCCCGGTGCGGCCGAACACTCTGGACCCTTCTTTCACTACCAAACACCCGCTTCGGTTTTTTTTTTCTCGTTGGGCGTCCTTTTTTATCCCTTTTGTTGTCCTCCTTTTTCTTTTTTTTCCCCCTCGTCTCCTTCTTTCTCCCGCGGCGGGTGGCTCGCGTCCGCAGTACGCACATGGTCAATTACTGATGGGCCCCCCTGGGTGAATTTTTTGGTCCCCTTTGGCTCCTTCGCCCCCCTCTCTCTACCGTTTGCACCGCGGCGGCCCCCGTCTCTTCGATCTCGGTCTTCTCCCAGTACCATTTTCCTTCTTCGGGCTCCCTAGTTCACCGGATCGTCGACCGATGTTGCTGGTCATCCTTCTGGTCCCTTTTGCCCCTCCCCCCCCCCACTTTCCATACTCCCCGATCCCGGCGATGTTCTTTGGTCTCCTCCTGGGACTCCGAGTGGTGTGCTCCGTTCCTTTCCCTTTCACACCGCGCAGATACCTTTCATGCTTTATTCCCCCTCCCCCTGTCTATGGTAGAGAAGTGACGCGCTGGCGACTTTTGTCTCACGGTTTGGAGAAGACTTTTTGGGGCTTCCTCCATTCTCGCTTTCTTTGCCGGTAACCCCCGTTTCTTTCCCCCCTTCCCGTACTCCTTTTCCTCCAACCATACGGACAATCGTTTTTTCCCTTCCTGCTGTTTCGAAGTCCTTCTGTTTATGTGACAGTCGGGTCTCCCCCGAAGACGTGCGCCCCGTTGAACGGACGTCCTCCCCCCCCCCCCCCCCCCCTTCCCCCCCTTTTCGTTTTCTCTGCCCCTTTTTGCCCAGCGGACGCGTTGTTTGTTGATTAGCCATTTTACAGTGGCCATTTTTTTTTTTCCCTCGGGGCCCCCTTAAGCTTCTGGAGCAAACCCCCCGCAACTCTCTCTTTCTTTCTTTTTTTCTTTCGTTTTGGTTGGCCACAAGCTGCCTCTCGCTCTGCTCGAAACCGCAAGAGCACTCTCTTCCTTATTTTGTTTCCTTCTATCTAACCAGAATTTTTTCATATGACGGAGTAGGCCGGTCGTTTCTTGCTTGGTAATTGAATTTTTTTTTCTTTGACCCGCGTAGACCTTTTTTTTTTTTGAAATGACATACCCCGTTCCCCCCATTTTCCCCTCACTTTTTTTCTGGTCAGTGGTCAGAGCTCCAAAACCTGCGGGGCCGTTCCTCGTGTCTAATCCTGCGATGATCCCTGTTTCTGGCTCCCCCTGTCTCAGTGCTTCCCCCCCCCCTTTTACCCGCCGTCCTCTAGGTAATCCCTTTTGGCGTCTACATCTTCGTTCCTTCCAGGAGCCGGTAGACGGGACGGGTCGTCGGAGTCTGTTTGATTTGCCTTCCCTTCCCGGTTGAACCCATATGTTTTTTCCGAACGTGGTTAGTCGTGCTCACCTCGTCCTACACAAGATGTTGGTCCCCCGGCCTGAGCGGGAAGTCTTATTGAGTCCCCCCCTGGCTGTCCGGGGTATGAGCAATGTTTTTGCTTTTTTACAAAGGGTTCCCTTTTCCTTGCCCTCCAGCGGGGCAGGCCTATGGAAGGTGTTTTTTTTTATCCCACACTGACCGGTTTCGTTACAAGCCGCAGTCCCCTCCTCCCATCGTGCACCGTTCCCTGCTTTCGGTGTGTCCTGTACCCTCGTGAAAGTCGTCTGTAGACGATCGTCTTCCCCTCCCCACATTGTCCGATCCCGTTGTCCCTGCGTAAACCTGGTGGCGGTCCCTGACTGGTTTGTCCGTCCACGCTTTTCTCGGGACACGCCGAACCTTTTAGCGGTCAAAGCTGGCCTGCGTTTCCCTTCCATCTTTCGAGGCGCTCGTCCATCTTTCC
>Ga0179593_1793978_pt1 | contig 11304 bp, 14 predicted proteins | sample CZODoug2_1_08_16_FD_185931 | JGI IMG/M metagenome (GOLD analysis project Ga0179593, IMG submission 185931) | Vadose zone soil fungal communities from Angelo Coast Range Reserve, California, USA - CZODoug2_1_08_16fungal (PacBio error correction) | ecosystem: Environmental > Terrestrial > Soil >... | reverse complement strand
CAGTATTTTCGCTTTCATGAAATGTTTCTTTTACCCGCCGCCGGAATTGGCACTATTCCTTACGCCTTTCAGATCGTTCGACCTGGTGCATTTTCCTACTGGAGGAATTCCCCTTGGCTTTCAAACGATTCCGGAAAGAGGAAAAACACAGTATCGTCCCCTCCTTTTTCATCCTGAGTCCTCCTCTTTTCTCAAGTGCATGCGGTGCAGGTGAGCATCTCTTTTTCGAAGCTTTTCCTTGGTTCCGCATCGTTCCAACGATTACGTCTGTGAAGAAGGGCGTGAGCCAAGCCTTTTTCGACCCATGGTTCCTTCCTGTTCCGAAGATCCGCGAACAACCTTTTGATCAGGCGGACTTTTCAACCACCTTCCCCCCCCCTTTTTTCATCGTCGACCCGCGGAGGAGTTATGCGTGCTTTTTTTTCCCTCCTTGCTGGGTTTCCCCCTTTCTTTTTCCAAAAATACGCATCGGCCATCTGATCGGTTTCCGGCTCACTACCTTTCCTAAGGGATGGCCCCCTTGAAGTCCTCCCTTTTTCGTAGGGCCAGCATCGAGTGCAGTCAGATTCTTTTTTAAAGTTCAGCGCATGCTCTCCCCTCCTTTCCCTCTTGCGAAATATCGTCGGTCCGCGTTTCCCAGGTGGCTGGCGAGCCAAAAAACGCTTCCTCGCGTTCCGACGAGCCTTTCTCTTCTTCCCCGTTCCTCGTCCCTGAACACAGTGTGGTCAAACATGTTCCGTGTCTTTCTTCGTGCCTTTTTTCCTGCTTCAGTCTTACGGAAGCCCTGTTCGGGCACGACCTGCTGCGCTTCCCCCCAGGCACAACTGCCTGTTTTTTCGACGATTCAGCCGTATAGGCTGAAGATCCTCAAGCTTTTCCCCACCTGGCGTTCCCCCTTTTCAAGCAATACCGGAATTCGGATTTCCCTCCCCGTTCATCGGATTCAAATCTTTTCGGACGGCTCTGTCCCCCTTCCCCCCGTCTGGCCTACGAAAGGACACGCCGGGCCCCCTTCATTTCCCCCCGCATTCACCCCCTGAAAACGGCAAGCTGCAGGTCCTCCTGTATCGCTCCCCTCTTCTTTTTTTTTCCGTTTTCCCCCAGGAGACCCGACAGCCCCTAAGCTGACTCTCTTCTCTCCTTCTGCTGATTTCTCCCTTCCTTGGATCACCAGTGGATGCGGTCTTGGTTTTCGTTCACCGCGAAACCGAAGGGCACTTGACTTATTTCTCTTCGAATTATCTTGAGTCCTCGAGAAAACACTCTTCTCCTTTTTCCTCTTAGGCCCCCTTCCTTCCGCTGCGGGAACAACTTCTGACGTTCTTGGTCTTGTCCCCGGCGTAGTGCTCGGCGGTCTGTAGGAGGCGGTGATATTAAGCGTCTTGCTGTCCCCTTCCTAAAAGGTTGAGTTCTCACGCTTTCGATATAAGAGACGGATTTATGAGAAGGAGTTCCTTTTTCCCCGCCTGTTTCTGGATGCATGTAGTATTTTCATGTCCCCCCCGCGACAGATACGTCTTCCATCCCTTTTGCTGAATTTCGGTGTTTCCTCCCTTAGCCTTTGTGGGCCTTTGATGAGCCCCCCGCTTTGAGAGGGCAATTGAGCCTTTTTCCTTTTTTCTTCTCGTAACGGCCTCCCTTCTCCTGCCGTCGTGCTGGGTGTGATGACTTTCTTCCCCAAGACAGCGTTCGGTTTTTCCCTGATGTGTTGCGTGAGAGGCATACGTGTCCTCAGATCTTTTCCCCCCTCTTCTGGCCGCACTCGGCGTTTTTCGGGCAGATTGTCTTTTCCTCCTCTCTTTTTTTCTAACCCGAAGGCATCGCCCCCCGAACATCTCCCCCCCCCCCTGTGCGTCCTTTCTCACGGCCGCGCACAACGCTCCTTCGGCGAAAATATTCTTCACATATCGGGTCGCTGAATGCATTGTTTTTGCCGCACGCTTCCCTTTCCGATGCCGGTCAGCACACACCTCCCGGGCGAGTCCATCAGCAGCACGGACATGAAGTACCTCTGCTTTTTCCTCAAAAGAGTTTCGAATCGATTCCTCCCAGCGGCAGCAGCGCCCCACCTCTTCCGCTCCCCCCCTTCCACACCGAAAGTCAGCCTTTTTCTTGGATCTTTTTCTCTTCAGCAGGTAGCGCCTCCCCCTTAGCACAGCAAACCAAAAAGCAGTGGCCCCCTCTCCTGCGAAAAGCCCCGCCTTTTACATCTAGATATATGCGACGATCTTAACTCAATCTTCGGTTGACCCCTCTGCCTCCCGAGCTGAAGATCTCTTGACAGCACCAATTTTACCCGCAGAGAACTCTTCCCTCCCTTCTACACCCAAGCCGGAAACGGCATGTCGTTGTTACGCCTTCTCCCGGACTCCTACCCCTCTTGTGGTGGTGGTTCGCGAGGACTTACTCTTCCTTCGCCCTCTGAATGCCTTTGTCCGAATGCTTGAACTTAGGTTCTATCATTTATTAAAAAATGGTGATCCCTTATCTCCTTTGCTCTCCCCCCCGGAACTGAGTGCGTGAAGGCGATCGCTTGAGATTTTTTTTTCAGTTTGATCGCTTCGTCGCCCAGGCGGTTTCACAGATTGGAAGTGTTATGGGTTTCCTTTTTTTTTTTTTTTTTGCCCCCCTGTAGGTACAGTTAGTGCTTTTCTTTTTCACGCCGCCGACTTTTTTTCTCCTCTCACACGCGTCGGGCGAGTGTTGAGATTGCCCGCCTGGATTGGCCCCCCACCCTCCCTCTCTTTATAAGTTCTCGGGTGAACTGGTTGAAGCCTTTTTTTTCTTTTTTTCCCCAAGTCGTTCCCTTCCTTTCAGAGATAAGGGTCCTGGTGACGTCAGGTGGAGACTTCTGGTGTGGCCAAAAACCCCCCGGTCTCCCTCCCACTTCTCTAGACTGAAGAATTTCTGCCCTCCTTTCCGAACCGCGCCCGTGTAATTCGAGTCTGCACGTGTAGCGATTTTCCCTTTTCCTATAGTAGGAAAGCGCTCCGCTGCTCTTTAGGAACGTCGTTGTTTTTAGCTCTTCCTCTGCCTCTCCTTTCTCGCGTCGCGCGCTGCGATTTGAGAGACGCCCCCCTTTTGACGAGTCCTCTCCCCCAGTACGAGCCGGCCGCGTGTCTTTTTTCTCTGATCCGAGCGTGGCGTATCGCCGACTTTTCACTTTCTTCCTCCTTTTTCCCATGGGAACTCTTTTTACCCCAGCAATGATTTCTTGCCTTTTGGCACGCAATACGCCGCGCCGCCCTTCTCTATGGCCGTTGCTGATCGCGTTTTTTTTTCAATGGTGGTTTACTCGGTCTTTTTTTTGAGACATTGCTCAAACGGGTTGTTCGCGATCCTTTTTTTTTTCATCCCAATGGGTCGAGGCCTTTCACTCTTTTTCGCACGCAGGCGGCACCTAGACGTCTTTTCGCAAAGCCAGCGTCCAACCTTCCGCTATGCTTTTCCTGCACTTGCAAGTGAAGAGGCGTTTTTTGTCTACGGTGAGTACGCCCCTGATGAGTCCTTCGGGGATGTGTCCGGCCGACCATTCTCTTTCATTCTCAGTTCCTGGGCGTATATTTAGAAGCATTTTCCTTTTTCTTCCCTTTTTCCTTGCTTAGTCACGTGCCCCTTTCTTCCCTTTCCAAACGTTTGCACCAGGGTAGGCCCCTGCTTCTTCGGAAAACTACGGATCTTTTTTTTGAGAGAGCCCTTTCTCCGGTTCTACACTGTGAAAGGTTGAGTCGGTACCTCTACTGCCCGATTTTTTCAATGGTGCCCCTTCAAAGATGACGCACAGCGACTGGACTGACACTTTGGAGGTGCTCCCCCCCATGACACCCCACACGTAGAGAGACTCTCTCTCTTTTCTCTGTAGAACTCGAGACGTGATTGCGGTCTGCAGATATACGTTATCGAGGGCGAAGGCTTGGGGTTATTACGCTTCTCTCCCTCGTAATGTGTCCCCACCTCTTTCTTCCCCTCTTTTTGCGTGCGCACAGCTTCACCACCCCTTTCCCTCCCTGGTGTTCTTAGTCGTTTTGAACAACCCGTTTTTTGTCACACAGTCCCTGTCGGCCAAGCCGAGGAGGACCCCTACTCCCCATGGGCATCCCTTCCCCCTCCTCTCGGCGCGGGTCTCTCCTCCTTCTCTTGCGGCAGAAACCTTTGCGTGCCCCTTCCTTCCCAACCCTCCCCTGACCGGTTATCGTGCGCACTCGGGCGGGTACGACCCTTATGGGCTTTTCCGGCGAAGCTTTTTTTCGGCGGATCCGTTACTGGGCGCAGCTCGATGTGCAGTCGTCTCTTTCGTCGTCGAAGCGCGCCTTGCTCTCCCTTTTCCTTGGCCCTAATTGCGTAGTCCGCGATAACCTTTACAATTTTCTTTTTTCCCCTCTGTTCATGAGTCCCCCCCTTTCTCCTTTCGAGCGCAAGTAATTCTTTCGCTACCCGTTCTACGAGAAATTCCTTTTAACTCCCTTGTCTGCCCCCCTTGCCAACCTTTCCAGGCGAATTCTTAAAGTCTTACGTTCCCCTTTCGGGCACGCCCTGATGCGCGTGGCCATTAACAAACTGCTCGGCGGTACCTCCCCCTTCGCTTCACCTTTTCAGCTATTGCTGAAGATCCGCAGGCGGCTTTCTTTTTGGAACCATTTCCCCCCCCCTGTCCCCAATCGCGGAATTCGGATTTCCCCCATACCCGTTCCTCGGAATTCCCTTTTTGGGCGGCACGGGCGCGTCAAAAAATTCCCCTTTTTTTCCCCCGTGGCCATCCACGAACTGGACACGCCGGCACCAAGGCTCCGTCAAGAAACACGGCAAGGTTTCAACCACGCCGGATCGAAGACGTCTCGCTCTCTAGACCAGTTTCTCCCTCCAGTCCCTTTTTTCTTCCCCATTCGATCTGCTGAAGGGCGCTCTGTCCTTTTCTTCTCACAGTTTCTTTTTCACCGCGAAACAGAAGGCAATTTTTCTTCCTCGGCATCCCTTTACGCCGTTTCTTCATAGTTGACTTCTCGCGACCACACGCAGTTTTTCCTTCTTCGTATGTAGCCCTTTGGCCGTTCCCCCCCAACCGACCATGCTTTTCGGTTAGTGTTTTCTCGTCACCTTGCTTTCGTATACCCTGTTGATGGAAATCGGGCTTTTTTTTTCTTCGAATTCCCCTTCCCTTTTTCTACGAGCTAGGCGCATATACGCTTTAGTAACGAGGAGCTTGGGCTTTGCGCCGGTCTCTCGCCACTGCGTTTTGGTTTGTATTTTTTCTTTCTGTCCGGTTCTCCAGCGCAAGATCCTCCTTTTTCCTTTTGGAGCTTGGTTCTCCTTCTCCTTGGTGTGGGGCGCGGAGCCGCTGTTCTTTCTCTGCCGCCCGCGTTGAGAGGGCCCTTCTAGAGTTACGGCTGCTTTCTTTGTGTTGCACGCATTCATGATTGGAGAAAAAGACCCTTTTCCTTCGTTCCCTCTTCTCCCCAAGATATGGTGGCGGTGCTCCAATTCCGTCTTGCGAATAACCCTTTGTGACGGCGTGTCTCGCTGCGGTTTCGCTTTCGGCGATTGGCCGTCGTCCTTCTCCTCCTCCTCCTTTTTTTTTTTCCACGGCAATCGGCCCTCCCCAGCGCACCGACGACCTCAAGAGAGCACACCTCTTCCCTATTAGGGTCCCTCCTTATGCCTCTCCCACCTATAGGGTCGATGAATGCCATGCGCGTCCTGAACGCTGTGAGCACAGCCAGATTCAGTAAGCAACCCCTTTCATCCTCCCTCGACTTAGGATCAATTGCCTTTTCGCAATCGATGACGCACGCGGATCCCGCCCCCACAAAATGCGAATGTTGCCCCCCCCCCTCCTCACACCACCTCCCTCCCTGCACCTGCTGAGTATCGATTCCCCGGCGCAGCATTATCCTTCTTTTTTTTGCAAGCCCCAACCAACCAGAAGTGGTCCTCCCTTCCACAGCCCCTTTTTCTTAGATGCGCCGAGCGCGTAGTCCCCCGGGCGCGAGTGTTGAAGATGAGCCCACCGAGGCCAGCAACAGGTTTTTTACCCGCGAGCACTCCCTCGTTGACTTACCTGACTACAACCTTTTTCCACGGAATGGTAGGTTTTTCCCCTCTCAACTAGAACCGCGGCATAATCGTGATCATTTTTTTTTCGAGGACTTCCCCCCCTTCGGCCCCTGCACCGACCCCGACTTGTCCTTGTTTGCCCTTCCTTGTGGTGACCTTCTCCCTTTTAGCCAGGCGCGGAAGTTCTCTTGCGCGCCTTCAGCAGATCCTCTCTCGAAGAAGGCGTCCTCTTTCCCTTACTTTATGTTTCCGCCGGCGCCATGATCTGTTTCTTTCTCATCCTTTCCGAGTTTCTGGTGCCTTTTCCGACGACTTTCCTGGTGCTTGTGCCCAACGTTTTGCCCTCCTTTTCCTCTCCGGGCCGCCCAATCTTCCTCTTTTTCCGATGAACGGTATGGAAATCTCTTTTTCCACGTTGGTGACCCCTCGTTGGACCGCATCCCACGTCGGACGCGCCTTTCTTCCCTCGCTGAAATCGGTTGCTCTTTCTTCTCGAGCAGTTGTGCCTGGTTTGGGAAAAGAATTTAGCAGGTCGTGCCCGACCCATTCGGTCCTGAATCTCTTCCCATTGACATGTTGTCACGAAGAATCTCCTTCCCCCTTTTTCGGACTGTCGACGTTTATTAGAGATTGCAATTTATTGCCTTCGTCGGCCGCGCGACTTCCCAGGCGTTTGTTGCGCGCCGCAAACTGGAAATGGTTTAATCGCGGACGATCTTTTCTCCCTTCACCATCGCGTTCGAGCATGCCCCTTTCCCCGCTTTACCCTCTGTCACGACGGATTCCCTTCTTTTCTAGCTGGCGCCCCAGTAATCCGTCCTTCCTCCTTTTTTTTCCCATCCTTGTCGAGTTGGCGTTAATCGACGAGTTGCGCAGAGGCTTTCAGATTTCCCTCTATTTTTTCCGCCTTTGTCACGGCCGATCGCCCTTTGGTGGCTGCCGCGCGCCTTCCATCGTTTAGGTTTTCGAAGATACGGCTGCTCGCTGTGGCGTGGGTTTTTTTCTGCTTGGCCTCACGTCTTTTTCCACATGAGCTTTTGCTCAAACTTGTTGTTTCGAGATTTCCTACAGAACCACAATGGTAGAGTCCTTTTTTCCTCGGGCCATTCTCTCTCCGATGGCGCGGCACCGTCCCTGCTTCCGCCTTCGCCCTCGATAACCCCGCATGCACGTGATCGGCTTTTTCGTAACGCGAGAGCGTCATCCTTTTTTTTTCCCTGCCGACCATTCTTGACCTCTGTCCCCGTGGCCGGGGAATTCCTGCCAGTCCCTCTTCGTTTTTTTTCGACGAATGCACCAGGGAGATTTTCCCATTACGTCGTCGTGTTCCCCCAGGAGCGAAGTTAGCGGAGGGACAATACTTCCCTTTCTCCGTTGTTGTTTTTTTCGATCAGTATTTCCTCTCGCGCTCTTCTACAGTGGTTTTGGGTCTGACCCCCCGCCTTTCCCAGCCGCCGTCGCCCTGGTGAATTCGTCTGACCCTTTCCAGGAACTTTTCCTTCTTTTTTCTCTTTCCAAGGCCAGGTCGGCCCCTCAAACCCCCCCCCGTCTCGGCGCATCGCCCGCCAACGTAATGCTTCGTCGCCGATTTCCTTTTTCTAGATTCTACGTTCGAGGGCGAAGGCGTGTTGAATTTTTTTTTTTTGACGGTTTCTCTCCTCGGCTCTATTACGTATATGGCCGCCGGCGTGTCGCCCTCTCACAACAAAGGACTTCTTTCACCACCTCCGTGCCCCTCCTTGCCACCCTTTGGCCTAGTGATTCAGGGCGGACTCCACTTTCTTCAACCACCATGCCCCACCCACTTTTTCACCGGCCCATCGCATCAAACCGTCTTTTGCATCTTGCTTGCCGGAGACCTCCTTTGCTGGGTTTCCGGCGCTCGTGCTTCCCCACTCAGAATTCGGACATTGCTCTGCGAATCTTGTTACTCACGTCTGACTCAGAGCCGGCCCTTCCCCCACGCGTCCTTCTCCTTTACTTTCTTCCGAGGTCCGGCAATCAGTCGGTTGCGTCGTCGAAGCGCAGCTACACTCCTCTTTTTTTCTTTTTTTTTTCCGGCGTCTTTCCTTCCCCATTTCCCCATTTGCTTCTCCCAACGCCTGTTTCCTTTGAGCAGCGGCCTTCCCGGCAAGAATTGAATCGCTCCCTTTCATACAAACGTTTTTAGCTTCCCGCCGGTCGGCCAGGCGATGCTTCTGTCCCAGAAATTTTCTCTCCAACTGTTCGGAAATACCTTTTCTCCTTTTTGCCAAGAACCTTCCCTTCCCAACTGATCGGCGACGACCCTGGTCCTCCCCCACGATTTTCCAGCCCCGTATCTGATGAAGATTTCCTTTGGTCTGACTCAACCTTTCTGTTTTCACCACGTTCCTAAAGCCCTTTTTTTGACTTTTTTCCTTCTTGCAAGACTTTTCTTCAATCTCAACACGGCCGTTTTTGCTGAAAACTTCGGCGCGTGGCCAACCGTCGGGAATCCCTCTTCCCCCCCCCCCCCAGCATTCGTCGCGGCATTCCCCCCCCGCAATATGCCGGAAAACACCCTTTCCCCTGGCGCAGGCGACAACTCTCCCCCCTCCCTGACTCCCCAATCTTCTAGCATCTTCGAGAGTGCTTTTTCCTTTTGACGCTCTGTTTTCCGCGCCTGGGATCACCCTTCAGGCGGCGTATCAGGTACTCCTGGCAAGGCCAAGGCACACCTTTCGGTTTTCTGCGAGCGGGTCGAAGGAATCTCTTTCCCCCCTCCTAACACCTCCCGTCTTTCTCCCACCTGCTCGATGTCGGCCTGCGGTGCCGTGCGGAAAAATTTGTCTTGTTGAGCAGGTCGGGTTACTTTTGGCACTAACCTGTTGTGGGAAACTTTCTTCTTTTTCCCCAAAATAGAGAACGGGAGTTTTCTCCCGTCTTCCGCAATATCGCTTTTTTAGGCGCTGGGCTTTCCTTGCTCTTATCAATGATGGTGGTTTGCTGTTCTCCTTTACATGCTTGAGCAGATCGATCATAATTCTTCCTTCCTGTTGGGGAGATTTTCCCCCCCCCCATTTTTTTTTTTTTTCTGCCCTTTCTTCATCGATGCCGCCCGCTTTCTTTTGAGCCTCTTTCTTTTCTCGCGTTACCGGGCTGCTTTCCGTCTGTCTTTTGTGTGTTTCTTGTGTCGCTGAAGACAACCTGTTCTTTTTTCGAGCCGGCATTCTATGGTGGCGGTTTTTCGTCATCTCGTATTCCGTGCGCGATCGTTTTCCTGGACTGAAGAAATCGGCGGTCCTTCTTCCGTCGTCCCCTTTCATACTCCTCTTTTTTTTTTTTGAGTAGAGATGCCTTTTCAATCGGCCCCTCCCCGTTTTGCAACGCGACCCGACTCGTCACCCCTTTTCCCGGCAATGTAGGTCGAAGACGTGATGCCCTTTTCACAATATTTCTTTAATACTTCGCGCACGTCCTTCATTGTGCAAGCCCTCCCACTTGAAGCCCGCAAGACGAGCGATCCCTTTTCTCCGAGTAAAGACTCCCCTGAATTCACCTATTTCCTTGCCCGCTCCCCCTCGGGCGGTGACGCCATCGTCTCAGGCCCCAAACCCTTTTTTCTTGCTCTTTTCCCAACGAAAGTCTCCCGGCTAGGATCGGATCTGTTTTTAGCCAGAGATTTTTTTTTTTTTCACATTGCCCAGCACCAACAAGCCCTCCCCTCTGCACAGCCCTTCTCACAAGCCCAAGCGACCTTTTCCCGCTCTAACGATCTTTTTTATACCCCCCCGTTAGATTTTCCTCCCCGCTGGAAGATCACCGGCCGTGCCCTTCAACAGGTTAGATCTCTACGACCTCCTTTTCCGTACCCTCACAAGAAAGGCATGGTCTTTCCCCTCCCCGTCCCTCTACATCGAGCAGGTGTTCTTTTCGCCAGATTTACAGCGATTCCTCCCCCTTTCCTCCAAAGGACGTCCATTTACTTTTTCCCTTGGACTTGCCCTTCTTCTTTTTGAACGGAGACGCTCCCCTTTCCAGGCGCGGACTTCCCTCCTTCCGCCCTCAGCGATCGAAATGCGTTCCTTCCTCTCAGATTTTCTCTTTCTTGTCGCATGCGCCATGATCTTGCGCTGTATTCTATCCCGGCTGGTTTCGGCCTTTTTGATGCCGCTACGACTGGCCTTTTTTTCTTTTTGTCCCCGTCGTGATGCAAGACGGTGGTTTTTTTTTTTTTTTCCGCGCTTCCTCTTCCTGTGTTGAGATTGAAGCCGCGCTTATGTGCCCATCCGAATTCCGCCGTGGTGACCTGGTGTCCTTCGCCCATCGCGCGCCTGGCGGATCTTCAGAGAGACGTTTTTTTCCTCTTTTTTTTCGTCGGCGAGAGTTTTTTTTTGGTGGGCCAACAAAATCTTGGTCCTTTTTCGTGTAGTGCGCCTTGGGTTTCGGCGTCCTTTTTTTTCCCTGAACCTTTTTTTCCTACTTGCGACCGCGTTTCCCCCTCTTCTTGCCTTCCCTCCGTAGAAATTCCTTCTTGCCGCGAAGGCTCTTGTTCCTCCATGAACTCTTTTGCGCCGCCACCTGGGAAAAATGGCCTTTCCTCTCTTCGCCCTTCCCCCATCGCGTTCGAGCATGAGCTTTTCCTTCCCCCCTCCTTCTTGACTGAGTCCTCTTTTTTCCTCTTCGAGATGGGCGCCCAGTACTCGCCGTCCTTCCCCGTTTTTCGAGCTTTCGTCCTCGCGAGGCGCCGAGGACCTTCTTCTTTTTTCCTCCTTTTTTTGAACGCACGATAGCCGTTCCCCCCTCCCTGAGGGGGCTGCGTTTCCTTACTACGCCGCTCGCCGTTTCTTTTTTTTTTTGCGCTGGAGTGGGAGTTTGGAATTTTCCTTTTCCGAACGTCTTTTCTCTGGGACAATAGGCTCCCTTTTTTTCTCGATCTTCGGACGTTTCCGAAGAAACACCCCTTTCTTTTTGTTTCAGCTTGTGCACGCCGGCGCAACCTTTCTTTGTACACCGTTTTCTGACCCTGTCAGCGTCAAAAGTCCCTTTCCCCCTCTCCCGTCGTAGATCGCTCCTTTTTCCCCCCTGCGGACGACCTCGGTGCTAAACGCGAGATGCGGAAATCGTCCTCTTTTGTTGTCCGGGCCTACCAGGTCTTCCTTCGCGCCAATGTTTTTGCTTCCTGCCAGTCGATTCCCTTCCATTGCACAAGGGCGACGCTTTTTTCTTCCGTGCCCCCCTCGCTGCGGGTCCGACCCAACCGCTTTTTAGGAACGTGTTTTCCCCCTACTG
>Ga0179593_1728790_pt1 | contig 11304 bp, 15 predicted proteins | sample CZODoug2_1_08_16_FD_185931 | JGI IMG/M metagenome (GOLD analysis project Ga0179593, IMG submission 185931) | Vadose zone soil fungal communities from Angelo Coast Range Reserve, California, USA - CZODoug2_1_08_16fungal (PacBio error correction) | ecosystem: Environmental > Terrestrial > Soil >... | reverse complement strand
AGTTTGGGCTTCTTTTTTCCCCCTTTTGCAACTATGAAAGTTATCGAGCGCGGCTTCGTTCCCTCCACTCCCCCTTTTTTCTTCGCCGAGGAAACCAGGTTAATCATTGCCCTTTCCCCTTCCTCCAAGTCAGTTCTTCCCTGATATTCGTTCCTTCCTCTCTTTCCCCCTCCCGTATTTTAGAAGTCTTTCCGAAAGACGATCGTTCGCCTACCTCGAAATGTCCCTTCCCCTTAAAACCATAGATGGATGCATCCCTTTCCTTTTTCCCTCCCCCAATCTTTCCTTTTCCCCTCTTTTCTTCCTCCCCCCTTAGAGGGAATGGTCTCCCTTTGGCGTCGCCTCTGACCAAGGCGAGGGACGGGCGAAGATTCCCCCCCCCTTCCTCTGCAGGGGATCGCGATTAAGGCATCCCTCTTCCCTTTTTCTTTCTGTGGGGACGCCTGGCGGGTTTCTCTTTTTTTTCCTCAAAGCAGGGGAGAGATCATTCCCTTTCCCCCAGCGGAAAAAAGAATATGGCCCCTTTTTCCCTCCCCTTTCTTATGCTTCGTGCGCACAATAATTTCGTTCTTTTTTTTTTCATAAGGGACGTCCACAGTCTCCGGGTTTTTTCTCTCTTACAGGCAGACAATCTTTCCCTTTGGCGAATCCCCCCCTCCTGAGCGGTATGCCCTTTTCCCCCTGATTTTGAGGCGGCTGCGCATCTTTATCGCACGCCCCACGTAGAGCTTCTGTCCCTCCCCCAGTCCTGTGAAGGGTTCCCTCTTCTTATTTCCCCTTTTTTCTCCCCGTTTATGATTGTGCGTTTGCTTTTTTCTCTCAAGGACGGAGCTCCTCTTTTTCCCAAATCCTATGCCGAAAATTCCTTTTCCCTTTTCCGCTGCACGAGGGATTTTGGTTTCCCCCCTCTGGATGTCGCTGAGAGAGGCGGGTTTTTTTCCTTCCTCGCGAAACTTATTATCCTTTTTTAGGCATGAATACTCCTTTCTTTCGGCTCGCCTGCAATTAACGTCTCTTCTCTTTCTCTTCAGAAGTTTGTCGCTGGCCTTCTCTCTCTTTCCCCTCTTCTTCCTGGGAGATTTCTTAGCTATCGTCCTTAGGGGGGGTATGGACGCCCCTTTTTTCCTGCGAATTGAAAAAGATGTTCTTTTTTGTGTCAGGGTCCCCTTCTTTTGATTTGATAGCTTGGTTATTTTTGCCGCCGGAGCGACGTTTTTTTCTACTTTTTTCTGTGTGCCGTGGCTGGCGATGTTGAGGCTGCTCCGTTTTTTTTTTCCCCCTTTGTGTGGCCGTGATTGAGTCTGCGTCCTTTCTTTCTTCCCCTTCCTTAGCGAGTGGGGTTCAGCCGTATCCTCCTTTCTAGTGAGCCCGCGACGGCGTACACTTCTCCCCCTTTCCCTTCGGCGATTACGGATAGGATGTCCCTTTTTTACTTCTATTGTTATGGGGATCGTTGGGACGATTTTTCCTTTCTTCTTTCTTCTAGGGCAATTTTTCTTTCCTCAGTTTGATCCCCCTTCCCTTCTGAAAGCGGTTGCAGGTTAATAATGAGAGTCTTTTTTTTCTTCCCCTTTTTCCCCATGGAATCGGGAACGGATTTTTCCCTTTCCTCTCTTTTCCGCTCCCGGGGGGGGGGCGCCCACCCTGGACTCCTGGCACTGTTCTGATGGAACCTCCTTTCCTTCAGATTAACATTGAATTCCTTTTTTCCCCTGACAGCCAATTGCGGATTCTATTTCGACGTAGGCGCAAAACTTCTTTCCATTGTTCGGCTTACTTTCTATCGGGCGCGCATCCTTCCCTCCCCTTTCCTCTTTGTTGGTTGAGATATCTTTCCATACAGGTTCAAATGAAGTCCCTCTTTCACAATGTGTTTTCCCCGTTGAATTTTCGCCCCTTTTCCCTTCCTGCAATTAGTGGTTCCCTCCTCTTTTTTTTTTACTCCAATCAGGGGTCTGTTGAGCGTTTGCCATCCCCTCCCCTCCGCTCCGGGGTGGGAGCCGGTATTCTTTCTTTCCAAACGCTTCCAAAAAAATTCCCCTTCCCCTTTCCTTAACTGGAAAAGGATAGAGAAGTTCCTTTTTTCCTTTGCAACTGCTCCGCGAATGTCTTCTTTTCGCCTCTAGCACCTTTCCTCTTTCGCTCCCCGACGAAAAGTAATGTCCCCCCCCCCCCCTTCATCTCAACTATGAGATCTTCCCTTCTCTTCTATTTGTCCAGTCCGATCCGGAAACCTCTCCTGCCAGTAGCGTCCCCTCTTGCTCATTTTCCTTCTTTTCTCCTCTGAGTGTTCCTTCTTTCCCTCTCCCCTCAGGTTGGCAAATAATAGAAGGCCCCCCTCCCCGAGCCACCCTCCAAGGGTCTTCTCTTTTTTTTCTCATGCATAAGACATCGCCCCCCCCTGGTCCATTTCCCTTCGATGAAACGGCCACCCTTTCGCGCCTGGGGAGAGCACCCCCCCCTCCCTTTTCCCTTCTGACCATCTCCGCTTCTCCCTTTCCTCTCCTCCCTCAACCCTTTTTCCCCCCCCTCCCGGCCGCCGGGTTATTTCCTGACCAATTATGAGAACTCCCCCTCCCTCTGGTGCCCATGAACGCCCCCCTTTTTCCGGCCATCTCACCCTCCTTGCGGCGGGAAAAACCTTCCCTTTCTTTGAGCACAACGTTGACCTTCTTTCTTTTTCTTTCCCCACGTCGAGATATGCTCCTTTGCGCGGCTCCTTTCCCTCCAGGCAATCAGCGAAAGCCTTCCTTCCTCCCCTAGTCTCACCATAGAGAGCTTTTTCTGTCTTACCACATTCCGCCCCCTTTTCTTCCCCCTCTTTCCTCGTCGCGAAGCCCTTTTTTTTCATTTCCCGCCCCCCCTGCAAACACGCAAGCCTTTCCTTGCGTCCGAGTTAGAGGTCTCCATCCCCAATACCCCCCCCCCCTTCCTTGTCTTGACCGCCCGGCGACTTTGGCTTTCCTTTTCTCCTCAAAGCCGCCATCGAAATATTCTTCCTTTTTTCTCCACCCTTTTTGATAGTGCCAGCACCATCCGAAGAGTTTTCTCCATTTAAGCCCTTCCCCCCTTTCCGGAGCTAGATGAAAAACCCATCTTTTTTCACGCAGGCTCAAGGCCGACGTCGAACTTCTTCTCACGAAGCATCCTGGCCTCGTGCACTTTCTCCCTCTTTTTCCGATGGTGTTGAAGGAATGCTTTTCTCTTCCATCCCCGCTTTCCTGTCTGTAATTTGGTTGTCCTTTCTGTCTCGTTCTTCCGTAATAGCTTCCCCCCCCCCTCCCTTTCTTCGCATCCGGTAATTGTCGAAAAATTCTCTTTTTTAAATTTTCCCCTCTACCTTTTTACAGTCACTCCAGGAAAGGATATTGCCATTTCAGGTCAGGTTTTCCCCCTTTTTTCTCGATGAAGCCATGAGAGGTTATCGGGCCTTCATGACTTCCCCTCTTCTGGGTATTCCTTTTTCTTTTTCGGTCAGCCTTAGAAAATAACGGCTTTCCTTCCCTCTCCCATCTATTTATCATTTGAGAGGAATCTTCCCTTTCTCGCAAGGTGCATGAAAATGTTTAATAGGGCCCTCCCTTTCCCCTTTTTCTTCTACCTATCTCTCTCTAACGCCCTTCTCTCCTCCCCCTCTGGACCTCTCCAGAACGATTCTCTCTGGTCCTTCCCCTTTGTTGAGAGGAGTTCGTTAGGGCTTTTCTTTTCTTCCCCTTCCCCCCTTATTGTAAAGTTATCGAGAGAGGATTCTCCCTCCCCTACTGTCTTTTTTCTCGAGGGGAGGCTTCCCCACATTCATCATTGCGAGGAAGGTCCCTTTTTCCGTGAAATTATAGGCATCTCAGATGCTACCTTCTCTGCTTCTTTCCTGTCTACTTGAATGATCGAAGTTCCTTTTTCCTCGCGAACTATCTTGAATACCTCGGCACCTTCCTCCTTCGGGCCGATCGGGAACCATCGATGGCTCTCTCCCCCTTGGCACGCACTTGACCTAAAAAGGGTCCCCCTCTCCCCCTTTTTCGTGATGCAAGAAGAAGCGCGGTCTTTTTTCCCGGCACTTGCCTTTCTACGATTTCTTGACCCTCCCTCCCTCTTTTCCCGGCGTGATACGAGATCGGCATTGAACTCTTCCTTTTCCCTTCCCGCCGCGTGGTAAAAGAAGCGGTTTTCTCTTTTTTCCGACAACGCAGGGGAGAGATAATGCCTTCCAATTCCTAAATTCGACCCTTTCCCCCCTTTCTTTCTTTCGTGCGCCAATCATTTAGCCGTCGGTCCCTCTGGCGTGGCCAGAACTTTTTTCTTTTATCCTCCTTTCCAACAGCGAAGGGTTTTTTTTTCCCCTCCCCACTGAGTCACCTGGAGTCTTTTTCATCACCGGCGTTTGCGCGGCGGTCGAATTCCCCCGCCGATGTAGAATTGTCTGCTTTTTCTTGCGGGAGAAAGTAGCCCTCGCTCGTTTTTTCCCAAGACTTCTTTTTTCTTTTCCTCCTGAGTTCTTCGAACGGCGACGCGGCACCTCCTCGAGCGTGCGTGAGATAGATTCCCCTCCCTTCGGCTCGGAAATTTAGAGCATGCTTTTTGTCTGTCCCTTCTTCCGTTTTTTTATGGTGAGGAAGAAATCTTTCCTCTTCGCGCCCGGTTGAGAGTTACTCTTTGTCGCGGATTGCTTCTTCCCCGGCATCCGCGGCAAAGGAGTCCTCTCCTCTCCCTTTTGCCATGAATCTTCCTTCTTAATGCCTGGACCTTCCTCTCTTATCTTGCCGAGATTGTTTCTCTCGCGTCGGGGGTCTCTTTTACGAGTGGGGTGAGGTCCTTTTTTTTCCCTAGCGATCGTTTCTTCTCATGGGGCAGTGGTCCCTCTTCGGAGCCTTTTCTATGTTCGGCTGAGGCGTACCCCCCCCTTTTGCAGAGGCTGTTGATTTCTTCTCCTTGTTATTTCTCTACATTGCGAGCCGCTGCCGCGTGTCTTAATGGGCCTGGTCATTTTTTTTTCTGTCGAGGCTGCGCCGGAGACGTTTTCTCCCTTTGTGTTGCTTCGGTTTGAAAGTTTTGGGCCGTCTATCTTTTTTCTTCGTCGAGGTGTGTCAGCCCGTCTAAGACGCAGCCCCCTCCTCTTTTTCCTCCGTCCCTCGCAATCGTTGAAGATACTGTTTTTTTCCCCTTTCGTCCACTCTTCTACCTCGGGTTTGGCTGCGGTCCGTTTTCCTTTCTCTTTTTCCCCTCTCGGGTCTCGTTGTGACGATACGGGCTTTTCTCCTCATAGGCATGGCCCTCTCGTCTCCGTTGATCCTCAAGACCCCCTCCCCCTCCCTCTTTAGTTATTATGGCCCCGCCCACCCTCCCCCCCCCCCCCCCCACGCACTTCTCTTTCCTTTCCGTTGAAGAGGAACCCTTTCCTATGGGTTTATCGTTTGTTCTCTAACATTCTCCCTTTATTTTCCTTGGCAGGAGGGAGGATGGAAAACCTCTCTTCCCTTCATGCGCCGAGTCCCCCCCTTTCTCTTTCTCGGGCGGAATTGCCAAAAGAATTGGGCTCTTCCTCTCCGCAGCCTTTTCTTTTTTTCCCTTCCTTGTGAACCTTTTCTGTGAGCCATCTCTCTCTTTGCAATCCCCTTCCCCCCCTTCCCTTTTTTCGAGATGCGCGACAACCCCCCTTCTTTAAACGGGGGATCTCCCCCCCCCTTTTCCCCAATGACCTCCGTCCTTGTCCATGCAGCACCGATTTTTTCTCTCACAAGGGGAATAGGAGCCTTTTTTCCCCTCGCCAAAGAATGGCCCGGACTCTTTTTGTCGCACGGTTCGTCTTTCCCCCCCCCCTTCAAACCAAGAAATAGAACCTCAGTTCCTCTTTCGTCCTTTCCCTCCCCCACTCAAAGATAACTGAATGAGAACCGCCTTCTTTTTTCTTTGATTGAATCAAACGGAGGACTTTCTCTCCTCCCCCCTGCAATCCGACACGGAAACGTTTCTTCCCCCCCCTCCCCCTATCTCCCGAAGTCTTTGATCCCACCCACGATTGGAATACGTCTTTTTTTTTTCCCTTCAGGACATGAAAAGTAGAGTCCAATTTCTCCTCCCGTCGCTTTTCCCCCTCTTTACTGTTTTACCCCACATAGAAGAAGCAGTTTTTCCCTCAGACCTCCTCCTTCCCCCCACCCCCCTTCCCCCACAAAACACCCCGCCCTTTTCTCCCGGCTCCGGCGCAGCCGCAAGAAATCTCCTCCCCCTCCCGGGAATTTTTTTTGAAAAGGAACATTCCTCCCTCCTCCCAAACTTAGGCGTCTCAAACAACAGCTCTTTTCTTCCCCCTTGCTGCCGCAGTTTTTTTTTTTTTTGGAGTTCCCCTCGACGAAAATATTGTTAATTCTCCTTCCTAGCCAATGAACAATTATGAGACTTTTCTGAGGCGCCTTTCCCCCCTCTGCGAGCTTCCAAAACCGTCCCTTTTACCCCCAGATAGGAAAGCTTTCCCTTTCGTCTTGACGCTTCTGATGCATGGCCCTGCCCTCTTTTTTTTCCTTTGAGCGGATTTCTTTCTCATACAGGCTCCCCTCCTCCCCTTCTTTTTCATCCGGCGATAAAAATAGACGAGATCCTTTCCCCCCGCGACTACCCCCCTTACTCTTCCTTCCCTTCTTTCCGCGAGCGCCGCCTTTTCTTCCTCCTTTTTCAACTCACTCCGTAAAGCGGGGCTTCCTCTTCTCCCTCTCGATCGAAAAAACCTTACTGCGCAGCTCCTCCTTTCTTTTCGAATTTCTCCCTCCTCATTCCTCCCCCTCCTCCGCGAAATCAGGAGTTCCCTTTCTTTTTTCTTCTCGCACAACGCGGTGAGAGAGACCTCCCCTTCCAGGATAACCCTTAAACCCGGCTCTTTTTTTTTCTTCTTTCCTGAAAAATATGCTGCAAGCCATCCTCTTTCTAGTTAGAAAGGATTGGGCCTACCCCCTCCTTCTTGCACCCTCCCTTCCCTGAATTCCTCCCCGCTGCTTTTGTCTCCCTAATCCCTCTAACCTCCTTCGGGGACCCACGCCGGTCTTTCCTTGGTGGCCTTCGCGCAGATAGTTATTTTCCCCTCTCTCCTCTCCTCTCCATCCCGGTAATTTTTCTCCCCTTCCCCTGGCCGAAACTTTGCGCCATGCCGCGACGGCTTCGTCCCCCCAAGACCTCCCTTTCCCTTTCGGTCAGGCCTTGAGACCCCCTCTGGAACGAGATTGAAGCCCCCCTCTTTTTCCTTTTTAGGTTGTCTTTCGATCTTGCTCTCTTCCCCCCTTTTTTCCTTCCAAATAAAGGGAGATCATTCCCTCTCCTCCTTCTTCCTTTTTATCTATGAGCTCCCTCCTCACTAAGGTTCGCTAATATGAAATTTCCTTTTTTTTTTCCCCGTCAGGCACTACGCGCGCGCGAAACTTTCATCTTTTCCTTCCTTCCCCTCTCCCGTGACCGATATCGTCTATTTTCCTTCCTTCCCCTTTTTTTTTTTTTTTGGTGTTTTTTTCCCCCAGGGAGAGATTTTTAGTTCGGGATTATTATTCGGTCTTTTTTTCCCTTTTTCTTCCGAAACCATACTAGGCCACTTTGACCCCCCTTCCCTTTCAGAGGAGCGAACCCTTATTTCGGGACGTTCACCTCCTCCTTCTAGATGCTTAAATGAGATTCTTTCATTTCTCTTTTTCTCCTTTCTTTAGAAGTATGGCCCCCCTCCTCTTCTTCCTCGCCTCCCCACCTTATCCGTATCCTTTTCCCCCCCCTCTTTTCCTCCTCGGTCGAGATGGTTACGAAAGACTGTACGTCCCATCTTCTTTTTACTTGTAGTTATTCTTCTTCATACGCTTTTTGGCGCAATGTGGCGGAGGAACCTCCCCTCTCCTTATTAAGATTTAGACAATTACGGCTTTTCTCCTTCTTCTCCCTCTTTTGCATTACCGCTCTCGCTCCTCCCTTGCAGACGCGTGGTCCCCTCCTCTTTTTCTTCTCCGGTGTCGAGACCAAGCAGGGATTCTTCCTTCCTTCAAATACCATCTCCTTTTTTCTACATTGCATCTTCCTTTTCCCCCCCTCCTTTCGAAGTCGCAAGTGCGATTGGATATGGGTTTAAAGGCGATTCCTTCCGCCGGGGTTGGAGTGAGTCCTCCTTCCCTTTTTCCTCTTTGTGCGAATCTCAAATCTTCTTTTTTTCTGAAAGTCAACTCCCCTCTCTGCTTCTTTGCGTCATAAGGAGGATCCTTTCTTTTTCTCGCGAGAGTTCCCCCTCCTTTCGTTTTCAGGTTTCCTTTAGGATTCCCGACACGGAGACTCTGCCCTTTTTTCTCGATCGTGCGTTTGCGCCTCCTCTTCTCTGGAGAGCTAGTCAATAGATGCCTACCCTTTCTTGGTCCCGGTCGTGAGAGGGCTTTTTTCTTGATTCGCTTGGTGATAGCCTTTCGCTTAATCGGGAGGCTCTTCTTTCCCCTGCATTCGCCTTCTCAGATAGAGAAGTGTTCCGGTGTCCCATGCATAAGACTCCGTTTTCCCTCCGGCGCCTGGAAGTGAACTTCCTCGTTGTTTATAGAATCCTTGTTGTAGCGGTAGCTCTCTTGGGTTGAGTTCATGAGCGCCTCGCTTTCGAGAGAGGGAAAACGTTTCCTCATCTCATTTGTGTGTAGTTTTTTTTTTTTTTATTTGCTCACTCTTCCATTTCTTTTAGGAGCTTTTCAAAAAACCCTTTTTTTTTTTTTTTTCTAAGGGTCCTTTTTCCCTCCTTTTTTTTGATCGCTTCGGTTATTGGCTTTCCTTTCCTTTATAATTTAGGTTCATATCGCGGGGTTTTCTTTCTTCTTCGGCTGCAGCCGGCGCCGTTTTCCCCCCTTTTCCGGTTTTCGGCGAGTGGTGTTCTTCTCTTTGGCTAAACTGTTTTGGGCCCTCTCTTCTTCCTAGGTGTCAACCGTAGCGTCTGCGCCCCCCCTTTCTTTTTTTTTTCCCTCCTCCGGAGTAAATCGCAATTTTGCCCTTTCCGGCGAGTTTCCTTGGTAGGACTGCACCTGTCTTCCCTTTTTTCCGTCGTCATCGGTGAGATTGGCCCCTCCTTAATCTTTTTTATAACGGCAGCTAGAGTCTCTTCCCTCCTTCTCGGAAAGCGGTGCCGGTGTCTTTCTTTCTTTTCTGGGGCGAGAGGGAAGGCTCTACTCCCCTTCTTAGATCTTTTTATCGGGAACGTGGTTTCCTTTTTTTTTTGTCTCAAGCGCCACCCCGATAGCGCTTTCTTTTTTCTTGGCAAACGATTAATGGAAAAAGAGACTCTTTCCCTTTGATTTTCCGAAGTTCCCCCGCGTTTCTTTAAGATTGAGATGTACCTTCTGTTACCCAGGACATGTTCGGCTTAGGGCCTTCTTTCTTTTTCTGAATATATATTCTTTTCCTCTTCTTTATCTCTATGTCGGCCAAAATCCCTGTTTTCCCCGCCGAACAATTGTAGGGATAAGCACCCCTTTTCATCCTCCACAATAGTGGGGCAATTCCTTCTCTTCTTTCAGTAAGAAGCAAATCAATTTTACTCTTTTCCCTTGAGAGAGTTGGACATCGACTCCCCCCCCCCCAGGGCCGCTTTGCTGTTCGCCGTAAACAACTTTCCCCTCCCTTTATAACCTCAGTTCAGAGTCAATAGGGAACGGAAAATTCTTCCTCTCGACCAGAAGAACCTGAATGAGGACCACCTTCCTAATTGTCTTTGGATAAAGGAGGACCTTCTCCCTTCCCACCTACCTTTCCCCACGATAACTATCGTTAAATTCCTTCCCGTCGTCTCAGGACGCCAAACCCTCTTTTTCCCTTTCCCCCCTTCCCTTCCGTGAAACTAGACGAAGGAACCTTGACTTTTCTCCCCCTCATTTAAGACTTACTTCGGTTTTTCTCCATTGCTGTCCGCATTTACTTCTCCCCCCGACTGAGAAGGGTGCACATCTAGACGGTCCCCGTTCCTCCTACACCTCTAAGGACCCCCACCCCACACCGACAAGGGAATGACAGAAAGGAACCTTCTTCCCTTCTTGAACCAGCCCACGTCCCCCCGGTCGACGAAACGTGCCCATTTTCCCTCGGCCAGAGGCTCTCCTCTCCCCTCCCCCTCCGGAGATAAAACTTCCACCCTGGTTGCCCTTATCCGCTCTCTTTTGAAGCGGCCTCAGAATTTGGGAACCTTTTTCTTTCTCCCTTTCTCCTTTTTATAGCACGCCCAATTATGAGAACCTTTCTTTTCTCCTCTCCCCTTTTTATTTAACTCCCACGAGGCGAGCAGCAATCTTCCCTCCTCTCTTGATTTCCGGCGGACAACAAGTTTCTCCGAGTTAAGGCAAGGCGAGCCTCCCTTATTTTTCGGTCATGGCCTTGACCCACGTCGAGATTCTGTCCTTTTTCTGCGGGAGCAATACAGGCACTCCCTCTCTCTCGAGTTTGCAGGGCGATCACCATATCGTCTTTCTTCCGAACAAAAAAGCCCTTTCTTTCCCACCTCCCCCCAGTACCCCATGTCTGAATCGATTTCTTCCTCCTTTTCTTACGACAAACGCACGCTTCCCTCCGTGGTAGGCTGTTCTCCTTCTCCCTCGATCGACCCCCCCTGATTTCTTGACCAGATTTTTTTTCTGACTTTCTCAGCCTTCCTTTTTTCCCGGTCAGCCCTCGCACTCCTCGTTGCCGTGAAGTCGAACCGTCCTCTCCCCCTTTTCTTCGAAGACCTCCTCCTCTTCTTCTTTTTCGATAGAACACACGAAACCACCCGGAGGTTTTTATTCGATTCCCCCAACACATATGATGAAAAGCCCTCTCTTTTCTGGGATAAAAGCATACGCCTTTCCTTCTTACTGAGTTTTTCGATGTTTTTGTCATGATCTAAAAATGCTTTTCTTCGACCTTTCACCCCCTTGTGGGAACCACTCTTGAGACTCTCGTTATGATATAGCGGATCACGCCTTTTTCCCTCCGGTAATGGTCGAAATCGTCGCCCTTCCCTTTCTTTTCCCCTTGCGCCCTGCCTCGACGTTTCCCAAGGCACGACAAGGAAAGGATCTTCCTCTTTCGAACTATCGACAGAGATTTCTCTTATTTCCCTCAGTGAGCGGCGAGTAGAGGTCTTCGCTCTTCGTTCCTTCCCCCACACTAACAATAACGGCGCTCATTCCAGTTCCCCTCTTTCCCCTGCATCGCGTGACTTATAATTTACTTCCCTCTCTCTGAAATTCCTCGGACGAATTAAACTTTCTTTCCTTTCCCCCGAAGCAGCGCGCGATAACTTTTTTTCCTTCCAGATTCCCTAAGAACTCGCAAGAAAGC
>Ga0179593_1567141_pt1 | contig 11304 bp, 16 predicted proteins | sample CZODoug2_1_08_16_FD_185931 | JGI IMG/M metagenome (GOLD analysis project Ga0179593, IMG submission 185931) | Vadose zone soil fungal communities from Angelo Coast Range Reserve, California, USA - CZODoug2_1_08_16fungal (PacBio error correction) | ecosystem: Environmental > Terrestrial > Soil >... | reverse complement strand
TGTACTCTTTTCCAAAGCCAGAGGAACCATCCCCCCCCCCTTTTTCTCTTTTGGAGTATTGTAGATATTTCGCTGGCGTTCACGTTTGCCCTACTTAGTTGCCCTAAAGCGGCGCTTCGGATCTCCTCCCGGCCCCTTCCTTCGTTCTGAGTTTTTTTTTACGGACGGGCTGGCCTCTCTTATATCATTTTTTTACTTTAAAGTGGCCAATGATGCTTCCATCGATTCTTCTTCCATATCCCAAACCCGTCGCTGAAAACGTCCCCCCAAACCTTGTGCTGGTCGTAGCCTACTCCTTTTTTTCGTCTTTTGCCGTTGCTTCCCTCGATTTCCCCGTGATTGCTTCGCGCCCCAAGATTTTAGTGGCCTCCCTCTTTCCAAGGCCGGAAATCTCTTTTTTTTGTCCTTTTTAGCGGATCTCTCCTTTTTTTCCTCCTATCACTCCCCACTACACGTACGTGGCGCAAATCACCCTCCAGTATTTGCGGCGCCTTTCTTCCCCTAAGTTTTCCCTACGTGGCTGTGGGTCTCATGGACATGTGTGGTCGAGTGGTCTCGCCCAATCAATCTATGAAGTTTCTCGAAAGCTCTTCCTCCCACCTTTTTCGGGAGACGCAGCTCTTCTTGTATTTTGCTCAGGTTTTTACTTTCCTCCCCTCTAACCCTCTCTTCCGCTCGAGAGGTCGCTTTTTTTTCTTTCGATCTCTTTTTTTAGTTTAGTTAGGTTTCTTCTGGACCTCCCTACATCAGCTTCTCGTTCAGGCAAGGTCCGCTTCTGGGATAGAAATGATCCCCTGTTTCCGGTGCGAGTCAGCGCCGCGTGTCTCCCTCTTCATCTTAATCCCAAAGGGGAAAAGGACCGGTCAGCTCCTCTTCTTTCCTACCTGTCAAAGATCTTTAAAACTTCTCTCTTTTCAGAGCCCCCCTCCCCCCCGATCAAGCAGAATATGAATTGCCTTTCCCTCCTTCCTTGGGAAATTGGCCAGCTCTTCTCCGGGTCTCCCCCATTATAGATTAGAGCGTTGTTGATTCCCCTTCCCTGCCTAGGTATTCTTCCCCCCTCTATGGCCCCCCCTCTATGACAGCTACGTATAGTTCTTCCCCTTTTTTGCTTCCTCTTTTTGGCGTAACGTTCTTGCTGACCTCGATCCTCTTCATTTTCTCGATGTGAAAACACAGTCTTTGGAGTCAGTCTCCATATCTTTGAGCAAGATACTTGCTCCAACCTGTGAGCCCTTCTTCTTTTTGCGTTTCCCCATTGAACGAGAGAGTCAATTCATCCCCTTTCCCGGTCGATTTGACTTTTCTTTGCGCTTATATCCGTTGGGTGGGCCCCTTCTAATTTTGAATAATTATACGTCTCTTCTTTCGCCCTCCTCCCTCTCGAAGGCTTAAGTGCCGTGCCTCAGACCTGGAAGTTTTTTTTCCCCCCCCTTAAAGTGGGACTCGGTTTCGTGGAGTTTTTTTTCTGTTTGACCTGCAACCCCTTTTTACCATGGTGAAATGGGCGGTCGCTTCTTTCCTATCCCTCTCGTAGGCCGTGTATACGCACCGAAGGGGGTCAGCGAATTTTCCTAGTCCTTTAGGAGGTATTTTCGTATACCGGTGTTTCCCTAGTCCTTCTTCTCTTCTCCGTGAATGTGCAACCCGTTCCCTCGCCTCTTCACGTAAGCGAGAAAAACAACCCCCTTTCTCCCCTCCTACTTTACTAATATTGTGTTGTTGTCTTAGATCTAGGAGAAACTTTGTGTCTTTGATACTTTCCGCCTTCTAGATGGAAGTTTCAATTGCCCCCCTTTACCCTAATTTTTCCCGATGTAGCGACCTTCTCCTCCCTTTCCTCCCCCCTTCCTGCGTCATGCGATTCAAAACGATTTATTCCTACCTTTTGATAGGAACGCGTATCACCTCCCCCATCTTTTTTAGTGCGTGACGTTCCCCCCCCCCCGCAACCCCCTATTCCCCCGCCACCGGCGCAAACAAACGTTCCACCCCCCCCTTTTCCCTTTTAGTTTAGGCCGGCAACTTTTCGAGTTCTCCTTCTTTGTCGGCTCTCTTTGGAGTTCTGCGGAGGTTTCGAGGATTGCTTTCCCCAGCGGTTTACCCACGATAAGCCTCCCCCCCGCAAATTTTTTTTTTTTCACTGCACCTCCCTTCTCCCCTGCCGAGTTTCCTCGATGTAGTTATAGCTCAGGCGAATCAATGATCCCCTTTTTTCCACAGATGCTGTCAGACTTTTCTCCTCCCTTTTCTTTTGTTGTTCTCCCCTCTAAACCCTCCTAAATATTTCTTTTCCCTTTTCCTATTATCCCCCAACCTCCGCGTTCCCCTTTAGCGGTTTCCCAGGTGTACTTTCCTTTTTGTCCGTCGAGTTTTCAAGACACAACCTTTTGTCCCCCAGTTCACAACGCTTCTATCACCTTTTTTCGAAGCGCCCTCCCCCCTATGGCCAACCCGTTACTCGGCTCCTTCCAAAAACCTTTGGCATATTTTGTTAGTGAGCTTAGGGCATTCCTTCTCGCGGGTTTCGGATCCTTCATTTTCCGAGTCGCTCCGGAGGGACCCCTTCCGGACAAACTGCCGGAACCCCTCTGTAAGATGAAAGCACCAACTCCCCCTTCTTCCCTTTTCTTCCCCTCCCCCCATCGACCGTCGAAAGAGTCCCTTTTCCTCGTCTCCCAAGAATTCTTTCTCTCATTTCGATGCACACAAGCAAGCCCCTTCCCCGCTGTCCCTTTTTTTTCCTAGGGGAAGATACTTGACTGACCTTCTTCTCTATACCTCCTCCCTTGAATTTTCTAGCTTCCCCCAAATCCGACCGCTCCTGCTAGTTAACCGCACGCAGTCAACCCCCCTTCCTTATCGTTTTTTTTTCAAGTGATTCCCTGAGATTTTACCCCGACCCCCCCCTTCCCCTTTATGCAAAACACAGCAACTTCGCCCGTCTTGCTCCGGTGAACTCCTCTGGCCCCTGTTTTGCGGACCACAATACGATAACAGTTTATTTCTCTTCCCCTTTCTCGCTTTTCTCCTTTGGAAGATTAGCGTGCCCCTTCGTCCCGATCGTGAACGCCTCGGCCCCTTCTTTCCATCAGCTTCTGCCGTCGAGAAGCAATCAAAATCGGGGGCTCGATTCCTCTCCTGAGTCTTTTTTTCCTCCTTCCGCGCCAGAGATTGTACCCCTGCCCTAGTTGTTTTCGTTGCTGCGACTTTTGACCTTTTTCTCGGATGGTATTCCCATGGACACGTTCCCTTCCCCGCTTTCCTCCCCCCCTCCCCGTTCGTCAAGACCCGAAAGCTGTCTTCCCCTTTACCCTCAGCGTACGCTTCTGGCAAGGAACACCCCGCCTTTTTTCCTTTTTTTTTAGCCCACCATAGGCGATATTTACCATTTTCCCGCCCAACTTTCTGCTCACACATTGACTTTTTTTCATCGTGGCTGTCCTATCCCACCCCTCCTCCTCCGTTTTTTTTTGTTTCTTGCTTTGTCAGTTCTAGAAGCCAAGATGAACACCCCCCCTTTCCTTTCCATGCCTTTTTGCGGCCTTTCTCCCTTTCCTTTTTTTTTCTCTGCAGCTATCTTCGGAAGAGGACCGAGACCCCTTCTTTCGTGTTTTTATATTATCATGACTGTGTTTCCCTTTTCCTTTTCTTTTACCTTTTTTTTAAACGCTGCCTATGGCTCCCATTCTCCCCTTTCCCCGCCCAACTTGGTTTCTTCTGCCCTTCTCGACTGGGAAGGATTGAAACCCTTCCTAATCTTTCGCGAGGTCTTACCCCCGATACCCCGACCCCCCCCCCCTTGCAAGAAGCTTTTAGTGGAAATCAAGCTTAAGTTCCAGATAGTTTGTTCCTCGGTCTAGCCTAGAGGAGCGTCATCCTATTTGGACTACCCTTCCGTCTCTCTTTTTTGCCACATCCCCCCAGAGTCGGTGCCTCGCGCCCCCCCTTTCAAGAAAGTTTTTCCCCTCCTTGGCTGGTCTCTTCATGGAAGGTGTCTCCTTCCTCAGTATGCGGATCGATCAACTCCCCCCCCCCACTCTTCATCTTTTGAAACTTTTTTCGCCCAATGCGTGCGGGAGAGCCTCTCTTTGCTTCTCCCTTGTCAAGTTTTTTCCTCTCCCGCGCATCCCGAGTCTTATTTATCCGCTCCTTCTTCTCCTGTAGCTGTCCCCCCGCGGCTTCGGACGGGGTTATGTCTTTTTTTCCGAAGTCCGAAAGAAGGTTTATCTCCTTTTCCTTTTGACTGGTTCTCTGGAGAGAATGATACCCGTTGGTGCGAGTCCGGTCTGCTTCCCTTTTTTGATTTTTTGTCCCACCAACTTTGTTTTTCTACATCCTGGAATCGACCTTGATCAAACCTCTCCCCCTCTAGCCCGAACCGCGATATGCCTTGTTTGCCTCCCGCCCCTCTTGTCCTTTTTTCTTCTTGAGTTAAACCATTCTCATATATGTAGAGCGTATTGGGCTTTCCCCAAGACCCTCTTTCCTTTTCCCGAATCGAGGAAAACCCTTTCCCCGTTCTCCTTCACCGGGCCACCGCGAACGTTTCTTTTCCCTTTTCGGTGTTTCTTCCTGCATGCCTCAGCGATTATTCAGGTTTGAATCCGATGGGCCCCCCCCCCTTCGCTTAGGCATGATTGGCGGACATATTGAAAGACTTTTCCCCCCTAGTCTGAGCGATGACGAATCCATATTCCTTCACCTCTTTCCTTTTTCAATTTATCGGTTGCGTTCCTTGGCTTTTTCCTCTGCTTATCGGTTTTTTCCCCAGACGGCTAAACTGCATATTAATCTCGCAAGCACTTCTCGCCCCCTATCTTCCTCTTTTCCCCCTTTCGACTGCTTTTCTGAGTTTCTCGAACCTCCCCCTTTTCTTTTTGATTTTTTCCCCTTCAAAGTTTGTGGAAGTCTTTCTTTGAGTTTGTGGTCTTTTCTTTTCCCACGTTCAACGCACTACCCTTGGAAACTTGTTTTTTTCCTAGGTTAATTCATACCCCTTGTCACCCTACCCTTTTTCAGCGAACAACGCAGGAAGTCTTCCTTTCGTTTTTTCGATCCCTGAATTGAGAGTCTCCTGGGATGGCCCTTTTTGCTGATAGACACGGGCATTTGCCCCAGCTCTCTTCGAACCCCCCCCTTTTTCCCCTATTCTCTACTCCTTTCCTCCCCTCCGCCTGCGAGATTCTCTTCCCCTTGGGGGGTTTCGATCATGGGAACCCCTCTTTCCTTCTAATTGACCGTTCTCTCTACCCTTGCCCCGGATCCCCCCTTCCGGCTCTCGAGCGAAGCAGAACTATCCTCCTCATTCTCTTTGCCTGAGTTTACCGGTTTTTATTAATTACTACCTCTTTTTGGTTTGACTTCCTTTCTTCTGAACCCCCCCTGTCATAGGTGTGTGCGTGCCTTTTCCAATCCCGACAACCCACCCCTTTCCCCCTACCTTTTTTTCAACCAAACCTTCGAACCACCCCCCCCCCTCCCTCCCCTTTGAGTGTCGTCGGCACGGCGAGTCTCCGTGGATTAGCGACCGATCGGAGGTCCTCGGGCTCTTTTGATGATGCCGGTACAGCCCTTCCCCACCCTTCTCACTGCCCCTTCCCCCCAGCCATTGACAAGCGAACCGATAAATTCGAACCCTCGGTTACAGATTTTTCGCGTTTTTGATCCCCCTTTTTCTCCAGTATTTCGCCCAGATGATGTCTTGCTCCCTCGCGCTTGTTGGCCCCCTTATCCGAGCAACCACTGATAATATAGTGACCTTCCCTCCCTCTCTTCTCCACCAAGTCCCCAATTTCTGCTTTTTCCCCTTCCGACGACTAGGAGGTCCGCGTCTTGTTTAATCCCTTTTCCCCGAAAGGCTCTTTAACGCCCGTTCAAAGCTCACATATATCTAACCCTTACGAACTCCGGGCCTCGGCTGATTTTTCCCCAACTTTCTTCGGTTCTTTCTCTTCTGGTGCCTTTGAATCTCGCGAGGGTTTAATTCCTTAGGTCCCTCCTAGCTAGGATCATTGTGAATTTTCACAACCTGACCCCCCCCTCCTTGGCCCTGGACTCGCGCGTTTCATTTTTCTCCCCATCGTTCAACAGTCGAAGCGGACCAACGTTCCTTCCCGCCATTCTTTAGTTATTAGATGCCCGACACACCCATTCCCGAAACGGCGCGAGCTTTGGACGTCTCTTTTCCCTCTCACGGAGAGGACTTTTTCACCGGGAGCTCCCTGGCTTTCCTAGTCCCTCCCTTGTCTCCTTTTTTTACACTCCAAAGGCTGCGGCGCCCCCTCTTTTTTTCGAACACCTTTCTTTTCCGACTTCCCGAGTTTAAGTGATTAGATCATGGCATGCTGACCTTCGAAAACCCGACCCCCACCCCTTAATCTGGACCCTTTCTCCCATAGTTTCCCCTTTCAACAGCGCATGTGATTTGCCACACATCATTTTTGAGTGGATTTCTCTTCGCGGCCGGGGAAGCATAGTTAGGTTTGAAGATGCCTGTAAACCAGAATTTACAGCAATCCACAACTCTTTTTTTCCGGCCCTTGAAAGCCCGCGTGATACTATTTCTGGGCGAATCACCCAACCGTGCGACGCTATTTTCCTCGGCTTTGTATGATTGAGTACCAACTTCCCCTCTCTTTCGAAAGCAGCTTTTGTTTTTTTTCAGTACGTTTGATAAATTAATAGCTCGCTTACCCAAGGAAAGTCCTTCTTTTCCAATATTTCACGGCCCCCCCGATATAGGATCCCTGTCCCCAGTCCCCTCCCCCTGAAGAACATTCGGTTAAAACTTTTCCCCTCCGCCCAGCTTTAGTTTCCGCCCCTTTCTACCCTGCATCTTCCCCGACCGACCTTCCTTCCCCTTCTTTCCAGTTTTTAATTTGGCTTTCTCTCGCTGACATCTTTTACCCTGTTGTGTTTGCTCTCTTTTCAGCGTCGACTCCAACGACAGCTGAACAACAGTAAGTTTAGCCCCTTTTTTTTTGTTGATAGTGGGCTACTCTTAGTTTCTTGCCGAGCTCCCTTTTGCAAGATTCCCTGGTTAACCGACTCTTCTTGAGTCTTGACGACGGCTTTGTCATGCAAGTTTGACATTTGAATACCCTTTTGAACCCCCCCCTCTTAGGCCATTAAAACCCGGCGCCAGCCGACCCTCTGGCTGTGTAGACCTCTTCTTTTTTTTGGTATTTTTGGATTGTCTAAGACCAAGCGCCGCTCTCTCCCCGGAGGCTGCCCCCGATTTGATTCGCTCACGAAGCTGTTTCCATCAATGGGTCCGCCAGACCGGAAATCGTTTTGTGCTTTCTACGACCAGCTTTATTCCCATCCTCCTTTACTCAAGTAGTGGGAGACCCATTTTTTTGCCTATTCTCTAAACCTTCCTTGTCCCTAAAAGGGTACAGAAGTGGTGTTTTTTTCCTTTTTCTTGACGGGTTGCCGGTCGTGCGGACCCCGGGCCGGAATACCCCCCCGCATTCCCTTCTTTCCAAGCAGACGCCCAAATGAGTGAGGTTATACGTCGTATTTTTAACCAGGATGATCGGTTATACTAGAGCATTCCCGTCTTCTTCTTTCTCGAGAGGTCCGTTCCCCCTTTCATCCCCTCCAGGCTTTCTTTGCGTTTTTTTATGAGTGGGTTTAGTGTCACTCTGAATCCGATTTCCGGTTAGGTCCGATCCGACTTTTTCGACTTTGTGAGGAACTGCTTTCTGTCTCGAGTAATTCCTCGCTTTTTTAAGTTCTTTTTACTTCACCCCCCAAAGGGGAAAAGGCCCTCTCTCCTCTGCGTTTCAACCCCCTCTATATTACACGAGCACCAATTAATCCCTCTCCGAACTTTCTTAGCATCCGAGAGCAACCCACTGAGGCCTCTCCCCTCCATGCCCTCCCCCTACCCCCCACTCCCTTCCCTCTACTTTGCCTTCCTCTCCTCTTCCCTCCCCCATCCCCTCCCCCCCCCCCTCTCCCTATACCCTCCTGCCCCCTCCTTATCCTCTCCACCCTCTTTCCCTGTACTGCCCTGCCCCTCCCCCCCTTTCTATCATCTCCCCTTCCATCCATTACCCCACGTTCCTCCCCCTACCCGACCCACTCCCATCCACCCACCCCCCCCTCACCCCGCCACAAACTCCCACCCCCTCTGCCACACCCTCCTTCTAATTCACACCCCAATTCCTATCCCCCCCCTTCTTTTTTTCTCTCCCTCCCTCTTCCTCCCTCCCGCCAACTCCCTCACCCTCCCCTCCCCCCCCCCCTAACCCCACCCCAACCCCCTCCCCCCCCCCCGGTTCCCCCTCCCGTCCTTATCCATCCCAATCCTCCCCCCCCGCTCCAGCCCCTTCATCTCCTCCCCTAGACCATTGTCCACCCCCCATCTCACTCTCCACACATCCACCCTCCCCTCCCCTCACGCCCCCTCACACCCTCCCTTCTCCCCATCCTACCCCACATCCCCCCCTCCCCCCCCTCTACCCCCCGCCATCCACCCCCCACCTCTTCTACCCCTCTCCCCTCCTCCCTCCCCCCTGTCGCTTCCCACCCCCCCCCCCCACCACCTTTTCACCCCATCCTAGCCTGTTCCTCCTCTGTGATCTACTCCCCCCCGCCCTCTCCCCTACCCCCACCTCCCCCTCCATCCCCCATCTCTTCCATACCCCTCATAACCTCACCCCCCCTTTCTCCCCATTCATGCCCGCCCTGCACTCCCGCCCTTCTCTACTTCACACCCCCCTCCCTCTCCCCACACCCCCCCCCCCCCCCTCCCCCCCCCGTCCACCCTCATATTTCATCCATATCCCTCCTCCCACCCCTCCCTCAATTTCCCACTTCCCCCATTCGTCCCCCCACCTCCCCCCACTCTACCCACCCCCCCTCCCCCCCCTCCCCCCACCCCCTACTCAATTCCCCTCTAGACACCCCTCTCCACCTCCTGGCATCGGGTTCGTGGAGTCTTGTCAACTGTCGCGCGTTGAACTGTCTTCTTAACCCCCTTCCCCTCGTTATTTCGGGCCAAGAGGAACCAAGTGGCCATTCTCCTTCACTTCTCGGGAACCGCTAAATTTTCCGCGGATTTTTTTTTTTTCTTCCTGACGTTCCTCATACTCCTGTTGTGTCTTGACAACCCCCCCGTTTTCGGAAAGGCCTTCGCCCCCACCACTCCCCTCCGATTCCTGGATAAAAAATTTGTCTTAGACTTCTTTCGTACAGATTTTTTTAGGTAACGGCCATTTTCCTCTGGTTCCGCTTTGATCTGTGGTTCGGTAGTGACTTTTTATCTGGGTTTTTTCCCCTTTCTGTACCGGCATTTCTATCTCCGGAAGAATCGACTATTTCCGCTATCTCCTTTTTACTCCGCAACTAATGGCTTGAAGTCGTTTGTGGACTCGTTTTCTGCTCTGGGGCGAGTCAGTTGCCACGAAAACCATCAATATGGACCATGGGGGGTTTAGCGTTGATTCCTATAATCCGTTTTAGTTCCTCCAGCCTTTGGAAGCGCACCAGCATTCGTCTTCGTATTTGTATACCGTTGCTTCGCTCACAGTTTCTTGATTTTCCCCAGTGCCATTTGGGCAGAGTCGGGTCTCCTCCTCGCGAAAGTCCCGACCCCCGTTTTCGACCCCTCTCTCTTTCCCCTAATAATATTTGTGTTGTTGTTGAGATATTGATCGAGTAAAACTGGTTTTTTTCCTTTCCGCTTCGACGAGACCGGACCGCCCCTTTCCCATTGCACCTTCAACTTGATAAATAATAAGGCCCCCCCTTCGATTTTCTCCAGGAGCATACCTCCCCTTCCTTGGTTTGCCTTGCGATTCCCCTCTTTAGTACTTCCTACGGCGGTGCTTTTACCCTTTTTTCCATGGTAGATTGTTTCACCAATCATCGCCACCAACTTTTCCTTTTCCAACCAAAAAACGTTTCCGACCTCCCCCGCCCTTAAGTTTCGCGCTGGAAATTCTACTGTATCCCTTCGTTGATTATCTTTAAACGAGTCTTTTTTTCGATAGGCTTCCTCCTTGGGCCCACAAGATAAGCCCCCCTCCTTCCCCCTGGCTCAGCGCACAGCTTAATTTCAGAAAATGCTCGAGTTCCTTTCGTTCTTTATCTTCCCTCCTCCTTCTCAAATGTGTTAGCAAGGTATATTCGCCTTCCCTTTTTGCCCCCAATAGAGCCGGTGTTTTTCGTCTATCCCCCCCATGACTTTATATTTTTTTTCGTGTGCCCTTATACAACAACTCCCTTTTTCAATAATTTTTCTCTTCCCGGAAGGACGTTAGCCCCTTTGTTTCCAGATTTTAGAAAGCCCCCTTTCCCCCGCTTACCTTATACTACGTTTTCTTTTTTTGCCACGACCGACCCCCGATCCTTTTTGTGCTTCAACAATGCAAGGCATATTTGGTCTTTTCGGCGTTTGGAATCTAGAGATGTTTTTCCGCTCTTCCCCTTCTCCCTCGTTTCCGGAGGCCCTTTCCTTTTTGACCCAAAACTTATAGGCACCCGACTGAACTAGCCCCCCGCCAGTCATCATCGAGAGAAGCAGGACCTTCCTCCCCCTCTCTCCCCTTCCCTTCAGAGCTTTTAGGATATGCCCAAGAAAAAAAAGCAGGCCGATCTCTCTTGGTCCCGTCCTTTAGAATATCGGTTTTTCTCGGATAATAAGTTTTCCATGCTTCTCATCCCCCTTGAGTGCATCATTGGTTCACATCCTCAAGGATAACTCCCACCTTTTTTCCTCCCACCCCACCTTGATTTTCCTTAGTTATTGAGTTAATTGTTCTGAGCACATGGTCCTTTCCCTCAACCTCCATGAGACCCCTCACTTCGGGAACCCGTTCCGACCCTGCCAACCTTACATGGACATGTGCTTTGCTCCCAAAACCTCCCTTTCTCTCTCTTCTTGAATCTCTTGACGTTTCGTTTCCGCAAGCGTACCACACGATCTTTTTCTTTTCCTCCCTGATTTTCACCCCCCATCTTCTTGCCGGGGCGCGGGTGCGCCTCCGCCCCGCTCTCCCCTCGTTAGTACCCTTTCCAGCCATATTAGACAATTTTGGTATACTTTCCCAGCCCGAACGTTCTTTTTTCCCCCCCATGTTTTGGATCTAGCATAGATTTACCACCATCGTTCCTTATCGGACATTTCTCAAGCATCCCCCCCTCCCCGTTCTCCTCCGACTTCGGTTAACGGTTCCCTCCCCACCGATTATTCCTCGATTTCGTGCCCCCAGATATTTCCACGCCAAAATTTCGACCTGGACTAAAAACCACCGTATTTCGCCTGACCCCTTTTTTTTTTTTCTCTTACCC
>Ga0179593_1506258_pt1 | contig 11304 bp, 17 predicted proteins | sample CZODoug2_1_08_16_FD_185931 | JGI IMG/M metagenome (GOLD analysis project Ga0179593, IMG submission 185931) | Vadose zone soil fungal communities from Angelo Coast Range Reserve, California, USA - CZODoug2_1_08_16fungal (PacBio error correction) | ecosystem: Environmental > Terrestrial > Soil >... | reverse complement strand
CCTTTCTTTTTATTTCTGTTTGTCTGGCTGCACCTTGTTGTACAGGTAGTCCACTTCCCACGGGAATAATCGTGTATTCTCTGTTTTCATCCGTGGCGCCGGCTTGCTGTTTTTTCCTGTTTTTCTTCCTACAAATCCTGTGGTTGTTCTCCTATTGCGAACTTTTTTAGCCGTGTTCCGTGCGTAGGACACTCTTCTTTTGCTCGGCCCTGTATTTCCTCCCCCCTCCCCCCATCCTCTTACCCCTACCCTGATTTTGTGCTTTCCAGGACTTTGGTTTTTATGTTTTCCCCCCCTACCTTACAATTTTTTTTTGTTCTTGTGTGGTCTCCCACGGAGCTTACCTCCTTTACAGATCACATCCTGCCCCCCCCCAATGTGACCACAGTCCATCTCAGTCTAGCCCCCTTTACTTCCACCGTTCTCATTTTTAGGTTCCCTTTGATCCACCTACCCACCAATCACCTCTCAAACAAACACGAGCAGACAGTGGGAGCCATACAACTCCTTTTTAAATATCCCAGAACTTTTAAACCATTTTGACTTTCATTTTTGCCGTCCCCATTTGTGCCTGTCACCCCCGTCCCCAAAAATATTTCTTTTGTAAAATTTGTGCACGTTTTTTTTGACGAACCCTTCCCCCTGCCACCTTTTTTAATTATTTCGTCCCTTTCCGTATTGTTGAAGAATCGTACCTTTATCTCTCCTCCTTCATAAGTTTTTTTCACTCACAAAGTCCGACGTAAATCTTCTCAAAGCCCTGTTTTTTTCTCGTTTTTTTTTCAATCGTATTTTTTTTTTGACACGAGGACTGTCTTCATATCAGGAGCATTGTACTTTGTATCTCAGCTGATAGTGTGTGTCGGTACTTTTTTCAGGGTGAGAAAGGTTTGGAAGATGTTTTAACGATTGGCACTTTTAAATTAGTCTGAACAACGTGTTCTCTTCCTTTTCTTGAGAAGATACTACCCCCCAGCCCCCCACGATGGATATCTTTCCCTCATTCTAGCCTGTGGGCTTTTCCCCCCCATTTTGGGGTCCTTCCCCCCCCAACTTTTTAGGGTGTTTGTCAATTTTTCTTTCTTTCAATTGATCTTTTCTACCCCATCCCGAGCTAGGACCCTGCATCTGTAGAAGTTTTGATGTTTGTTTTATCCCCGAAACCCCTAGCCCTTTCAGATCTTCTTTTCTAGCCCCCACAAGTGCTCACCACCAGTGTCCACAACCCCGTTACTATGAAGATTAGTATCCCCCACAAGTCTAGCTCCTTTTTCACAGTTTAGTTAGATGGTTCCCTTTTCTCCGGTTCTTCCTCGGCTTTCCCCCTCTTGGACCAGAACCCTCCCCGGTTTTTCCCCTTGGCGTTTTGATTCAGTCCCCCACCAGCCTCAAGAAATATTTTTTCTCCTACCACAGCGGGTCTCCGATATCTAAGTATTGACTGCAGCTCATCGTGTGCTTGGCTTTTTGGTCCACCCCTTTTCCCTCAGGTCCGTTTTTTTTTCTATCCGGATTTTGCTCCCCCATTTATTGGCCTCGTTTTGATTTCGTCTAGCTATTATTCACCCCCAACCTTTACCCGCCTTTTTTGGTTAGTGTTCAGTTGTTTTTGCGGTGAGACTGCTTGTCCCCCCCTTTCTCATGTCAATTCACACCCCTCTCTTTGTTTCCCAGGAAGTGCATATCGGTCCGTCCCTGATTCCAATACCCTAAACGGTCCGCACGTTTGTCTCTCCGAAAGCCTTCTCCTTTTCCGCTCCTTTCCTTTTTTGTGTTTTAGTAGATCTTGGGATCCAATCAATTTTGTGTTCCTTTTGTTGCTTTTTTTTATTTCTTTCTTCCCCGCAACGATATGATGGCATGGAGTCCACAGGATGCAGGCTTTTTTTGTCTTTACATATGCCTCGTGAGTTTGCGGTATCTTCCCCCATTTTTTCCACTCCTTTCACTGTAGAACCCCTACAGAAAGCTTCTGTTTGGTTTTGGGTCCTCTGCCCATAGTCCGCTAATCATTATGCCCCATCTTATTTGATCTTGCACCGCCGCCGAAATCGCCCCCCCACCGTATTAATTGCGGCCCTAACTCCCCTCGGGTCCGGGCGATTGTATCTAAACCTTTCATGCTTTCTAGTTATTCCCCCGCTTGTCCCTATGCTTTTGGGCCCCCACTGGTTTATGTCACCATCGTTTTTTTCTCGGTCTGTTTAGTAAAGCGGTGAGTGGTTCCTTCTGGCTTGCTCTTTTAGTAATGTCCCTCCTACAGGTTTTACTTTTTGTTTTCCCCGAGGGAGTGAGTGGCAATCCCTCTCGTATTTTTTAACCCTGTTTTTTTGTTCTTTCCCCACCATTACCCTGCGCCTATTTTTTGGTTTCACCTCTGCATGCTTTTTATTCCTTTTTTTTTGAGTTGGTTTGAAATCCCTTTTGCTTTGCTATGTTCGAGGCCCTTGCTTTCCCCCTCGTTAGAATTCCTCTATGTTCTTCTGTTGCTTGATGTCATTGCAGGTCATAATCAATTTTTTTTTTCCTACAGTGATTCATGTTTCTCAGGCCCCCCCCAACACTCCTCCCTTCTTCTTACAAGTTGTTATGGTGAAGGTTCACTCATCCTTTTTGGTGTGTTTGTAAGCGATTATGTTGATCTTATTGCATTGCCCCCACATTCCCCGAAGATTTTTAGGTTGGGGCCATCCCCCTTATTTTATTTCTCTCTTGGACTTTTTCCCTCCTGCCCATGGCCAATACTTTAATGCCCTTGTAGTTTCAGCTTCTTTCTTTCGGCTCCCTTTTTTTTGTTCCTGTTTACCCCAAATCGTAGTCCTCCGCTTACTTTTTCCTCTAGTTGGTTGTCTTTTTATCGAGCAATTCTTGAGTATCCTACCCCCCTGCCACCTCATTTGTTCCTGAGAGTTCCTGTTCGGTCATTGCTTAAATTTTCAGGACATTTTGTGCTGTCGCCCCAAGGTCGAACACGTCTTCCCCTCTATTCCTTTTGTCACTGTCTTCTTCTCCATCGACCACTTTCGTCCCAACACTTGTTTGTCTTACGCCCATTGCTTTTTTTTCTCTTGGTGTTTTTTGCTCTTTTTTTCTTGTTGTGTGTTGCCACCCTTTCACTGTCCCGGATATTATTCGTGATGTACAGCCTCCTCCCCCCCCTTTCCGTTGCGATACCTGCTGCTGGGTTTCCCCCTGACAGAGTCGCGGAGTCCGCCACTCTGTGTAATATTTGATCTTATTGGTCCAACAGTTGTTTCAGTCCTTTGCTCCTGTCCACTCATCCTCTTTGTGTTTTTTTTAGTTTTCACCCTTTTTTTTTTTAGTCGTGTACCCTCCCTGTATCGTTTACCAAACCCCCCCACCTACACCTTTGCGGGTGCAAGTAAGCATCAACCGTCATCATGGGGCAGAGAAGTAGTACGCTATTGGTATGGTTCTCCGTTATATTCCTTCGTGAACCCTGGGTTGTCCTGGACTGCTGGGAATATCTCCATCCCCATTTGCAAACCATTGTCCCTGTAGATTTTGATATATGCCACATCTTTGGTTCATGGAACCGTGGTTTTTTAAAAGCATACTTTCGACCCCCGGATCCCGATCTTGCGTACGCGGGTTCGAGTTTTTTCCCCAACCCTAGTACGCGCACGATGCCCAACTGTGGGACGTCGTCCTTGCATTTCCTCCCACTTTTCCCACTCTTGACGTCTCCTACGAATACGTTTTAGAATCTCGGTAATACTCCTTAGACTGACCCTCTCGCTACTGTTTCGGGTCAGTTGTTGCGTAGGGATCCCGCGGAGCGTTCTCCTTGGGACTTTCCCATCCCTTGTGTCAATGAGGTTGGTTATTATCTTTCACCCCACCACTCAGATTTTATTTAAAGTTGTTACGCGGGTCTATGCGCTCGTGACCCCTATCTTTTAATTTCTCCTTTGGCGATGGCCCTCGCAATTTTTGTGTGTCATGTTGTTATTCCCATCCCAGATGTGGTTCTTCTTCGGGACACTTGTGAGTAGTGATTCCCTGCAGCGGCCACCCCGACTGCCTTGGTTGCGAGCAGTCTCTTCACCTTCTACACCTCCTTCTGTCCAACCCTTTGCTCCCTGTGTTGGGCTTTACTGCCCCCCAGGGTCCGTTGTTGGTTTTTGGACTCGTTACATTGCTTCTTCCCCCCATTGTTTTATTTCCCTTCCTCGTGATGACCCTTGACCATGATGACTGCCCCCCCCAATTTGACCCCCCCCTCCTCTTGTCTTCAGCTCACGTCCTATTGATGCCCCCCTTATGCTTGTGAGTCCGTGGCCTGATCCACCCAAGTCCACCGGAGACCTCACCAATCCCACGCCTCTCAGTGGGAGAAGACCCCCCTTTTTTCCCCCCTCCTACTCTAAGCTTCCAAAGTTGCCGCTTTCCTTCTCCGGAGTGTTTACCTTGTTCTAGTCCCCCACCTGTCAGTGTCGTTTCCGCATGGCCTTAACCCCTCGCGCTTCTTCTCCAATTCAACATAGTTTTTTTGTATGTCGACGTCCCTAGTTGGCTAGCCTACCCACCCCCCCAGACACCCCGCAGTCGCTTCCCCTTTGTTCTGTGGGCCATCAGTTCGATCAGACTTCCCCCCCTTTATCACTGATGCAAGTAAGGGCTTCCATTTTTACCGCAGTCGTCGTCTGGAACCCCCTGTTTTTATTTTCGCGTGACCAAGCATCTTTTTGGTCCGGTTTTGGTTCACCACCACTGAGGTTTTCACTTTCGGCCCCACTTCCACATTCGTCTTTGCCCCTTTTGCCACTGTCCTCACACACTCCATTTATCCCAGCAGCAGGCAAGTTCTTATACGTTTCCCATCTCCCCCCCTTTGTCCCTGTTTTGGCTCTCCCCCCCTTGTTCAGGGACTAGAGCCAAATCCTTTTAGGAATCTCATCCTGCTGGCTCTGCCTAGCACTGATAAGGCAAAATCCAGAGTAGGGGGACAATGAAGGGAGGCGCACCCTCCTGTGTGTTCCACGTCGAGGTTGGCTCCGGGCACGCTTCTCGTCACACCCCCATATAATAGCACACCCCAACCCAAACCCGCGTTCTGTTTGCTTCCCCATCCCCACCTCCTTTTCCGTTTTTCTCATCTTCGATGAGACACGGAGCTTGACAACCATGGTTCCCGTCACCACCACCGACTCCACTGTCCCTTTTCACCCCTGTCTCCAGCCGTCCCTTACCCCCTTTCAACTCAATATCGCCGCCCCCTTCCATTACCCTGGCTCCTGTTTGAGCACGCACCCCACTTCAACGCTCCTGAGCCCAGTCGGCCCCTCCTAGTTGTTCGGGGGCCTCCCTACCCCCCCCCCCTCGCTGACTACACCTCACTTGATCTACGGCTTTTTGCCCCACGCCCGACATATCACAAAGTGCCTATAGTTTACGCTTCCCATGTCTATGCTTTCTTTTCAGAATGGTCCTGTTTGGGCCTTGCCACGCAACGTGACTTGACCGGTTGTTCTCACCGCTATTGTGTGTCCGACCCCCCCCCCACCCTTTTTTTTTTGTCCCAGGACAGCCTTTTGTGGGCCTTTGTTACCTTTTCCCCACGACGCGGCGGCCAAATTTCTATCTCTATTGTCTAGTAGAACCCACCAGCCCACTTGCTACCGTCGCTTAGTGGTTTAGGTCCTCACTTGATGTACTCGGTGTGCCATTGGCCCACTATCCCCAATTTAGATTCATCAAACAACACGTGACATCTTTGTTTCCCATTTGTATTTTTCGTTTTCGAAAACTGTTCCGTATTAGAACGTTTCACGTCCCCTCGACTTTTATGACCCCTTTGACGGCTGTCTTTCTCTTATCATCATCTCTTCTTTTTGTTTTTTGTCTAGATAGTGCGTTCGTCCCACCAGGCCGGCCGCGTTTTCGTCTTATTTCTTCTCGTCTACACGATCTTTCGGCGTGAGACACCAAGTCGCCTATGTGATCTGTTGTCTTCCCCCCCCCCCCCTCTTCAGGGGGGGGCTTATCTTCACCTTCATTCAGAGACCCCCGCCCCTGAATAGTCTGGTGGTGTTTTGGGTGACCGAAAATTTCGCAACTACATCTACTTTCTGTGGGACTCCCCTTATTCCCTTATTTTCCTTTTTTTCAGGTTTTAAATTTAAGCATTTTCTGGGGACAGCTGCCTTTTTATCGCCCAAACATGCTATTTTTCCGTATAACAAGCCGATGCTGTCTCTTTAAGTCAAGGTTTTGAATAATCTAGCTCGCCCGATTCGTGCCTTCTTCATCAATCGTTTCTCGGATGTGTTGGGCTTCGGACCTAGTGATTGGGGCTCGTGTACTTTGGTCCAGAGGGGAGTGATCTGGCCTCCAAGCTTGGATTTTTTGAAACTGTGCGTCAACACTGCTAAACTTTAGCAATTTTTTCTTCTGTCCTAATCTGCAGCTTCCTTTTTTGTGGGTGTATCCATTTTGTCTGATTTCCTACTTTCGATTATGGCTGGCTCCTCCTATAGGGGCATCTTCTAAAATCCTGTACCTCATACTCTTTTGTTGCCGCGTTTGTGTCGATTCGGTTGCAGTGCTCATCACCTTTTCGTGTTTTGTGGTTGGTGATTTGCTCTGCAGGTCTCTCCCAACTTGGCGAGGGCAGCTGTCCCCCTGATCGGGAGTGGCACATACGTTCATTTTGTCTTCCCTGCGTGATGAGTCATCTTTTTAGAGCCCTGGCCATGTTAATTTTTCCGGGCCTGAATATCATTCGGCAAAAGAGTAACTTAGAATCCTCCTGCGTTTGGTCACACTCCGTTAGTTTCGACTTCTCTTCTTCCCCAAGGTTTAATAATCCTCCCCATATGTGCTGTACACTCTTTTTACTTTATCAGTGGTGTACAAATCTGACTAATGCGAATTTTTGTTTCCTCTTCTTTGTTCTTTTTTTTTATTGGGAGAGATCCGACACCGCCACATTTCTCTCGAGATTCTCTGTTTGTTTTCGGTTCGTGGCGTAAATCCCTGGGTGAAAGTTTTGCTGTACCTTTCCCATGGTCATGCCATTATAGCTCCCTTTTTCTTATACTATATCGTTTGAAAAGTCCTTTGTTCTTGTCTCCCACTTATCTGCTTTTTTTTTTTTCTTTTTTCTTTTCTTGGTGGTGTGTATTTCCCGGGACTCAACGCTTAAGAAGGTTTTTAATGTTGTTGATCTTGCAGATTGTAATTTCTTTGTATGATTTTCCCGAATTTTTTAGTCAAGGAAGACGATACTCTGTACCCAAATGTGCCCCCCAGCACACGTCCTTCCCCCAATAACCCACGGACCACCATGTGCTGGTCCATTCGTTTGCAGCTACCTTCCTGCTTTTTTGGACAGGCGAGTGATAGTTGGACTTGGTATACGTTCCCTTTCCTTCTCCCCCCCCATTCCGTCGGGTTGTCCTGACGGCCTGTAAGCATCAGGCGTCGTGTGTGCCCTGTATCGTTTATTCATCCTTTCCCCCCCTCGGCTACGTTTGTTGCCCCTCTCAAGAATAAAACCCCACCATGCCCCCCTCTCTACACTATTACCCGCCCCGACGCCTGTGTCTCCCCATTGTTTCATTTGATAGTCACCTTTTTTCATTTTGTTTTTACCGCTTTTGGCTCCAAGCCTTGACACCTTACCCCTCGCCGGTTCTGCTTCAAACTTTCCCCTCCCTCGCGCTGTGCTTTCTCCTCCCTCGTCGAATATCGTTCTTTCTTTTGGCTTCGGCGTCACTCCGGCTTGTCAGGTCTTCCCACACCCCTTTTTTTGATAGCGTTTTAGAGATCCCCGTGCCAGCAGTTGAACCATGCCCGTCATCCTGACGTCCTCTGTTTCACTCGTGCAGTGTTCGACCAGGTGTTCTTTGTTTTCTTTTTGGTTGGTTGTTCGCCGATGTCTTATTTCCCTCCCCTCTTGTCGGGTGGACTGCATTGCGAGCACCACCCTTTCCTTTTTTGCCTTTTTACGCCGTTTCGTCTAACTCTTCCCCACAACCCCCTACTGCAGGCGCAGCGTCCTATAGTCCTCCCTCCCCCCAACTCTTCTTCCATCCCAACCTCCCATATTTTCCGTGTGATCACTGGCCGCGTTTTCACAACAAACGGTGCGCGCTTCAGCCACTCCCGAACTAGCCAATTCCCCTGTTGGACTATGTCCACCTTGGGCGTTAATGTTGCTCAGTCGGAGGATATATTCCAGAGAATGATGACACCCACTGTTGTGATCCCCCAATATGCTTTCTGCGCCACGACTGGTTTCTCCCAGGATGCTTGCGTTCCGTTTTTTTCCCAAACCCCCCCCAAGAATCACTCGCCCAAACCCACAAGCAGATCCGTCGGTAGATTTAGCTTTCATACGTGGCTCGATATACGCTTGATTATGCCCCCCGCCACACACACCAATACGGCTAACGATGTGCTGCTTCGTGGTCTAGCGAGTCCGGTGTTCGTTCACCCCCTCTGCAAATATTTCCCTACTTTTGATTCAACCCCGTCCAAGTGGATTTGGCGATGACTGCACTTCTTTAATTATGTGTCTTCTAGATCCGCACATATACCAACAGAACCCCTAGAGCCCCCCCCCCTTATATTTCTCTTTCTTTTCCAAAAGGGTCGCCCAGAGTGATACGTAGAGCTCTACTTGCCCATCTTGTTTGTGTTTTTAACCGTTTTTTGTGCCCCGAAGATTCGATTATATGGGTGTTCCCCCTCTAGCTCGTTCGTATTTCATTTGCCCTAAGTGTGACCTGATTCCCCTTTGTTTTTTTCCCCATTCACCTTCCATCTATAACGCCAATCGCGCCGTACTCCCGTTGCCCCATATCCTTTGTCAATAGCAGCCCCCTGCTTTTCTTCCCCTTTTTTAGCGACTAGCTCAAAAACTGCTGACTGCTCAGAATTTATGATGTGGTCCCCCATTTATATGTAGCCCCTCCGATTTTTAACCCTTACGATAGCAGGCTGAGATTTGGCTGGGCCTCGTGCCAGAGCCATCGCACCAAAAGATTGATATCCCCCCCAATCAAACCACAGTTACCCTTTTGTTGTTCCGCGGAGAGGAACCTAAGTTACCCCCGAGCTGACGGCTTAACCATGTCTGTGGCCGAGCCTGTTTCCTGCCAGTACGCGTTTATGCCCGTCCACTTCCATCTTGGAACCAACGTAGTAACTGTAGTAACTCCAACGCACGATGATGTCATGCCCACCAAAAGCCGCCCCGAAACCGTGGCCGAGAGGCTGAAGAAGGTTGCAGAGCTGATCTAAGCACGACATGTCCGGTTATGAAGGCAGCATATTGATTAGGTTCCAGTTTGTCACTACCGATCAGTTTTTGGGCGATTCGTTCTTACCCCCATAAGGGGGAGATAATGCTAGCAGCATTTATGATAGGCCCACCCCCAAGTTGTTTGTTTTCTTTTTTTATGATGAAGGTTAGTTACTCCCCCCCCCCATTTGCTGTTCCCGGAACAAACAATTTTCTATCTGTTGACTTTCATTATCGTGGATCCGTCCCATTTGTCAACGGCCCCTCACCTGTTGCAAATGACCTTCTTTTTCCTTTCCTTTTTTGGTTGTTGGAGCTCTTCTTGAGAAACACTTTGTACTTATCCTTCTTAGTTCCCGCACTATATATATTGGGTCACCCTTCTCCGCTTTTTGTATGCCATCATTGGTTGTTGGGCCACCCCCCATATTTTTTCACCTTACACCCGAGACCTAAGGTCCTGGTGGGGTGTAGATAATAGATTGCTGCTATCATCGAAGCTTCTCTGTATGCAATATCTTTCTTTTGATTCTAGTGTGTAACTCCCAATCCGCTTATGATGCCTGAAGCGACTTTTGCTTATCCTCGCTTCGCCCTGGCTGTAAGTCCTTCTTCCGTTTTCCCATCTTTTATTCGGGATGGGGGTGTTTTTTTGTGCGAGTTTTCCACTTTTTATTCTATTGGTCTTTTCTTCCTTTTGGGTTCCCCCCCCAGAGGGTCCGTTGTTCTTTTTTTTTTCACAATCGCGCGGGACTGTTTAAACCTGTAGCATTTCCACCCCTGTTAATCAAAGCCAGCCCTTATCAAGCCGTTTCCTCATCTTTCACTCCTGACGTGGTCTTTCTTTTTTGTATTGCGTTATTGTTCTTCAATTTGGCTGATTGGCTCTTGAGAATGGTCGATTTTCTTCCCTAGTTATGCCATCCTTCTCCCTCTTCTTTCCCCTCTCTTCATTTCCTTCTATATTGCAGGGGCCCCTCTTTTTCTCAATTTTTCCTACTTATTGCCTAGTTCCACTTTTTCTTGTCCCACTGCTCTTGCCCCCGGTGTTACTGGTCCGCCCTCTTGTTGCCTGTCATTTCGGGGTTTGTTGTTTTTTGTTTTGTTTTGCTTAGTTCGTCCTTTCTTCAAGGAAAATAAACCAGAATGACGTTTCTTGTGTTTGTGTGTCAACCTATTTTTGCCGTCTTTTTCTTCCCTGAACCTTTTCCCTAAGACGAACATGTGACTGTAGGCAAGCTTCCTTATCTGTTTGACTGATGGTTTCACTTCCTACGGATACCTTTGTCTTCTTTAGTGGTTCTTTTTCTTTTCGCATTTTGTTGAGGATCCGCCCACTTTCCCTTGCCTGACCTTCTCTTCTTTAGCATTGTTGCCATCATGTTCCCAGGTTTTTTGGCTGTCCACAAAGGTCACCCACTGTAAGGTCGCAGATCTTTTCTTTCCCCCTTTTTTGACCTTATTCTTATATCTGACCCTTTTCGTTTGTTGATCACACTGATTTCCGCATTGTGTTTTTTTTTTTGTATATTTTTTCTTGTTGTGTCATTAGGCCCCCCTCTCCTACGGTTCGTTAACTCAATGTGGTTTTCTTTCAGAGTGCCCTTCTATTGGATTATGTGGTACCCCTTTTGGTTTCTTAGTCTATGTTCAAGATATCATACTTCTATCCAACATTTCACTAACTTTTCCGATCTGTTCCTCAACCAATACAACGGCCCCCCCTGTTTTTTTTACGCACCCCCCTCTTCTTCGTCCTTGGGTTTTGAGTCTTTAGTACTATTTTTGATTGACCTCCTTCTTCTTCATCGTCAATTTCAGTTCCGGGGTTTTCAGTCAGTCCCTCCCTGTGATCCAATTCCCCCCCCCCGAGAAGCAATATGGTTTTTGAATCCCTGACCCCTTGCTCAGTCCCAATCCTCCCCAAGTAGTGCCCAAATCAGATTTTTTTTTGTTTCTCCCGCAGCGTGCCTCAACCCTTCTTTTCCAGTCTTTCTACCTTTTTTCACTTACTGCCTTCCCTGACTCCCCCG
>Ga0179593_1484078_pt1 | contig 11304 bp, 6 predicted proteins | sample CZODoug2_1_08_16_FD_185931 | JGI IMG/M metagenome (GOLD analysis project Ga0179593, IMG submission 185931) | Vadose zone soil fungal communities from Angelo Coast Range Reserve, California, USA - CZODoug2_1_08_16fungal (PacBio error correction) | ecosystem: Environmental > Terrestrial > Soil >... | reverse complement strand
TCGCCCCGATTTTGTGTGTCACGGCCCGTAGCTTCTCTTGGGGCCCCTTCCTCAGTTTTTGCCTCTCTCCTCCCTGCTTATTCCCAAGTCCCCCGAATCCCCCGGACCCTAGGTTTTTCATAGAATACGTTTCTTCCCCGATTGTCCATGTCCCCGGTTCCCCTACGACCCGCCGCTGTCCCCTTCCCCTCTTTCCCTCTTAAGATTCCCCGCTTTTGTTTTGTTTCCAGAGTGTTCTTTCATGTTCAGGGACTTCGTCACCTTTTGGCCCGTTCTTTCTTTTCCCCCCCCTTTGAGCTCTTCCTTGTTTGATCGTAATTTAGGGTACGTTGGGGTGGGCGCTGTATGTCGGCTTCTCTCCTCGCAGTGAGCCTGATGGGCTGTCCCTTTTTGGAGTGACCTTCAGCAAGAGAGCTTTAGATCCTTCGTGAGGTTGGCCCTTTGGCCCTTCTCCTGATCCGAGAGCGCTCCCCCCCTCCTTCCCCTCCAGTCCGCCTTTCCAACGCCCCTTCTTCCATTTCCCCACAAGAGATCGTTGTGCGAGTTCCGCCTTTTTTCGTGTGAAGTTTGATAGGCCTTCTCAGTTGTTGATGGCGATTTAACTCTTTTTGGGGGGTCTTGCTCTTCTTTCTGATTTTCACGTAGTTTTCCTAGGGCCTCTCCCTCTCGCGTTTTGAGAACTCAAACCCCCGCGAACGTCCTTCCCCATCCTCTTTCGTAGTCTCCCCCCTCCTTCTTTGCCCTCTCGTCCCCCTCTTCCAAAAACGACCCGATAGATTTCCGACGTGTTGATCCTCGGCGGGTGCCTTTGATTCGCTGACTGGCGACTCTATCCTCCCGTTCGTTTTTCAACTGCCTCTCACGAAATGGGAAACTGCTTTGAGCCTCCAAAAGCCGTTCTTGCTCCCTATTTCCCCCCCCGGCTGATCGTGAATTCGGTGCCCTTTTCCCTTTTGCCCTTACCCCGGAGTACTGCTTGCAATACTCCTTCCATAATGACTTGTGCTTTCTAGACGAAGCCGTGGCCAGTGCCGCTTGCTTCCGAGTCTTTCTTCCCCTACCCTGCCCCACGTTATACACCCAATGAAATTTATCCGCCCCGTATACTGGCGCCCGTCTTTTTCTGCGTCGACGATGCCGTACCATGGTTTTTCTATTTTTCCCATAGCGCAGCTTTGTTTGTTGACGTTTTTTTTCCCCAAGGTTTGCCCACGGAGCGTTCTTGGTAGTGTAGGAAACTTTAGCCACTGTCTACATTCGCATGATGACTGGCCCTCTTCCCCTTCACCTATAACAATTCTCCCCTTCTTCATCTTCTTCCCACTTGCTTATCGGATTTAGCATGGCTTTTACTAACCTTTCCCTTCCGCTTGCCCTCTTCTATTTAGAGGCACCCCCCCCCCCCCCACCCCCCCCCCCCCCGCCTCTTGACTTGCCCCGAGAACAGTTGTGACAATCGACGTTCCTGTGATTTCAGTAAACCCGAGAGATCATTTCGGCCCCCGAGGTGATAACTTCCACCCTAATGTGCATCTCCCCCCTGGTAGTAATTGCGGATGGGCGTCAACAGTATACTTTATTTTTTTTCCCCCCACACACAAGCCCCCCCCTGCTTCCCCCCTGTTCATAGTTTTGAAACAGTTGGGATTGGAGTGAAGCCCCCCTGGCCTCCTTGGAAGATTGCGGCTATTGGATGGTCATGGCCTTCCACCGCCCGTGGCCCCGCCGCAGTTTAGCCATGATCCTTTGCCGCGTGTCATTTCACCCCGGTCTCCCCGCTTTTTTCCAAGACAAAGAATTGTGCTCTTCTTGGGATGACTCCAGGTATTCCCCCGGTAGGGGTTTGGCTGGTTGTTCGATTGCTGAAGAGTCGGGAGGGAGGGTTGTTTTCCATTTTCAAACGGCGCTGCTATAGGGGCAATTCCCGACTGACAAGCCCGCACCAATTCCCCCTTCCCGCGCGGGTGCTCTTCTACGTCTCCTTTCGACCGCTACTAGTATCCTTTTTGCTACCTTTAAAAAGGACCCAGCTGGAAAGCCGCTTTGCCCCCCCTTTATAACCTCCCACTCTTACTGGGTTCTTCCCCCCCCTGCAAACCAATCTTTTTTTGAGTTGCCGACATGCCGTCTTGAATTGAACAAACCCTCTAACAACCGGAGTCTCAATTGGAACCCCCCCTTTCCCCCCTTAGTGTAAAGGATGGGTGTCCTCATTCGTGTTTGGCGTGTCTTTAGGTTTGTTCATGTTGCCATCATCTCCTTTCACTGTTGTTTAGATCTTCTTCACCTTCACTCTTATCGAACTGCGACTTCCCAATCCTTACCCCCCCTCTTCTTTAACAATCCCTATGCCTCCTCTGGCCTTGGTATCTGGTGTTCTGATTCCGCGGCTTTTTGGCACGCCCCGCATTTGACTTTTGTAATCTCGCCTTCTGCCTTATATGGACCCAGTTGTTGCATTTCCCCATTATTCTTATCTTTCCCCCCTTTTCTGTTCCCCCCCTTACGTTGTGTTCCTCGCGTATATGCGTAAATTATAGTTTTTTTCGCCTTGAATCTAGGTCACTCCTTTATTCCTGATGGCTGTTCTTTTGCTGTTACAGATCAAGACAGAATTGATTTAAGTCTCCTCCCCCTTCTCCTTTCGTGTCCCTGATTACTTTAAAGAAGAGCTTCCTTATGTATGCCCCCGCATTTTTACCAAGTTCGCTGGCGAGCCCTTCCCGCACTTATTTTTCTTGTTCACAAAGTATTTCTTACTCGTATTAGAGTACCCTCCCCCCCCCCTCCCCCCTATCCCTGATATAGATCGTTTTTTTGCCCCCCCCCCCTTGAGGCTGAACCATCCTCTTCAACTTTAGACAATTTGCAGCTTTTGTAGATGTCACTTTTCCCCACCTTCCCCAGTGTAATTGCAGCCGGTTTTACCTTTTTGGCAATATCAAGCGCGTTCTCCTTCCCCAGCCTATTTTGACCCCGACCCTTCTTTTCTTCGTCAATAAGTTCTGTCCCGTTGATCTTATCATCAAGATCCTTTCGAAGACACTTGGACCCTAAGAGATTTCCCCATACCCGTTTGTAGTTTAAGTTCTTCAATTTGCCTTTTTTTCAATTCTCCCTCGCCTTCCGGATAATCTTTTTTATTTAAGAGGAAATTACGGCTGCCAGCTCAGTCTTCTCCCCTGCTCTCTCCCTCTCTTTTTCTTCGAACTGCCGGTCTTTTCTCTTTGACCCCCCAGTGCTTATGACCCATTTCCTCCCCCTTATTTTTTGACTCTCATTTATAGGTTGTTTGATCCCTTCCCCCCGCCCATTCGCCATTTCTTGGGCGCTCACTGACCACGTAAGGACTGCAGTAACCTTCCTTTGTGCGGACCTCTTTCCCCCCACGTGCCTTCTGTTTTCGCCGGATCGGGACCCACAGTCGAACCTTTTCCATTCCCCCAGCGCTCCTCTTGTTGCTCTGCCCTGACGGGGTAGATTGTTTCGGTTGGCTGACAAATCTACGGCCGCCCTTCCCCCGCTGTTTACTGCTGGTCCCATGTATCCTTGCCATTCCTGTACCAGGCGGATTACCCTATGGATCCTTCTTGGACGGCTTTACTTCTCTTTTCCTTCTTTTGGTGTTTCGCACGCAGTCTTTGGGTTGAAATGCCCCTAGCGTTTCGAGGTGCCAAATGTTCCAGTAGTGTAGACCTTCCTGGGTAGGTCCGCCTACCATTTCAGGCCAGAGTTATTGGATTCTCTTTTCTAACGGAAGAGGGTATACCCGGTTGTTCTGGACCCCCGAGAAGCTCTGCCATTTTTCAGCTTCCCTCTGGGGGGTTTAGCGCGACAAAGCCTCCCGTTTTGTTATCGAGAACCGCCTTCGTTTACATTCTACCCATTTCGTTTTGGCTCCGATAGATTGTCCTTTGATCCCCGCGACCCCCGAGACGCATTTTACTGCTTTTTTGAAGTATTCAAAGCAGATTTCGGTTGGGCTCCCCCCCACGCCCAATATTCCGCGCCACTGATTTAAGCTTGATCGCGGTGCCTCCCGGTAATGCATCTCCCCATCATTTGCGAGCCCGGTTATTCATAGGACCAAGGCCTCGCGTTTCGTTCACGCTTGTCTCTTGAAGGTCCCGTTAGATAAGACCGTTCCCCTTTGTTCTCTTAAGATCGTATGCAATAGAATTATTGCCGAAGACTTCTGTCTCCCTTTTTAAATCGGACGGGTCCGTTCTTCTGAGCGAGCTTCCAAGAACCCCTCCCTCCCCGGTTTTCCAGTTCAAAGTTTTTTCTAGGTGACCGACCCGTGACGTCGGATTTCAGCGGATAGATGACGGGCTACTCCCTTCGTCCCAGTATCTATCGCCTTCCTTTTAACCCGACTCAATTGTCCCAAGATTTCCGTGGGCCCTAATCCGCCTTTTTTTTAAGCACCGATAGGTTTCTCGGGCTTTTAAAGTCTCAAGGTAGTGCCCGCTTGGGAGGCATAACTTCTCCCGTTTTTTTGATGAGGAGTCCGTGGGTGAGGATTCGAGTATGGAGTCACTTTAATTTTCCCCAATTCTTTTATACAGTCTATCAGTCCCATATACATGTACGCGGACAACCGTAGGGCCCGCACGTTGCACCGGATTTTTTTACAGTCCCTAAGCGAATGGGTGTCTGGGGACTGTAGAGACCCTGAGCGTTTTCCATTTCTTTCTAAGTTTTTTTACATCATTATAAGGGTAATACTTTCAGCATTCTTTCTCTAATTTCTTTGATCCCAGGGTTAGACTCTTATCCCCTAGGTCCCCTCGCTTCCCTTAGATTTTTACACAGACAATAGCTGTTTGCGGACTCGGCTCGCACCATCCGGAGGTTAATGTGGTTTTAATCAACGAGCACACCAACTCAACTTCTCAGTTAGGATTTGCCTTCAGTCCTCGTTTTGGCGGTGTCTCAAGCCCCACCCTCTGGATTAACCTCCCTATAAGGGATTTACGCTGAGAAGCCCCCAGGTTCCTAACTGACCTTTCCTCCCCCTCCCACCTATTCTTTCACTTTCCCTTCTGTTCATTGGGTTGGTCATGTGACAGCCGTTGCAGCCCCCCCCTTCCTTCCGGTACAATGTCTTCCGATGTGGTCACCGTCTTTAGATCCCCCCGATTCACCCCTTCCCCCACCGGCCTGATTGGACGAGAATGGAGGCACCTTCCTTTAAGATAACTACCATCCAGCTGAATTTGGATCCATAAACAGAAATATACGTTTTCTTAGTGTTAAACTTTTTCTCCCCCGATCTGATGATGGAGCCCTTCTTTCCTGAGGGACCCGTCCGTTTGCATCTAGAGGAAGTCTTTCCTTCCCCCCGCTATTGGTTCGACGAAGATGATGTGCTCCCCAGAACTCGTCACGTGCCTCTTTTTGCGTTCAGCCGACCAGTACTGATAAGGAGGATTGGTGGTTCCCGCTCAGGCGGGGGTGGTGAGTGTTCTGCGAGCGAGGTTCTGGTTATGGTAGCAACTTGCGGTATGGATACTGGACCGCGCGGTAAGTGTTAGCAAACGAGAAGTATTGTATAGGAAGTTAGCCTTGTCGCGAGAGCAGATCCTCCTTTTGAACTCCCTCCTCTATGCTACGATGACATTTGAACCGAACGCCCCCTCGTGTTAGCATCACACTTGCAAATTTCACTCCCTCCTCCTTGGTGTCCAAGTTGCCCTTGTCTTTTCGCAGGTACTGCTGATTTTCTTTTGGAATACGATAGTCATTATCATTATCCCCCAGTGTGAGAAATGGGTGTTTTAGCCGAGGGGTACGTGAGCTCTAGGTCCCCTGCCCGCATGCTTTTACTCCAATCCATACCCTTAACCCCCTAAGCTTGTGTTGTTAGGTTCTACATTGTTCCCCCCACTCCCACCAGATTCGGCAATTTAACCCCCCTCCCTTTATCCACTGTCCCTTGAGAGGATGACCCCCCGCAAGGGCCCCAACCTTTTCATTTTCCCACGCGCATTTTTTTTTTCTCGTTCGGTAGTCCGCCCCCTCCACAGAATTTTTTTTTTCCGTGTCCTGCGTGATAGAAAGATCCCCTACAGCCGCGGTTTTAAGCCTCCACGTCTGAGTCGTAGTCGGGGAATTTCTTGATGCGGATTTACGTTTCAATTCAAAACTGTCACTACGTCACACTCCATGGAGAAGTTTCTCCCTGACTTTCTTTTCCCCCCCCGGGTCCCCCCCTGTCCCCCTCGATCAACCGATTTGTCCCCACGCCTTTAAGCTGGACATTCGTCCGGTGGTTCTTTCACTTCGTTTCCTTTTTTCTTTTTTCTCGTTGAGGGAATAATCCGGGCTCGTAGCCCACTCATCTGTTCCAGGCTCTTTCGAGTCTAAGAAGCTTCCCTTTTTCCGGCGTTCGTTCTTTTCTACCTTTAAACTTAGTCAATGTGTCCAGAGAGATACCTTTTATAGGCCTTTTTCCTGGCCACCTTCCAAGGCTAGTTTTTTAGACAGTCGAATGATCCAGAATTTTTCTCAGCGCAGCTTGTTGTCCCCCTAATTGCCCTACGGAGCTTTCCTTCCTCCAGATTATGTGCCGTCTAGATTTTGCTTAACCCCTAGTTTTTATGACCCCCCCTTTGGCCATCACCGACGAGTCCCCCCTCCGCTGTTGGCGTGCTCCTATTGTTCTTTCTCGCGTTCCCTGCTAAGGATGATAGGTCCCGTTATCCCCTTTTGCGGTCCCCCTCGTCCCCCTTGCTCTGGATGGTTAATGAGAAGTCCCCCGTTTCTTCCCCCGGACACGTTGTTCCAAAGAATAGTGTCGGCCCATTTTTGTCCTCCGCCTTCTGAGCCCTGCTTCCCAGTTTAGCGCCGCTCTTACGATCCCCCCCGCGCAACCCCTTCTCGACCTTATCAGACCGAATAAATCCACCACCCCCGGCGGTTTTGGATCCTTGCTCCCAGAGGTGCTTATTTCCCGAACCGCCCCTGTCCCGCTGGTGTCAGTTTTAAACCCTCCTTTTATCTTAGCGGTTCTTTTGTTGCTCTTCCTCTCTAGATGACGTTACCGCTTCGCTGATCTATTTATCCACCCAAGAGAAGTAATACGCTGGCCCCTTCCGTTCTGTCGTGCCCCTGCGATGTCAGACCTACTGGCGATTTGAGCAAGACGCTTCTATAAAGTAGTTCCCTTTCCCCCTTTACTTAACGCGCCTCGACTTGGACGCGTTTTTGTACTGGCACGGCACGGACGTAGATGAATTCTGCCGTTCCCAGTTTTGTCCAGTGGTGGACTTTACTGGCTGGGTTTCTTGAATCGAGCCGCGCGGGAGTCATCATTTCGCCCCCAGCGTGCCCCTGGCGCGCCCACTTGTTTTTCCAATCCCCTACAGGGTACCCCCCCCCCCCCGGGTTCTTCGCTCACAATTTGGAGTTTTCTTCCGACCTTTTCAATTTCTTCCTGGTTTACGTCGGTCCCGCTTCGTGTCTAATCGCCTTGCCCCAACGCCCCCGGTACTGGTTTATCCCCGCTGTGTCCCCTTCCCGATGCGAGTGTCGAGGATTTCCCCCCCTCCTTAGCTTTGGCCAGATAGGACTTCCAGGCACTTAAGTTCCCTATTTGGCCATAGGCTGTTCTTTTCACCTTCACCCCAACTTCTAAGCTGCCGGATTTACATTTTTTTTTTCCTCTTACTCTACCCCCCTCTCGTGCGCGTAACCCAGCCGCTCCCATCCTGTCGCATGCCGTGTTTCCTCCCTGTTTTTTTGCTTCGCGATCCAGCTGAAATTGTTTTACCAATGCCTCGCTTTCTACCCCTCTCATCATCCCCGCCTTTGCCCCCTAGTGTCTTTTTACAGCCCTTATGATCGTAACCGTGTCCTTTCCGGACTGAGTGACGGCCGTTTGTTAGGTCATGCGTCGGCCCCCCCCAGGCTCCCTTCCCCGCATTTTGCCGCATTAGCACGACATATTGCCGCTTTCGGCCTTTAGTTGCTTACGCGGCCCCCTTTTCCCTCCTTTTCGGCAACCTGGAACTTCTCCTTCCTTAGAGCAGGACTCTTTTTTATTTTCCCTGGAATTAGAAGATGCCGGACATTCTGATCTGGTGACACGAGGCCCGTTTTCTCTGTTTTTCTTTGCCGGCCACGCGACCGCTGTTTTTTGTATGTTCGAAAAGTGCGCACCCTGAGCCCCACTGACCAATTCTATCACTGGCCCCACTTTCCTGCCCTATAACCAGGTTTCTTAATGGCAGATGACGAAATCTTTTTTTCTTTTTTGTAGAAATGGAGTTGACGACGGCTTTTCGCGACCTCCTCCGGCCGAACTGCCCTTGTGGCTCGAGTCCCGTTTTTTCTTTTACAGCTTCCAGTTAACAGGAGTTCCCTTGACTTCGTCGTAAAAACGTTCAGATGGTTTTCCCATTTCGTGATTCCCTCTGATACTTTTTCGCATGCTCCTAATGGTTTCCCCACCCTGCTGTCTGATGATTTGGCCCCCTCCCAAGGATAGCCGGTGTCCACCAGGTCCCCGTTTGATTCTCCTGACGGACCCAGGCCCCTTTTTCCATTTGCCGAAAACTATGATGGGCCCCCGCATTGCCGTCGGTCCGTCACTCTCGAGAATTGCCGATCTTCCTTTCGATAACTGCAGACAGAAGTTTTTGGACCGGATGTACAGCGTTCTTTTGGTTCACTTAATTTAAAATCCGGGATTGGTTTCCTGCGGGTGTGCCGGGGCCCGTCCCTGGCTTCGGATCCGTTTACACTTTTTTTCCGGGCTCGTCCCAACCTACCATAGACCAAGCCTTTCCCCCTTTCTACCTGACGTGAAGAAGGTTTTTTTTTACGTTCTGTTCTCCCGCAGAGACCGACCCTTTCCCTAGCGAACCCTGTGCCCAATCGTTTTATCGCGCATTTTCCTCTATTTGCTAATCGGTCCCCAGCCCCCGAAAAAAAGTTTTTCGGTTTGCGTTTTTCCGGACCTTGCCTTCCCGCTCACCTCATTATACACCCCCCCCCCCCCCGGAGGTTCCGCTCGAAGGATTTAATCTTCTCTCCCTCCTCTCGTGTCTAAGGGTGTGTCTCCCTTTATTCCTCCGCCCTTAGGATGTTTCATTTCTTTCTGTTGAGATTTCCCCCCTTCCTTTTTCCCTCCCCGAAAGAGTCAATACAAGAATTCTTCTACTCGTGTTGTGCCAACGCAGTCGCTCCCACGCTTTCTAAGTTTGTTGTATAGCTTGCGCAAGAGTCTTTTTCACGATAACAGACCTGGTTGCTTTTGGCGCTCTTTCTCTTTTCCCTTTTTTCTCCCGTGTGAATCGTCCCCAGGCTCTTTTTCTGTCAGGCTCTCATTGGTTCTTTGGCTTGCTAGGGAGTTATTTCTTCAGATCGTCCCCTTTCAATCCCTAAGTCTTTTTTTCTGTAGGTCTTGATAGGCGTGGTTTCGCCCCCTTGGCCGTCCCTTTGCAACCTAGCCGCCCCCCTCGAGTTCCCCTTACCGCGCCGTTTCCAACACAGCGGGCAGCCATCAATCCTTCATAAGACTTTTTCTGACCACGGATTATGATCGCTAAAGCGCTCCGGCCGTTTTCCTCTATCATACGTTGTGAATCCCTTCTTTCGCGCTTCCCCTTTTTTCCGGCCGCAGCTCCCTCATTTTTTCTGTATCTGTATTTCAATCGATTCCCCTTTGTCGCTATGGCCCCTAGAGAAACTAGTTTCCCCGCAGCGACATCTTTTTGGTCCCCTGTTTTCTTGCCATTGAGGGGGTTGCTAACCTTACAGATTTTTTGACACCCGCGCTTTTTTTTTGCGTTTCTGAACAGATCCCTTGTGAAGCCCTCCCAGCACGTTTCACCAGTACCTGGCGTTTTCACCCCCTGTGTCCTTCTTGCATTCTTTCCTCACAACTTTCCCTCCTTTGTTTTTTCATCTTCCCAAGGCTGCCATCTCTTGAATCCTTGAGAACCTGAGTAATTTTTCCTCTTTCTCGCTTCCGTTCCTCCTTTTCAAATTGCATTTCCATTTCAACGTTTCATTCTAAGTTTCAATCCAAAAGCCTCCGCCTTTTCTCTTCATCAATCACGTCCCAGCCCCTTTCGCTTTACGTTTTTTATAGCGCCTCTTCTCACAAATTTTCAAAAATTGTTTTTCCGAGTGAGTCGGATCTCAGACTTCGCTTCTATAAGTTCTAGGGACGGATCATCCCCATTTGAGAACCTCTTACTATGTTCACAAGATATTAGATGCTCTCACCCCGGTGCAGCCCCCATATAGCCCTTTAACCCCCGGCTTTCCCTGAAGGTAGCGCCGGTTTCCCCCGCTGCCCGTTGATTTTGTGGTCCCCCCTTCTTTTTGACCAGCATGCTTTTCACTGAGTATGGGGTTTCCTGAGTGGCACCTTTTTTTATTTCTGCGCCGTAAGTTGCCGCATTTAAGTGAGACGAGAGGGAGGCCTGACTGTGGCCTTTAACTTTTGGGTAGTCCATTTTCCCGCTCGTTTCGCTGCAGTCCTGGATCACCCCCTTTGCGAGTCTTTCTGGGATTGTGACGCACCTCTCTTCGACCTTGCCCCTTAGATCCAGATGACTCTCCCCAGTATTTTTTTCTCGGTTGTTTTGGAACATTGTTCCGACCCCCTGGGAGTGTCCTGTTGCCCGGATATTTAAAAGCCGTTGCTCTTATAAGACATCCTTTTTATTTATTCCCTCCAAGAAGCCCATGTCTCAAGCTTTTTTGCCCAGCTCCTTACCAGGCCCGTTCTCTTTTTCGTTCTCTTGATTTCTTTGTTTTCCGACGTTATGATATTCCGTCTAGAGTTACAGTGATAGGATGAATTTCTTTCCGGACGCCTTCTCTGCTACTTTTTCTTCCTCTATTTCTTTATGGGTTTGCACTTTCCGCTTCTCTTGAGAGAAATACCAGGTCGTTTCCCCCCTCTAGAGAAAACTTGCTGCACCCCCCCTTTATGCCTCCGGCCTATGAAGGGCGCCTCAGTTTTTAACGCCAGAACCGTTCCGTAAGAGCGGCAGTCCTCCAGCCGTGCAGAAGCGGAGACGCTTCCCAAAGTTTCTGCGTTTTCTACATTCTTACAGGCATATGTTCCCGGTGTGTTTTTTTCTCTACGTCGTCATGTTTTCCTCCTCGCATCGAAAACCTTCGGTCTCATCTTGATCTCATTGCGGCCCAAGGGAAAGAGAAGGCAAAGGCGGTTGACTGCTCGCCAGGGCCTGGGTTTGGATTGTTATCCATGTAGTATCACTTTTTTTTGAGCCCCCCCTTCGGTCAGTCAGGTTTTGTCTGAACTACCAGCCTATTCGTGAG
>Ga0179593_1758926_pt1 | contig 11305 bp, 10 predicted proteins | sample CZODoug2_1_08_16_FD_185931 | JGI IMG/M metagenome (GOLD analysis project Ga0179593, IMG submission 185931) | Vadose zone soil fungal communities from Angelo Coast Range Reserve, California, USA - CZODoug2_1_08_16fungal (PacBio error correction) | ecosystem: Environmental > Terrestrial > Soil >... | reverse complement strand
CGATCCCCCTCTTAGGTAGGGGTTCCCCATAGGAAAGAGTGGTGGCTTTTTTGTGCCGTTAATCCTTGACTATTTCCCGGAACGAAATGTTCTTTCTCCCTCCCGATCGGAAACGTTCCTAGGAGGCGCCTTCCCTCGGGGAGGGTCTTACGGCCGTCTCCATCCTCAGTAGATCTTTTAAATTTTAATGCCCCTTTCGGCCCTAACACCCCCCTCCGCCCCGCTGTACTCTGTTCACAAAGATCACGATTTCTCCCTTTTCCTTTTTTAAGGAAATAGCGCCCTTTTTTCAAGGGTGGTTTTGTGGATCCCTTCCCATCCCAACAGCGGTCCCCTTGAGGGCAGCTAAAAGGCCAGCTCGAGGTTCCCCTCCTCCCCCACCGCGAAGCGTCTTTCTTTTTTTTTTCCCCTTCCGAACCCCGGCCTTTCTGGGGAGAGACGAGGGTGTGAGTTTTGAGACTACAGCTCCTCCCCCTCGTCGAGAAGACATCTCTTTTTGCGATTCCTTTTCCTTTGAGGATGAAAGAAAACTCAGGAAGAGTGAACATCCACCCCCCCCCCGCTAGATCGTCTCTCCCTTACCCCTCCTCCCCTTTCGATCGGTCTTTCGTAGAAGGGCCTCAAGACAGAGATGGGGTTTATTCCATTGTTGCCACCTCCCGAACCGTTCGACACTCCTTTTTTCCTAATCCTCCTCGTAATAAGGGCCGACCTTTTTCAGGCTTTTTGTCTCTTGAGAAGAGGTTCTTGATTCGGTAGTCAGCCCCCTCCTCAAAATAAAATTGGGTGCAGTTTTTTACTTTTTTTCTTTTTGATCGGTGAGTTCCTTTTCCTCGTCCCGTGAGGGAATTTTTCGTTCCTTTCTTTCTCTAGGAGCGGTCTCCCTTTTTCCCTTCCGGCTTCTTGAGACGCTCTGATTCTTTCTGTTGTACCATCATATCTTCCCCTGTCGTAAGAGATGACCTTCACTCTTCCCTTCCCGGGAGCTGTTGAGGTTTCTCTTTCCTCGGTAGAGTCAAAACGTACCCATTTTCTTTGTTGGTGATAGAAACGGACCCCCCGGTATTGTGAAGTGCTGGCCGTCTTCCCGTTTTAGTATCGGTAGTTTCCCTTTCTGATTGTTTCGCCTCCCCCTGTCGCTCCCCACCTAATAGGGCTCGGGCCTTCCCCCGCGACGGTGGAGAGGATTTTTTATGATAACTGCTTCCCCCTTTTGCCGGGACGCTCTTTACGAGTGGACCACCCCCTTTCTCGAAATCAGCCTTCTAAAACCGTCTCCCCTTTCCCGCGGGCCCTTACTCCCTTGTAGAAGAAGGAGTCCGAGGAAGATGTTATTTTCTCAAACCGCCCTTGAGAGAGGCGGCGTAGGAGGCTGTGGTGGTAAATTCTCTTCTTCCCACAGTCCGGATCCTATTCTCCCCGTGCAAGGAGAGGCTTTGCTGGCGGAAGAGTGAGGCTTCCCGTGGGCCCCCTCATGGTGAGACTTTTTTTCCAGGCGGCATTCCTTTACTTAAGGGCCTCCAGTTTCCTTTTTTTCCATTGGCGGCCAATCTCGACTCCTCCTTACGGACCATTTTCCCCCCCCCCCTCTCCGTTGGGAATAGACGCAGGCGCTCCCTCTCCTTTGACCCCAGGAGTCGAAAAAAGGGATTAAGATACTTCTTGCTCATGACCCCAGTCTTTTTTCCTTTCTTCCGTCAGTGGCAGCGCCCCTTTTTCTCTATTCTAGAGGAAAGCTCCTCCCCCTGATAGAGACGGTTCCTTTCATTTATCAAGGTCTGCGGCCCACCTCTTTTTTCCTTAAGGGGAGCTTCCTATCTCCTCCCACAGGGCGCCGGTTTTCCAAAACGGGGGGTCAAGGATTTCGGGTGGAAAATGTACCACGTCTTTCTTCCTCCTCGCTGAAAGAAGCATTTCCTCCCCTTTTTGTCCGACCGTCTGGACGAGAAAGCTTCTTTCGCCATGTTACACCGACTCTGTTCCTCATCCTTTCGCTGGGGTTATTATTTACTGGCCCTCTCCTTCCTTGAACGACGTTTTCTTGGCTTAAGGAGAGGCCCTCACCTTTTCCTCCCCGCGTGGTCTTTTTTTCTCTGGTGTTCCCCGACTACGACCCCTGCAAATTCTTTCTCCCCCTTGTGGTAAAACGGGCCTCCCAAAAACATGCTTTCTTCAGAGAATGAGCGATTTCCCATCCCTTTCTTCTTCCCTCGAAACGGCGCCCCTTTCTGACGCCGATGATGGCAGAGGTCCCTTTTGTCCCCCTCTGGGCAGGTGACGCCCCCCCCCCCATCCCTTTTTTCCCCCAACTTGTGCCGAGCTACTCCCTTCCTTCCCTGGTGGAACCCTTCGTCCCTTCTGTGCCGAAGCGCTTCTTTTCTCGAAATTTTACATGATCTCTCCTTCTCAGAAGTGTGCCGTTCCCCGGCGTTCTTTCGTATCCCCTTTCGCAAACGAATCCTTTCCCCAAAAGACCCCCCCTTTCTTACTTAGGAGTTTTTTTTTCTTTTTCAGAGATGAACTGAATTTGCGAAGGAGGGTCGGCTCCCCCCCTCCCCTACTGAATAGCATCCTTCCCTTCCCCCAACCATAAAAGACCTTCCTCAGCCTTTCCTTTTTTCTTCCCTTCCCGGGGGAGTAGGAATTTCTTTAGGAAGGATCGGTTTGGCGGTGACTCCTTTTCAGAGAGACGGAACCTTTTTTTTTTCTCGTTTGAATACAGAATCGCACCCCTTCTTTCCCTAGAGCCCTGGTCCCTTCTTTTTTTCCCCCCTCTCTCCCAAGAACGGTACCTCCTGGGAGTTCGGTTTTTTTGGCGTGTGGCGCTGGGGGCCATTTTCCCCTCCTGAATCCTGTCCCCCCCCCCCCTCCCTTGATAAGAAAAGAGGCATTTTTCTTCCCCCGACTCCAAGTTCTCTGCAAAATTTTCTCCCCCCCCGAACAACCCCGACCCCCCCCCCCCTTTCCCTCCTTCCGGGAAGGGCCCTTTTCTCCGAAGGCGAAAGGTCTAGGCTCTCCCTTTTTTTTTTTGCCGGAAGGAGCAGAGCTTGACCTTTTTTCCCCCGTATACCGAGACGGTGTGCCCCCTCTTCTTTTCCTCCCTCATAGTTGGTTGTTTTTTTTCCTCTCTCTTCCCCCGTCTAGGGTGAAGAAATGAGAGGTAAAGTAAGCTTCGGAGCCTTCGTCAACTCCTTCTCTTCGATTCGTCCTACTACCTTTTTTTTTTTCTTTCCTCCTTGAGGCGGAAATGAAGGATGACGGCCTTCCTTTTTTGTGTCGGTTGATCATTTTTTTGCTGGAGGAGGAGAGGCTGGAGGCGTCCCTCTTTTCCCCGCATCGGTTTTGTCGCCCCTTTTTTTCCGTGCGCCTCGAGGATGAAAAGCCACCTTACAGTCGCCAGAAAGAAAAGGTTTCCCCCCCCCGCCTGAAAAATGACGCCAGGTCCCTTCCGGGTATGAGTGGTATCCTCCCTCTTCTCTTTTCACGTAGAAAAGGGAGATGCGTATTAAAAGGGAGGATGAGACGCGGGAGTCTTGAGGAACCCTACAACAAGTCACCCCTCAAACACCAATTTTCCTCCCCCCCTCTCCCATGGAGGATCGACCTCCCCCCCCTGAACCTCCCAGCCTTCCTTTTTCCTTAATCTCCCTTTCTTTTCTTCAGACAGAGGGAAGGATGATTTCCTTTTGATGGTTTTGAGGTCATCTTCCCCCTGCCTTTTTTTTTTTTTTCTCCGAAGAACAGCTCTTTTTCCCCCTTCTTCCTTCAGAGCCACACCCCCCCATCTTCGAGGGAGGGGCTTTTGTTTCCAGTTGGCGACCCTCCTTTCCCTTTTCAACGCCGCAGTCCGGCCCCGAAGCGGCGAATTTTCCCCTTCCCTCCCTCTGAATTTGGCTCCCCCTTCCCTTGAGGCGGCGTTCCGTCCCTCCTTCAAATGAGTTCCTGAGTTTGGGACACAACAGGCAGCTTCGTAGAGCGGTCAGTTTGAAAATTTCCTTTTCCCCCTTAAACAGTCAGTTCCCTCCTTGGAACTCGGCCATCACTTCTTTCCCCACCTCGGAAGTTAAGTTCTTCCTCAGATTGTGCGCCCCGAAGGCCTCTTCCCCCTTTCCCCCCTACCATGGGGTTAAAGCCCAGGTTCCCCCTTCCTTTGAAATGCCGTTGCAGTCGTCGTCTTTACCCCCCTTTCCTCAGAGGACAACGAGGGCGAACCCCCCCTTTTCCCCTAGCAACTCTTCCCTCCGTCCAATAGGGAGTCCTTTTCCTTAAAAGCCTTCCCCCATGAGAGAAGATGAATTCCCTCCGTCGTCCGTGTAAACTTGCAGACGCTTCTTCTTCCGTGTGGCCAATTTCGAAGCTTTCCCAGTTCTCTGGCTTTTTGTTTAAAATGTGCCCCTCCCTCCCCCTCCGGGTGGCACTCCCCCCCTTTTTTTTCTTTAGAGGAAGATCCCCTTCCTCCCTTCTCGACCAGTCTACTCCCCTTTTCGACTTCCTCCCCTCTTAGAGAGACCTTTTTCTTTTTGCGAGGCCACGGACGTCCCTTAGCGTCGACTGTTCCTCTTCTTTTAAGACGGTGGGTCTGGACTCCTTCTCCTTGCAGAGCGTCCCCTCCTCCCCCCATGGAGATGGATGGAATGCGACGGCCGTTTCTCTTTCAGACATGGTCCTCCCCTGGAGGCCCTGCTCCTGACGCCCCGTAGCCTCTTCTGTCTGATGGCCCCCCCCCTTTTCCCCGAAGAGAATTTTTTCCGCCATAATAGCAGTCCGTCCCTTCACTTGGGAGACCTCGGCTGCTTTCCTTCTTGAAATCTTACCGTCCTCCATCGGCTACGACAGATCTTTGGAGGGAGATCTCATTTTGAGGGAGACTTCTTCTTCGAAAAGGATCCCTCCGAGGTCACCTTCTCCTGGTCTTTTACGAGTCCCTTCGTAGAGAGCGTTTCCCCCCCCCCTGTCCCCGAGAGTAAAGGCCCCTGAGAAGGGGCCCTTCCAAACTACGTGACGCCCCCTTCCTTTTTTCCCCTAGAAAGAGGAGTTGGGAGTCTTCTTTTCCCTCCCTTTCCCCCTGAAATGACGAAATTTCCTCCCCCCGCTCCTCCGGAGCCGGCGGCCAGCCCTCCCAAGACGACAGCGTCCTTCCCCTCCCACAGGCATAGTGGTGGGACCTCCTTTTCTCCTCGCAGAACCATTCCTTTCCTTGAAATGGAAGGCGCTGCCTGTCAAGATACGACCTCCCCCTTCTCCCTTTCTATGCTGGAAACTCCCCCTTCCCCTCCCTTCAAGAGCTTTTCGGATCCGGCGACCGTCCCTCGAGACAAGCAAATACCCCCCCTTCCTTAAGAGTAACCTTCCCCCCCCCCCCCTGACGTATACAACTTTCTGAGGGGAGAGGAGATTTCTTCTTCATAAGATCTTTTTCTCCCTCCTTTTTCCCCTTCCTAGACTTGTCTCTTAAGAGTTAGGCTGAGTTTCTTTATGAGTGGAGAAGGTTCGCTTTTCCCCCCCCATTTTCTCCAGAGTTCTGACCCCCGCATTAGAAACTTCCCCTCTAGCGGCTTTCTTCCGAGAAGAGCGGAGCGAAGTCTCTCTTTGAGGTTCCTTCTTCTTCGGGATTTTGCGTTTTCCTCCCCTCCCCACGAAACTTTCCCTCTAGAGGATTGACCCTCTCTGATTTCTTTTTTCTTGCTCGACCCCCTCAAAACCCTCCTTTCTTAAAAAGGCCCTGTTGTAGCCGAAGGTCCCCCCCCCCCCCCCTCCCAGCGCCTTTTTTCTCTTTTTTCTCCCCTTCGGAGAAATCGTCTTAAGGTACTTAATCAGTTAACTTGGGAGGAATTGACACCCCCCCCCCCCCCCCCATCAGTTGGAAAGATGGAAGCTCTTTCCTTGAATAAGAGATCATCTTTCCCTTTTTTCTTCACTTCTCCCCTTTTTTCTCATCCGGGAGTGGAATGTTCCTTTTTTCAGGTAAAGTCGGACGTTTCTTCTTGAAATAGAAATCACCGCTTCCTTGCCCCGACCGCTTTTCCCTCTTATCGAAGAAAGGTCCTTTCATGAAGGTGATAGTAAAGGATGCTTCCAGCGATCACCTAAAAAACTCTCCCTTATTTTTTCTCTATTCTTTTCCTAATACTCCTTCTTTTTAGAGCTCCGATGGAGTAGGTGGCCGAGTTGTGGATTCTTTTTCCTTCATCATTGACGAGCACCCACACTTGAGAAGTCTTCCCCTAGAAAGATGGCCAATCATCTATTCTCTTCGCGGGGAGGGCTCGGTCACAGACGGGCAGCGAAGTATCCCTTACCGTTGCCTTCCCCAAGGTCGCAAATTCCCCCCTTCCGACGCGAGCTCTCTCTTTTCTCCCAGATAAAAGTATTTCCTCAGAATAGAGCCAGCCGTTTTCTTGGGTTTGTGGATTCTTCCCCCCCTCTGTTCACTGCGATTTCCCCCCCAGGAAATCGAATTAGGAGAGTCACGCCCCCCCCTCAAACGCGCCTTAGGAGGTGACCGTCGGCCTTTCTCCCCAGCCGTTGGCCGGGGGTTTCTTTTTTGTAGCCGATTTTTTTCTTTGGAGAGAATCAGTTCCGAGAAAGAAAGAGTCTAGCAAGACCCCCCCTTTACGTGAGGATTCTCCGTTTCTTAGTGTCTCATCCCTCCATCCCCATGAAGGCCTTTCAAAATAAAAACGCTCCCCCCTCGCGAGGGCCCCCAATCCCACAGATTTTTCCGCTGTCTTTTTTTTCTTTTTAGGAGGATTATCCTCCCCTCCCGATGGTTGAAAGCACTCTCAATAATCCAGTTTCTTAGATCCCCTAAAATCGTCTCCTCCTACAGTAGCGATTCCCCCTCTGAGATAATCTTTCTCCTTCTCTTCCCCTAAATAAAATTGGGAAGGTTTTGTAGAGCTTAGGATAAGGTTTCTTTTTTCCTCGGCCTCCTTCCTTGCTGTGAGGATGTCCCCCCTCTTTTAGAAGGAGGCTACTCCCCTATTGCGCGCGTCTTCTTCGGTTTGTTTTTCGAGATAGACATGTAGTTCTTTTCTTCTACAGAAATTAATGGTCCTTTTTTTTTCTTTGGCTGAGACTTCTCTTCCCCGATGAACTTTGGATAAGAACGTCCTTGTAGGTATTTTTTTTTTACGTGTTTGACCGCCTTTTCAGGAGCGTCTTGGTGTAGATGCGGCTCTTGATGTCTTTCTCCACTCCAGGGCTCAGCACAAGCCCTGGTGGTTTTTTGTGGATGCTCCCATCGCCTCTTTCTTGAACGCGCTTCTTTTAAACCTCTTCCGCCGGCAGCCCCACCACCTCAGCAGTTCCTGAGATGGTTGTAGAAGAAGGCGTCTCCCCCCCCAAGAGACGCTCCCCCTCCAGCCGAGCTATTCTTTTCCCTGGAAATGAGTCCTTCTCAGAGGAGACAGCGCAGCTTTTTAGTGGCACCCCCGTGTCCCCTTTTTCCTTTCATAGAGGATGCGGACGCGTTCTTTCTTTGGGGGAAAGATTGCGACCTATGGTTAAAGGGCAGGCATTTTTAAGTTAAGGGACGAAGTTTCTTTTTAAAGGGAGTCCTCAGAAGGAGCCATCCCCCAAATCTCCTTTTCCCATAGAAGGACTCCCATGGACTGCTTAAAGCTAGGCGTGACTTTCTTTCCAGTCGCACCTCCCTCCTGTGGAGAGCCACTCCTTCCTATGAGGAAATGGTAGAGCACTTTTTCAGCTTGAATGGGATTTCCGGTATGGACGCCCTCCTCCTAATATAGCCCCCCCTGATTGCCCCCCCCTTGTGGCGGATGGAGTCCTGTACACTTCCCCTCGAATGCAAGAATTCGCCAGCCGCTCTTTGCACGACCCCCCTGATGGACTCCCCTTCGACCAGAAAGTTCATAACTCTTGTGTGAAGAGGCCTTTCTCTTTTTTCTTCGTAAGGGAGACCAAGAAGCTTTTTCGTTAAATTTCGGCACCCTGGTTCGCCCTCCTTTGGAATGATTGTGTTTCTCCCGACGTACAAGGCATGTTCCCCAAAGTTTTTAAACTGGGCTTTGTAGGAATTCCCTTAGGGACGATGCGACCCACGAGGCTGTCTATGAAATTCCCCTTGTGGGGGGATGCCCTTTTTCCGAGGTCACCCTTGAGCACAGTTTCTCAGGTGAAACCCCTTTTACAAAAATGACCCTTCAAGAACCTCGGACTGGTTGACTGGAACCCTGGCCTATTGCCTTCTTTCCTGCGCGCCTCTCCCCTTTGAAGAGCTTAGAGATCTTTTTCTTTCCCAGCGCAGGCGTGATCTTCCCGAGTTTCCTTCCAACTTCTGCACCAAAAGGCCCTCCCCCCTAGGAGGGTTGGGTGGTGTTAATGAAATGAAGAAGGTGGCGTCCCCACAGGAGTCGGCTACCCCCCTTTTGAAAAAACTTCGCCCCCTGAAATAAAAAAATCACCTGCCTCGGTTTCCCCCAGTACCGGGGGAGGAGTCTTTGGGACGCTCCTGTTGGCGTTCGATCCGCCTGGGCAGAGCTGCCCCGAAACGGCAAGCCCGCCCTTTCCATAAGAAATTGGAGACTAGAGACCCCCCCCGCGAGACCAAGAACCTGACGACTTTGGCCGTCGGTTTTTTTTTTTTGTGATGGAAGCTGGTTTCCTCCTCGCGAGCGACAAACCCGCAAACCAGCTCTCACCCAGCGCCGTGGACAGCGCCCTTTTCCCAGCCCAACAGAACAACTGACCCCGGCCCCCGCCGTCGACGGCCGGGGCAGCCCGTGCCCGTCTTCTCCTGCCGCATAAGAGGGGCGTTTCCTTCCCGCTAATGGAGTAAAACGAGCCTTCCTCTTTGTTTGTTGTTTGAGAGATCTAGGTCCACGTCTCTGGGTTGCCATGAGCGGTAACGTCAATCTTTTCCCCCTTCCACGAAACGCTGAGCGGCGTCGCTCTCTGGCCAATGCGGCGACGCGTTGTTTTTTTCAAGTTGGCGGGGGGCTGGAGGCGGCCCTCAGGTGTTAGGCGGCGATGGTCACGGCACTTTTTCTTTTTTGAGGTGGGCGCCCCTCCCTTCAAAAAAAGCGCCCCAAAGGACGATAAGCACACCCCAGACGCCCATTGTGGGGATCGAGGGCCTCTTAGTAGACAATTTTTTCCTCACCGGGAGGCTGGATCCGGGTCGTTCGTCCGCTCTGCCCAACCGAACTCAGTCCACCCCCTCACCCCCGGGACGGGCCTGCCCGCCGCCGAGGGCCCTATGAGGAAGGGCGGGGTCTTTCGAGTGGAATGGTCTTGGTCGCCTTTCCCCCATGCTAAGTTCAGCGGCCCCCCCCCCCCCTCATCAGTCGAGGAGGAGGGCTTGTTCACGGTCGTTGGCACCGGCTTCTTTTTTTCAACGCCGGCTCCTCGTCGGCGAAGATTTCCATTTCGGATCCAGCGTCGGGCTCGGCTAAGGACTAGGGGTTCCCTGTTAGGGACGTATTTGGGAAAATGTCTATGGCTTCTAACCAGCATTTACCTCGGCCATCATTCGTCGACCAACACATGCTCCCCCTCTCTTGGGACGCTCGCGACGTCCCATTGAGAGCCTGCCTCACGCCCAGGTCCCCAGGCTTTTTCCCTTTTCGTAGGCGGGGAACACCAGCAGTGTTGGCGCACCCCGGGCGGGCCCTCCCTTGAACGCGCCCGGCGTCCGCGGTCGCCCTTTCCGACCCCAGCGCTCTCCTCGTCGTCGTCGTTGAACTTTTTTCGCCGCAGCTTCTCTCTGGACAACGCGGAAGGCGTCTTGCCTGCCTCGTTCGTACATGGCACCCCATCATTCCCTCCTGGGAGGCTAGAGGAATCCTGGAGTCAAGACCCTTGACGACTTTTTTCGATCAGTGTGCTCTCTTTCTTCCGCGGGATTTTTCATGGGCGCGCCACTTAGATAGGGCGCCTGGGGCAATTACCCTTTAGCCGGTGTAGTACGCCTTACCGCTGCTGCGCGCGTCCGGGATGGAGTGCTCTGCGGCGACGAAGAGATGTTCCTCACGAACTGGAGGCCCTGAAGTCCCCCGCTGCCGGACCTCTGTCGCCCCTGCTGGCCCAAGGAACCAGACGAGAACACCATAGAAGTAAGCTTTTTGGAGACCTCCGCGTAGATGTTTCGAAAGGAGGAACTCCCCCAAGAGCTTCCGATTTCGGTGGAGGGTGGCATCGACGTCTCGGAGGCGACTTTAAGGAGATTCCTCCGCGCGGTTCTTGGGTGTTCGGCCTTTGAGAGCGGTGTCCCCCTCCAGCGCGTCACGGCCACCGTGTGCGCAGGGGCTTCGCCGCCACCGTTCCAGCCGAGGATTTTTTCCGCCCAGGCCGGCGCATCAGCATTTTGCGACCCCTCTCCTCGGCGCCGGCGGCCCAAAGACCTTCCCTTGCGGATAACCCCCCAAATGCACCAGGAATTTTTTAGGACTTAGTAGCCTTTCCCAACCGCGCCCGGGCAATGAATTTTTTTTTTCTGTCAAGCTCTACTACTGCGAGATGATGACACTTCTTTCACGCGCGAAAGAGAAGGTCGTAGAAGGCGTTTCAATACGCACCCCCCTCCCCACTCACCGACACGGAATCAACCTGAGGCTCCCCCCCCCGGTGATTCCTTCTGGACGACGTCCTTCGCAAGATGATAGAAGCGAAAAGAAGAGGAAATGACAGAGTTAGGCTGAGGCTCTATCCCCCTTAGTTGCGAAGGTTAGATTACAAAACCTTAGAGCCTTCGGAGAATAAGATTAGACCCCCCCCCCCCCCCCTCGCGAAGCGGTTTTTTCCCGAGCGACGAGAGGATTCTTTTTCGTGGTGGAGGGTGGAAAGAGGCCTTCGTTTGCGGGATACTAAAATCCCTTCCCCCCTCCAAGAAGACGAGTATTGACTACTCCCCGGTAAGACTGTCTTTCCCTCCCACAATAGGATATTTAACACTAACAAAGGAAGGTTCTTTTTTGTCCCAATAAAGAACCTCCTCTCCCCCCCCTTTATTTAGTTGAGGAGAATACGGCATAGTAAGCGTTAATGAACTCAAAGTGCCTGGGGCGGCAGTCCCCCCCCCCCCCAAAACACCATCTTTCTTTCGCGAGTTAATGAAGGAAGCATAATAGTTTCTTTTGCTCACGGCGAGCTCTTTATCCGGGAGTGACTGTCTCTTGGCAGGACCAGGTCCATTAGACTGCTTTTTTTTTTCGTTACATAGAACTCCCCCCGTCGCCTCCCCTTTCTTTTTCCCTCCGTTAGATGTGAAGAACGGCTAAATTTATTTCCTTTTTCTTCTGACGGACCTCTTCTCCGCCAACAATAGGCCCCCGCCTCGGAATAT
>Ga0179593_1643951_pt1 | contig 11305 bp, 21 predicted proteins | sample CZODoug2_1_08_16_FD_185931 | JGI IMG/M metagenome (GOLD analysis project Ga0179593, IMG submission 185931) | Vadose zone soil fungal communities from Angelo Coast Range Reserve, California, USA - CZODoug2_1_08_16fungal (PacBio error correction) | ecosystem: Environmental > Terrestrial > Soil >... | reverse complement strand
TGAAAATTTCCAACCCGTTTTGGAACTTTGCAAGGATAACCCCTTTTTTTGATACTTGGCCCCACCCCCCAACCCCCACGTCACACGTAGTCAACTTTTCACCTTTCCAAGTCCTCTCCCCTTACTTGCAAGCAGCTCCCCAGGCAGCTCTTAACAGTCTTGGCCGGAAGCGCCCCCCATAGTTCAAATCCCACCCACCGGTCTTTTGTACAATCCCCTCACGGGGGGACGTTCCCCAAAAAGCCACTTCTTCACCATCCCCGGATGCCCGGTTTACGCCACACGGCAGTTTTTTTTTTTTTTTTTGGACCTTTTTCAGTGAAACCCTTGTTGTCTGGGTTTCTGCTGGTCTTTTTTTTTCAACTCGGTTTGAGCACCGGTGTTGCCCCTTACAATACCCCCGGTACGCAACCCTTACAGCCACGAAGTTCTATGAAAGCCCCCCCCCGAAGGTCGTTTTCCTTTCTTCTTGCCTTTCACCGTGAAATATGTTCCTGGGGGTGGGTTGCTTGGGTAACGATACACCCCCTTGAACAGTGGCCCGGATGACCCCCCCCCCGTCCGGTTTGGCACCCCCCACCGCCCAATTGTCGCCCTCCCCCAAGATTGGACAAACACGGCCGTTTTCCACTGTGGCTTTTTGAACTTTTTTTTTTTTAAATGATCGGTGGGTTTTGTTCCTTGCCTACGGCCTTCTCAGTTTTTCCAACACAGGAGGTTGTTTTCGGTGTCTTAAGATATAATTATTCGATAGTTGGATTAGTCTCACAACCAAACGCGGCTTTCCCGGCTTTTTTCTTTCCACCGGGTATGGTCTGGTCCAGTTAACCATTCCTGTTTTAACTCGTGTTGTTAGGCGATGGTCAAACACTCGGTTTTGAACACCTTGGTGGAAGCCTGCGTACCCCCCTCCACCCGATACCCGTTCGTCCATTTTTTCTCCAGCTTTTTTTTCTCCCCTACACCAGGGTTCGCGTCCACCCTGTCCGCATCCTGCTCCGGACGCCGCCTCCCTCCGGTACCCTGAGATCTCCACCGTTAGCCCACCACCGGGGATTTTAATGCCCCCCCCGGACAACCCCCCCTCGGGTGTTGCTGTCCCCCTTGGTTTTTGGAGGCAATTGGGAACCGATAACACGACTTCGCCCCAGGCGCGGTCGCCGCCCCCCCCTCTCGTGGGACTTCCGTCCCCCGGTAAGTCCTTCTCCCCCTGGGACTTTTCCCTCCACACAGCGCCTACGTTGTTTTAAGCCACTCAAAATTTTTTTTCGTCTCAGGGTGTTTTGGTTTAATTTTTGTTTTACCTTGGGGACTTTGACCACGCGGAGGCGTTTTGGGGACCCCTCAACAGGGGTCTGGGGGTTGACATCACTGGTCCTCCTTATACCCCTTTTTGCAAGGAACCGAGCACACATCCCTTTTACTGGCGGGAACCCCGAAAATACAGTGTGCTGGTGCGCCCTTGAGAGGTTCTGTAAAACACCCCGTTTCATTTTGAGCACCGCGGACCCTCTATTCTTATTGGGACCTGCCTGGAAGCCACCCCCTTCGTATTTTTTTCAACACCGCCGCCTTTTTCTTGCGGATCTTCCCCAAGGCGGTTTCACCCCTTTTTTCCCCCCAATCTTGAAAGGGTTGCTTGGTTGCCCCTGCGGGAATTGATGACTTATTTTCAAAAGGTCCCCCCCCAGAACGCGAGGTCTTTTTTCCTTTGACCCCCCCAACCCGGGGACCCCCAGGGCCCGTCACAGTTCCCTCTTAAACACAGAGCAAAGAGCGGGGGTCACATGGCGATTGCTGTAATTTCCGCCCCTGGGTTCCCGGCGGTTGGAGGGCGTCCCTTTAACGGTACCCAGAACTTCCGCCCAGTCCGCCCTGTTTTGAATCTTTTGACAGGGTTTGCACAGTATCAACAGCACCGCGTCAACCGGCCCCCACTTCCTGCAACGGCATGTTTCCTTTTTTTCCCCAAGGGTGGGGATCGGTAGCAAACCTTTTTTATGTCTACGGCCGGTCACTTCTCACACCGCCTCAGCGGGTTTTCAACTGGACCTTTTTCCCCTGTAAGCCTGCCAACAATTTGCGCGTGGCTGGGCCACCCACAGCTTTGCTTTTTGCTACCTTAAATTTGTCCTTTTCCCCGGAGGTCGACCCCTTTTTTCCCAAAACGATTACTAAAACAATGTCAGAACTGTACCCCGCCACCAAGCGTACCCCTCCCCTAAAGAGCCCCGCTAGCCCCATTTACAACCGGACCCCCCCCTTTCATCTGGGGGCTTATGGCTCGAACAGCACCACCCCCGGCGCTGTCTTTTTCCAACTTTCGCCAAGTCCTTTTTTAAACGGGCCTGCCCTTCCCCCGGCTTTAGTTTTTTTCCTTTTTTTTTTGAAAAACGGCTTGTATCCTAAGGCGCACCTCCCCCTCGCCTGGCGATACGCGTTCCGCCTACAAAGTGAGCTAAGAAGGTGCCTAAATCTTTTGGTCCCGTTTGTTGCGTTCCTAAACCCCCCTCCCCAATGTTCTGTTGAGAAAAACTTGATCACTTTCCTGTTACCACGGGGCTTTTTTCCCCACCCCCCCCGCCTGATCGCTCTTAATGGGATCCCGTTCCCACCTGTTTTCACACTCCGGGGTGACAACTCGTTCCTACCCCCACTGGGTTTTTCTCCCCCCCCCCCTTGTGCAAAGAGTCTTCTGGATAAGCCCGGTAGATCCGATTCTGCACCTTGGGAACCTCGGGGGACGAACTCCTCGGGGGGCCGATTCTTTTTCCCCATTGTGCTTTCCTCCTTGCACCGCGTCCAAACCCCACCCTTTTCGGCGCTCTTTTGACATGGCGGATTTTTCGTAGGAACAATTTTTGATACAGCCCCCCCATTTACTTTTTTTTCCCCCCCCCTCACGATTCTTTTTTTTCGGTTTTTGTATCTCTCGATCAGTTTTCTGAACCTTCGGCTTGGCCACGTGTCGGCCTTTCTTGTGATTGTCGCGGTATAAATATCCTTGTCGGGCGTCTTTTCGCGGTTTTTAAGCACGCCCCTTTTACAACCTTTGGTTCCTTTCACCCCCAAACTCTCCCGACGGACACCCGCCTGGGTTTTTGCGTCAACCCTGCAAACTTTCTTGCGGGACCTCCGAATCGGTTCCCCTGTTCCCACCCCCGGCATAGTGCCCCAAGTGTGGGTACCCCCCCAGGATAGGCCGTCCACCTTCGCACCTTTTTCCCCCCCCATACCTTTGTGTTAGGTTCGGAGGGGTGAGGTCATGCTTTCTGCGGCTTGCAACGTATGGCCAGTTCTTCCCATGCCAGGCCCCAAGCCGCTCCCTCCAATGACCCTTTCGTTATCCATTGGCGGTCCCAATGTTTCTTATTTTCCTCCCACTCTTCGGGTTTTCCCCGCGCTGCATCCTTTCCCCTCCTTTATGTTTTCCCTACCGTTCTTATCGTGCCGGAATTTCCTTTTTTTTTTCGATTTTTCTTTCCTCCCCCAAAATCGTAGGCCAGTCTAACGTCCCCTTCAATATTGAAGTTCCTAGTTTTTTGGGCCAATTCGACCTCTTGTTGTCTTTCCCCTGTGCTGTCCAGGCCATGACGCAGGGTTTCCTCCCCCACAGGATTTGTTTTTTTTCTGTAATGTTAGTTCCCCCCCTAGACTGAATTCCCCTTGTTTCCACATCACCTCCTGACCCCGGTCCCTTTTTTCCCTGGTTATGGTCCCCCATACTCCCGGCCAGGATAGGTTGTGTCGTTTTCGAAAAGAAGTTTCTCTTTACGATCACGGAAGCCCCTTTGTAGGGGAGTAGGCCCTCTGGGGCGAGTCCATTTTCGACCCAGTCGATTTCGCTTCAGGTTGCTCGGGCAGCACCCCTACCCTTTTTGGATTGCTGCTTTTGAAAGATCGGGTAGATACTCTCCCCATACTTTCGGCCCCAACTCTTACTAACTCAGTGTCTTTTTTTTTTGTCGAAGACAGCTTCGTGGGCAAGACTTTAGGGTTAAGAGATCCGCGATATTTTAAGACGATAATGTAGGAGGTGAGTTCCTCCCCCCTCGATTTGCGTTGTCCCCCCTGGCCCTGACTTTCCCGTCCAAGGGGTTTTTTTTTTTTTTCCTTAACCCTGCTTTTCCCCCCCTTTTTCCAAGCCCTCTCCCGGGGCGGAGCTTTTATGCCACACCCTGGGATGGGTGGTTCTTTTGATTTGTACCCGTTTTTTTTTGCCGATTTTCCCCCCTGACATTTCTTTGCTTCCTCCCTTAATCTGTGGCCTGCTTTTTTACCCTCCTTTTTTTTCTTTTTTTAAACTCCTTCATTCCCTCGATTTGGAGTCCCTCCTAAATCTTTCTTACGATTTTCTCCAGGCATTTAACCCATAGCCCTTCCCGCCGCTCAACCGCATGTTTTTGTGCTATTTCCCGAAACATTGTTTTCCAATGATTTTTTCAAGACTTATCGTTTTTTTTTTCGTCCCCTTTTTTAAGGTCCTGCAATCAGGTGTGCGTAGCTGTCCTTTCTTTTTCTCCTGCCACCCCATTGTTCATTTTCCCTCTCTTCAATTTTCTCCGTTGGCCCGGGGATTTTTTCCGGGTCCACCCTTTGCCAATTTTTTCGTTTTTTTTAGACCGTGGCAATTTTTCTTTTTGCGGGCCTGGCCTGATTTGGTTAACGAAACTTTTCCCCGCGTTGCTATCCCGAGAACTCTCCGACAACATTTCCACTATCCGGTGCAAAGGTTTTTTTCCCCTTCCCCGCCGGGTTTCGAGACCCTTGCTTTTTTTCGATTAACCGCTTCATTTCCAGTTCATTTTTTTTGTCCCCATGGTCCTTTGTGACGTTTTTACCCTCGTCCCCCTTCTGCTCTTTTGTTTTTGTTCCCGTGCACAACCGTTTTTAATGTGGTCCTCGGCCCCCCTTCTCTTTTTTCCTTTCGATCTCTACCGGAACCCCCTTGCCCTTTTTCCAACGTTTTCTTATCTTTTTTAATTTTCCCCGTTCTTTTTTCAACAGTGGCGCCCCAGGGATCAAAATCGCAGTTTTTTGCTTTCCCCCTCTTGAAACTTTCCCCTTTTCTTTCGTTGTCCCGGACATTGATCAAGCTGCCCATGGTCAATTTTTTTTTTTTTTTGAACTTTTTTTTTTCGGACCTCGTGTTTCTCGACTTGTCTCTTTTTCTTTTCGCGTGTCTTTTCAAGCCCCCCAACTCTTATTTAATCTGAGTGTGTACGGCCTTTGCTGGGAGTTTTTAGCCGGCATTTCTTCGGTTCCTTTTTTTCTGTGTATTGGTTTGGTTATTTTTAGGCGGTTTTTGGAGTATACCCTTGGTTTCTGGTTTTTCTGTTTTTCCCTTTTATCGTTGTTTGATGTTCGCACTCTAGCCCTTACCCTCCCTTTTTTTGTTTTTTTTTTTTTCCCCCACTTTTGTGGGTCCCTTTTTCAGTCCCGTGTCCTTTTTTTTTCCTTTTTTCCCCCGCTTTCCTTTCTTCCAGTTCGGTTTTGCAAACCTCTACCCCTTCCTTGCACCCCTGCTTGGGTTGGGGGGTTTTTAAACTTTTGCCTTTTCCCCCCCCCCCCCTGATTGTTTCCTTTTTCTTTCCGGTCTAATAGATTTTGCATTTTCTCATTAGGTAACGCAGCCCCCCTCCCCCTTTGGACCCCTTTTCCATACTCCCCCTCCCCTTTTTCCCTCCTGCGCGTGTTTTTACTTTTTTACCGGTCCGGTCCCAGTTGGTTTCCCAGTCCCTTTTTTTAACATTTCTTTAGTCTTTCCCTTTTCTTCACCCTTTTCTCTTACGTTAGGAGCCCGTTTTTTTTTGTTCACCGTTTTTCTCGTTTTCAGGTTTTTTCCTTTTTTCCGAGTTCAGGAAAAACTGTTGCTACTCCCTTGCGGCAACTCAACTTTTCCCCAACCGCTCTTCCCCCCTTCCCGTGTTAATGCTTTACCTCCCCTGTGAATACAGGTTTGCTTTCCTTTTTTTTTTTTTTGTCCCCCCCCCCCCCCGTTTCCCCCCCCCCAAACCCCTGTGACTCTTTGCTTTTTTTTTTTAGTTTCTTCCTTTAGAAACTTTCCCGTGTTACTCCTTCCGGTGGTTACGTCCACCCCCCCCCCCCTTTTTTTTGTTGTGTTTTCTTTTCTTTCTATCGATTGCTAGTGGTTTTCTCTTCCTTCTCTCCCACACCCCCAGCAGCCCCCCTTCAACGGTCCCCGGGGTTTCCTTTTACCATCTTCTCAGTAGTGCCTTTGTCCCCTGTCCCGCTCTTTCTCGGCTTACCCCCCACCGTGATTCTAAAGTCTACCTTCTTATGTGCGGCGCCGTCTGGACCGTCTTTTTTGCTCCCTTTTCCGTCTGTTGTACTTTGGCTTCCCTCTTTTTTGACTCGGGGTTTTGGTACTTGCAGCTTCCGGCCCCCGTCTGTGGGCCCGTGGGCCCTACCTCGTTGTCCTCCTCCCACCAAATCTCCCTTTCTTTGCCCCCGCACCGTCGTTTTTTTTGGACCAGTAACTGGAACATCACAATAAAAATCATGAGGCCAATTAATCGTTTGTTATGTATTGGATTGCCCAACCCACGGAATTTTGAAGGGCATCATGCTTCCTGGAGGACGAGAAAGGTGTTCATTGAACTCCCTCGGCGGTTGCGTCTTTGCCTTTAATTCACAAATCGCTTTAGGGACGCCCCCTTATAGGGTGATCTTTTTCCCCCCCCAAGCCCGCTCTTATTTCCTTTCGGTCTTCCACACTGGGCCCACCCGCGGGGCGTTCGCCCCCGATACGCAGGCCATTTGCCTAGGGATCCTTTGTTGGCGTGTTTGCAAACCATACCCTAGGGAGCGGCCGTGGTTTGTGAGGGGAGCGTCCCTGCACTGTGTTTTTTGACCACAATAGGTTTCTCTGTACCATTCCTTCAACCGAACCCCGCATTCGGCTAGTTCTGTACCTGCGCTCTCAAGTGTTCCCACCCCTGAATCAACCGGGCCAGGGATTTTCAAGGCACTGAGTCGGTTTTTGTCTGATAGTTTCTTGCTTATAATTCGCTTGTTTTAGTTTTCGCTTGAATCCTCCCCTTTATCTCCCAACGGGTGCTCAACCCCCTCTTCTTATCCACTCCTCCACATTCAAAACTCCTCAGCTCACCCTCTTGAATTTGTGTCCAACCAGTGTTCTTCCTTTTTTATGTCTTTTTTTTTAATATCCGTCTTTTTTGTCACTTTCTCCGCCCCACGGTTTTTTTAATTTTATTTTTTCTTAGTTCCCTTCCCCCTCCTACCGTCGATCCCCTCTCTCTTTGCTTTCAGGTCCCCTTCCGGATTGGGTCTCTTCGGGAAATGTCGTTTACTCCGTCTTGGTGGTCCCAGTCTTGGGTGTCAGTCCCCCACCCGCTTGTTCCTTGTTCACGTATTTCCCCTTCGTTTTGCAACTTCTTTTTTGTCCTTTTTTTTGAGAGAGATTGCCCTTAAACCTTCCACAAATCCGTTTTTCCCCCCTTCCTAACACTGGTTTCCACTTGGACCCCTCACCCAAGCCCCCCTCACGTAACTTTTCAGCCCTCCCTTTGGAAGTTTTTCGCCCCCCCTTCTTCTTCTTTTTCTGGTTTTTTTTTTTTTTAACATTTTCCCCTCACCGACAACCCCCCCTATTTTTGGTCAATACCAAAAGCCTTATAGGGTTTGGACAAGTCCCCCTAGAATTCACCCTGAGTGCATATCTTGTCCCCTGGCACTTTTGACTTTTATGCTCTGAACCCCTGCCTTTTTTTTTCCTTGGATTTCTGTTTAGTCACTTCGGTTGTTTTGATTGTTTTTTTTATCCCTCAACTTGTTCTCCCCCCCCCTGTGTTTCCACGGATACATATTTTCCCGGCCCTGAATTCTTTTCCCTTTTCCTTTGTCGGGTCCACAAACTCTTTTTTCTGTGGGTGGTTGTTCCCACCCCCACCCCCCCCCTTAACAGTGCGGGACGACCCTCACAATCCACCCCCCCCCCCACCTTTTATATTTTGGGCCACCAAGACTTGCCCAAATACCCCATTATGTTTTTTTCCACGGTCAATTTTTTTTCCGATTCCTTTTCACTTACTTTCCTTTTTTCCATTTTCACTTCAATCCCCTTGTTTTTTCACCCAGGTCTTTTTTTTCTCCCTAATTAAATTATGATCTTTCTCTACCCCCCTAGTCATCCTTTTGTGGTTGTTCCCCCTTTTGCGATTTTCCTCCCACCGGGCTTTTATTTTTTCCTTCTTTTTTTCCAATGCCCCCTGTTTTTTTGGAGGTCTATTATTTTCACTAGGGGACTTTTTAAACACCCGTTGGGCCTGCTCACTTTTCCTCTCCCTATACCTTGAGTAATTAGCTTCCCGGATCTTTAAATCTTGTTTGCTTAAAAAATGGTCAGTCCTCCAATTTTCTCCTGGTCCAACAATCCAGCTTCGCCACCGTTAGACTTGTTTTCTTTTTCTGACTTCCCCCTTTTTCTTTCTCCTCCCACCCCGGAGTTTTTTCCGGCACCACTGCTTCTTTTTTTCCCTTGGTCCTTGCTTGAAAGACCCCTTTTTACACTGCGTGCAGTCCCCTGGAAGCTTGTAGTGTTCACCCCCCCTGCGGAGTTCCCATTTTTTTTCCCTTCCCCGACCGTTGCAACGGTCGTTTTTTTTCCCCCATTTACCTTTGCTAATAAACCCCGGCAACCCTCTGCTTCTGTGAATTTTGGTTCCGTTGGTAATTTTGTCCAGGTTTTGTTGTTCAATTTCGTCTCTCTACCTTCCCCACACGGGCCCCCCTGTACGTTCACTTTGTTCATTACCCCAATGCAGTGAACTAGCACAAGCCCCCTTTCCTTTTTTGCAAGGTATCGGGGTTCCTCGGGAATCCTTCTCTTTTTCACGCGTGTTTTTTTTCCGCAACTCCTTCCCCTGCCCCTGACTCTTGCGGGCCCCTTGTTCCACCGTGCGGATTCCAACACCCCCCCTTCGAGGAATCTTCCCCCTGGCTTTGATCCCCCACCGTTCCTATGAATGGTTTTCTCCTGGACGTCCCTTTTTTACTACTCTCCAACTTCCTTCCTTGCGTATTTTCCTTCCCCCGGCCCCCTACAAACGGGTCACATTTTTTTGCCTGTACAGGTTGGACTTTACCACCCTCCCCTCTTTTCTTTTACAGGCGGTGCGGTCCCCCTTACTGGTGTTCTGACCCCATGAATTGTCCCCCTTTTGTTGCTTCGACCGTTTACCTTCCACGAACCACGACTTCATTCCCAACTCGTGCCCCTTCCCCCTATTTGTGAAAGTTTCTCTCCCCAAGAGCACCAGCGTTCTTCCCACTGGTTCCCCCCCCCCTCCCCCACAGGAATGGTCCTTTGCAGTTTGGTGCTTAGGTTAGTCCCCACCCCACCTTTTTCTGCCTTCGATCCGTTGTACTACCAGAGCGGGTACCTGACGTTTCCCCCCCCCCTAGGCATTTTTATCGTCCTTTTGTTTTTTCACCCCCTTTTGCCCCCTTCCTGGATGGTTTCTTTTCCGGAGGCGACCAGCCTTTCCAGATCCAACCATTTCCCATCCCTTGCACGCCCCCCCCCAGAGGTCCGACTACCCCCCTCAAAACCTCGCCATATACCTCCCACAAGACCCTTCCCCTCGTTCTCTTCTGCCCCCCCCACCGGCCCGAGCAACGCCCAGCGTCCCCCCCCGTCCGTATGTTCACCTCCCCCTGCTCCCTCAGGGCTTTTTTTTCTTGACCCAACGGTTGTGATCCTAAGGGCGAAGCACTCCCTCTCCTAGCCTCCACCTGTCCTATCGACCCGTGAATCTTCTTTTCACTTTTTTTTCACCGATTTGCAAGTTTCCTACCCGTACTTTTTTCCGTTTTTTCGTAGCCACAGAACCCCTATCAATTTTGTTTTTTCCCCCACGTTTCACGGTCCACCCTCCTCCGCTGACTCGCTCTTCGTCCTTTTCTCGTCCCCCCCTGTTTCCCCCTTTAAATTTTTTTCCCTTGGTTGACTTGAAACCCGTGAACTCCACTGTTTTCGGCCCCGTTCCCATTTCTGGATCAGGCCGGTTATCTTCGATTTTTTTTTTTTTCTTTCCCTTGGTACAAAATTCTGGGCTAATTCCGGCTTCTCTTTCCAGCATTCTTCTTTTTTCCTTGCCCTTTTCCCCCCGAGCCAACAAATCTTTTCCCGCCCTCCTCCCATGGTCTTAATCGTTTTGACAATGTTTCCCATCAGTTTTTTGCCCCCTCCTGAACCACCAAATTTGGGTTTTCTTAGATCCTGTTCACTTTGTTTCTGAATTAGTGGCGTGGCCCCCCCCTGGGTTAGTTTTTTTGCCGTTGTTTAGTCAGTTCTTATTTTTCTTTCTTAATCCTTAATAATTAGATCCCATATAGTTTCGTCGAACGCGGCTGCTTTAGCCGCCCCCCCGCGTTTCCACCACGTTCATTTCTCCACAGACCCCCAACTTTTCTTTAGACGCCCGCAGGACGCCCCCCGAAACTTTTTCTTCTTGTGATTTCTCGAAACTCTGTTTCACAATTGTTTCCCCCGCCCTTACAAAGCCGACCCCTCCATCTTTTTTCGCCCAACCCTAGGAAACTTTGTGTTGTTTGTGGGCGGTTTGGGGGCTTTCGTGTTCTTCAAACTCTTTGGCAAGGACGAAAGGAGGGCCCGATGACGTCCCCCTTTTTTGAAAGCCTCGTTCTGAAAAACCCTTTCCATCTTGAATCATTTTTTTTCCACAATGTTCCTGCCCACTATTTTGTTTTCCTTTTTTTGATTTTTTTTTATCGATTTTCCACCTGTGTTTGTTTTCTTGTTATGGTTTTAGTTCGATCCGGCCGGTTTTATTCGTCCTTCCAATGTACCTCCCCCCCCTCCGAATCGGTTTCTACTGCAATTGCCCAGTTCATAGTTTGCAATTCTTCACATAAATTTGGGAGTGATTGCTTCTCCTGCAGCAAAGCCTTCTGTCTGCCGGATGCACCAGGCGGCTTTTTCTCTCGTTTTTTCTCCCTTCCAGTCACTTGTTCCCATCCCCATCCAAATCCGACCCCCCCATTTTCCTGTTTTTCCTAAATTCCCTCCCGCTCGATCGGGTTTGTAGAACGATCGCCTTTAAGCCCCCCTAACCCCATGGACTTTGTTTTTTTTTTGGTGTTTTTTCGATACAAACTGCCCCGCCCCCGGTCAGGTTCTTTTTTCATTGCCCACGGGAGCCCCCCCGTTTCGCCTCGATTTCCGGTTCATGCCGCCACATCCCTCACTTGATGCTTGCTTGGGAATTGAAAGATCTTTTTCCCAACCTTGTCGGCCAAG
>Ga0179593_1628376_pt1 | contig 11305 bp, 22 predicted proteins | sample CZODoug2_1_08_16_FD_185931 | JGI IMG/M metagenome (GOLD analysis project Ga0179593, IMG submission 185931) | Vadose zone soil fungal communities from Angelo Coast Range Reserve, California, USA - CZODoug2_1_08_16fungal (PacBio error correction) | ecosystem: Environmental > Terrestrial > Soil >... | reverse complement strand
CGACGCCCCGGACGCTTTTTTTCGGCTCCTCGTTCGTTTAAGGCCGGCTGCCCTCTTTGGTTGTCCCGGCCCCGATGGGACTTTGGGGCCTGCTTCAGGCCGGCTGCTTTTCCATTGGCCCTTCCTTCCTGCTTCCTCGCCGCCATCGCCGAGTTTGTCTCCAGCTCACCTTCCACGGCGTGAAACGTTTCCCGTGCAATCTCTTTTCTCCCTCATCCCTTCTGAAGCGGTCGACGACCTTATTAGGGTTTTTCTTTGTCCGCTTTTTTTCTTTTTTCGTCCCTTTCGAAGAGCTTTCCCTCTTTTCCCCATCGGCTTTCTTTTGTCCCAATTTTGCGTGCTTTAGCCCGCCGCTGCTTCTCGTCCCTTCAGGTGGGATCGCCGTATCCGCCCATTGTCTCCGGCCGCTTTTTTTTTCTTTTTGGCATTTCTCATTGCAATCGTGATCTCCCATTTCGGTTTTTTCCTTCTTTACCCATGACTTTATGGTGAAGCTACCCAGCATTTCTTTGTTTTGCAGCTCGCTTTCATGAATGCCGCTTTCTTTTTTGGCGTCCGGTGAACGAATGCGCACGCTTTGGCGATTGCCGGTCTCAATTTTGTCTTGTCCTTCTTCGGCCAGGGTTGTGGTAGGGTTTTTTGCCTTCTCCCCAGAGCTTTCATCCCGCGGCCTATGTTTTCATTTGCGACATTCCCCCTTTTTTTATAACCGGATGCGGGGGCTTCCGCTCCGTTTCTAGCAATCGGTGGTGTTTATTTCATTCCCTTCTCTTTGTCCTAACCCCCGTCAGGACAAGTTACCCCCCTTTTTTTTCTGTGCCCCCCTCCCCTCACTTTGCGTGCCAGGTTTTGGTTTTACCTCCGTCCCTGATCCCCCGATGGCACCGTGGATCTTGACACCCCCCCCCCCCTCCTTACCCGATGACTACAATTTTTCCGAAACTTGCGGCGTCAGCTCTCTTTTCTTTTTTCCGTTGTACGTCAAACCATCTCCCCCCTCTGTTTTCAACTTTTATTTTGACAACTTGGTTGTTTGGGACATTTTTTCCCCCCCCCCAGGTTGGTGGTCCCCAACACATTGGGGGTAACCCCTTTGGCGTCCCCTCCCCACCTTTCTTTTCCCTTCAATATTGACGGCACTTTCCAGCTTGGCACCTCCCCTCCAGTTTATAAACCGCGTCCCCCTCGGGCGCAGCTCTTGACTTTTGGATTTCCTTTTGACTGTTGTCATCAACCCCCACGTTCCCCTTGTCTTCCTTTTTCCCCCTAATAAATCACTGGGCAATGCAAAATTGGAATTCGTCTTGTGTCTCCTTCTTCGATAGGCAGCCCCTTTGTACTCCCCTGCACGTTTTTTTCCCCAATTTCATTTTTTCGTTCTACGTTTCAAGTCCCATTTCCACTTGTGGTTTGCTGGCCCCCAACACATCACAAAACTCGAACTCCCTTTGCCTGGCGCGCGGTCCCCTTTTAATTCCCTCCCCCTTCCTCGTAGATCAGCCTACGCCTACCCTTTTTGTCCACCACTCTACCGATTTTTTTGGGGCCCCCCCCTTCTATGAAAGCCTCCATCCGCCCTTATGTGTGGCTTGTGTCTTGAACATCTCCCCTGCCGCACTTGTCAGTGTCCCTTTTTTAAGAATTCTGAGCCTAATGCAGAGGTGTAAGGTGCCCGCTAGAGCCACACTTTTCCTCCTTCCTTTTAGCTTTACCAGACCCCCCTTTTTACACCCAAGATTCATCTGCTTGTTTGCTGCTCTCTTTCTTTGAATTCCGCTGAAGCCACCTGTTCGGCGTTTGCTCGGCTTTCCGTCAGTTTCTGCTTTCCCCCATTTTTCGCTATTTTCTAGCCGTAGTTCTGCCCTGTACTGCGCGCTTTTTTCTCCAACCTGTTTGGCTTGCGTAGGCCCCCGCCACCGGTCCTGAATCCCTTGCCCTGATCCCTTGCTGCGACCGCCCAAGTCTCCCTGGCCCGCTTGTGTTATTTCCCCCCCCCCTTCACGCTTTTTTTCGCGTTGTATCGCTCGTTTGATCTTCTGCCCCAGGCATTCTTGTTTCCCCGGAACTGACTTAACCCCCGCTAGAACGATTGAAACTTTTTTTTAAGGCCCCCTTCGTATTTTGTTGGAAATACCTGTCTTTCAACCCCGACCGTTACCGTTAACTTCTTCTTTTTTTATATGACCAGTCCCTTGGCGTAATCGTCTCCCTTTTTTGGCCCTTACTTGCCCCTTTAACTTCGGTTTCCTCAAATGGCCTATTTTTGCGTGGTTTCTAGGCCTTTTTTTGCCCAAGTTCGTTACCCAAAAATTTTTCTCCCCCCCCCCTTCACCCCCCCATGGCCCTGGATTTCTGGAATTTCCACCCAACAAGGTGTTCTTTGACCCTTTTTTTGATCCGCCCCTTTCCCCTTCCGTGCTTTCTTTCCTTTCCTTTCCTTTGATCTGTAAACTGAAATCCCAGTTTTTTTTTCCCCTCGCTCCGGCATTTCCATGCACAGAGAATTCTTTCCTCTTTTGTTGTGTTTTTCGTAGAGTGCTAGCATGTTTGTCTGCCTTCGGACCCCTTTCTTTTCTCGCTTTTTTTGTTACCCCGAATCAGCGGCAGGATCAAATTGTTTTTTTTTGTTACTTCAAGCTCCCATACAGGCTTCCGAAAAGACCAAGGAGCCCTTTAGCTTCCGTCCCAAGACTGGACAAGAACCCCTCATTTTTTTTTTGATGTCATGCTACTCAATTTCACTCTCACGGACCCCTTTGTTTTCGATTTCCATCTCTTAATTTTTTTCCCCCTTTATGGGTAATTGTCATGAACTCTTCGGCCTGAGAAACTTTTCCCCAAACCCTCCCCACTAAGGTGCGGCGTTGTTAGTGCTTTAGGCCCAGCTCTTGTCCCAGTTTCCCCCCCCTCCCCCCGACTGACCCATTTTTCAAGGGTGATCTCCGATTGTAAGCTTCATATCCTTCGTTGCGTTTTTCCCTTTCTCCACTTTGGTGTTTTTACAACGTTCCATTTTTTTTTTCAATTTTTTTTTTCCACGCCTATTGGTCCTTTCCATGCCTTCTCATCGTTTCTATTTTTCCTTCCCTTTTCAAGTTCCGTTTTTCCTTTGAGCCTTCTTTGAGGATGTCATTCAATTAACAGTTGTCTTCCTTACCCCTTCTTTTTCTTTTGGGCAATACCATGCACGGCCTGGTTTTTTCTTTGGCGCTTTCCGATTACAGGTTGCGCACTTCCCCGCTCTTGTTCGTTTTTTTTCCCCCACCTTTTCCGGGTAGGGGTTTTCTAAAGAGTTTTGCCGTTTGGAGTTTCCTTTTCCAAACATTCCGGGGTGGCACCCTTTTTGTCCCACTGTTAGCATTTCCCTTTGTTCCCTCCTTTTTGGAATTGATACGCGAAAAAATACCGCTTGTGCCCCCCCCCTCCGTTTGGCTTCAAAGTTCTAATACAGCGTTCCCCCACCCTTCTGCGCGTTTTATTGTTTTCTTTAAAGGTCTGTTCTTTCCGTCAATGAGGATGTTTCCACAAAAGCGGAGCCATCTTCTTCTCCCTTTCCAGTTCCTTACGCTACGAATGATCATGAAAACCTGCCCCTTAGATCCTTCCTTTCAGAAAACCCGGACCAACCGTTATTCAACCCCCCCCCCCCCTTCCGCTTGAGGGAGATTTCCCCCCCCCTCCGGTCTGATGCACAGTTCTTTCATCCACCTCGATAGGAAGTATGGCGTTCTTAGTATTTTCCCAACCATCTATCTTTTTTTTTTGTTTTTTTGTCCTTTTTTAGTTGTTGTTGTACTCCCCATTTCCCCCGGTCCCTCTTTTCGCGGATGGCTTGGTTTCCGGCTGGTTTCGCCCCTTTTCGTTTTTCTTTTTTCTGAGTTTTATTTTTGTTTGCATTTTTTTTTGTCCCCCAACCTTTCTTTCTTTTTTTGATCTGAGTTCATCTTGCCTCCTGCATCCTACCCCCCCCTGGCGCACCGTGCCTTTTTCAATCCCTTTTTTTCTAGCATCCTTCGGATTGCCACAGATCAAATTTTTTCTTCTCTTTTTTTTTTCTTCTTCCCAATTTCCGTCCTCCAACGTTTGCGGTTTTTTTCACTGAGGTTGTTGCCTTCATTTTTGTTCCCATTGGAACGTTTCCACCGCTTCTGTGTCTCCCCCCTTTAATTAGATCACTTTTAACCCTTCTTTCGTTTTGCCTTCTTCGGAATGGATTGGCGGTCCCGTCTTTTCAAGAGCTGTGGTCGCTGCTTCAAATTTGTTCCCCAATCCTATCCTTTTCGGTTAGCCATGCCCGTTTTTTTTTTTTTTCGAAGATGTCCGTGCCCCACCATCGTTCAACCAAAAATTTTTTCTTTTTTCCACCCCCCCCCAGAACCCCCTGGCCTGCTTCATTCCGGTGGTAGCCTTTTCCTGTTGCCCCAGAGCCAAAGATGCCGTCCTCCTTCTTTCCCGCTTTGAACTAGTAACGGTTTTTTTTTTATTTTGGTCGTGGTTCTTTTTTCCCCCTTTGCCCGCGATTGTAGGCGGTTATTACCCTAGCCTGTTCAGGCCCCTTGTTTTGTCCCAGCAAAAAACCCTTGAGGGCGTACTTTCTTTGTGTGAAAAGGTTCAACTTTTTTGGGCCGGCGTTTTTTTTTGCTCCCCCCCCAAAGCGAGTTCCTGCCGCGTCCATGCCGCCCCGCACCTTTTACCTCAAGGGGGTCGAATTTTGTGACCGTCCCCCCCGACTGTTCGGTCCCCCCCCCCCCCCTCAGCCTTTTTTTTTCTCTTCCCTACGCCCCCCCCCCCCCCCCCCCCCCCAGACCCCACAGCGGATTGTCTAGAGATTTTTTTTTTTTTTCCCCCACCAGTTGACCGGCATGATGACTTCCCTGTTGTTCGCCTCTTCTCGACGCCCATGCCCGGCCACGGGGTGGATGCTTGGCCAAGCGCTAGGCAAAAAGGCCCTTATTTTTGATTTTTGGCTTTCGCAGTGTTGACCCCGTGTCCCTTTTTCCCCATTTTTTCCCTTTTCGAATGACTGAGGCATGGTGGTTGAGGTTTTCTTCGGCACCCTTAGGAACTGGCCCGGCGGGGCTGGATTCCCCCTTTTTAAGGTTTTTCTTTCATAACGGCTACTTTCTTGGCGATTTTCGGCGTCCGGTTTTTCTACAGATTTCGGCCTCCTACTCCTTTGCTTTATGGCGCCTATGAAGTATTTCGCGACTGGCATTCGCTTTTTTTTTTTTTTTTCGGTCAGGATTTTGGTTTCTTAACCCTTACTTCTGAGAACCACCTTCCCCTCGTTTTGTCATGTACAAGTCGATGCACTCTTTTATCTCCCCCTGGTTTTACCCAGCTGGGCCCATCCATCTCCCTTTGCGTTCCCCTTTTTTGCCCTCTTTTTTTCGACTCGGAGAAGGTTCTGTCGGGCACTTCGGATCCTTCCCTTTTCCTGTCGGTCCCCCACTCATCCCCCGCAGCATCCTATCAGTTTTTTTTTAATGTCCCTCGAGATTCGCCAGCCTTTGCTCATTTCCCCTTTTCCCTGCGTATCGATCCGGGCTCCCCTCATTTTTTTTCACTCTTTCGTTTTTCCCTGCAAAAACCCCCCCCACACCAAGGGGGGCTTCGGCCTCCTATTTTTTGACAACAATGGTTTGCTCGCCCCCCGTTTTTCCCATGTCCGTTGGCGGCGAGCTTTTTTTCCCGGTTTCACCGCCTTAAGAATCTACCTTTCACCTCCCCATTTCCCGGGTGCGGAACGTTCTTAAACCATTCGATTGTCCCTTCTGTTTCTTCCCGGGGGTTTCCTATAACCACCCTCGTGGAACTTTTACGGATTTTTTCCCGGGACAGGGCACTCTCCGTTCCTTCACATTACCCCCCTCCCTTTTATTTTGTTTCAATTGTTCATGAGTGCGGGGAACGGCGAGTTTTTCTTTTTTGTTCCGTCCGGCCTTGGTTTTTTTTCCTCCCGGTTTCTTCTTAGTTACCCGCCCCCTTCTTCTTTCGCTAGTTCTCGCCGCTTTGCGCCCTTTTTTTTGGGATGGTATGGTGAAAGAGCTCATTTTTTTTTTTCTCCCGATGCTACGCCGGCCGGGATGCAGCCCCTTTGATGTTCCCATTTCCTTTCAGTGAGGCCTGGCGGAGCGCTGCCCCCCCGGATGTATTGCTTCTTCCTCCCCCCCTTCCATTTTAGACTTCCCGGACTATGCCGCAGCGCCATTTTCCTCTGGCTGACTTTCGTCTGCCTTTCCCGCCCCCCTTCGATTTGGGCGCAGATTGACGGGCGCGCAGTCTTTTCTCTCCCCCCCTTCTTCCTGGTGTTTCAGAAAAACCTTGCCCCCTGCGCTGATGGCGTGTGCCAGTTTTGCCTGATACTGTTTCTTCTTCTTTTTTCTTTTTTTGGGGTCTTCCTCTTTGTTCTCCCCGCACCCAGGATTGCAGTCTACCTTTTTTCGCCTATTTTCTAAGTTTGGTTATTATCCGCCGCCTTTTTTTTGTCCGGTCTTTTCCCCCTTTTGCTGTACTCTCTTCACTTTTCCCAGAAACCTGAACTTCTTTTTTCCTGTCTTTAGCCCCTTGGCCCCCCCGTGTCGCTGAATCCTCTTCCGTTCTTTCCTTGGAAGTGTTCCGAACCCCCGGAAGCCCCCCCCCGGCGGTTGCTTTTTACTAAGGGGCACTCCCTCTTTCCCCATACATTTTTTTTCCGTTTTAGACTGATCTGGTAGCTGCAACAGCATTTATCGCGGTTTTTTTTTCTTTTTTTTCTCCCCGATCAAGCTTTTCGGGGCTTGGGATGTCCCGTAGTCAGTATGGATCCTGCTCTTATTTTTTCCTTCCCTTGCGCAGCTCCTCTAGCCCGGCACTTGTGTCTTTTTTGTTTTCCTTTCCGTCCTTCTCCATAGCGGGTCTCTTGTTTTTATCCCTTCAAGCCCCCCTCGCGTAGACCGGTTGAGTTGCGCCGCTTCTCTCCTCCTTCTTTTCTGGTTCGCTTTCCGCGACTCCCTTTGGAATTCTTTCGCCCCTCTGACTTTCCCCGTTTTGACCTTGGCTGAAACCTTTTTGGAATTTCTTAGCCGACAATTCGCGATGGCAAATTTGCCTACACTCTTCGCTTTCCTATTTTGTACACCAGTCCACGATTTCTCTTCCTCCCTTTCCTGATTCGCCCGGTTCTGAGATTCAAAACATTCCCTTTCTGGCGTGGGGAACTGTGCTTCCTACGCTTTTGTTTTTCTGGACAGACAGGTCGACAACTTATGCAGGTTTCTCCCCTCATTTTTTCCCCCCTTTTGGCAATATTACTTGCCTTCCCCTGACCCCCCATCTCTTTTTGCCCCCCTCTTCTCTCCCCCCTTCTCCCACCCCTCCTCTGCTTCCTTTTTCTTACTTTTATGCCCCTCTTTTTCTCTTTTCCCTACCCCCCCCCCCCCATCTCCTGTACCCCCGTCCTCCTCCTTTTTCTTTTCATCAGCTGCTCCCCTCCACCCTTCCACTCCTTTTTTTCTCTCCCTCACTCCTCATCCCCTAATCCTCCTCCATCTCCCCCTTCCCCTCTTCACTCCTCTCCCCGCCTTCTCCCCCCTCCTCACCCCGCTCTCGCCTCCCCCTTAACCCCTCCCCCCCCCCCCAATCTTTCCCTTCACCTTCCCCCGTTCTATCTTTATTTTTTAGCCCCACTTCCCTCTTCTTCCCCCCCCTCTCTCTCCTCCTCCCCCCTCCCCTCCCATGACCCCGCTCCCTTTCACCCATCCGACCCCTCCTTTCTTCTTCACTTTATTTCACCACCTCGCCCCTTCTCCCCCCCCCACCACTTTCAACCTTTCCGCTCCCCTCCCCCACGTTTCTCCCACCTCCCTCCAACCCCTCTTGTTCCTACCTCCCCCCTCCGCTCCTCTATCCCCCCCTATCCCCCTCCTCCCCCCCCCCCTGCCCCCTATCCGCCCCCCCCTCCCCCCCTTTCCCTCCCTCCCTACCCCTCCTATACCCACCTTCCTCCTTTCCCCCCCATCTCCCCCCCTTTCTCCCTCTCAACCGAACCTTCCCCCCTTTACATTTCCTCTTCTCCCCCCTCCCCTTCTCCCCCTCTTCCCCCTCCTAACCCCCTCCTCCCCTCCCCTACTCCTCCCCCCCCCCTCTCCACCTCCCGTCTCCTCATCTCCTTCCCTCCCCTTTCCTGCACCTCCCTTCCACACCCCCCCTTCTCCCCTCCGTTTTCCTCCCTCTTCTCCCCTCCTCCTCCATGTCCTCATTCTTTTCTCCTTACTCCTCTCTGCATTTTTCCCCTTTTTCTGGTGCTTCTCTCCCTCCATTCCCCCACACCTTATCACCAGTTCATCCCTTCCCCCCTCTCCGTGTCCCTCCCCTTCTCCTCCAGACCCCCCCCCCCCCTTCGCCCTTCCTCTCCTCTCGATTCTCTCCCCCCCCCCTTCTTTTCCCCTTCCCTTTCTTCGACCCTAGAACCTTCCGCCCGTCTCGCTTCCCCCCCTCTTCCCCCCCCTCCTCTCTCTCGCCTTCTTTCCCTCACCCCCTTCCTCCTCCTCTCACCTCTCTTCCTACTCGTCGCCCGCACCCTCCCATGTATTCTTCCCTCCCCTCATGCTACTGTCCCTCCCTCCTCCCTTCCCATCCTCCCTCCATCCCCCTCTCCTTCCTCCACCCTTTCACCCTCTCCCCCCGCTCTTTCTCTATACCTCGCTCCCCCTCTCCCCCTTCTTCCCTCCTTCCTTCTCTTCCATTCTCCTTCGTTACTACGCCCTACCTACATACTCCGGCGTCCGGCCCCCACATCACCTACTCATCTCCCCTCCCCTCGTCCCCTCCACACCTCCTCCTCACCACCTTTTCCTTTTCCTCCTCCCCCTATACCACCTCTTCCTTCGACCCTATATCCTCCCCCCCTTCTCTTCCCCTGCCCATTTTCTCCCTTTTCCCTCCCTTTTGTCCCCTTCCCTCACCCTCCTCCCCTCCCCCCTCCCCTACTTGATACCATCCTTTCCCCCTCCTCTCCATTTCTCCCTATCTTTCCCCTTCTCCCCACCCCTCCTCCTCCACTCCCCCCAAGCCTCCTTTACGCCCCACCCACTTCTCTCTTTTTCCCTCCCCTCCCTTCCCCATCCCTCTCCCCCTCTCATCTCCTTCCACTTCACACCCCCCTCTGCCCCCTCCTCTCTCCTACTCGCCCTTCCCTCCACTCCCTCCCAGCCACTCCCTCCTCCCTCTCCCTCCTCCCTGCTTCCTCCCTCCCCCTCTTCCCTTATCCCCCCCCTTATCTCGGCTCCTCTTACCTTCCTCCCCCCTTCACCTCCCTCTCCCCCTACTCCACCCACCCCTACCCCCCCTTCACGTCTCCCACCCTCTCCCCCCTTTCCCCTCTGCTCTCCCCCAACCCCCCTCTTTCACTCATTCCCCACCCCCCTCCTCTTCACCTCCCCCTCTCAATTCTCCCCCCTCCTAACCTCATTCCTCCCCTTTCTCTTTCTCCCCCTCCCCCCTCTTATCCACTCACGATCTCCATCCCACCACTCCCCCCCCGCTTCCCCGCCCCTTTCTATTTCTTATTCCCTCTTGTCTCCTCTCTACCTCCCTTCTCCGACTTTTTCCCTCTTCCTTCCTCTTCTCTCTCTCTTACCCCCCCCTCTCCTCGCCCACGCCCTCTCTACCCCCCCTCCCTCTCCTCCCCCCCCCTTCCCCGGCTCCTCCCCCCTCCCTCCCTCTTTCCCCATCTCTTCTATCTTCCTCCCTCCCCATTCTTATCCTCCCTCCCACCCCGCTCCCTTCTAAACGGTACGAAGTTCGTCCAGAGTTTTGCACATCCCCCCCCGTCAGCTGGTTAGATTTTTTTGATAACGTTGCGTCGCGGTTGGGCGCTATTTCCTTTGGCCTGTTCAATGATGGTATTGGACGCTTCTCCCCCCCCCCTTCTTTCATCCAGGCCCCCCTTTGTCCCCGCAATGTGGTAGTCATCCCGTTTTTCCTTACTTAAATATCCCCCCCCCACCTGAGTCCGATTTTTGCATAGGCGCCCCATTTGTGACTTACCGTGCACGGTGCGCAACGGTGTGCGTAGGCCCCTCCTTTCCTGGTTTTTTTTCAAGCTTATCCAGCTTCTTTCCTCCCCCATGGTTTTTTTCCAACCCCTAAATCAGACAACCTCGAAATCATTGCCTGGCGAGAAGCTTCGCCGCAGCCAGATTCCCTTTTCCCCTTTAACAGGGGTGGGAGCCCCCCACCAACTGATCGATTTTTTTTTCTTGTGTCCTATTTTCGCAAAGCACTCTATTCCTTCTGTTCGTGCTCTCCGGCCATTCCCCCAGTGTCCCCCCCACTACCTTTGTCTTTTTTCTAGAGTGGGCCGCCTATTTCGTTTTTGGTTTTACCTGGTTATTCGTAGTGGTTTATCCCTTAACAGCCTTCATGGCCACCATTCTCCTGTTCCCTGGCCCGACCTTGACAAATATTTTCTTTTCCCGTCCGCTTCGTTTTGCTTTGAAGTTTGCTGGTGGTTGTTGGTTTTTGCCCTCCAGGTATGGGCGTATTTGTGCATTTACTTCCAGAGCATGACCCAAGGTTTTTTCACGCAAGTGCTATTTGGGTTAGCGCCATTTCCGGCCTTCCTTCATCGACGGGCAGCGCCACTGTTTTTGTTTTTTTTTGGGCCCCCCCGGGGGATGGGCCAAGGAGAATTCCCCCCCCCTTTTTTTCCTTAATTTGACTCTTTGTAATCCTTGGAAAAGGCCCTACCCCCTTTCTGGGCTCGCTCATTTTATTTTCCCAGGAGCCTTTCTCCGGTTTATACTCCAACTTGGTTTTTTTTCCCCCTGCATTCAGGGTCAACCGGTACTTCGATTAGACCTTCCTTTTACTTCCCTTTGCCATTTCCCTCCCAAGAGCTGGGTGGAAACCCACCCTGTTCCGTCCCTTTTCCTTGCCCCGTGCCCCTTCATACGGACCCCCAGCGCGTCAGCTATTATCCCCTTGTAATTTCCTTGCAAAAAAAATCCTTTTTCTTTGTTTCCTTATATTGCTTCCGCATACTCCCCATTTTTCCCCCCCTTAGTGCTTGTTTTTTTTGGAAACTTTCATGCCTTGCTTTTCCAAAACTTATTCGCCGGGGTGCCCACAAAATTGGAGTTTCTGGGTTCCTCCCGTCCCCAAGTTTCCGGGGAGTGAACTTTGATCCGCTTTCGCCCTTTTCTTTATTCCACCCAACAACAACTCTGAATCTTTTCTCAGGCTAGTCGTAACTGACCCCCCCTTTCTCGATGCCTTGCATATTTCGGCCATTTCCCCCCTGCCTTTTCCACGAACATCCTTC
>Ga0179593_1384153_pt1 | contig 11305 bp, 19 predicted proteins | sample CZODoug2_1_08_16_FD_185931 | JGI IMG/M metagenome (GOLD analysis project Ga0179593, IMG submission 185931) | Vadose zone soil fungal communities from Angelo Coast Range Reserve, California, USA - CZODoug2_1_08_16fungal (PacBio error correction) | ecosystem: Environmental > Terrestrial > Soil >... | reverse complement strand
TGGACATCTGCCGGGTTATTTCTGAGAACCAAACCGTTCCACACTCAGACCCCTCCTCTCAACCCCCCCCCCTTGTTGTTAAATAAATAGTGCTTGATAGAGTATTCTGTCATTGAAAATCGTGATACCGTTCCTTTGATAAAAGAGGGTGGGCCCGGCTTTTCCTTTTTCCAATGGTCTTGCCACCTTTCGTACCAGTTAATTTTCTGCTCTCCTCCAGTGCCAGTGGTTTACTTTTATAGCTTCAAACCAATGCCCAATCCCCCTCACCCTCGATGCCCCGGTCTTTTCTTTCCCCCCTGAACTTACTGAACCCTCCTGACCGAAACTTCATGCGTCGTGCCCTACGCATTTTTTAAGGATCTCAAGATTTTTTAAGCAAGTCTACCCGTCCTAGCTCTCGGCCCTCCACTCTTTCTGTGTATTTGGTCCACCTATACTTTTTTTTTTCGTCCCTGCAGTCGGGTTTCCTTTGTCACCCCCCCCCCCCCCCTTAGCCCCCTTAAGGTCCGCGTAAAGGCTTTTCCCATGCTTTTGTTGAGGAAGACCCTTTTTTTTGCCCTTCTGGTCCCAGATTCTGGATTTTCTCTCCCAGTTCTTTTTTTGGTTGGTTCACTTTACGCCCCTCCTCCCCCTCCCCTTTCTTTATTCACCCACGTCGGGCCCCACCTTGTCCCGGTTCACTTTTCTACCCCTTCCCCTAAGACGGCGATGTCTTCGATTTGAGGCATTATTTTACCCCCGTTTTGATTTTTTCCCCCCCCTCTCTTTTTTTTTTCATTTTTTTCCCCCCCCTTGAGCAGGGGTGCCCCCCCAACCCAATGTTCAAATGTCCTCTTACCTAAGGATGACATGCATGTGCGTGACGGAGCGCTGAGCTGGCCGATGGATCTTTTCGTCCCTTTCTCCGCCAAGTTGCTCCCAAGTAGAATTTTTCCTCTAAAGTTTAAGACCTCTGTCCTCCTTGAATCTTTTCTCCCTTTCAGGCTTTTAGGAGTTCAATGCCTGTATCCAGCAAGGATGACCCCCTTTCCTTTTTTAGCCCCCGAACAGTACCCGATTGGACCAGTTGCCCCAGTTTAGTGCGCCCCCCGGATGGTGGTTTTTTTTTTCCCCCCCTTCCTAGTAGAAAAGTTCTATACAACGCAGCCGTGCACGCGTTCTGTTTCCGAACCTCCCTTTTTTTTTAACTACCCCATTCAGGTCTAGGGTAGATTCGGAAACCCTTTTTTTAGTCCCACTGGATCGTCCCTCACACTGTACGTCCACCTTTCTTAGGGGTACATGGCCAGTTGGGTTTCTTTTTTTAAATCTCTGCTCCAGCCGGCCGCCCCTCGAGGTTCCCCCAGTTCACTCGCCTTGAGCGTACCCACCTTTCTATGTGAACGTTTTCCTTTGACATATCGTCTCTGGGTCCCCCTAGCTCTTGAACCCCCCCCTAGTACTGTATTTTCGGGACCAGCTGCCTGTCCCTTCCATTTTTTTCCCTCCCCCATCCGCGTTTTACTCCCGAAAGTTTACCCCTATTTAAGCTGTATTTTTTTTGCATTCTCAGGTACTTTTTGCTTCCCTAAATTTCTTTTAGATAACCCTGTTTCCTCGTCGGGAGTTTTGTTTGCAAGGGTTTTGTAGAAAATGTTCGAGTTTTTGACGCTATTTTTATCATTTTAGTTCCTGTCTTTACAGCAGGTCCCTATACCTTCTCTCTTTTCACTCCTCCCCCCCCTTTTTTCCCACGTTTTTTTTTTTTTTTTGATTATTCCATTCAGGCCGTTCCGTTGCGCCCCCGATTTTTTTTTTCGATACCTCCGCCACGCTACCCCTTGGGCGCCCCCACACCACTGCCCCCCCTCCACGCGACTTCTCTGTTCCCCTTTATCTCCACTGTTTTTTTCCCCCCCCACATCCCTTTTGATTCCTTGCCCCACCCCCATCCTTTCTTGCCGCCCCCCATCCATAGTTCTTACTTCCTTTTCCCCCTTCTTTCCCTTTTTTACACCCTCGTATGCCCTTCCGTCAGTCTCTTATGTCTTTTGCGGAAATTTCCTTCCCCCCCCAACGGTTACCCCACCTCCGTTGCCTCCCTGTCTTTCCCCTGCCTCGTGAGGGCTTTTTTTTTACCCCGTGCGTCAGACAGTGCTCCTCAAGGTTGTTCCTGCCGGGCGTTTTCTTGGCCCTCGATTTCCCTATCACCCCTCCGCGCTGGTTTCCAGTGCCGGCCCAAGCCTGAGTTTGTACCACTGACCCCCTTGCCCCGTGCAGTGTTACGAATTTAACGTGACCCTTTCCGGAAGAACACTCTCTCTTTTTTTTTTCCCCCCAGGTTTTTTTCTACCTTCTCTTAAACCCCTCCACCGCCTTAATGATCTTTTTTCAAAGTTCCTTTCCTCCTTTGGCACCCCCTAACAAATTCCTGATGATGTGCCGGCTCCCTGTGCTGCTCTGACCCACCCCCCCCCCCTTTTCCTGCAAGAAACCAGGTTTCAACAGGAACTAATGTGGAACCCTCACCCCTAGATTACTCCCTTTCAATCTTAATGTCAGGTCTTGTCCTTATCGAGATAACCCGCTACATTTGCTAAGCCGGTCTCCTTCCTACGGGAGTTTGCAAACTGTGCACCCCCCACCCCGTGTGTCCACGATGGGTCTCACCTGATGGAACTCCCTACTTGACCCCCTTCGAGTAAGATTATATCCCCGCCTTTTTCTGACTTAGCGATTCGCTTTTCCCTGAACAGCCTGGCCACTTTCCCGCTGCCGTCCCCGGACAGGGGTTGCCCCGTGTTCAAGAGGATTTCTCCGTTGTAAGCCCCGTTTTCCCCCGATGATCTTCCTTCAGGCAATAACCTTGTCACTTCGCCGTAGTAGAGTTCGTTGGTAATGTCCAACTCCACCTTCATCAACGAACGTACATTTACCAACCTTAGCCCGACAGGGGGAGTTACGAACAGTGTCAGGAGGTTTTTGTGTACCAACATCGTTCCCTGCCTCTCCTCAAATCCCCTCGATGGAGGACCTACGCTGCCAGAAAGCCACCCAAGGAGTAAGCCCCCTCTGCCCTGGAACTTTTTCTCTCCCTCCGGGCTGCGGACTTCATGGAATTTCCAGCTCTCCCTTCCTTCAAGAGCTTTCCCCCTTTTTTTCTGCCCGTTTATATGGTGTGTTTTAAGAGGAGATGTGTTGCGTCTTCGCGGCAAATCTGTCTTCCGAGGTAGTATCCTTCCAGAGCTTTCCCGACAGCTCCTCTTTTTCTTGGACGTTCCTGTGAATTTAATTCACACGGTTCCGCCCTTCCCCCCCTTTTCTCCTTTTTTTTTTCTTCCGGTTCTTTTTCCTTCCAGACAAAACTTCTTCTTAGTGTTCCCCTCGGTCACCTTTACTATTTCCTCTTCTTTTTTCCTTGCCCCCTCACCCCCTGTTAGGCCCTCCCCGAGGCGTCATTTCTGGTGCTTTTATTTTCCGAGGTTTTCCAGAGTCATCAGCTGGGACCACCGCCTTGAGAGCGTTTCCCCCCTCTCCGTTTTTTTTCTTACCCCCCTCCTTGTGACAGAGATATGCCCAATTCCTTCCCCTTCTCGGACATCGGGGAAGTCCCAGGGTCGATTTGTTTCCAATCTGAAGGGATTTTCCCCCCCGTCCCGTCTACTTCCCCTTATTGGGAAAAGGCTGTCCCGTTTGCGGAGGTGTTTAAGTAGAAGGTGGAACTTCTCTCTTTTTTTTTCCAAATCTCCTAATTTTTTTTTTGAGCTGACTGTTTGATAATCACCTTCACCTCTACACCTTACTCTTCTTGGTCGGTGACCTTTCTGCCAGGCTTACTTCCACCCTTCCTGCTGACAAACAGTCCATCCTGAATTTTCCCCCTTCCCCTGATTGAGAGCATTCCCACGATTCCACCTATAGAGTTCAAGTCGGCTTTACAGATGAACAACCTTTCCGCCTCCACTTACCCCCCATTCTTAACAAGCTCTTTCGCTTGAACCCCTCCCCCTGCTACCCACTTTCAAATTTTCAGAAATACAGTTCCCCTTAGACCCTCGGGATGTGAACTTACTTCCCTTTCCCTTCTTCCCCCCCACCCCCCCCATGCTGCCCCCCCCTTTTTACCGCTGATATCCTCCTGATTTCTCGGGGTCTTTTCCTTTTTCTCTTTCGTTCTACCCCCCCCCCTTTTCCTAAATTGTGAGTCCCTACGAAAACCGGTCTGCGTTTACCCGTGAGGCACCCCTTGTCACAGAAAGGATGTCCCCGATTGAAAGCTCTCCCCTTCATATCTCCCTCTTTTCCTGAGGAGTGGAAGTCTTCTCTATTCCCTCACTAGGCCCCACGGTGTCTTTTTGTCATCCTTCCTCCTTGTGGCAAGCCCCCCCCCCCTTCTCCTCCCCCCTTCCTCGATGGAAGGACCTTCCTTATTGGGTGACGTCCTTTTCCTTGAGTACTATGTTAGTCCCTCGGGTTCCCTCGTGTACCTATTTTTTTTTTTTTTCCTTTTTCCCCATCTCCCACTCCTCTCCTCGGCGGTGTTTCCTTTCCAACAATTCCTGTTTTTTTTTTTTCTTGCCTTCACGTCCCCCTTTCTTTACTGGATTATTTCTCTTTTCCTGTTTATTTTTTTTTTTTTTAGGCAAGTGTAGCTTGTCACTGAAAGGTCGGTGTATTTTTTCAACCACATTGGAAGAACGTTGTCACCCCCATTCCCTTTTTCCAGGTGTCGTGACTCCTTTTTTTTTTCCCAGGGGCTTTTTGTAATAGTCCCTAGTTCTCCTTTATTTCTCTTAAGTTTTTTCCTTCTCCAAGGTCTTGTCCACATCGTCTTCCTTTGTCAGACCCTTTTGTCTGTCTCTTCTATAGTACTCCCGATCTCCCCCTTTCAGCCGTGGGAGCGTTATTGCCATGGAGAGCCGGTTTCCCTTTCCAGATTTCTTTAGTCAACCCTACACCTGCAAACTTCAAGTGTTGACCCTTTCCTTTTTTCCCAAAAGTGTTGTTTTCCCGTACAATCAGAGCTCCTCCAGGTCCAAGTTTTTCTTCTTCTGCCGCGTTGCTTTAATCACCCCCCCAAAAGGTAGGTTAGTGATACTTCCCCATGTTGTCCCCCCCTCTCCCTCTTTTATTCTCCCCTACCGAAACGTTGGTGTCCCTTGTCACCGAACTGTTTTAAACCCCTGTGACACTCGGAATGGAGGAAGGACTAGTCCTTGTTGCCCGGGCATTTCCCTCCCTCTTGTGACTTTTTCTTTCTATCTTTTTCCCCTCTCCTTGCCGAGTACACCCCCTTAGGCTTGCTTGCATTTTTTTTTTTGAAGGGGCCAAATATCTGAGCTTCTGTCGGCCCCGATCTTGTTTACCTGGTTTTTTTTTTTTCAGGAATTTCTGTGAGTCCTGCTTCTTAATGCCCCCAATCATCATGATTTGATTTTCCTTTGCCTATCCGTCCTCTATTCTTTATTCCTCTCCCCTAACTTCTGAGTGGTATTTCACGTCTGGATACCCCTTTTCATCTCATGTTAATTTTCTACTGACTTTTTTTCCATTGTGCTCCCCTTCTTCTCCCTTTGGTGATATTTATCTTTCGCACTGGTCCTTCCCCGGACCCTAATATTTTTTCTCTTTTTCCTAACATTTTTCAATCATTGTTTTTTATGAGACTATAATGCTTCCCCCTGATTTCCTACTTCTAGTCCTTTTTTTCCCACCCTACAGATCAACCTCTGAGACTCGATGTTGCTCCTGAAAACCCTCCCCCCCCCTTCACCCCCCAACCCCCCAGACTTTCCCCCCTCTTGGTGATCTCACGAACATTTGTCCAATCTTTGAACTTACACCCCAAGTAGTTTACATCCCGACCCCTTTCATTTCTCTTAAGGAACCCGTTTTCCACCTCGGCTTTACAAGATGTTGCTGATCCGGTAATGAGAAGGCCTCTTTAGAAGACTGACATTTTTCCACCTTCTACCCCCCCCCCCCCCCATCTCGTAACTATCTTATGAACTTTTTAGTCCTACTTCCGTTTACGGCCCAAAATACTTCAGTCAGCTGGTTTGTTTTTTACTACTTGACTGCTTCCCCCCCCCCTTCCTTTCACGAGTCCCCAGTTTCCCACTCATCTCTTTGACTTGCCGTTCCCGGTTATTTTACCTTTCCTATTTTCCCTTTTTTAACCTAAACTCACTTTGTCACTTCCCCCTTTTCTTAGAGACCTTTACACCTTCTCTACCTTTGTAAGACCTGACTTATCCAAAAAGCCTCCCTTCTTGTTTGTATTTTTTTACCCCATCTTGAGTTCTCCCCACCCTGGAACATTCCTTTGAGGACGTTGTTCGAAATTACCCTATTTACAACCCCCTTTTTTCATCAACCCTCAGGGTTCAAGAACCTGGCACTCTTGGTTCACCCGTAGGCACCCACATCACAGATGCTTCATAATCTCTCTTCATCAACTCTTACCCTTTAAATACTTTTCTAATAGGTATTATACTCTCTCTGGAACCCGAGACATTAGTTCTTTCCCTCCCTTTAGGGCGTTCACCTCTTCTCTCGAGTACTTTCACCTCTCGATCGCGATTCCCCCCCTATGTCCCCTTCCTTTTTTGCCGCGGCAGGCTTGACCCTTTTGAACAGGATTACCCGGTTATTTCAACCTCGGGACCTTTCCCTTTTCACTTTCCCCTCTTATCATCCAGTGAAGGTCATTCCCCCTCACCTACCATGACCTTCTTTTCTATTTCGTGGAGTCATTGACATTTCCCATTCCCTAGGTTAACTTACCCCTCTCTTTCTCTCTTTTCCGGAGTTTTCCCCCCTAGTCCCTTTTTCCATGATACCCCCTTCCCGGCTGAAAATCCTCTTTCCCGCACTCACCCTTCGCGACGTCAAGCACGTCACGAGTCTTCCTGTTCATATTTTTTCCTCAAACTCTTTTCCATTACTAATTCCCTCTTTGCACCCCTTAACGTTAGGTTTACTTTTTCCCCCCCTGCTGGCTCGACCCCGCCCCCCCCCCAACTTTAGGTCCTCAGCGTGACATCATAGGAGGAGCTTCACCTACTTCCTCCGGCCTCTTTCCCTTTTTCCAATTCTCTTGTACCCCCTGTGGTATTTCATCTAGGTGTCGTCATCTCGTGGTCAGCCTGTATAATGGTCCCTAAGTCTCCTCTAGGTCAGTCCCCCCTTCTTTTTCTAATGTATAGTGCATCCTTGGATTGCAGCTTGCCCCAGCCTCTTGCCTCGTCCTTGCCGTTTTTTTATGGATTTTTCCTTCTTTAAGTATCCTCTGCCATAAGATCTTCCCTCCATGTGGTGATCCTCTATGACTGGGCCTAGGAAAGTTTTCTCGTAGCCCTCACCCTTCAAGACCGCTGCAGTCTTGACACTTTCTCTGAATCTTTCACTTCCCTAGTAGATGATGTTGTTTCACTCAACCTCTGTGGCGTAGAAGGGCTGTAACTAGGAAGACTGTTTCCCGAGGGTCGGTGTTACTTTCTGGTGAAACCCCCTCCCCCTCTTCCTCCTACATAAGTTTTTGGATATCAGGCTTTTCACTCGATCAACGCACACCTTCTAACGGAAGCTTTTGTTTCCTCTGCTGACCCTTCCCTTGCCCAAAATATGACTTCTTTCGCAACTCCCCCCGTCCTACCGCCCTTTCCACAGAGACCCCCAAGAGAATATTTTTTTTTAGAATCTAGTCGCATCGGGTATCATAAACAAATTTTTACCTCTCTGCCCTTTATTCCCCTCTTCTTTCTCGCTCTTCACCTCCTAAACTTCCCCCCGCTAACGTCTCTGCTCGGACCCCTATTTCCTGGCACTTACCTCAACAATAGGCAATTTCTCCCCACCATTTTTCCCCTCCTTTGATTTTCGTCGAGGGTCTTTTTTTCCTTTCTATCGGTCGACCCCCCCCAGGGTGAACCTTCCCTGAAAGTCTCTTTCCCCGGTTTTTCTTCCCTTTTTCTTCATGAACTCCCCCGAGTAGTGAAGTAGTTGCCAGGAATCCCTTCCCCAGGTCGTCTAAGTAGCATCTTACTTTCCCTCCAGTTCCCTAGGAACATAAACCTTTTTATCAAATAGGGGCTTGGCCCCACTCGAATCCCTTTTAAACTGAGGGTTGTAATCCCAACTGAGAAGCCTCTCTCTTGAAGTCTTCTTGACCTCCCCTTTTTCTTTCTTTCATGTGTTCCTCCCCCCCGGATAGGTGATAGTTCTCACCCAGGGACTTTTGTCAATTCTCCCTCCCCCCCCCCCCCCCCCTCTCTCGGTTTTTTCCTTTTTGTGAACCGGTCGGCGGTCCCTTGTCCTTTTTTTCAGGTGTCATTCCACGGTCTACCCTTCTCTTTAGAGTCAGTTTTTTCTGTATCTTTCCTCCCCCCCCCCTTGACAGGTTTAGACGTCTTTTTGTGTAATCCCCCTGAAGACTTGGGGTGCACACCATTTTTCCCTGACAGAAGCCCCCCGTTGAGAACCGTCTTTTGGTCTCTCCCCTATCTGTGAGTCGTCACGTCTTATTATAAGCGTTATAGCCCCCCTAAAAGTTTCCGGATTCCGTGCTACCCCACAACCTTGAAGCGGAAACTCTTATAAACATTGCCCCCTTTTTTCCCTTCGAAGCGTTTTCTTCGCCGGTTATATCAGACGTCTGCCGTTCAACGCTTTTTTGCGCCCTATCTTTACCCGACCCTTGGGTTCCCCCCAGGACGGCGTCGGCCCCCTTTTTTGTAAAAGTTGCTGACTGCCCGGTTGTTGTCCCCTTTGAACCCTCCCTCCCCTGAAGTCCCTTCCCCGTTTATTTCCCCTTCTCCCGAACCTTTTGACCCCCTGCGAAACTCCACCAATCCATGGCAGGCTGCTTGTTTTCGTCCTGTCGTTACAAAAGGTGACCACCTCCTGCTTTTATTGAAGCTACCTTCCCTCCCCCAGTTCTTTCTTTTTTTCCACACTGTGAGGTCACGTTCATGGAGGAATGCCAATGTCCCCCTTTTCCAAGGTGAAGACCTGTTTTTGTTACCCAACTGGTTCCCCTCTCATGGTCGCTCCCCCACCATTGAAGATGCTGACGAGTTGTGCCCCTTTTTTCACGCCGTCTGCGGCATAGATGGAAACACAAATTACCTTGGTTGTCCTTTGTGCCAGCCTTTCCCAGGAGACATTTCTTGCGTCCCACCCCCTCCCCTGTCCCTCCAGTTGCCGCTTGGTGCCCACCCAGCCCCTATTATTCTGTATTCCCTCCTTATTGGATTTCTTTTTCCCGTTATTTCACAAAGTTCGTCTTCCCCCTTTTAAGAGACTTCAGTTGCCCCCTTTGGTTGCTTTGACAGGGTGGCCCCCAGTAGGGTCTCTGTGATATTCTCTTGTCATTGCCTCTCCTTTTTCAGGTCCCCAGCATTTTTTTTTATTCTTCTTTTTCCCCATCCACCCCATACCTCCGGTTTTAGAGATATTCTAAGCTTCCCTTTTCCTTTCCCTCTTGATCCCGGTCTTCAAGATCACCCCCCACTCCCGCCTGCCGCGGGTCTGGTTCAACCCCCTGTCCCCCCCCTCCCCCCAAGCCGGACTTCGTTGAAACCTTTCCTTTTTTTCCCCCGTGAACTTTTTTTTTTCCCCCAAATCCATTCAAGTATCCCCCAACGTTTTTTCCTTAAACCCCATGTCCCCCCTCCTTAGAGGAAGGACTCGGTCCCCATCCCTTTTGACCTTTGATGAGGTCGAGGGATGGAGCCCCCTTTCCCTTGTCGAGCCCTTTCCTTCTCAAAGGTCCCCCCCCAGTAGCGTGCCATCCGCTTAGCCGTCGTTCAGTGGCAGTTAAAGCCTTAAGTATCCCAGTTCCCCAATTTTGATCTCCCCTTTGCGCGAGTTTCCAAGCCGTAACCCGGAGTTTTGACCGTTTTCCCCCCCCCACTCGTCGGGAGCCTTTCAAGGAGCTTTTCCTTCAACTTTCCTTTTCCTGCCAAAAGTTTTTACCCTGTTGACGAGTTCAGGCGGAATACTCGGTCAAGTTTTGCAGTACCTCTCCCTTTTCCCCGAAAGCAGTACTTGTCTTTGTTGGGAGACACCCCCAAGCCTTGAGTTTCCCTTCCACAAGGCCCCTCTCTGAGGATCACTCCCCGGTTAATTTAGGGGGACACCCCATTGTTTTTCCCACCAGCACGTAAAGTTTGACCACAACTGCCCAGACGCGTACCAACGTTTTACCTACTACCCCTTCAGGAGTCCGTCTCTTTCAGGGCCACCTGCTGATAAAGGGACTCGTTTTTGGCGTCACGAACGTTCTTTTATCTTCCCCTTTTCCATGGTCAACGTCTTTTCTCCTTCCTTTGACTGTCCAAGTGTTCCTTTTTGAAGGCCCCGCAGTCCTTCCGTCCCCCGTCGTGATCTTATCTTTCTCGCTTCGTTCCACCCCGTTTGTTTTCCCTTTTCAACGCGTGGCACGCAGGTACAGTTCAGGTTTTGTTGACCCCCCAGGTGCTCCATTGAAATCCCTCCATTTGACCCTTTTTCCGTCTCCACGGTCCCTCTTAGCCGGGCAGTGTTTCCTCATTAACCAAAGGCCTCCTTTCCTGTGCCCCCTTTTCTCCGTGCCCCTTTCAACCTCCATGCCGCCTTCCACATGCCACCGGGCCCCTTTGTGTCTTTCCCCCACGCTTTTTTCCCCATGGTGCGAGCGATGAGTGTTTCGGAATCCAGTTTTGAAGGCCCTCCCTGCAGTTTTTTCCGCGTCAGTCTGAATCCTTCCTAGTTATAGCGTTTCCCCGTCAGTGCCCCGGTGCTCAGCCCCTCTGGAAGGACGGTCTTTCCATTCAGTAACCTTGTGTATACCCTTTGTGCTCCCCCCCTTCCCCGCTGCTCCAGGTCCAATCCAGTTCAGCGCATCAGACTGGAGCAACGATGGTCGAAGCCCTTGTTCAGTTTCCCCCTCACCGTTTCCCCTCACATGGTTGCAGGGCGTCCTTTTCCGGTTTGCCGCGTACTGACCGCCCTCTTCAACTATTCGTAGCCCCACCGCGTTGCAAGGTTCGTATTGAAGCATTGGATGCCACCTGTCCTACCCGTTAGGCTGAGGGCCCTGTCTCGTTGATGTTCAGGACTTTTTCACCCTCTTCAGCTCGCCTAGGTTGTCCTGAGACTTTTGTGATCTCGCTTCTCACGTTGTTTAGATGCCCCCCCGTTTACGAAGCATGGGTGCTCGGTTTCCCTTCGGGCGCGTTTGAAGTTAAAGGGATCCGTTGTTTCGGTCCCCCCCTCTTTCCCAGAAGGGAGACCCCCTGAACAAGTGTCCGGTGCTGCGGTTGTTTTACGTATCAGGGCC
>Ga0179593_1356171_pt1 | contig 11305 bp, 17 predicted proteins | sample CZODoug2_1_08_16_FD_185931 | JGI IMG/M metagenome (GOLD analysis project Ga0179593, IMG submission 185931) | Vadose zone soil fungal communities from Angelo Coast Range Reserve, California, USA - CZODoug2_1_08_16fungal (PacBio error correction) | ecosystem: Environmental > Terrestrial > Soil >... | reverse complement strand
ATTACCATTTTCCTTTCCTGTCGGTTTATTTCTTTTCCTACATTGAACCCCAGCCAACCCCTTTTTTAGCCTTTCTGGCCCAACAGTTGCCTTTTTTTGCCCCGCACCTCCTTACATTTCCTTTCCACTTCTTTTCCCACTTCGGGTCGGGTCTTGTCAAACTTTGGCCCCTCACCTCGATTGGCCCTCACGCCTCCTTCTGTTCCTTTCCTCCGGTGTGGATTTCTAACGCGCACCTTCGCCCCGAGGCCGAGTTGTAACCTTTTTGGAAAAGGATGCCAATCCGATGCGCATATTCCTCAGATTCTTTTTTGATCTCCCCCTTTCCCCTCGAATGGTCAAGGGCCTTTGAGGAACATCCTTTGATCAAGTTCTGACTCAGGTACGCTTCACCTGAAAATCTCTAGTGGCTATGGCGTACTTTTGTCCAGAGCTTTTGTCTCCCATTGACCTTATTTTTGGATTCCGGAAATACCTGACATTTAAGGTTCCGACCGTTTTTCTCCTTTTTACTACCAATTCATCTTGCTAGATCCTTCACTCCCTTCTCCCCCCTGCAATATGGTAGGCAGGCTGCCCTGACCACCCCTTTGAATGTTGCCGCACAAACTACCGTCTTTTACTCCACAGCATGTAGGCTTTTTCAAAGAGGTTGACCCGCGATCCCTTTCCTTCGGCCAGCCGACTTCCCTGAGAATCCCGTTCACACCTTCCTATAACTTTCTGAACTACTTCTTTCGTCAAAAATGTCCTGGAACCCTGTACTTAACCACGACTAGTACTTCTTCCTAGGATGACTTTTTCTTTCCTTATCTAGCTACTTGCCTCCCTTTCTGCTCTGTGTTGGCCCCCCCTCGATTGCCCCCCCTAACAGAAAATGCGCCTTACTTTTCAACTATTCTTGCTCCCCCTTTTCTCCTCTGGCTACCAGCTTTTCTCACTCTCCATGGATCCGGCCCTTCCCCCCCCCAGCGAAAGTATGGTGTTTTTTTCCCCATTGAGTAGTTACTGACCACTTGTCGCCGCCCCCTCCCTGGATTCTAAGCAGACACCTCTTTTCCACGTTTATAGGACTGAAAGGTTGATACCGCATTCGCCCGGATACGTTTTTCACTCAATTGTAAGGAGGTGTTTTCCTTTTTGCGGCCCCCTGTACTTTTGGTCTTTCTTTCTTGTTCGTTTTCTTTCCCTGCCAATCCGCCCGGCTTCTTCTCTGTCTTGAACACACTTTTGCACTTAAACCGTGTGACCCCCCGATCGATCCCCCACACTCTAAATGAAAGGTCGGTCGTATTTCCCCCGAGCGAAGTCCAGCGCTTCTCCACGGGGGCAAGTCGTGGGACTCATAGACCCGCTTGACTGCAACCCCCCTCCTAGCACTCCACTCCCCATCTCCTCATCCCCTCTATCCCTCCCTTGCCTTTCCCCCTCTCTCCCTCCCTTCCTTCCCCTTGCCCTCCCCTCCTCCTCCTTTTCCCCCCCTTGCCTTCCCCCCCCCTCCTCCCTTCCCCTCCCTCTCTGTTCCCCGACCTGCCCCTCTCCTCTCTCCCACTCTCACCCTCCCTTTTCCCCACGCCCCCCCTCCCCATCACCCCTCCCACCGTTACTTCTCCCCCACTTCTCCTTCTTCTTTTTCCCCATTTACACCTACTCCTCTTACTTTCCGCCCCCCCTCCCTTTTTCCTCCATCTTTTCCCCCTATTTCCTATTACCACATCGACCACCGCCTCCCCCCCACTCCATTCTCCCCCCGCCTCCTTTCCCCCCCCTCCCTTTCTTAACCCCCCCTCGTCCTCACCCTCGCTACCCCCCCTCTCTTTCTTCTCTTACCTAACCTCTTCCTTCCCCAGGTCCTACCCCCCCTCCGCTCCCCACCCCCTCCCCCCCTCCCACCCCACGTTGCGTCCCCTTTTTGTCCCTTCCCCCTTCTTCTCTCTTTCATCCTCCCTCCTGCGTCCCCCCCTTCCTTACCCCCCTAATTCCTCCTTTGCCCTCCTTCCGCCTCATTCCTTCTCTTACCCCCTTTCCATCTCCCCTCTCCTCTCCTCTCCCTTCTCGTATAATGCTCTTTGGTCCTCCCCTCTCCTCTCCCTCCGTTTCTGTCTCCCCCCCACTTCTCCAGCTCTCATTCACGCCCCCTACCCCTCCCCTCCCTCCACCTTCCTCCCTCCTTTCATTCCCCCCCCCCCCTCCCCCCCCCCCCTACTTTCTGCCCATCTATTTTTGGCCCAAATTACTCCCTACATTTCTCACCCTGGCGCCCCCTTTCCACTTCTTTTCATTTCCATCCTTTAGTCCCCTACCATTCCTTTCTCTCGTCCCCCCATTTCCCCCCTTCGCCCCCGTCTTATCTTCACCCCCCCCCCTCATCCACTACCGTTTATTTTATCCCCTCTCTTTCCCACTCATACTTTTCCCCTCCTCCTTCCCTCCCTGTTCCCCCCCTCCCCGATCAGTGCCCTCTTTTCTCCTCCCCCTTTCCGCGTTCTCACTTCCTTCTCCCCTTCCCTTAGCCCCTCCCTCTTCTCCAGTTCTCTTAGTTACGACCACTTTGTACGCTTTTCTGACCCCCCAAACTGCTATTCTTCTGCACGTATTTTCTTAAGCTTATCTCCTTTGCCCATCGCGTCCTCCTCTTTTCCCTGCTAGATGCCTTTTTCTCCGCGGATCCCCCCTCTTTTAGACTCTAACTTCTTTTTCCTGGCGTGTTGACCGTTTTTCTGAGTCTCGTTGTCAGTGCCCGAGTTTCTTCATTGAGCCTTCTACTTTTAGATGGAGTCCTTATCTCCAATTTCCGCTTTTAACACGCCCTACTAGGTCTGTCCGTACAAGTCTCACTTAATGCTCGCCCCTAGACGGTTCGTCAACCTCTCCCGATAATCTCGGGAACCCCCACTTCTCCTTTTTTTTTCCCAGCACAATTCTTTTTCTATATTGCCTCAACTATTTTTCCTCAACCCAATTCTTCTTCCTTGTACCTATACTCCCTCTCTCCCCCTACGTTTGTCGAGGGAGAGCTGGGCCTCTTTTCGCCTTTCTCATGCTGTCCCTTTTTTCAGACCCGCTCTCAATTTGTCCCTCTCCCCTCCCCTTTTAGCTTATCCTTTTTAAGGATTGCACCATTGTAAGTCCTTTTCTTTGCCCTCCAACTTTTTTGTCCGGACCTTTCTGCAATCTTCCTGGATCAACTTTTAAGATTGACGCAACCGCTCGTCCTTTTCTTTTTTCGGTCCATTTTCAACTTCCTTTTTTACCCATCTCTTTTCTTCGTTTACCCCCAGGAAACAGTTTGCCAGTTACACTTTCTTCAATCTCTTGATCTGTAGACATAGTCACCCCTGATTCCGGGCATCCCCCTTTAAAGCCTTTATCCTTCAAAGGTTGCGTGTCTTGTCGGGCCCTCGGTACTTCCTTGATCCCGGCTTTGCTGTGGCCCCCTCTACCCTCGTCCTTTTTGTGAGAGAGCGATCTGCCGGCCGATTCCATGACCAGTTCCCCTCGTGCCCCCCCTCTCCCTTTACGTAGATGCGGGTCCCTTTTTTTTGGTGGAGTTTCCCTTTTCTTTTAGAGGTTTCCCCTTCCGCTATGCCGATCGGGACACTTGTGGCCTGTATTAAGATGGAACATCCTCTTTCGCCCTCTTTCTTCCCTGAGTTTACGGGACGCTTTAACCCATTTTCTTCCTAGTTTTTTTTGCCTTTGACAATTTTCTCGCTTCCGCGTTTCCATTCTTTTTCCCCGGAATTTGTATTGCCAGTCAAACGAAAAGACGTACCAAACCTTTGCCCCCTTCCCCCCTGCTTGCCCAAGATTACTTCTGAGCACCTTTTATTTTTTCCACTGGTCTCCCCCCCTGGCGTGCTGATTCTCCCCTTTCAGTCCAGCTCTCCCGCTCAAAGGATCTCTATCGAGTTCTTCTACGTAAAATTTCCTGTCAGCGGAGGATTCCCTTGTTACTTCCACCCCTCTTTGCCAAATATAAATTTTTCACCGTTTCCCCTCCTCATAAAGGTCGAGGAACAAGGGTGCTCAATTCTTGCTCCTGTTTTTTTTGTTTTCGGAACTTCTGCCTTCTTTCCGTCTAATGCAATTTTACTATTTTTCTGCATTCGATTTGTGTTTTGCGTTTTTCGGCCTTTTAGAATCTACTCCTTCCTCTCCGCACATTAGACAATCTCCATACTTCAAGACCTAGTGCACTCCCACTAGTGTTCTCGCCACTTTTTCCTCACACCTCAAGGAGACCGGACCTTGCTTCTTCCCTCTTTTCTCGGTTGTTGTCACTTTTTCCCCCCCCTTTCGAGCACCACCGCAAATATCGTTTTCCGGAAATATGACCAGTTTCGGGACATCTCTTAGCACCCCAGATCTAAGGTCCGTTCCGGGACCAAATATTCTGTTATATGCGCGTACGAGCTTTTGGCCCCCCGGTTTTCTGAATCTTCCAGAAAGTGGGTTCTTCTCCTTCTCAACTCCAATCTCTCGACCTCAATGGACCCCTTTCCTTTCTCCATCTCGTGAATCTTCCTAGGGTGTTTAAATACGAACGCCTGGCGAGTCCTCAAGGATCATTGTTATCGTTGGTTAACGGGCGGCGGTATTAATGTCCTTTTTGAAGCCAAGTTTTTTTTTAAAGTTCCCCCCTGCCTACTCATGTTCGGCCGGATGAGCTCTTTGGCTCTCCTCCATTCCCACTTCCCCTTAGGACGACGCTCAACGGTTCTTTTTCTAAAGGGGTCTCGTGAGTCATATCCCCCCCTCTTCCTAGGTTTTCCGTATCATTTAGAAGTGCGTGATCACTTTTCCGCGATATCCCTTCCTGATATGGATTCTTCCCTTTCAGAATGGAAGGTGTCCTGGCCGTTCGTTTGCGTCCCCTTTTGAACACCTGCGGCTGTGAAATTTCCAAACACCCTTCCCTCCCCCCCCCCCCCCTTTTCTGTTGTGGGTGGCGTGCCGGAGTAGTTTCTTTTCATATAGATGACCCTATGGATCTTGGCTTGCACCAGGTGGCTCTTTTTTCAAACTCTACCGGTTGCGGATCCTCTTCGCTGTTTCTTTCCTAAAAGGGCCTCCCCCTCTTTGGAAGCATGTCCAAAGAACTTGCTTGGATTGTTTTTTCCCCCCCATGATCTCCTTCGTGCGGCGCCAAAGGCACCAAGTCTCTACCAAACAACCTCCGATTAGGTCCTGTTGCCTCCCCTCTTTTTTTTTTTTTCCATCTCCTTTTTCAGGCCCTTTTATTCCAAGCCTCCTTTCCCTTGTTAATTTTTTCACCAAAGTTCTCCTTCCTGTGAAAGGTCCCATGCAGGGTCGTTCTTTATTTCTCCAACTATTCCCGAAACGAACAGGGAGCTTTTCCCCCTCCCATTGCGGGAAGGCAAATTTTTGGGTGCGTCCCCAGGCGTGTGTTGGAAGTCCTTCTCATGTCCCGTCTTTATTTCGTCTAAACTATCTTTGGAAGGAGTCTCCCCCAGCAGGGTCTTGCAACCTTTGATTGGGTTGTCTCTCCCCTCGGAGGCCCCTTCCCTTCCCGTATGGCTCTTCCCCCAAATGTACATTTGGGCCTTTTTAATTCTCGCTATGGCAAATTTACGCCATCGTCCCCTCCCTTGTGTCGGTTTTATTTCTACACTCCTTCTCCCTTTTTTCCCTAAGCTTCCCTTACCCGTTTAGTGAAAACTTGCGTTATCGCAAAAGCACCAAGTTTCCCTCGGCTTATTCCCTTGCGATTAGGAGTGAATTCCTTTCTGCACCCTCCCTTCTCCACTTTTCTCTGGATGTTCTGTCTTGTATGTCTGGTTCCGAGCTTACCTCTCTTTAGTTGGTCGGTGCATTAATGTTTTCTTTCGCGTATTTTTCAGACCAGGGCTTTCCGGCTTTTCCCTCCCTTCCTGATCCCTAATTTTTCCTGATCGTAAGGGCTTTTTCTTGCACAGCGTATCTGCATCACCTTCCTCTTTGGGACTTCTCTCCCACGGGTGCGGGGTGGTCACATTCTCCCCATAAGTTGAGGTCCCCCTTGACGCCAGATTTTCTCCCTTTTTTTCTTTAATCTCTTCCTTTGTTGTTGTTGCAGATCTGTCCCCCCTTCTCTTCCCTGTTCGAGTTCTTAAGATACTTATGTCTCTGACACCCGCCACTTTTTGTTCTTTTTTAACAAGTATTCTGTTTCTTTTTTGCCGCCAGAATCCCTTCCTTTTTTTTTTCTCCTCACCAATTTCTCCCCTCCGGACGCCCTTTTTCCTTTGACCCTGCGCGCCCGCAACCCTTCTCGGGCCCCTCACCACTTGTTTTTTTGGCATTTCGCCCGGCTCCCCCCTCTCCCCCCTTGCCCCTCAAGCCGTAGTGGTATCAAACGGCGTTGGTGCGTCCCGTTCCTCAATCCGAATTGCGTTTTTCGGTTAACTAGCGCGAGCCGATCTTTTTTTTTTTCTTTCGCCCCTTTTGTCGCTGGAAAGAGGCAGTTGATGCTGCCTCCGGCTCGTTCTCGAATCTTTCCCTTCCCCTCCCTTTTCTTTTTCTGCGGAATTTGTAAAGAGGGGACTGGGACGCCCCCTGTTCTTCTTTTTTTTTAGGGCCCCAGGTGACCCAATTTCCCGGGGACGCGTTGTCTCCCTGACGTTTTTTTTTAACCAAACAAATTATTTTTCTTCCCCTTTGGACTTCATAAACAGATTTTCTCCGCCCCCCTTATTTTAGGAGCGTGCCCTGCCCTTCTCGCTCCTCTGTACGAACCAATCCCGACGTGACTTCCTGTCCCCGTGCTGTGCAAAGTCGTTATGACTTTTTGCTCATTTCCGTCCCGCCTTCAAACTACCCGGAGTTTCCGTGCGTTCTTATAGCAACGTTGTCTTTTTTTGTCCAGTCCTGCTTTAGCAAACATGGCATTCTACTTCTCCTTTCACCCCCCGACGAGAGACGACAACTTTTTTCTATTTTTTCTTTGTCCTCTTGGTTTTTTTTTTTTCTTGTACTTTTGTCGCCCTCTTAATGAGCTCATGACCTTTTGGACCTTTCGGTGCAATCTGTAACAATAGAGAACCCCTTTCGGAAAGCCCCCTTTCGCGAGCTCGCAAACTATGTGATTTGTGTAGGCCCTTTTCCCTTTTCGATCCGCGGGTCCCAGCTTTTCTTTCAACCTTCCTTCATTATCTCCCCGAAAAAACCCATCGCAGTATGTTTTGCGGATTGTTGCCCCATTTTCGCTTTCCCCCGACTTTCAAACTGCCCGAAGACAGCCCTTCACTTTAGTACGTCGCCAGATATCTTAATCACACTTCCCCCTTTATCGGCGGAAAGGTGTCCCCGTCACTAGTCTCCTTATTACCTCCTTTTTCAGGCATTGAATATGGGATCTCCCCCCTTTAATCCATCTCTTTTCTCTCCCGGGCTTGGCTCTGTGTTTTTTTTGCCCCTCCTCCTCCTTCTAGCCCTTAATTCTGGACCTTCTGTCGCCCAACACTATTGTTTTAAATCCCCCCCCCGAACCGCCGCCGGAACCCTCGATTAACATTTCTAAGGCATTTATTAAGTTCCCTTTCCTCTTCCAACACTTCATCATTCCTCGTCTCCGTTGCACCTTTGTTCTTTTTTGATTTGCGGTTTCCTCGTAGGTCTTGGAAGTCTGCCTCTACAGCCTCCCCACTTGCTTACGCTGTTCCGCACCACCCTGCTCTCTTTAACGCGAAGATTCCCCGTTTTTTTTCTTACCCGTCTTTCAGTGATACCCCCGGGTTATCCAGATCTTCCCCCTCTTTTACTTGTTATTTCTTCTTTCGGTTTCTCTCGATTTTAATTTGAAACATATCCTGATTCCCTTCCGCCCTTCCTGAGTCTTGCGTTTTTTCCTTTTTGTTCGGAAAAAATGTGATCTCGCGTTTACCCTGCACCCTTCATTTGAGCTTTCATGTCTCTATTTCCCCTAATTATTTCTCTTCCAATTCAAAATGCCAACCCAATTCCCTTCTTTCTTCCCTATGACCAGAGAAATGCCTGATCGTTCCGCTTTTTCCGTTTCCCCCTCGCTGAGAAACATATCCCGCATTCTTTCCCCCCTTGCACATCTGTCGTTCTCTTGCTTCGATCGTTCGCTCTGAAGAAACTGGGTAGGTCTTCACCCCAATTTTCCTCCCGCTCTCTGTATGTAACCCTAACTCTATAGTAACTCCGTTTTTAGCGTGTCGGTTCTGCCCTGTGCGAAGTCCTCTCCCTTTCTTTTTTCTCTTCCGTTTCCCACGTTGCCTAAATTTGCTCGATACTGCCCTCTTCTTTTAGGCTTACTGCCTAGCTTGTCCCTTTTTAAGTCTTTTTTCCGATATCATCCCCAAATGCATTTGGGTACTTTCCCAAGGGAATCGCTTCCATGTCATCATGCGTTCCCCCCACAGAACCGCCTCCCCTGTTCCTTTCCCGGTCCAGCTCAGTCAATCTGAACTTTCACTTCTTTCCTTCCTTCCCCCTTTTTCGAAGTCACACGCTTTTAAACTCTTTACCGGCCCCGCTTTTCATCGGTAACTGATCCTGTAATTTCACCCGTGACCTTCTTCCTTTCTTCTTGAGGAGTGGAGAGTCCGGGCTTTTAAGTCTTTGATACCGGCATCTCTCTTTACTTTGTTTTTTAGAGTGATTCTGCCGGTCTCCGAATTCCACTCGCCCGTGCGAGCACCCCCTTTCTTGAGGCCGCGTTTTTTTACCCGTTTTATGCCCGGCTCATTGGTGCCGTTCGCGTTCCTCTTGCGTTGCCTCCCTTATTCAATCGCTGTTGGATTTCCACCCCTTTGGGCCGGCCTCACGCTGACCCGCCCGCGGGTCGATCTTTTTTTTCTTATCACACGGTGGCTCTCGGTTCTGTTCCCCTTTTCCCCCAATTTCTTCATTTCCTCTTGTGTTGCATTTACCCCCCTGACTCTCCTGATGCTCGCTGAATTGAATTTTTATGCTCTTCAAAATAACAAGACCTCTGCACACCAATTCCGATACTTCTGATTTTCTCACCCGAGATGCTTCTTCTTCTCCCCATTGAGTCTGTGGTGGGACACCTTATGCCGGAACTCATTTTTGCGAGTTCTTCACAGTTTTTCAGGCCCCCCTCCTCCTGCGCTCCCCCCCCAACCTGAGTTATCCTATAGAGAAGTCATTCCCACTTACCTCTTGAATTTCTTCCTTCCCGAACATTGGTTTTACCGGCAAACATATTTCTTTCAAAATAGTCCTCTTCCAAGTGGGACCTCCCTCTCAACGGGCTTTTGCGGGTTTTTTCTTTGTCGCTATGTTCTGTAGATGTTTTGACTGAACTCGGGGGGTTTTGTTTTCTCTTGGCGCTTGTCGGCGCATCCTGAGGGATTTTTTGTGGTCTTGGCGATGTTCCTCCCTTTCGTGGATCTTCCCCCTTTTCAAGTTACTTCTTTAGCACTTATTCCCTACTCAATTCGCATGTCCCCCTTCACCCTCGTCGGAGACATTTTTCTTACCGGCAACACGCAAGCGCCCCTTCAATTGAACTGCATGACCCAGTTTCCTTTCTTTTACTGGACCCTCGTCAAAAAACCCAGTCTTCTTTCCCTCTGCACGTAGTCTTCCTGAGATTTATCTCACATCTATCCCAGTTACATAGTTCCGGAACCCCCCCTTTTTGCGGGCTCGCGCTTTCACTCTCGCAAGTTTTTTTTTAAACCCCTCCTTAGCAGGTGTTTTTGCTTGCGACCGAGCACTCCCCTTTCTCTCTCTTCCCCCTCCCCAATGGTCACACTTTCACGGGATCCAGCGTCGTCAATTTTTTTTTTTTTTCAATCTCCGCATGGTCGGACCCCACGGAGAAATTGTTCTCGATCGTTTTATTTTCCTTACTTTAGATTTGTTATTTTCCGCCAGAGGTTTGGGTCCGACGTCATTCCTTGTAGACGGCTTGAGTGAATTCTTTCCCTCGCGCCGAGCCCCTTGCACGGCCTTGCCAGACCACGTCTAGTTCTTCAATTTTGTCTACGAGCATATACCCTTTCCCCTTCCAAATCCACCATTCGGTTTGGTTTAATCATTTCGAATTGCGTTTTCCACCACTTTACCTTCCGATAAAGACCGTTGTATTACGAGTTTTTCGCTTCTTCCTCTGGGCTGGATTCCTTCAGTGTGTGACGTCGTGTCACGCCTTGCGAACTGATGTCCTCCTCGCCCAAAACATATTCTCTGTTGTGTTTCTTTTGCGTGGCATGCTGCGTTAGGAAGGTTTAATCTGAGTCAATTTCTCCCGGGTCTCTCCACTTTTTGTATTTGAAGAACGTAATTTCCTATTGTACCCCGTCGAGCTCGTTTCTTCGAAAGGGCCCGATGTGGGACCTTTTACATCCCCCCGCCGATGGAACCAATCATGAGCTTTCCCTTTCTTTCGACAACTCCCCGTCCGCTCCTGATCGCTGCCGTTGCGTCCCTTTTTGCAAATTCAGCCGGGTTCCGGCCCATTTTCTTAAAGCATGACTTGACTTGAATCCGCACTTTACCCCTTCCTGTGACAGTTTAGGGACATTAGGTTCTTTCTTAATGGCAGACCTCCCCCCCACTCTAACCTCCTTTGCGCCTTTTCACTCGACATTTTGGGGAATTCACCGTCGGGAGTTGTGCTCTTTCCTCGTTCTGATGATTGACTTTCGTTTTGCATGGCACGCTGTCCTACGAGATCCTTCTTTCTTCCCTCTCTGTTTTTTTTTCTCCAATCTGGATCGCAAAGATTGCATTTTTGTTTTTTACTGCCCAACTCCGTCCCAGGCAAATGTTCCCTTCTGGACCGGCTCACCCCTCATGGGCCGTTTTCGATACCGCCTTTTCAAAGTTCCTCCTCTCCACTCGCACTTGCTTTAGTGAGTAGTCGGCTTCCCTTCCTCCGGCTTTCCTTTTTCCTCCTCCTTTTTTCAAGTCTCTTCCAAAAACTTTGCGATCACTCACACCCCTATCAAATCGTCATCTGCGCTCCGTCAACCTACGCTAGTTCTTCCCGTTTCGAACCACGAATTGTTTCCCTGACCACTCCCCTTCTCTTTTCCACCTTTTTTTTTTTTTGATACACTTCGGGGGGCGAAGATGAACATCTATGTCGTGCAGTTTTTGCATCTTCTTTCTTGTTCGCTCTTTGACCCAGGGGGCAGTCCTTCTTCAGTTTTTTACAGATCCATGCATCCTAGGTCAGTGATTCTGTCCCATTGGTGTCCACGCGTTTCCTCCCCTTGTTGCCCGTCTTTTCCCAAAAGTTTGGGTTTTTGGTTCAAGGATCCAGTTCTCTTCTAAGGACGCTCCACTTGACAGAAGATTGTGC
>Ga0179593_1352585_pt1 | contig 11305 bp, 12 predicted proteins | sample CZODoug2_1_08_16_FD_185931 | JGI IMG/M metagenome (GOLD analysis project Ga0179593, IMG submission 185931) | Vadose zone soil fungal communities from Angelo Coast Range Reserve, California, USA - CZODoug2_1_08_16fungal (PacBio error correction) | ecosystem: Environmental > Terrestrial > Soil >... | reverse complement strand
AGAAAGAATACTCTTTATAGAAAGAAGCCCCTCTCTAATGATTGCGGAAGGCTTTCAGTAATCACAGTGGAAGTTTCTTGACACCCCTTCCATCTATGCCAAAGATGGCAAACTGGGAACATATTCAGGTGTCCTATTCCACCCCAAGATGTCTAAGCAACTTTCCCCAGTTCTCCCCTGATCTTACGGGAGCCCCATCTTTCGGCACCACCCACTGTCCCCCCCTACAAAGCCCTTCTCACGGTTCATTTTCCGTATCGAGACCAGAAGCGAATTACTGTGTCACCCTCGTTGACATTGGCGCAGAACAGCTCTTTCATTTAGGAAACCATGATCTTCGTGTTCCCTGACAAGAGTGTTATGGAATAAGGGTATTCCTCCCGGACCTGAGGCACCGGCCAGTCAAAAGTTCGTCGATGATTCCCCCTGTTCGGATTGAAGAGTCTCAACCCCTTTGCTTAGTGGTTTACGTAAAGAAGAAGACAACATCTGATAATCTAGCGGTATACCCCCTTAAACACGCTCTTCCAGGCCTCCCTGTTCCAGTTTTTTCTCTCGTTAGGGAATTGCAATTAATCCTGGATACTTTCAGTCAAGTCCTGCGCCCAGCCCTTAGCGTTTCATTCTTTTCTCCAGATATTTTCACCGAATAGATCCTGGACCATAATTGTCAGATATTCCGGACGTTTTGTCAGGTTTTCTCCTGTTTTTGCTAATAACAGTCGGGCCTTCTGTGTTTCTAGAGAAGCCTTTCCCAACATCTTTAGGTATCAACTGCACCAATTTTGAACTTTGTTCCATTCCCCTCCACCCCGAAATGTCCCCCCGGACTGATCATTGCCGGCTTGCACTCTCCTCCTTCCTAACGCACAGTTTTCTTTATTCCCAAATAAGGTTTTCTATCCCCAGCTGACCAAACCTTTGCCGCGATACCCTTGGTTCCTTCCAATCTCTCATGTTTACGTATTAAGCCCAGAGAGTAGACGTGAGGCGTTGAGATTCCACCACTTATGCCGTCTTCAGCTTCTTCTCGCAGTGACGCGTCCCCTTCTTTATCCCTTGTCCATTGAGATTCCTACTGTCGGCTACGGTATTTCCCCGCTTCAAATTTTCCGTTTTTGTGCCCAGTGAGCATGTAACCACCGCATTTGTCTCATATGTGGTCTTGAGCGCCACTTCCCTATCCTATCTACAGGGTTGGTTCACGTCAATCTCCCCCCTCCCGTGTTCTTTTTGCAGTGCCCTCCTCTTCGCGTGGTTTCGCAGGAAGCAGCATCTGTGGTGGCAGAGGTGTACTTATTTCACACCGTTTCAACCTTAAGCTTTTTCCGTTTCTTGCGGGTCATTTCCCAGTAGTGTGAGGCCATTTTATTCGGCCGGCGAAGAAAAGTTTTCTCCCCCACGTACCCCCCTGGAGCTGCATTTTCGTTCCTCCCTTCTTTTTCCCGTAGTGCTGTGAAACAAAGAAAGACTATCATCCCACACCGGCCTTTTTTGACGAATCGTGACCGAATCTTTAATTCTGCCCTCATTCCCCCTCGCCTCGGGATGCCTCCACGTCGAATCTCCCGGCATGCCTCCAGACCAACTCGACGGTAGCTTCGTGCTTCAAAAACCTCTTCACGCTCTCCAGTACTAATCTTCAGAGCTCAATTGTTTGCTTTCACGATGGTCTTCCGTGGGTGACTGTCCCCATCACCTTTCAGCTTCCTTCCCCCTGGTGTCCATTTTCTGGTACTTTTAGCGGAATATGGAATAGACATCCAAAGACCTGCACCCCTTTCGGTGCATACAGAGGCTCTATCACTCTCAACCGACCTTAGTTTCCCTGTGCGCTTGTAACACCGCTCCCATCCACCCCCCAAAATATATCATTTCATCATTACTACGTCTTTTTTTTTTAGGCTGTGTGGTTGAATCGCGCTTTGTCCCGCCCTGTCCCGTCCTCGCTGTCTTTTGCAGAAGAGGTGGATTCTTCCGTGGAATGCACTCCCCCCGACGTTCCTTAACTTGGTCCCCACATTATCGACAATACCGCCAATAGCCCCCCTAGGTTTACTCTGGACCCTTCGGGATTTCAAAAACTGGATTTTCAACAGCCAATTGACAGACCTCACCTCAAGTCATGAATCGATTTCCTTTTCTTCTTGAGTCTGCTGAATCGTGAAGGATTGGGCCCAGACTCCCCTTTTATATTGTGAGGTCACGGTGGCTGATTTCAATGCGGAGTTTCCAAAGATTGAGGGCGCGCGGCGGTGTGTTTGGATTTCATTCATTTCTTTCGTGGAGGTCTCTGAATTGCCCCCTGACGCCCAGATCCAATCGGTTTAGTAGTAAGCCAATTTCTGCTTCTTAACCCCTCAGTTCGCTTCATGTGCCTCCAGTGGAAGTTGTAGGCACAGGTTATGCCCCCTCAAGTAAAGGATCCCGAGGTTGATAAGCGGCCGATCCAGAAAACGCTCTTGAGCCGTGAAGGCCGTCCTGTGCCTTCAGATTGATTCAAAGTGTACAACAACCATGATGATTGCGCCCCGCCTTACTCGGTTTTTTAATAGCCGACGAGGGGATCGCTGTTCTACACCAAATTGAACCCTTCCCCCCGAAGTTCGAGCACCCACAACTATTGGTTTCCTCCCTCGGTGGATTCAACCATGCCCTACACTGTGTTTACTTATTAACTTATCTCCTTAGTTGAAGGGTAAAGATAAGAATTAAATGCCTCCCCAAATCCTGGTGATACGGGATTCATTTTCGTCTCCTGCCGCTTCGTGGGGTAATGTTCCTCCAACGCCCCCCTATGGACGCCTAGTCAGAGCCTCGTTTGTTACAACCGCCTTCCCAGGGCACTCTTTTTTCAACCACACCAAATGTGGGAGCAGTTCGAGGCTGCAAACCCCTTGATGGTACCGTACAGTTACAGTTTTCGGGCCTTCTTGATCTGAGGTCCCCCAGGCGCAAAAGATTTATCAGGTCTTCGAGGGTTCACCCCCTAAATGATCCCCTGGGTGTGCCGATAAGCGAATTTCCTATCCATTCCCGCTGCGCGTCTAAGACCTTCCCAAGGATTCGTGTTTTTTTTCCGTCAGCACATTGATCCTTCCCTAACCCGTCCCCCCCCATGAGGACTGGGTCTGCTGAAAAGAGGTTGCCCGCGTGTCTGATTGGAAACAATATGGAGATTCCCTTGATAACTTGAAAAGTCTCCTGGATGTTGAGCGTCCGGGGAAACAGTTGCGAATCCTTCAGAAGCACGTAGATAAATAGTTTCTTTATTCTCAATTTCGCCCTTTTTTTCCCTTCTCAACCCCACCAGGAGCCCTTCTGTATTGGTGGAGGACTTGCAGGTAGCCCATGAGGCCCGGCGGGGTGCTCCATCCATCAGGTTCTATCTTTCCTTTTCGGACATTTTAAGCCGGACGTTGTCAGCTTATGATGAAAGCCCCTCGATGCCGTCTTCGCTGTTGCACTACCCTTACGCCTGGTCGGCCCTCAGGTGATCACGACTTCCACCCCAAGATGATCTTTGTCCTTCCTCTCATCCTGACTTCTTCGCGGTTCCAACTTTATTTTGTGCTTTTGCCCCTGAAATTGGGGCGAGAGATTTTTTCCCCGGCCCCCCCTCGGCCCCAAGGCAATGTGGTAGGACGGCAGTACTTTTCAAAGATCAGATTCGCATCCCTTCCCCTTTTTGCTCGGTTTGCGATCCCTTCCTTTCCTTTTTTTAACGTAATTCCCGAAAGATTCCCGGTTTTGATTTTACCTCTTATCACGAGTTGGACGGCTTTCCGTTTTCTATTAATCATCTACTTCTCCCCCCTCCTGTTTGTGAGTGGTGCATGAAGCGGACACTCCGTAACCTTCGCCGCATTTTCTGGTCTTTTCCCCGTAATTCCCCAGTGGAGTATCGATGCCTCTAAAAAGGAGTAGTCTTCTCACCAGAGGCCCCAAATTGTGGCCCCCATAGGTTAACCGTACCCTGCATTCCTCACCCCCTCAGTTTCTCCCAAGCGCGTTTCCCCCGCTTCGGCGCACCGTTCTTCACAACCCACCCCAGAAACCCGTTTCCATTCGAAAAGTCCGTGCACCCCTCCCGTGATTTCCTTTTTTTTCCCTAGAGTTGATCACTGAGGCCGCCTACGAGATGGTATTTCTTGTCCAACATCTCCGCATCTGTGGCCTTGGCTGGGCAAGTCATTATTACCTGGAGGGCCTTGAACACCGTCCGTCAAAGGTCGGGAGCTCGTCTTGACCATGTCGGATGTATCCCTCGTTCGCCAGTTCTACTCTCTTTAGATTTCCAATTCCACCCCATCGGTGCCCGTCCCTTGGTTTCGTCCCACAAGAAATATTCCAGTAGAAGTCCAAGATGTACGTAGCGCCGTTTTATGCTCTAACTGATGGCCCGGCCAGCCCTTAGTAGCTTTCATTGATGTAATTTCCTCCATTATTTTTTCGCTCGGAAAAGTTGGGTAGCTTTCCCATTCCCCGTATTCAGTATTACTGACTCCTCGCAGTTGGATAAGGCAAAGAAGTTCCCCCACTGATATAGAAAAACAAACTTTTTGATCATTTTGTCTGTTTTGGGGCAGGCTCGAACCCCCTCCTGGAGAATTGCCCGAAGTGGTCAAGAATTCCGGGACCCGTTTCTAACCCGCTTTCCCCCATCAAGTTGGGATCAGTCTTTTCCCCACAATTGGCAGGTTGTTGAATACACCCTTTGTACCTATAGCCTGTTGAACAATATTACCTGCTTCAACCCGGTGGCGTGCGTTCTTTTTAAGACCCCAGGATCGCTTCCGCGAGATTCGCGTTTCTTTCCCCCTGATGAGTCGTGCAGGGGATATCTTGGGAACCTTAAAAATCCGGGTTCTAGTCCCTTTTCCCTCGTTTTTCCTATGACCATGTTGAATCCCACCTCTTAGACACGATTGATCCCGCACTCTGTCAGGATCCAGGGTTTTCTAAAAGAGAGGACCCCGGTATTGCCGAATGCCATCCCTGAGTTGTGAGTGAGTATCCTTCTTTTGGGTAACCCATGATTGACCATATTCTCCGTTCACCCGGTACACCCTTTTTTTCCTTGACTTTTAGGTTGAGTCGTTCATTCCTCTTTTTGAAAGCGCAGCCCTACCTTCTTGATAGCCCTCCACCGGATGCAACCCCAATTCGGATGTGCCACCCCAAGAACTAACTTTTATCATACTTGAAGTCAGGGAGAGCTTTTGTTCCTCGAAGGAGAGATCCGGCCAATTTCGACTCAGATTGGCACTCTTGCTTCTCCCGATTAGTCCTTCTTCCGGGCCCACCACAAAGCTTCCTCCTCCCCAGAGAATTTTTTTAAGTCGTTTAAAACCGCCTTCACAGCGTGCGTCTAATACATCCGTTACCTATTTTTAACTTTATGGTCCCTATTTTTTTTGATAGTTTTAGTGACCCCATTCTTCAAGCGGCCCCTTTGGTGGCCATTTCTCTCAAGATTTCCTGCTTTCCATTCTTTAGACGCGTGATGCCCCTTGGTGAATGGACTTCACGGCTCTCCATCTGCATCAGACCTCTGAGGAAATAGGTTGTCGTCTTTTACACAAAGACCTTTAGATCCAGCCCCAAAATGCTTTTCATTATAACGTTTTTGAGATAGATTTTGGATTTGTGTAGCCCGTCAACTTTTTCCCCCACGTGTGGGCTTTATCTTTCATATTTACGCATACGGATTTCAACTTTAATGGGTTTCCCCCGGGCCCGTAGAGACCCCTCGAATACCTCTTAGAAATGACGCGGTCTTTTCCTTTCCCTTGGATTTCCACCTTGATCAACCCATAAGGGACCACCTCCCCTCCATTGACCTCGTCGATGTATGTATAGATTGTAGGACGATGAGTTGTCCGCAGAAAGTTTTTGGAGGTCGGTCCTTAGTTGAGGGAACCGGTTTTCACAGTGGACCCCCCCCGAATTCCTGGGCTCGTGGGTTGAACACATTGAGCCGAGTTTCGTGCAATTGATTTCCCCCTCTTCGGGTCTCCATGATTTTTTTGACTCCCCATGCTTTGCCCATTTAGGTCTTTTCCATCCAGTCGTTTTCCCGTCGGCCACTCTTCTCCGCAGGATCATTCCTACAGTCCTGCGTAGACAAGGTTTGTTCTATAATAGCCGATGCATCAAAAAACAGACGGACCTAACCTCCCAGAGTTTTTTGCAAAAAGTTTCCGTTTTACTGGTGTAAAACCGGACACTCTCTGGATCTCTCCCCCCAATGGTTGCCAACACCCCAGATGCTTATCAGGTTCGGCACTCCGCTCCTGAAGCAGCGCCAGAGGGGCTTCTTGTTTTTAAACAAACCCGGACGTGCTCCAGTGATGGACCACCTGTCCTTGCTTCGAAACAGCTTTCTTTTTTCCCAGGAAATGTTGTTACCGGGCGGCCATCGTTAAAGAGTTAAGTTTTTTCAAGCTAATCCTGAACGGCCTCAGACGGATTCTGTTGTAGTGCTTCCCGAAGACAGGCATGCCCCCGCCCTAAAAGTCCCGGTTCCCGCGCGATCGTTACGTTTCCCCAAAAGGAACGCCAGTTCTCCACCAGTGACCCACCCTCTACCCCCAGCCCCAATGTTGGCGGCGCTTGAGTTGTCCCCCCCCCCAAATGATTTTGAAGGCCGTTTTGCAGGTCATCTTGATCCCTCCCCAATTCGTTCCCATGCCTATTTCAGTCGCGATGCCTGTGCACCATGCCCATGGCCTGGGCTTCTCTTACTGAAGGTTTCCACCCCGGTCCTGCTTCTCTGCCTGATCCGGATTCGAGTCCGAGTACCTGCAACCTTTCCTTCCCATTCTTGGAAGCTGCCCATTTTCTCCCGGTGCTCGGCAGTTGTAGAGCAAAAACGAAATTTTGGAGAAATCCTGAACCTCCGGCTCACTTTCCGCGGGAGGACCACTTCTCTCGCAAGATGGAGATTCGCCGCCGGCGTGGGCATCGTGTCTTCGCTGATTTCTTTTTTCCCGAGGCCAAAACCCCCCCTTGACGCCGTAAGTTTGGCTGCCTTCTGAAGGTCCCCTAACACAGAATCCAGTATCGGTTTTGAGTATCACCATGCCTCCCTCCGCAGACGACCGTCCGTTTCTGGCCGCCTCTTATCCATTTGACACCCTCCCCGCGCCCGGGCGTTTCAGTTCGCTTTTCCCACTTAACTGAACTAAATTCTTCTTCGCCGTGGAAACGCTCGGCAAAAGGATACCGCTGTCGCGATATTGAGTCATTGATTGATTTACCCGTCACACCTTTTGTATGGTGTGGCGCGTTTCCCCCCCTCCTGGACCAGGTGGGACGCAACCAGAGCTGTGGACTGAGGGTGGTAGAAACCCGTTTTGATCCTTAGTTTCGTTTTCCACATCTCCGAGAAGCATCCTTTGCCCGTTTTTCAAGTTCGTCCTGCCGGTTGTTTACCCTAGTACCCTACCAAGGTTCACGTGTGACGGCGAAGAAGTACTGCCCCTAGTGAGGCGCCTGTGGCTTGGTCGCCGGGAATATGTCGATTTCCTCACTCCCTCCTCCTTTTTGTTGAGCATTTCTGACTACAAGTGTTTCTCAGGAAAGCATTACCCGCGTCGTCCAGTGCGTGGCTTTCCCGTACCAACTTCACCGTGTTCCTTTTTGGATCCACCGGAGTCAGTCTGCGGCATTCAACGGCGTGCCCCTTCCTTTTTCCCCCCCAATAGTAATGCGTCCCCCACGATTGTTTGGCCCCCCAGCCGGTCGACAGATATAGGTCCCCAGTCATCGGCCAAACTTGCCCCCCCTCAGTTGCCGTTCCAGGGATATGAAGGAGCTCCCTTGCAAAGGCAGTCTTCTTTTCCCCCCTGGTGATCACCCCCCTCCCGGTAGTGGTAAACACCAGGCATTTTCGCCCGGACCTGTCTGGGCAGACTTTTTTCCGAGGACGGCTGGCAAACGTTCCGTAAACCCCGCCGATGTGAGGCCCACATCATTGACTCCCCCCCCCCCTCTCGTTCCCGGTGTGTTGTTTCGTTTCGCCCCAGACCTGCCCCTCAAACCCTCCGACCGTCGAATTGGGTTTCTCCCCGGCAACCTCACGGTATCCGATTGCAGTGTTCAGTACGGCGCACGGTTATTTCTCCCATCTTTCCTCTCAATTTTCGCCCGTCTCCGAAATTACTCTCGCGTAACGGGATCGCTTACTTTATCGCGAGATCTTCCCCTAGCGTTTGTGGCCTTCTCAGATTTCGGCGTTAGTTCATTCTCTTTTTTGCCTCACCAGGAGAACTGGGGATCAGGCATTACTACCTTCCGAACATTAGTCGAGAGATTTCCAATGAAAAATTTTCTGGCGGGATACTGCCCCCCCTTTTTTACCTCCACGGGAAGAGATTGCCGAATTTCCCTCCCCCCCTTCATGTTACGGGTCCCGGTCCGAAAAGGTTCCGTCCAGGACATATTAAGGTTTCCGACTCGTGAGAACACATTTTTTCCTCTGTTGTTTGAATAACATGTTACTCTTCGGGCAGGTCAGAACGTTAGAGGAGTAAATGTTGATGGATGGCCTCAGAGATTTTTTTCCCCTATAGATTGCCGGCGACTCGATAGTACTTCTTGATGAAGTATTCTGAAACCTACACACCGGCACTATCTTCCCCCCTAGGGGGATATTCCTTGTGGATGCGAGAGCCGCATGAAGCCCCAGTGGATGCTACCCCCCATTCGACCTGGCTCTATGTTGACAGCCCTCTGAGACCTTTACATTTCCCCTTCCCCGGCTTTCAGAGAAGTTTGATGCTTTGCAATGGGTGGATCATAATACTTCCCTAACGCCGTCTGCGTTCCCGAGGGTATGATACGCGGTTGCGCCCTTTTCATTCGTGAATGAAGCATTCTTGTTCTAGACCATGTAACGAGTGTCTCATTCGGTTCCTTTGCTCACTTTTCGTGGCTTCCCCCTCCCCCGAATGCGATGTACAAACCCTTCCGGTGATTTTTTTTTTTCGCACAGCCATTTCGGAAAGACCGGTCCAATAGACTTAATCACTCAGCCCCCTGTGTATTCCGGCAAAAGAATCCTTCCTGCTTCAACCTTCCCCCCCCATCCGGCATTCCTCGCTGGTATCAAGACGTTCCCTTCCAAAACTGCTACCGATCGTAGCTTCGCGCCCCAAGTAGTAAGACTTGCACAGAGATGCCTGTGAGGTGGCTTTTTTCGCGTGATTTTGTGCTGTGAAATCCCTGCCGCGTGAGGAAACCGGTGGGCCATTCGCTGCTATAATCGAGAACCTGGCCCTCCCCCCGACGCGGTGAACTTTGAAGTCCCCCTTCTTCTTCATTACCTTGATAACGATTTTTCGTGACATGGCGGTCCACAGACCGTCCCTCCCCCACAAATGCCCTCCGTGTTGTGTTCGAGAGCTGTTTGGAAGCGCCCCGGGTGTTTCCTTGAACCCTGGTAACACCCCGTGCTTAGCACTTTCTAGATAAGGATACATGCAACCACTCTTGCTATTTTGGTTGCATAGCTTATTCGTTCTAATTTTCCCCATTGGTGGCAGCCGCTGACAATGGATTTTTTCCTCGCTTCCCCCACTTCCGTTTCAGAACCTTCCCTTTCCCCATTGCGTCCCGACCTTTCTTGGACCCGCTTTAGATCGAGCTATCCGACCTATTTCTTCAAAGTAGATTTTGGGGTGTCTTTTTATGAAATGGACGGCCCTTTCGGATTGATCCGTTTCACCACTTTTCGCCGGGTGATATCCCGTCCTGCCATAGACTTGCATGAGCGGGCTCGTGGTTGGGTTTCGATTCCACACGCCAGTCGTGAGCCGGGAGGCGACCGGATAGAATGATGACTCCGTTGTGATTTTTCGAGACACCCCTTCTGTCTTTCCGTTGCGCAGTTCCCTCTCAACACTTACGGAGTCCCTCCCCGCCGCACTGGCACTCCGGACGTTTATTTTTGATTCCTGAGAACAGGCGTTCTATTGGATTCAGGCCACAGATGCGGCCTTTTTTTTTAGCCAAACCCTTCCCGATCTATGCATGGCATTCGGCCCCTACCCTTTTGACTCGCTGTTACCCACCACCTGGATCGACCAGGTATTGAGTGCATAATCCCCCCTCTGTTTCGTTTCCCTTCGTGGATTAACCATTCATCCATTCATCACGGTTTAGGACCGGATCTTCCCGTTGAGTGTTGAAGGGTTCCTCATTCTGCACCAAACCATTTCCAGTCCCTTCGCGATCCCGGCATGCATAATCCGCCTCCCCCTCGAAGTTCCCTCCGTTCTACGTTCGTCTCGTCTGTAAAATTATCTGTTGAATGTTATCCACAACCCCTCTTCCAAAGGGTGGTTCGGAGGTCGGGGCCCCCCTTCTTTTTTTAAGCCGCTTTTCCCACCTTGTTCCTCACGGGACCGTCTTGATCGAAAGGGGGCCCCCCCCCCTCTTCTAGTTAGTTTTCGCAGGCCTGATTCATGTTCTGTTTGGATTTCTTTTTTGGATTACGTCCCGCAGGACTATATTGAAATGCTCTCTTTTATCCCCTGGCCTGCAGGTTTGGTCCACTTTCCCCTTCCCCCTACCTGTGCCGAGAACCCCGAGACCTTCTTGCCGCCAATGTACACTCGTTGCGCTCGAGGACGTTTTTTCCCCCCACACTGTCACTCTAAAGAAATACTTACCAGAGCGATATTGTCTTTTTGGGGTAGCCTGGTTCCATGCCCGCCAGCGGGAAGGACGTCAGCCGCTTACGGACACGTTCTATAGAAATGTTCCCCTCTTTTTTAAGATGCAAAAATCCCCAAGTCGGCTGGGTGTTTAGGAATTTTTTCCCTGTAAAGCTGGGTCGCGGCTCCGGTCCGGGGTTTCCCTGTTTCCTCCCAGAGATAGAAGCTGCTTCCGTGTATGTCCCCTTAATCTGATGTCCCAAATCCCCTGCTTTCCCCGTGAGGACCATTCCTTTTTCCCCCCTTGACAGCGCTGAGCCCCCCCCCCCGCGAAGGGATAAATATCGTTTTTGCCACAAAGGGGTCGACGCCTATGTCTTTCTCTCTCAATGTATTGTGGAAGCGTTTGCACTTACCAAAAACACCCCACGGTGAGTCCAGATCTGTCTCCGGCCCACCGTGGTGAGGACTTCCTTCGTTTCGATTTCACCTCTTCACGCAAGACGACAGTTGGCGCCCCATCCTTCCCAGTTTTTGTACTCCCCCAATGAGACGATCCACCCCGTTGATTCAGGGTCCCTCAGCCCCTACCGTGCGTATCAGGTTCCGGCAGTTTTCACTTTGCTTCCTGTTTGTCTCATCCC
>Ga0179593_1322076_pt1 | contig 11305 bp, 22 predicted proteins | sample CZODoug2_1_08_16_FD_185931 | JGI IMG/M metagenome (GOLD analysis project Ga0179593, IMG submission 185931) | Vadose zone soil fungal communities from Angelo Coast Range Reserve, California, USA - CZODoug2_1_08_16fungal (PacBio error correction) | ecosystem: Environmental > Terrestrial > Soil >... | reverse complement strand
TGTGTTTGTTTCCGTTCTTTTTCCCATTTCCACCGTCTCTGTAAAACAAAATTCTTCAGTTCCCCCCCCTTTTTATTTTTTGTTTTTTCATCCCCCTTTTTTTCCCCAACCCATTGGTTTGGGTTGGTTCTACGTTAGTCTAGGGGCGCTATGCTTACAACCCATAACCATCCCTTCTTTTCGGAACTTATGCGCAAGCATTCGGATTGGCGGTTCTTCCTGCCTGTTGGAGGTACTTTTTCGGAACTTTCACCGCCCTTCCCCCCCCTTTGTTCCACGTTAAAACCCCCTTTCTAATTTTTGGCCCTCCCTCCCCCCATATTAGGCGCCGCAACGCACCGGAGCTTGTTGTCACGCTTGCCCCCCTTTTCCAAACCGGCCCCCACCCGACGTGCGTTCTTCCTGTGCCCCCACTCCTTGTCCCTCTCTCCTCCGTTTCAATTCCTCTCCTCTTTAGCCTTGAAGGGGCGGGGGCTCTTTTCCGCACAGACAACCCTTCACAACGACGACATAATCTCCTCTTGGGGTGGGTCGGGCTGATCTTCCTCTTGATCGACGTTTTCCCCTCGGTCTCTGTCTTTTTCCTTATTACTCCCCACCTTCCCCCCCACCAGTTGCTTAGATTTTTGTCTGATGTTTTTCCTGTGTAAAGGTTGGCATTTGTAACGTTCCCGCCGATTGCTGACCGTGGGCGTTGCGCTTCGACTGGCTTTTTTTTTTTCCCCTACACACCCCTGTTTTTTCCACATTCTAAGTCCTTCCCCCCCCTCCTTCAACGTTTCCACCTTCCAGATAGTTCCTTTTTTTCTTTTTCCTCCTCCGGCGTTTTGTCGAAATTCGTCAGGGCGACGGTAGTTTGATCTTCCAAGGCTGCTCAGCCTTGATCGTTTCGTCCTTCCCCTTTCGTTTCCCCTTAGAACGCGTTCGCCCCACGGGGTAGTTTCCTTTCGAAGGTCGCCACCTTCTCACCGGCCAAATTTCGCGGTTCTGTGGCCGACCGTTTTCTTTCGACCCCGCCCTCTTCCCTTTCGAATCGTCCCCACCTGGGTGTTTACTTTTTGTGTTGCATTCCTCATTTTGCCGATGGCCCGGGCCCTCCTTCTCTCCCCTTCTAATGTCTTTTCCCATTCCCCCGGTGCCTCTGGTTATTTTTTTTTTTTTAAAAAAACAAACCCGCGCTCCTTTCGGCGGGGCGTGCAAGCCTGATCCCCCCCCATGAGTCTTTTGTAACCCCCCAACCCTTTCTTCTATTCTTTTGCCCTGTATGGGCCGACGGCTGGATTTAGCTTTCTTCCACGGGGGAGGTCCCTCTTGTTATGCTTTTTGGGAGCGGATGCCTTATTTCCCTATCACCTATTCTTCCCCCTCCTTCGCACGCTTTTTTCATTTTTCTCCTGCTTTTTTTCCCCTTTTGCGAGATGGATTGTGCTCTACTCCTCTGTACCCCTAAAATCGGCGTTCCTTCTGGACTTATTTTAGTCCCCGGTTTCGTGCACATTTTTAGAGTGTTCCCCCCACATGCGCCATTGGACTTCAAGGCGACGCCCGTTTGTTCTGCGCGCTGTGCGTGTCTTATCAGGTGAAATCCCCCCCCGGGACCCATTCTTTGTCCCCCCCTTTTTCCTCGGACTTTTTTCCCACTCCAACATGGGACTCCTTCGTCCTTTTTTTTCCTACACGGACCTCCACTTACCCCCTCTACACCTCCTTTATTTCCTCCCCTCCGTTGACCCCCTCCCCCACCCTCTCCTCACCCGTCCTTGCCCTCCTCCCAACCCCCCCCCTATCCCCCCCCCCCCCCCCCTCCCACTCCCCCACCTCCTCCTTCCTCCACGCCCTCCCCCTTCCATTCTCGCCCCCACCCCCCCCCTCTTTATCACCCCCCTCCTCCACCCCACCTCCTCCCCCCCCTCCCCCCATTCCCCCTCCTCTCCTTCATTTTTTTCTCCTCTCCCACCCTCCTCTTCCCTCTACCCCCTCCTCTCCCCCACTTCGCCCCCTTCCCCTCCTCCCCCCCCCTTCTCCCCCCCCCCTCCACTCCTTTCCAGCCCCTCCCCCCTCCCTTTTCCCACCCCCTCCCCATCCCTCCCACACCCCATTACCTCCCCCCCCCTCCCCTCTCCCGCCCCTCACCCCCCCCTCCCCCCCGCCCCCCCCCGCCCCCCCTCCTCCGTTCCCCCCCTCCCCCCCCTTCCCCAACCCCCCCCTCTCTCCTCCTCCTCCCCTCACACACCTCCCTCAACCTCTCCCTCCTCCGCCCTCTCCTTCTCTCCCCACCCCTTTCCCTCCCCCCCCCCTTCCGCCCACCCTTCCCCCTTCCCCACCTCCCCCACCCTCCCACTCCTTATCTCCCCCTCGCCCCCCCCCCCTCCCCCCCGTTCCCCCTAACCCCCCCCCCCCCTCCCCTTCCCCTTCCCTCCTCCCTCCCCCCTCCTTTAGCCATTTCCCCCCGTTTCACTTCCCCCATCTCCCCCTGACCCCCCCCCCCTCTTCCACCTCCCCCCACCCCCATCTCCCCTTCACTCCTCCCCCCCCCCCTCTCCCCCCCCCCTCCTCTTTTAACCCATCTCTCCACACGACCCCCCGCAGCTTGTAGCACACGTTCACCTTTTCCAGGCTCCCTTTTTCCCCATTTCTCGCTTTTTTGTGGGTTGGGACGCGGCGGGCTTTTTTTTCTAACCTGTATGGCCCTTTTTACCGAGAATTTCTATGCCAATGGTCACTTGAGCGTTTTTTTTTTTTTCCCCTCGCCTGTGGTGATTAGCGTCTCCACCAGCGCTTTCCCCATGGGGCAGTGGTTCGTTTTGCTCTATCGCTTAAGCACACGATGCTTTTGTCCCGCCCCAAGTTCTTTTCCCCTTTCTGCAATTTTTTTTTTTGCGTGGCTTGCGGTGGTTGCTTGCTGCCGGTTTTTCCTGCTGATCTTTTCTTTTTTTTTGCTTCTTGCTCTTACTTGACTTTTTTTATGAGTCTTTCAAGAAGCCTTTTCACTTCTTTTACCTGTCTTCTTCCGTGTGCTTTTCCCGTTTGCTTTTTGTCCAGACCGTTTTTTTGTTTTTTTCCCTCACCAGGTGCGCCCGGGGCTTCTTCCAGGGTCTCTCTAATGTGACTTTAGTTCCTTCTCTTCCTTTTGCTGTGACCGGGGGTTCTTTTCGGTGCTGCGCTTCGCCACGACGTTTTTTGCCGGCCTTCACACCTATATTACTTTTTCCCGGGGGCTTCCTCCCCCCCACCAGCTGGTCCGACCTTTCTTTTTTTCTCGTGCTGTATTGTCCTGTCAAATCTCTACTTTAGATTTTTGGTTTTGGCTGGCCTCGGTGGCTATTAGTGCTCTCCTCCGTTGCCCTTTTTGGCAAGATTGTTCACGTGTTTTCGTGGCCCCTCCAGATTATTTCCCCCTTTCATCGGTTTTTGGACCTTTTTTTTGGTTTCATCCCTTGATCTGGGCCTGCCAATCGGTTCTGGCGTCCATTTCTCCAACATTCCACTCCCCCCCGTATCTGTCCATTTGAGGTCGCTGTCTGTCTTTTCGTTTCTCGATCCCGGTCTTTTGTAGGTGGAAATTTCTGCACCCCTTTAGTTTTTTTGGCAAAGACGCAGCTTTTGGCCAATGCTAAGTTGCTCTAATTTCCTCTTTTGTCCACTTTCTTTTTTTTTTGATCCCCAATATCCCCCCAACCACTTTTCTTGGGCCCGCAGCCCCCCCCCCCTTGAGTCTAATACCATGCGGTTAGTTTGAGGCAATAGATGTTTTCCGTCTTTTGGACCCCCGGACTTTTGGGTTGGCGCTTTTTGCTTGCAACCTTTCCAACTTCCCTGTTTTTTGGTTTCCCTCTTTCCCTTTTTCTTTTTCCCAACCCTCGTCCCCCGTTTCGTACACCGTGTATCTGGGTTCTCTGTTTCCATGCGGCTTTTTTTTTATCGGGGTAATTTTTTCTGGTTCGACTCCTTGACACCTCTTCCCGGCAATCACATTTTTTCTTTCCTTCCTTTTGGTTTTTTTTGTTTTTCCAAAACTCGATCACCCCCCCCCCCTGTTTTCATATGTTTCTTCCCTCGAAAAACAACCTCCCAATATAACCTTGCCTTGTCAGCCCTTTTAACTGCTTCAATTCCATTTTCTCTCCTTTCCCCCCTCCTCCTCTTTTTTTTTTTTGTCTCGATATTCTTTCCCCCTTTTGGCAGTTGAACCGGTTTGACAAACCGGAAAATGCTTTCACCCTTCCCTTTTTTATTTTCGTGGATTTTTGTTTTCGTGCTTTTCCTTCCCCCTTCTTCCGGTTTTATCGGTATTTTCCCAACACTACCTTATTTCACTTTCGCCCCCGATTTACGATTTTTCCTCTTTTTCTTACTCTCACCGCCCCACTGGGCTTCTACCAGCCTGTTGCACTGTTTTGACGTTGCCGTTTTTTTTTTTTTTTAGTATTTTGCTCTTTTCCCCCGCTTCTTCGGTGTTCCTTTTGGCGATTTTTCAATAAACCCCCTCCCCCGAGTTTTTTGGTTTTTTCCAAGTAACCCTGGATTTACCCCTTGTTGGTTCTAGCTCCCCGTGGCTGGAGTCTTTTTTTCACCGGTGCGCCGATGTTGAGGCGGCCGGGCATTTTTTTATTCTTCCCCCCGCTGGGGTAGTGTTTGTCCCTTTGGTTTGTTTTTTTGATTCTGTTCCCTCCCCGACCGGGGTTTTTTTTTTCCCTCTTTATGCTTCTTCCGGCCCCCTTTCTTTGTTAAACCAGTTTTTGATTTTCGATTTTTTTTGTTAGACTTAAGGCTTGTCCCCCACTTCGACTTCTTTTCTTTTCCCCAAAACCCTTTTTTTTTTTGCCCCTTTTTTTCCTTCAGACTTGTTCCCATTGCCCCCTTCCCCCTCGCGAGCCCTGGTCCGGGGCATCGTTGACCCTTTTCCAGTTTTCTTGTGTGTCCGGGGAGGGTGGTGTCGACCTGTGATCGAAATCACCTCGGTTGCGTTCCTTTCCCCCCCTATCCAGGGTGACTTTTTTCAGCCACCAACGGTCATGGCGCTTTTGGGCCTCCTCCAATCTTTTTCTTTTTTCTGGGTCTATGTTTTTTTTCACTGTTGCCATCCCCCCCTGTGGGTCCCAATCCCTTTTTCACTTTTTTTTCGGGGTTTTTCCATTCCCGAGGGCCAGCGCCAATTTAAAGGAAATAGACCCCCCTTCTCGCCGTCTCCTCTTTAACCGGTTCACCCCACCCCGCTAGAGCCGGTAATTTTTGCTTTTTCCAGGCGTTTTTCGGGTCGCGCCCCTTTTCACTCTCGTCTGGTGTACTTTAGGAATATCTGGAGAACTTTTGTTCTGTAGGTCAGTGGGACGCAAACTTCGATTTTCACAGCGACTTCAGCCCCCCCTCCCTTCTCACCCCCTCACCCTCGTTCTGCAGCACCTCCTTCACCCCGCCGGCGACCGTTCTTTTTGGAGGTGGGTTTTCCACCAGGCGTCTGGTTGAATCGAACCTCCGTTTACACATCCCACGTACCTAGTTCAGCGTTCTCTTTTCCGTTCAACTTTTGAACGTCCAGCCGCAATCTTATTCAGCTCAGCGCGTTTTTTTCCCCCCCCCCCAGAAAACGATTCCGCCGTTTTACAAAAACCCCCCCGGCAGAAGTTTGCCGCCCCTACGCCCTTTTTTTTCACTTTGTAAAGGGTTTTTCATTTTTCTTGCGCCGTTTTTCTGTTTAAGGATAGAGCGCTTCCCCTGTCCCTTGTTATTTTACCCCGGAATTCGCGGTCTTTGCTTCGTCTCTCACCTCTTTTTCTTCTTTGTAGCGTCCCCCGTTCTTGTAAGTTATTCGCGTTCGTCTAGGTTTTTTTACAGGACCTGTTCCCACCCAGGGCGCTTCTTGTTTGTCGATTTCTACCATTGTCAACCCATTTTGGATCCTTTTTTTTTTTCGATTGTGCTGGAGCTGAGGTGTTTTTTTCATTTTTCTTCTTTGGCGTCCATGTTTATTTGGGGGGCACCCTTTTTTGGAGCAACGTTTTCGTGCCACGGGGTTGGGTTTTTTCTTCTTTTCCATTATTTATCTGTCCATCCACCCCATTTCGCCCCTCCCTGAGTTTGAATTGCCAGGCCTTTCCATTGTTCGCTGGTGGTCTCGACAACTTTTTTCGCCTCCCCTGTGCGATCGTTTCTCGGAGTGGTCCTTCATCAGTCTGTCGTTTCTTTTTTTTCCCCCCGAGCTACTATGCCCCTTGGGCTCGTCTGCGCTCAGGGCCCGTGGGCGCAGGGTTCGCGTCGCTCCACTCTTTAATTATGAGAAGCAGTGCCTTGTCCTTCCCCCCGGTTACCTCCCCGTTTTTTACGCAAAAGCTGTAGGGTTACCGACGGATTTTTTTTCCACAACAGGACCCCTTTTCCTACGTTCTTTTTTGTTCCCATGGTAGTTCTTTTTTTTGTCCCTCTGGGTTTTTTTATTCTGCTTTTAACAGTTACCCTTCCCGAACCACCTGGGCTTTTCTTTTTGGCCCGTCCCCCAACCTCACCTTCTTTCTTGACTTTTCCATTGTGGACCGTTCAGGATTTCCATTTGTTTTTTAGCTTAAGGTATTTTGTGTTGACAGTTCCTGTAGTTTTTTTTCTTGTTTTTTGGATCTGGATTGTCCACCGCCCAGTTTTTTCCGCTTTAGAAAGTTGGTATCTCTTATGGACCTCCCCCATTACCGGGCTGTGTGTTTTGCCCTCCGCCGCACGTTTTTTTGACCGCATTTGCAGAGTTAGACCCTTTGGGAGGCCTTTCTGGCCCCCTTGACCCCCTGAAAGCCCACTTGTTTTTTCTCCTTGTAGTGTCCCACGTATGTCGTTTACTGCGGGCTTTTCTTCAGCGGTTTTTCCATCTTTCCTCCGTGTTCCCCCTTCACGTCGCTTTCCCCACCCGTGTTTTTTTTCGACCTTCTCGATCTTTCCTTTTTTTGACCTTTTTGCATTTTAACCTTTCGGTGCATTTCTTTGAAGTTTTTCCCCTGTTTTTTTTTTTGTCGGTAGCATTTGTTTCCCATTGTTGATGCAGCACTGGTTCCACCCCGGACCCATCGGCGTGTTTGACCCACTTTTTTTCCCCACCCGCTTCTTCCAACAAGGCGGTTTGATTAGGCGACACCTGAGAACCAATTGTTTTTTGTAATAGGTTGTTTTGCTCCGCCCCGACTATGGCCGATGGACTCGATTGTTTTCTTTTTTTTGCCGATTTCCGTCAGCCATCCCTGATTGACGGGGGGTCTGTTCTTTGTTCTTTCTTGGTCTTGTTTTTTGCCCCCCCGAGTCCATGGAATGCAAAGCTGTTCCCCGTTTTTTTTTCCACGATCGTGTTTTCTTGCAACCACCCAGTCCACCCGCGGCGTTCTTCTTTGCCTTCGTTCTTTTGTGCGTCTGACCAGGTTGAATTGCCCCCTATGCTCGTAGGTTGGCTTTTTGAACCAGGGATGGCCGCTTCCCCAAGTTCGGTGTCTTCCTTGGGAGCCTATTCTCGTTCTGTAGTTAGGTTCCCCCTTTTATTTTGGTCATTCTGTGAGTTTCTTTCCTTCTTACCCACCAATGTTTTGACACCCAGCAAGAACATTTTGTTTTTTTTTCAATACGAAGCTTTGACATGCTTGTTCTTCCCCCTATGTTTTTGAGGTTATGGTGTTTTTTTTTTTTAGATACTGCGCCCGACTACCAGTAGCCTTCAGCGGAACCCGAATCCAATTTTTCATTTTTTTTTTTCGTTTTTTTTTTAACTCCCTCCTCACTCTCTGCCTTTTGTTTTGTGCCAACTTGCAGCCTTTGTTTCCCGTAAATATGCGCTTTCTTTTTTTGAATTTTCCGTTACGGCATTTGTGTTTCACCATCTCTCTCATTTTCCTCCTCGTTTTTTCTTTTGGTTTTTTTTTGGAGGCGTGTCCGGCTGTGTTTGGGGAATCTTCGTAAATCATAATTTCTTAAATTTCCCCGTGCATTTTTAACCTGCTTCCTGTTCCCCAGTCGTCGTTAAGTTCTTCTTGATGCCGGCTTGCTTCCCCCACTTTATTTAGGTTTTTTGTCGTCTTTTTTAGTATCGGAGTCTTTAGATCCACCACCCATACCACTGGGTGGTTCGCTTCGATTTTGCAAAGCATCGTTTTAATTTTCTGTCGCATTGTTGTTGTTTTTTTTCAACGGCCCCCAGAGAACCTTTATTCCTCCCCCAAAGAGAACTTTTTTCCGAACTACGATGATGTTCCCTGCAACTCCCTGAACAAAGGATTTTTGTTGTCAAAGCGGCATCCCTGTCAACCCAACTTACAACTTCTTTCTCGGCCTTTCCCCGGTTCGATCACGTCCCCCTTCCCCCTTGCCCTTATCCGCCCTAGTTCCCCCCCAGAATAACCTCCCACGTTCAGGCCCCTTTTGGACCTTCCTTCAATTCCTGGGCTTTTTTAACCAGTTTTTTTTTTCCCACCCACACGGACTTTGACATCCATCCTTTTGATGGGTTTTTCCACTTCACCAGTTTCTACGGCCTCCCGTGACACTTTTCCTTCTCCGTGTGAGGTGCACGTTACTTCCCCAACTTGACAACCCAAGTTGCCGATTCGGCCGATCCCGTTCCTTTTTTGTTTCAGCAGTTTCCTTGACCAAAGTCCCGTCATATTTGTGTGGGGACCCCCCTTTTTTTTAGTGGGATCTGACTTTTCGGCCTACTACCCCCCCTTTTCCTCGTTCAAGGCCCTTGGTCAAGTCCCGTTTCCTTCAAAACGTCAAGTTTATTTTGGGTCTTTTTTTGATTTCTTGCTGAAGAATTGCCTTTTTTTGTCTCCCCTTTGTAGGGTTCCGTCGTGCAATCTTCCACACCGTGCTTGCTCAAGCCTTACGTCACCCAAGGCTTTTTACAACTGCTTTTCACCCTACAGGCCCTCCCCCCGGTGTTTCGGCTGGTTCCGCCCTTTTCCACTATCTCACCGTTTGCAATGGTCGTCTTGGTGGATCCTCTTAATTGTTCCCCCCTGGAGTGCCCGCTTTTCCCTGTTCTAATCGAATAAACCTGTTTTCGAGGTGCAATCTCTCCTGCTGGCCTGCTTAACGGTCCCCTTTTTCGTCCCCCTTTCTAACCTATGAACTTGTCCCCCAGTAACACCCTGTCCCCTACGAGTTTCTTTGTTCCTGGGGGGCAAACTTGCGTTCACTTTCCGGCGTTTTCGTTTTTTTTTCAACCCCCCCCCCCATACATGATCAACCCACCGTTGCGTCCCCCCTGCTGTCCCAAAAGCCCAGAGTCTGCTTTCGTTCATGTCTGGTTGTAATCCTTCTTTCATACTTTGGTTTTGCGTCGGGAATTTTTGCTCGGGGGTGAGTTTTATCGTGATTGTCCCTGTTACCCCGCTGATTCGTCCCTCTTACGTTGAGCGGGCCTGTTTTTTCGAGGGAGTCGATGATTGGGCCCCCCCCTCGCTTTTTTTTTTTTTTTCTCAAACTCCCCATACGGCTTCCTCCTTGCTTTTTTTGATTCCTGATTTCGCCTTTTTGTGTGTTTGGGGGTGGGGGGGCGACCGTGTTCGAAGGTTTGTTTCCCCCCTTCCAGGCGCCACGGTCCACCTGTTTCCCCCTGACCGCAGGGTGGAGAGACTGCTTTGTCCCCTCTCTAAGGTTGACCACGCACCACGCCTCTTTTTGGATTTCGTGCTCGGGTTGGTCCTTGTTCCCATCCAACCTTGACACGCCCCCAATCGATTTGACATGCTCTTCCCCTTTGACAATCAGTCAAAGAGCTTTTTAGCTTCCCCTTTTTTTTCCCACGGCTCACTAAGCCCACTTTCGGTTGTTACTGGGTTGTTTTTTTTTGTTTTTTTTTTTCGACCCTGGTGCGTGCAGTCGTGTCACAGTGTCCGATTGCTTCTTTTGTATGGGACATGAAGCCGCCGCCGCCCCGCGACTTGTGACTCGGTTTTTCGCAGAGATCTTTTCTCTGCATTTGCGCTTCTTCTTTTTCCCCTGGCCAACCCCTGCGGCGAAATTGCCCCCCGGGGTACCTTTCCCCACCTGGGGCGTTCTTGCGGCATTGATTGGTTTTTTTTCCTCTTGGGATTAGAGCTGTCCTGTTGAAATGCCTGATCTCTTCTTTTAGAACAATGGGGCCCCCCCCACGGCCTCGAACGGCTGTTTACCTCCGTTTGCTTTCCCGGCGCTGCTTTTTTTCTCCCTTTTGACGTGTTTTAATTCCCCCTCCTCCCCAGTTGAAGGTTCTCCTTGGTTCCTTGCTGGCCGTACTTCTTGGATTTTTTAGTTAGCTGACATTCGCTTATGTGTCTCCTACTTCGGACCCCTGTTTCCCTCCCCATAGGAGTCCTCGAAGGGCCCCTCTTTTCCCATCGACTCTTACCAGGGGTGCGACCCCGCTGGGCAGACTCTTGTCGCGCGGGCTTTTTTTTCCTTTGGACCTTCTTCCTCTCTCGTGTTGTGGCGAGAGTTTTCCCCCCCTAGGTTGTGCGATGGTCTGCGACATCCTTTCGGTTCATGTGACCTCGTTCCCTTTTTCTTTTTTTTTTTTAGGACTAGCCCCTTAAAAGGCCCCTTCCTTTGTCTCCCCAATTCCCTTTCCCCTTTTGGTGAGTCAAATCCCCTGTTATTGGGCTGTCGCCCCTCTTTTCTGGCGATATTGACACACATTTCCCTTCCCGTACTCTTTCATTGAGTCCTGCCTCTGCTTCCCTTTCTTTTTCCCTCGTTTGGCTCGGGGACTGGCCTTTCTTTGACCAATTTCTTTCATTACGGCTTTTGTGGCAAAGACTCCCAGCTTGTCACTTTCCCAGCTTACTTGGCTTCTCACTTTTCAGTGATTTTTTTCCCATCTTTTCTGGGTATCGCTCCCTATTCAAAACCGGTCGCGGAAACGGCACAACACCGATTATCCACTTCCCCCCCCTTGTTGTGACTCTTTTTTTCTTGGTCACATCTCCGGACTGCTCCCCCTCTTCGCCTTTTCCACCCGACGCTTGGGATTTTCGCAAACCCTTCAGTTTTTTTGGTCCTCGTGCTTCCTTTTTTTTTTTTTTTTCAATTACTCCCAGAAGTAACCGATAGTTTTTATTCTTTTCCCTTTTCTCCCCCTGCTTGGCCCGGTTTGCTTTCACCCCTCTCGTCGTAACTTTTCGTTCCTCGAACTGAAACCCCCTCGTTTGTACGGAATCCACTTTTTGTGCGCATACCTGGTTTTCGGTTGTTTTTTCAAAACAACTACGTCTTTCCCCCACCTTTTTCCTTGCAATGGTGTCACTCCGGACAAACACACTCCCCCCCCCCTTTTATAAATGCCGTTGTTCGCTGCCGTCCA
>Ga0179593_1373141_pt1 | contig 11306 bp, 8 predicted proteins | sample CZODoug2_1_08_16_FD_185931 | JGI IMG/M metagenome (GOLD analysis project Ga0179593, IMG submission 185931) | Vadose zone soil fungal communities from Angelo Coast Range Reserve, California, USA - CZODoug2_1_08_16fungal (PacBio error correction) | ecosystem: Environmental > Terrestrial > Soil >... | reverse complement strand
GTTTTTCCCTTTTAGGTCTTTCCCCTTGGAAATGTAGCTTATGAAACCTTGATAACTTTTTTATTGCCTTTATCTACTTCCATTTTGCTTCCTTTTGGAGCACTTCCCTCCCTAGTTTGAAAAATTCTTTCACCGAACCTTCAGTCATAATACTAGCCTTTTTTCCCCCACGATTTAGGAAACACCTCGTCTTTCTCGCAACTTCTGACCCCCCCTCACTCTGACGCGCTCAAACGCCCGACCCACACATACTGCTGGCACTAATAGTTTCTTTTCCCCCCTACAGTTCTCGCACCTTCTCCAACTAATTGTGACCTCTCAGGAACCCTTTACATAACACTATCTCTTGATTCCGTCCCCTTCTCTCCTTAGAATTAGTCGCCTCCTTGGCAGTAGTGGGAGCGATTTTTTTGATGAGAGATGGATCTCTCGTCCATACTGGGTTCCTAGATTGACTTTAGTATTGAACTACCCCCTCCCATTGGCACCCTACATAATAACATTCCCCTCACCGAAGCATGATCAATAGCTCTAGGAAATTCTCTCTCTCTAAGAACGATGCCGCTTTCCTTCTCCTTTTCCCCTTGCGCTCGCAGCACCGTCCCACTGCCTTTTTTTTTTTTTTCCGAACGAGTCGACAGACGCCCTTTCCGGGTAGACGGTCTTTTCTTTTTGGAATGAGGGCGTACGCCAACTCCCCACCCAGGTTCGAGCCGATGCAGACCTTTCCCCCCCCCCCCCCGCCCCCCTTGACCATACATGACTTCTCACCGATTGGAGGCGTGTTTCCCTCCCCTCAACAGTTACCCTCCCCTAACCTTTCCTCCCGCCCAATTGAACTCCAGACTAGACCCCTCTTTAAATTGCAGGCGGCGGTCGTTTCTCTAAAGTGAGCCTCTGCGAAAGGCCTCCGCCAAGTCGCCACCCCATTCCCATGCCTGAAGAATTGCGACATATTGAGTTCCAACTCGCGGGGACCTAACCCCTGTTTAAAGAGCCCCATTTGTTACCTTTTCTAATTTTTGACCAATAGTGGAACATCCGGACATCTCTGATAGGCTTACTTTTATGTTCTATCGGCTTTGCTTTAGACTTTCCCTCCAAATTCTCAGGCTGAGTGTCTTGTTAGTCTTTGCCCACCAAGTCAAAGAACGTGCGCTCCTCAAAGGTTTCCCCCCCTTAAAGTTTTCCTTTTTCCGTCCCTGGTTTGGGTTACTTAATAACTCCAACTGATTTCTTTTAACTCCTTGCAATCCTCTTATATCTTTTAGGTGCGACCGGTACTATTTTCAACGCCCTGTCTTCTCCGCTGATCCCTATCTCCCAATTTATCATTCTCTGATTCTGTCTAAGGGAGAGCCTTTCTCCCCTTTTCCTTTTAGGAACCCGTAACCTCCCCACCACAAGATCTGGAATAACGGAGCATTTTCTTCTATAACGGCCCCTTGTCATCTTCCCGCTTGACTATTGCTGGCCGGTCTACAAAACCCGACAATCGCTTCCAGTTTCTACCCCATCCTTCCACGGAGTCAAAACATCTCTGACCCCCTGGACAGACCCTTTTTCGCGACCCATAGAAGGTGGAATAACACGAGTTCAAGCCTGTACCTTCTCCTAAGTTCCCGATGCGTGTTTGGCAGGACCTCCTTTCCTCCTAACCTCCCCTCCGACCGGAGTCTCCAGATACCCAGGCAGTAATTAAGAACACCTTTTTGACCAACGCTCTGCACGGGACGTTTCTTTCTCCGTGAACTCCGTTTTTTCAAAGAGAGATTGACTGAGAGAAAAGTGACCTCCTGTAAAGACTGGGAGGAATCTACTTGGACCGCTGAGATAACCGAAGATCCCACTCACCCCGACCCCGTTTCTTCTTCCGTTTTCTTCTACAAACAAGCCTCTTTTTACTACCCCCCCCCTTTGTGTTGCCGAGATTGTCGTTCGTGGTCTCAACGAAGTACATTTTTTTTTCCGCGCACTTGTAGAGCCTTTAATTCCCATTCAGATAGTGCAGCCCATCTTTCCGAGCCCCCTTTTTTGCTCCTTTCAGGCCTCAACCTTTTCTCGCGTCCAAACCGGTCCTTTCGTAGCCTCCGAACGAACCGTGCCTCCGATGGGTACTATTATTTTGACGCCCTTTGCGTTTTGGCGGAGTTTCAGGCGCTTGTCTTTCGTTTACTAAGGCAGGCCTCGGGGAAGTACCTTTTTTAACATTTTCTGACACTGACAGTTCTTGTTCCCGACGTGCTCTTAAATGTTCTTGGCACGGATCGTTTAGTCCCTCTATTTGGTTCAATCCGTTTTTAAGGTCTTCCGAACTGGTAGGCGTCCGATTGTGATGTTGACCGAGACCCCCTTGAACGTCAATTCAGCCTCCTGCCTTTTCTTCCACAGATGATTCGGTCTCTTTGATGGTGATGTCTTTAAATTACCACCTTTTTCAACGCGCATGGATCTACTTTCTCCCCCTGTCGAGGCCCTATATTTTTATGGGGAGGCGAGGCTTCCCTGTATCCGCTTTTTGGATTTTTCCTGCAATCACTGGCCTCTGCTCATCTCCTTTCGGCCAACCTCCCTCAAGGGAATTATACCTCCTTCATTTTTTTTTTTGTCGTCTTGACGACAGGAAAGCCCCGTTGTCTCTGCTTTTTACTTTTCGACGGGGTGAAATGCGCCAGGACGGGTCTCCTTTCAAACACTCGCCCAGACCCCTCCGGGCCTTGATAGTTTTCCCCCTTGCCCTGCCTACGAACGCAACGAGAACTTTCCCCCCAATTTTTTTCAAGAACCCAGCGCTCTCAAGGTTGCCCCTCTTTTTTATCGCCAGGCCAAGTCTCACACCCCGGTGCATGCTTAACACCCTTCCTGTCCCCCGCTAGTTAGTGCCTCGGTTCTGGAATAGGTTATTTCCTTTGTTTACTTACGCCTTGGAGTATTTCACTTTCCAGAGATGGTGAAAGTACGAACCTCCCATGTCTCTTGGATTTAGCGACTCAGGCACCAGCCCTACCTTTTTTGGCATTTTCTAAAATTTTTTTCTCCTGCACAATTTCGCGGCCCCGTTGAGAGTATTCCTGAGGTAGATTTTCTTTTTGACATAGCTTGTTGTCCGACCCTTTTTTTCGGTTCGTTATTTTTTCCAGCCAACCGCCCACCATAAAGCTTTCGCTTCTTTTCTCTCATTTCTGGTCTCAGCCTGATGGGGAGGCCGTTCTTTTCCCCTCTACGCCAACTTCCATCCCTTGCCATATTCCTTCTATCTTGCGAATTCGTACCTGAATCAGACACGTTTTGGCCCCACCGTTCGCGGTTCGCGTATTTCGTCTTTGTCTCCCTGTGTGTTCTTGACCAGTGGAAACTCCAACTTAGTACCCCTTCTGTCGTCCCCTAGAGAATCCTGAAACCCAGGGACAACCCACGACTTGCCGGCTCTTTCGCCCCCCCCCCCCCCCTCCCCCCCCATTCGAGAGTGATTGTCTCCCAAGAGAGTTGCCTGATTTCGTCCGATTACCGTTCCTGCGTTGAGAAGTCAGGCCCATCTTCTGGATGGTCAGTATAACTATCGGACCCGGTTTTTGGGTCGGTGGATCTCTTTCGCGCGTCGAGCATCTTGCTGGTTTTCCGTGGTTTTATTTCCCTCTGCTGTCAAGGGCTTGCCTTTTCCAGGATGTATGGGGCCTTGTTCACGCAGGGAGGCCCTCCGATTGTTCACTCTAAGCAAATTGGAAACAGAGAACAGACGATTTGCGGGGTTTTTTTTTTGGGTTTTTTGTCTTGAAAGATAACGGTGCGTTCTTTTTCATGCTTCTAAGCAGATTTCCAGTGTTTTTAACTTTCAGTTCCCCTCCTAACCCTCTCCCCTTCGAATCCCCTTTGTTTGAGCAGGTTTTTTCCCTGTGAAATGATTTTACCCTGGCCGAGCGCTACATACTGTACTTTTTCTCAAACTTAGAAGCTCGTCCTTAGGTCTCAATCTTTGACGCTTAGTTTCCGCCCTTCAAGAAGTCCCAACTACAGAGTCGCTCACGATGTAGACCCCCCCCTCCCCTTCGTTCCGACCAAGCTGCTAGAAAAACAGCTGCCGCCGCATTTTAGCCCTGTGACCCCTCCGCTTCGACCGCCTTTCTTTCTAATGTCACAGCACAGGAACATGTCCGTAATTCTTCTCACTTTCCTTATTTTATCAGATCCGATCCATCAGGAAACCCTCTCTGAGGGGCCTCTCCGACATCGATCAGGGGGGAGTCCCAGAGAATTCCAGTAGGGAGCGCATGTGTTCGCGAGTGGTTTCCCTATAGTCTCCTCAAGTTTGTGATTCGATGATGCTTCGTTTACCTTTGCCCTAACAAACCTGTCACCTAATCAAAGCACGCAAACTTCCACTAACTTCTCCCCCCCTGCCGCTGTGATAGGCTGAGGAATTCTCCCATAGAAGTAAAGATGAAGGTTTCGTCTGCCGGTAATAGGTCAGAAAACTAAGCCCCATCGCCACTGAGTCTTTTCCCTAGTTTTCCAGCCCGTTAGTGCGGGAAGGGTCGTTGCGCAGTTTTTCGATGTACCGCCACTCAAACCAGTCGATTCCCTTATGGCCCCAAGCCCAATCGCAACCCTCAGTTTTGTCCGTCCCCTGAGTTAGAGGCCTGAAAGAAAATTTTGGCTCAAGTGTCATCAAGGCCCAAAAACCGCGTGTACGCAGAAGCAGACCAACCTTCAGTGAAGGCGTTTGCGAACGGGCGTTTTCCTGACAGATCGTAAAGAGAGGCATTCCCGCCGTTTTTTTTGGTAAACTGCCTCCGCCGCCGATGTTTCCCAAAATCCCCAGGACCCCACCCGCTGTACCCGAACTCCTGTTGAAGGCACGCACTCGATCTCTCCTGGTTGGTACTTCATTCGATGACGCCTTTGGCTTAAATACGCAACTCCCAGCAGCTTAATAGGAGGTGTCCCTCCGAGAGTAACCCTTACGAAGGGTCCTCGAGTATGCTACCGGGTAGTGTAGAAACGCTCCCACTTCCAACCGACGGGGTATAGGCGCTTTGGTTTTGGGTGTCAATTCCTTCCAATGTTAGGGCGAGTATTCAGTTTCAAGTGACAAATTCACCGACCGGTCCGGACATTTCAATTCGCTCATCCCCCACTTACCCCGTTGTGTGTGTCTCTTTTTTTTGTTTCTTTCTTTTGTGTTTCTTTTTTTCACAGTCAACTTAGTGCATTGTCCACCCCTTATAGGTTTTCTTAGCGCAGGTTCGTCCGCTCCCACCCAGAAAAAGCAGTGTCGTGGTCCCCGAAGATCAGATATTATTTAAAACACCTAATCAGGACGTTTCGGTTTCGACGCCGCGTCCCTTTTTTTTCCATGTCCCCAGTGCCACGGTGTTCCCACTCCACATCAACCTCCTGTAGTAGTGGATCATTTTTCTCTCTGCGTTCAACGGCGTATGACTCCGTTTGTTTTGATTTGAGTGCTTCCCGAACACCCTTTGGAAGGCCGACAAATTTACCCTGAACAGACAATTTCTTCCCAAACTCCGAAACCCTTGTTTGAGGACCCGGTAATCTCCTCGGAACAATCTTTTTTTCGAGTTACTCCCCCTTTGAAAATCCGTTCTCCCGTTCTGTGACCTTCAGTTCCAGATTCAACTATCGAGTGCCAGAATTTTTTTTCTGCGTCTAATCAATTAACAACTTCCTTTTTCTGGACTAATGTATTTCTTTCTTTTTTTATAATAATCAGTTTTAAAAGAGATTCCCCCCCTACCTTGTCCCTGAAAAGTTGAAGGACACAGATGGCGCCCCAGGACTAGCTGGACTTTCTAGTTACGAAGCTCCCCCCCCGGCTAGCCCTTTTAGACTTTTCCTCCCCTTTCCCGACACTCTTTTTCTCCGTTTTTTTTTGGTGAGCTTGTCGCTTTGATGGCCGGTCACCGAAGTCCTCCCCGTTCTTGCATCCCTGTCTCTTTGTTTGGGGCCCTCTCCCCTTTGGGCACCTTTACGCGATCTTTTCTCTGTCTCGACAACCTGGTCCCGCGCTTCAGGCTTCTATTGCGCACCTTTTGCCCCAACCGTTTTTTTATTTTCGTAGATTCCCTTACCTCCTCCCCCTTGCCTCGTTTCTCCCTTGGTAAGACGACCCCGCGTTTTTTCTTACTCCGGCGTTTCTTCGGAGGCTTTTTCCCCTTGATTGGTCCCCGCAGCTTTTAACGGGAATGGCAGGATTGACCCCTCTTCTGTATTGGGTCCCCGCTTTCTTTTTGGTTTCTTTTCTTCTACCCCATTCTGGGGCGCTGCTCCTTTTTTTTTTGGTTCAGCTTTCTCTGTGATTAGGTGATTCTATTTGTCGGTAATGGCAGTCAGTAGCTGGGGTTTTTCGTGAGCCCTTGCGCAGAGAGACGCACAGGCCCGGTTTTTGAGCGTCCCTATCACATTATACATTTTCGGAAGACCTTGATGTTGATTCCGTGGTTCCTTCCCCGTTGGATAACTACCTTGAATTATGCACGTTATAACCCCAAAGAGAATTATATTTCATTGTCTTCTTCTGCCTCTCGTGTAAATCCCGGGTGGAACTGTAACCTTCTCCCCCCTCCTACTCCCACGACCCGAGGTATGTGCCGCAAGCCCCGGGAGTATAACCTCTCGCTCCTGGAGGACCCGCGCGTCTATTATTTCTGGACAATGTTTCCTATAACTTCATCTCCCCCTCTCGTTCCGCCTCGGTTCACCCTCACTTGATTGCCACCGAGTGAGCGCGTCTATGCCCACAGGGATGTTCTGTCAGGACCCCCACTTCAGCCCTAAGTGACCCGCCACTTGTTAAGGCTCCCCCGAGGGAAGGGGACTGGATCTAAAAACGCCTCCGAAACTTCGGACCCTACGTACTCCCCGTCGCAGCCTACCTTCTCCCCTGTCCCCCTTGTAGAAAGCTGCTGTGCCAAGTATCCTCCCTCTCCCCTGTCCTTCCAGAGCTCTTCCCTATCCCCCTCTTTTTCCTACCTGTTAGTAATCAACTTTTTAAGGCAGATATGTCCAACCTAAGTCTTTTTTCCCTTCCGCTCCAAAGGTCCCGAAGCTCTATAACATCTCCCCCCCCTCATTTTGCCAACCCTTTTATCTATCCCTTCTTCTCCCTCTTTCCATCATGTACCTGTTCGTATGGTGGCCACCGGCAGCGCTCCCCTATGCAGCACCATCCCAAACCAGTTTGTGTTCTTTCTGTCTGAGTACCTTGGCAGCTAGCTTGAGTACGAAACTCACCTGGAGACCTCACCCCCATTGTCGCGCATTGATTCAATCGCCTTTCGATTTTCCTCGTGCATGACATTATCCAAGCAGGCGCCGGGCTCAGACTCCCACTTACGAGACGTTTTCCAACCTTCTCTTATCGTTTAATCTCGACTTTCTTCCGACGGGTACCCTCGCGTCTCATTGAAACTATACTGCAGTTCTGTCCTCTTATCATGCGCTATAGCCATCCGTGACTCCTCCATTCGTTTCCTGTCTTTGCTCTCCGGCCGTGCGCCCACCCCCCTTTACTTTTCTTATCAGTCACTCCCTCCCTGTCCCTTCTCCGCTTCCTCTTTATGTATTCGGCTGGTTCCTTTACCACCTGACACTTCGTCTCCTTCTCCGCCGTTCTAGTGGCCCTCCTCCTAGCTCCCGACTTTCCCCCCCTGCACGGCGTTCGTCTCCGCAGCTCTCTCCGCCGTCCCTTCGGCCCAGTTATTAACCGTGCGTTGCCGCACAGGAACACCTCCTCACCTCTATTCCTTTACTCCCATTAGAACCTGACGGCTCGCGGTGACGCACCGCCCCTGTTCGGCTGCTTGACATCTAGGCGGCGCCTGAGGCATTTATCCCTCCACGCATTCGCACGTGGGTGGCCCTCTCCGGCACTCTTTCTCACAGGTACGAGTCTGCTCTCTCGGTCCGGGGATAGGATCTACACCAACCCACGTCTAGAACGGTTGCCTCGGAGAAAGAGGAACGTTTTCCAGTTTCAGTCTGGAGGAGTGCGCGAATAGAGCCGTGAGCGGCTCACGACTTTGGCTGTCAGGGCGGATCGACCACCGCGGATTCCAAGCCAGAGTCACCCCCTATGCAACTACCCCAGACTCGGCGTTTGGCAGTGCCCCCTAGGGATGGGGGGTTTGTCGGTCCCTACTCTTCCAAATGAACCTAGGAAACTTTTTCGCTATCGGTGTATTCGTTTCCTCAGCCATCAGTTGAGTCACACACTATGGAGGCGTTGATCGTTCGGCCTTTTGGATTAGGTTGACTTGGTAGGGTTTTTGGGTAAGGGACCAGCGACAGTCATCGAACTGGAACCCATTTGCTGTCGAAGCGAGAATGACATGAGCACTCAGTCGAGCAAACACTAAGGGCTCGGCTCCTCCGGTCCTTATATCGGAGGGCGGTTTCCCTACGCGAGAGAGGTGTTGGGGAGCAGCGATGATTCATTCTGCTTGGAGAAGGGGCTTACACATAGTCCATGTAAGGGTCTAGTAGAACGGTTTTCCTGCCCTGAGTTTGGGGGGTATGAGAGTTTTATACATAGAGCTTACTGCAGGTGTTCCGCGAGGAGCGATATTTTGTTTGGCTAAATGGGGCAAGGTATCTGTTCTGCTTTTTTTCGTGATACTCTGTTAAAATAGGTCCGCGTCCGTTTTTTTTTCCCAAGGAAAGTTCCGGCGCACGTAGGTCCCCCTTTCAGGATCCCCCCTTCCCATCGCTCACGGCCAAAGGAACTCACCGGTGGAAGCCACCTATTCCCCCTCTAGTCCCATGTCTCCCTGCCTCCGTTTTTTGTTGACGTGTTTGTTCTCTTTGACGGGCCCTGGAAGCTACTAATTGCACTTTTATGCAAAGGTGCATGGATCGTGCGAGCCCATAGGTAAGCTTTTTTGGGGTCCAGCAAAACGGGAGAAGGTTGACGCCGGCGTAGAACACAAAAGTTCCCCGTCACCATACAAGACAGGCTCCCAACAGGGACAGCCGCTAAGGCAAAGAAAGTGATGTCCCACGCAAAGAGGGCCGCGATGAGATCACCGCTCCTCCCCAAAGAAATGACTGGCTCAAGCAATGATTTCAAATAGCGCTTGTAGACTGACATTAAAAAGCCAGCTGAGACATCCTCGACCCAGCTAAGGACATAACCTATAGTTGGCATTTACCTAAACAACTTCATCCATGACGTTTTCTTCGCCCTGAGACGTCAAGTATGGTTTGAGAGACTGTGACTGAGGTTTCTTATCTCCCCGCACATACCGGGTGGATCAAAGATTAGTGTATTATTTATCTAAAACACTTGAGAACCATAATGACATTCAACTCCACCCCCTAAGACTCTTTAACAGCCCCCGTCTTCTCGGAAAGAAATTCGCTGGATACTAAGGAAAGCTTGACTTTTTGGGCATTAGATTTTGAAGGAGACTCCTATTCTGACAACCCCTACGTGCCAAAATAGCCTTCGTCAAATCACAGAGGAGAGCATTAGCCCCATTGACCGTTCTACGGTATTTTTGGGCTCAGCGGGAGTGGTCCCACTAACCCAATTGTTGAGCCCCTATGCAAGCTATGGCCCCCCCCCCCCCCCAACCCTCCCTGAAATCAGTGCGCTGACGTACAAACGCGATTTTCTCGCATACGAACAGGTGGTGAGATCCCCAGGGGGCATCCCCAGGCCAAACCATGCAGTTGGACGGACCTAAGAAGATCACACTGGCCCCCCCTGAACTGAAAGTCGTTCGACTTCCGTGAACGGGTATTAAGACAATCCATACCCCCACGGAAGCCGTTCCCCCCTAAAACTCCCTCCCCAGGCCAAACTTGTTGTACAATGACGACCTCGGGGACTGAACCGAGACCTACACAGAAGGTTCCCCCCCCCCTCCTGTGGACCCGTCGAGATGCCAATGGTTTCATTTAAGTCCGTTCCCCCCTCACTATTTTCCCCCCCCTTCCTGGCCATCGAGGATGCGTTGTGTGAGGGCGATCCGCGCGGCTGACAGACGGGAGGCGCGACCAGCCAGGTCCGGTCGCCATTCCCCCCAAGAGGAAAACCCGGAGCGTGGTGGTGCGCGGTGGGGGGGTACCCCTATTCCAAGGACCCGTCTTTTCTCGGTAGGAGCGCCACCTCCGGACACCGCTCAGGAGGACTTCCCTTTCGTCCAAATATCAAAACTTTCTTGGATTTTCTCCCCCCCTTCTTAATTCGTTCTTCCCCCCCTTTCGTAGTTTGATAGTGGCGCTGGATTTCGCATCAGCAAATCCCATTCCACTCGCGACGATTCTTCCACGTAACAATTTACTCTCCTTGCGTGACCTTGGGTTCTACCCCCCCTGAGTCCAGAGTTAGCACCGGTAATTTTGCACTGTCCCCATCAACGAAGTCGGAGACGAAGTCGACTTTTTCTAAACGCATCCCCTTATTTTTTTTTCCCTCGTTAGAAATGACAGCTGCTGGCATGCGGCGTTCCGAACACAAGCTTTTTCCGATCACAGGGACCGACCAAGAAGAAACACCTGGTATACCTAGTAACAAGTCCTACGAACAAAGGATCGCGACCCGATGGAGCAAACGCTGCAGGAGGGAAAAAGACCGCGCCGTGCACTCATTACTTGGCGCCTGAAAGTTCAACGATTCGTGAATCAATCCAAGGTCCCACTCGCAACCAAACAAGCGCCGAGCTGCCGGCCGTCCCCGTCGGGGTCTAGACATGGAAGGTACCCCTCTAGAGACGCTCGGCCTTGGCTTGTCCGGCTTTTAAATGCGTGGAACCTTACTTGAGACGAGTAATTCCGACCCTGGACCTCCGTTGCCGCTGTTCGACCCTAGATAGGTGCCCCCTTGGAATCTCTCCCTTACAATGTGGTTCCGCGACTATCTTAGTCGTTTCTCTACCCACAATCCTTTTCCCTCATATAAGTCTTGTTTTTAGTCTCTTTCTTTTCGGTGTACTAGACGTCGAAATTTCTTTCGTTCGGGACATTTGTCGAAGTAGTGATCGCAAATTTATTTTAGATTTACGCCCCAGATCCGCGCTTCCCCCATGTAGCTTCGAGGCTCCTAACCTTTTTTTATCGCGTTGACAAGGCATTTTGAGAAAGCTCCACTTTTTTCCCCTTGCAGTCGATCCCGAGGTACTTTGGCATTTTGACGCCTCCCGAGTTATGGCGTAATAGCTTTGATCTATGGGAAAATAAATTCCGCCCTAATATTGTGCACTGGGAAAGTTTGCTCTCCTGAAAGCTTCGGGAGGTTCGACTCTCGAGGTGTAGAGAAACTGTTCCTGCTCTTCCGCAGGGGTCAG
>Ga0179593_1350935_pt1 | contig 11306 bp, 15 predicted proteins | sample CZODoug2_1_08_16_FD_185931 | JGI IMG/M metagenome (GOLD analysis project Ga0179593, IMG submission 185931) | Vadose zone soil fungal communities from Angelo Coast Range Reserve, California, USA - CZODoug2_1_08_16fungal (PacBio error correction) | ecosystem: Environmental > Terrestrial > Soil >... | reverse complement strand
TATATGAGTGACCTCGGCTTGTTGAAAATCGGGCCCCCCCCCCCTGTCCAAAAACCCCCCCTTCAAATGTGTTTCTAAACGCCCTTTTTCTGTTATAAGGCTTTCGTCGCGCTCCAGTATGAAGAACTCTCCTACCCGTGCATGTTGTGTGTTTCCCCTCTGAGATTTTTTTTTTCAGACGCCTGGCAACGACGTCTGACCACGGGCCAGGCTCTTTCCCCTTTCCCCAGGGGGAAACGCTCCAGCGGACCGGTGGATAAAGAGAACAACGATTTTCCTAAGCGTGCTTGTTTTTTTTTTTTTTTTCTTGTTCGTTTTTTTTCTTTTTTTTTTTTTTTTTTTTATTAATGCACTGACGACTAAAACTGGCTTGAAGCGCTGTTTATTTTTTCCTCACACCTCTTTCTCCTAACTCCCTTTCTCTTCGTTCCGCCCGCTTTTCGCCGCGCTCTGACTCCACCAGTGGTTTATCGTAGAGGTCCTCTTGATTTTATGTTTTTCCTTTTACTTTATCACTACCGAGAATAGCCTCCCTCTGTTCGTGCCATCTGTGACCTGTACCCATGTGAATTCCCTTGGGGAGCATGTTCTCATCAGATTTACTGGTTTGACGATCCCTTATTAAGCCCGCGTCCTTCAGCTCCCCAATTCAGTTTGTCTGGCTTATTGTTCCGATGGATAGATTAACATGCAATAGTTGATTTGCTTTTCTCGTCTGCTTTTTTTTGGTCCGCTTAGAACCTATAAGCTTCCGGATTTTCGGGGTTCCCCAAATGTCCTCTAATTCACGGCTATCCTGTTTTCTCCCCTTGCTTCCTTGATCCTCTCCGTCCTGTGCAAACGTCGCCACTGCGAGATCTTCACACCATCCGTGACCACCCCTTTTCATCCTCCTGTTATCCGTCCTTCGTAGGTCATTCATTACCGCGGCGCCCAGTCCTGTGGTCCTTCTTTCGCGCACTTTTCTGACCCCCCTCTCTTGTTCATCAGTGCCCGCCGACCGTTCCCAGCACCCCTTAGTCAATTTCAATGTCCTTATCACCCGAAGGCTCGTTTGATTATCTTTGCGCTTTTCCAATGAACCTTTTTTTTCTCTCGGTATTTTCCCGCTGCTCTCCCTGTTTCCATCAAATCTTTTACAACATCAATTTGATGATCCCCTTCGTTCACCCTCGAATGGCGCCACAACCCGGTCAGGTTTTCAGATGATTCTTCCCAATCCCCCTACCTTTCTATGCAATTTGTGCTTGTAGACCTCGTTGAAATCCTTGTTTGCTTGAGCGATTTTTTTCGGACACTCCGTTTTCTTTGTTTAAAGCCCCCATCTCCGTCTGTGTCAGCGCACCGTATTGTTTACGATGGATAGATGCTCCCCCGGGATGAGTAGCAACACCCCTCTCGTGTCTCTATCTTCACCCCTATCAAGCAGCCCCTTTTTTTTTCCCCCTTCCTTACATCCCTCTAATTTACTCGTTCGGGTGTAAGGACGGCATTTTTGTCGTCGTTTTTCGTGTTTTTTTTTTTCGACAGGCTTTACGCTCTTTCCCCATTCACCTTCAACCCTTCTGCATTTCATCGGCCCGCACTGGGCCTTCGTGGTGGGATAGGCTTTCTTGGGCGGCTCCTCGCTTTGGTTCTACCTTTCTTCCCTAGAGCCTGAGCGCCGGGCATAGGGCCGACGTATCCAAACGTTTTTTCCCTCCTGTAACTCCTCTGTCTTTACGGCTCCCTTCCCTTTTGAGCTTGATAATAGGTAGGTTCCTTGCCAATTCACCCTTTTTGTCATTCCACTTCCCAATTGTTTGCCATTCCCCTTTACCCGCCCGTGTTTTGGTTATTTTCTTTTCCTAGTTTTTCGGCTATGCATTTTTTCCCTCCCCTTGTAGGTGGCTATTCCATCGTTGAAGGGACAAGAGGCGACATGAAAGTGCTTTTTTGCTACCTGGTCTTGTCTTTTTCTCTCTTTTTCCAAAGCCCCTCTTCTTTCTTCGGAGGGAAAAAGGCGGGGGGAAATTGTTCGCCTTCTGATGATTCATTTTGGTGTTCGCTATCCCCCCCGCCAACTCCTGTTTTTTTCGCTGTTTGCTATCCAAGTTTGTTGCGCACATTGCCTCCGTGGGGACTTTCTTTGCGCTTTCGGCTATTCCCTAGTTTGTTTTTACGCCCCATTCTAGAAATCTCGTTTCTGATGCGGGAGGAGCCCGACGATTATGCTTCTCTTTATGATTCGGGAGGTTTTTTTCGATCTGCCCCTTTTTTCTTCCTGTTTGATTACGCCCATTCTGCAGCGCTGGCGTCTTGTTGGGCGTTGTTGTCATTTGCGTTGTTTCACATAACCGACGTGGCACAACACCTTCTTTGGTGATGTTCCTCTCATTCGGCGTGACTTCCCTGCTTTTTTTGCAGCTTTCCGTCTTGCTTCCAAAACAGGTCCTTTGGGCCTTTGCAATTCTGGTTCTCCTCCTACTTCTCCCTTTTCTTGCATCGAGTCTTTTCCGTAGGCATGTTTGCTCCCGTCTCTTGCCGTTATTGCCCCCACAAAAGCCAACCTGCTCCTTCCGTCTTTTCCACTCGTCATGACCACCGGTGGCAGTTCCCCCTCCCCCCTTTGATTCAAGTGAGTTCGAGTTCTAGGAGTTTCTACCATCTACCCACTTCCTTTTTGAACACAGCCCACCCGTGAGACCTTTCAGACTTTTTTAACGCTTCACGGTGATTTTTCCCCTGTCTGTTAGGTGAGCTCTGTCGATCCAAGTTTCGATGTTGCCCTCGAACCAAAATTTCCTCTGGTCACCCCTGTTCCCTGAAACCGAGGATCTTATTCTCGTCCTGCCTGCCCCTTTTGTTTCTGGTCTTCTCTTTCGCGGCATTTTCTTTTTCTTCGGAGAAGCTAGAGAGGTCCTCCGACTCCGGTGTTGTGTTGTTTGAGCGATTCGCCGACTCCCACTCAACTTGCCTGTCTTTTTTAGCCTTCTCAATGACTTCTTTTTTTTTTCTCAATTCGTCGAGCACCGATCTAGTTTTTCTCTCCTTGCCAGTCCCGCATTCTTTATGGCGAACATCTCTCTTTTTACATTTTTTATCGTCCGATCCCCCCGTAATTCCCACCCAGGGAAGATCGTCTGACAATTTGCTTTCTTTCTTTGATTCTTATTTCGTTTCCACTCTTAGTCTTCTGTCCTAGTGCCCACCAGTTGAGTTCCTCTTTTCTTCCGGGATCGTCTGGTTCTTTCTCAACACTTTCGGTCCTTCCTAGCCTTCCTTCTCTTTCAGCCGCGAGCTGACAATCTCCACGTCTTCGAGTCGGGTCTCCAGGCACTTTCAGAATAAAGGTCTTTTTTCTCTCTTTCTTTTCTTTTACCCCCAGCAGGTTGCTCCCCCCCTTTCCTTCTTCAGTATCCGAATCTTAAAATTCCCCTCACCTCGACGTTGTTGTCCCTCTTTTGTTCATTACCTTTTTCCTCCCCACCGCGCCCCAGACGACAAGATCCTCTCGTTCCGCTGCTTGCTTCGTTAGAACTCACTTTCGGTTTCCCCGGTTCTCTTCCCTCCCCCTCCCGACGAGAGAGTTCCGTAAAGTCCTTCCGATTCGTTGTGCCCCCCCTCATTCGCCCCTCTATCTTCCTGTGAGGACCGCCCCAGCCTTCACTTGAAAGCCACCCTCCCGGTTCACCCCTCTTTGCAATTGCTGCTCGCTCCTCCACACACCTATTCCCTGTTCCTTCTCGCGTCCTCCCCCCTGATATCATCGGAAGTTATCGGCAATTTCCCTCGCCTTTTTCCCCCTCCGAAGACTTGCTCTCATCTTTTATGGCGCTCCCCTCCTTTTGAAGCTCATGAGTCCTTCGCTATTTTCTTTTCCCTCTTTGCCGGACCCCGAAGATCGTCCTAGACAAAACCGGTTATCCCGTGCCCCAACCACACCTTCTACTTCTTGTAAACGCTTTTTGTGTGACTCCGAAACTTGGAATGACTTGGAAGTGCAACACTGACCTTTTATTTTCTCCCCTATAAGTATTGATATCCCTTCATAAGCTCCCTCATCCTGCCACCCAATTTTTTAGTACTTTCGTCCTTTCTGCGTCGACTAACTGCGATTTTTCAGCGTCACCTTGTGCCGCCCCCCTCTTGACTAAGTAACAACTGCCAGTCCCGGGCACGGCTCCCTCTTTCCAATTTCCTTTTCTTCGATTCTGTCTGCGCTTTCTTTTTCATCTCATTGCGAGTCCAAACTTGCAAGAACTGATTCCCCCAATGGCCCTCCCGCTTCCAAGCCCACCCGTTCGGGCTTCTCTTGTACTTTTTGACAATGTACTGCGTTCTTTTTTGCTTCTTTTTGAGCAGACCGCAGTTTTCTTTGTGTTTTACTCGCATCCCGATAATAGCATCTCGTATGCCCTATTTTTCTCCTGAACAGCCTTCTCTTCGGGGCTTCCCCCACCGTTTACCTTCTGTAGTCAGTCCTTTTCTTGGCAACTCCTCAAAGTGTATTCCGTTCCCCTGAACTTAAATAACTGCCTGATATCTTCTTACTTTTCTGCAACTCTCATTTCCCCCTAGCCCTCTGATTTTGTGCACCTTTTTTTGAACGCATGTCGCGGTTTTTCTTTCTGCGCTCAGCCTTCATGTGGCCAGGCTGTTATCAGCGGGTTCGGCTGTTCCGATCATTGTGTTCTCCTCTCAACACTATCCCTAATTTTTTCCCCCCCCCCTTATTTTGCCATTAGCGAGTTACTTGCCCGTTGCGGGTTCACGTTTTTGTTTCGGGCAATTGATCAAACGATCTTTTCGGTCCGCCCCCCTTTCGAGTCTGACCAATTTCGCATGTCTTTTTTTGTTCCCTTCGACTGGTAATTGATTCCCCGGAGTCGCCTTTGATCTCCGGACTTCCTTCTTTTTGATTACTTTTTTCTTTCAACGTCATGGTTCCCTCTATACAAGTGGGCTGCACATCGTGCGATGCGACGTCGGGTACCCTTATTCGGCCACTTCACCGTCCTTCGCTTGAAGTATTCCCTTTTGCCCCCCCTCCTTTTTGAGCTGTCAGCTAGGGTAATCGCCCACAACATACTTAGACCCCCACACTTTCCTTTCTTCCTCTTGGCTGACTCTAGACCTCTCCCTGGAATACCTAATCTGACTTTCTTTCTTTTGCTGCGTCGGATAATTCACCCCAGTCCAAGTCATGATCTTTCTCTCCCATAACTTAATGTTCTACCCGTGGGCCTTAGGGGCCCAACAAACGAACGATTTCACGAACTCGTAATGGCCGGCCTAATTTCTTTTCCGTCCGTTTATTATCTTGGCAAAGTATGAACCCCATTTTTCTTTTTACTCTAAGCCCCATTTTGTTTTTCCTTCCCTAGCGGTGAGCGGAATGTGACAGGTTGCCTGAGGGCAAGCGGACTTTGGAGCTTTTATGCGAAGCTCTTTTGTTTGCGCTCGGGACAGCGCTTATAGTTTTGTGGTTTTTTCTTCTAAAGCCCGGCTCCCTAGTTGTTCACATTTTCCAGTAGCCCAGCGTGATTGCCCAGCTTTGCCCTTGAGTAATCCCCCCGGCCCCTGGTTGCAACCTGCGTTTGCTTTCCAAACAGACTCATCCTTTTCAAATGATTCTTGACCGAATGCTTGCTGCCTTCTTCTCCCCTGAAAAGCCTTCTCCGATCATGTTGGTATACTTGGGGTTGGAGTTTTTGCGCATTTTCCCGCCAGTTTCACCATTCGATCGTGTTCTCTCCTTTTTTCTCTTTTTTTTTAGAGGTTGACTTTTGGCAATCTTTTCCCCCCAAACGGCCCACCCCCAAAGGGGTGGATAACGCACTGATTTCTCCCCTTCCCTTCGCGAGCTAAAGTACCGAGCATATGCTACGACTTTCTTAGCTCCTTCGCTTTTTCATGTTCCCCCAGACTTTTTCAGTTGCTTTTTCCTCTTTTTTCCTCCTTTGGGCTACTTCTGATTGAACAACGATTTTAGTGTTTTGCGAGATCATGGTTACGACCTACTTTTCTTTTTATAATACTTTTTTTATTTTATTGCCCAGACTTATTTTCCCTTTTTTCCGCTTTCTTGTTTTCCTTTTTTCCCTTCTCTCACCTCTAGTATTGAACTCAACTGTGGCAGGGCTATATTAGAGGTCTTGTCTTTCCCTTTGCCGTAATTGACGGTACCTCCTTCAATGGCCCATGCCGTTCCCCTTCGTGGTTTCATCTCCCTTTAAGCCCAATGTTTCTTCTGTTCCCCTTGACTTTAATGGTGCCTTGCTTTTTCGACGCGCGTCCAACCTCCTCTCACTCAGTATGGTATTTTTTTTTTTTTTGTTTTTCCCCTTCGTTCCAGTCTTGCCACGATTCCTTCTTCCTTGGTTTCGGATTTGTGGGGAGCTGAGAACCGAATGCCTCTGTCCAGTTCGGGCGCCCCCAAACAATCCCACCTTCCCCTTTGCTAGGCAGGTGGCCGTTTCTATTTTCCCGCCCGTTCGACCTTTCTTTTCTTGTGATTCGTTCCCCCCACTGGCGTGCCCCTTATTCAAGCCTTTCAATCTGATCTCTCCGCTTTCACTCCCTCTTCAAGATTTTGCGGTCCGTAACCCTTTCCAGTTAACCTTGCTTTCCCTTTTCTCGATCTTCCTTTTTTCTTCCATCAGTGCCAGTCACAGCCGATCGGGACCGTCCCCCCCTTACGATAGTCCATAACATCTCTACTTATCAACTTTCCCTTTTGTTCCGTTTATAGATGATCTGTTTCCCTCTCTTCCTTTGGGGACTTCTGCCCCCCCCTCGGAAACCGTTGACACTCATGCGCACATTCCCATTAGAACTCCCTAGATGTCTCCGACCATGCTGTTCACAACCTAGTGGTTGGAACGTACAATCCTCGTCTCTGGGTCATTTGAGCTTGTCCTGCCCCATGCTATGCAAGTTAGTGCTTGTTCTTGTTCACCTAGTTTCGGCGACCCCTTGTTCGATTTCAGCGATCGTACTGACCATCCTGGTTGGTGATTTTACCGCACAATTCTTCTTTTTTGCTTCTTTTGTCTCGGCTCCTCTTTTCCTGCGATAGAGTCTCCCCACAAACACCTCTCGAGCACCAGTTCATACGCGTTACTTAATATCCATCTCTAATTCCGCAAATTTTCTTCTCTTTTTTTGTTCTTCCTTAGGCCATTTTTGTTGCAGTCTTCTTCCGTGAGGAGATCCAATTCTCGAGGACAACTCATCCTTAGCCAATTAACCCCGAGGACATAGGCTTCATCGTCCGGCATGGGCTTATTTACTATTGCGCTGCGGTGTCTTTCTCCCGAGATGTTCTCTCACGCCTCCGCTTGCGCCAGGTGCTGCGGTTCCTTTTCGCGATTCCTTCCCCCTCGCTTGAGTCCATAAGCGAAAGAGTTCTTATGCTGCATATAAATCCTATAGTGGCCTCTTGCCCTAATGGTGTTTTTCCTTCCATTCATTCCAAGTTTCTCCTTCCCCCCCTCGTTCTCTCCTTCCTTCCGTTGGTTTTATTGTTGGGCTTATACGGTTTTGTTTCTTTTTCAATTTAGACGATTTGTTCCGAACTCTCTGGTCAGGGACAAGAGGCTATCCTTTTCGATCTGAGCTTTTCTGTTTGGAGTTTTATTTCCCCCCTCGCGCAATTCTTTCTTGCCAGTTCGAGGGGACATTTCCTTATAGCCTCTTCTGTCTCATTGTGGAGTTGCTTGTTGAACCGCGTGTCGTTGCCACTTCTTCCTGTCGAGTCCCTTTGATTTTTAGGCCCGTTTTTTCAGATTTCGCGCTTGAATTTCGTGGCGTAGCCGCATTATAGAAATTTCTTTTTCGTTCTCTGGAGTGAGGACCCCTCCTTCCTCATAATGCCCGCTCTTGGATGGCGCGATTCGACCTTTGTCCGAACTGTTGATATTCAGACTTCGGAGTTTTCTGTGTTCCTGGCGTCGTTCTTTTTTTTTTTTTTATCCCCCCCGATTTTGGTCCCACAACAAAAACTTCGCGGTGATGACTTGGTCATCCCTGCGCCGCTTTGGCGCATTTTTTGACTTCACCTTCTTGGTTTTCACTTTTTTTTTTCCCCACCCCCCTATAATTGGGGACGAATTTCCTGTGGAAGATTGCGGCTTGCTTTTTCTGATTGATACGCCACAAAAATGCCAACCTTGGCCCGATCCATATAGTACACCTTCTCCGTTTGACCCCTCCTTTCTTCCCCCCTTTTAGTCTCACGAGCTTCCGCTACCGCCTCCTCCTTTAAAAAAGCAACTTTTCAGACGATCGCTTTTGGAACAGCCCTTAGGGATTTAGGATTTCTTATGGTTGCTAGTTCTATCCTTGTCGCTGTTCGCCTGAAAACCTTTTTGAATGGAACCAATTACGAGCAAAACGAGTTTTCTTATTATCGACTCATGGCTCTCCCCGTTTTTCAGCTGAGTTCTTTTTTTTTATATTCTAGTTTCTCTGATTTTCTTTTTTCTCATAATATTTTCCCCATAAGTTGTGTTGTTTTCTGATGATTCGCAATCCCAATCATTTCGTGCAAGATTATTCCTGCCCTTCCCTTGGTCGCCCTTTTTCTATCCTCGCTTTTCTCTTTGTTTTTTTTGTTTGTCCCCTTTTTCACGTCTACCCCTTTTTTTCAGGCGAAACTCCTCTGGATCGATTTTTTTTTCACATACTCCTGCCTCCCATCTTTTGACCTTTCCACCCCCCTTTCTCTCTTCTGCACTGTTTGAGGTGTCATTAATTATATTTTTCCATCTATTTATGAATTTAATGCCTTGGATTTAACCGTGGCACCGTTTTTGTCCTCTCCTTTTTATTTCCTTCCCCTGGCCTTTCTTTTGCCTTTTCTTCACTCAAAGGGGTCCTCAGTACCAGGCCTCGTCCAGCGAATAGTGATGTTTTTCCCCACGTTGATCTCGCGGTAGGATCCTTTTCCCTCTCCCTCACATTTTGACTTTTTTTTTTTCCTGCGGTTCCCTCAACCGCGTTTTTTCTCTTTTTTGCATGACAATTCCCACATCCCCCCTTAGCCGTTGTGTTCCACGCGTGGATATGAACCGTTCGCACAAACTTTATCCCTCGCTCAAGCTTTTCCTTGAGGGCGTCGTATCCTAGCAAACCCCTGCTCACCGGGCTATCGCCCAGCTTTTGCTCTTTTTTTTCCCCTTCTCTTTTTTCGTGTCTCCTTCCTTTTTAGAACGAGGAGTTATATACGCGTTCTACGCACCCCTCTCTCTATCGGAAAGTTTTCCGCGGTCATTCCCCCTGCCAGGTCCCCCAGTCGCCATTTATATTTACCCCTGTTCTTATTGAAGTATCTTTTGCAATCAAAAATGAGGATCCCCATTAAGGCTATCGGCATTTCCCGGCATGAATTGGCGTGCCTTTTGTTAAGGAGCCCCCTCCCCCCCATCAGAAGACTCTCGATATAGTTCATTATTGTCCCTTTCCCTCGTTTTTTTTCTGTCCACCTCACTATAGTTTTTCATTTTTTTCACTTCAAGACAAACGGAAGCCCGACAAATCCCCACCCTTGCTTTCCCTTTCTCTTTCCCCGATTTTCCGGTATCCGCCACCCCTTGGAATGAATTTTGGCTGGCCGCACTATTGCACTTCTTTCACCTATAAGTTATTATATCCCTCCTCATCATTCTGCGTTTTTCAGTCTCAACCTCGTTTTTGATTCCGTCGCCCAGGCAAATGTCCTTTTCTTTATCGGTCTCATCCTTTCTGGACCAACGCATGCTCCTAGTAACTTTCCCTTCCAAGTCGTTCCCCCTATCCCCTTTTCTCTTTCTCGATTGCTTGTTTTCCGTATGAATTTTTCCTCGCTCCTTTGCTGAAGCCACCCCTCTGTTCAACCACTGGGGCCGAGTCCTTCCACCCGAAATTTTTTTTGAATCTCCGTTTTCATTGATTGTTAACCCTTTCCCTTGCGTTTCTGCTTTTATCGCGTCGGCTCAGTACGGTCTTAGGTTGGCTATGCTCGTTCAGCGCATTTCTTCAGAACCCCTTTTCTGGAGCGCAAAGCGTCTTCGATTGTGGGCTTTACACAAACGGTCGGCTCGGTTTCTTAGTTCATCCCTCTGGCCCTCTCCCCCCAGGATTCTCCGTTATCACAGTAGGGTTCTACCAGCACCCTGTAGCCGGTTGTTGCTGCATGCCCGCTACCCATGAGCTCTTCTGTCGTGCCAGTCTTTTTTTTCACGCATTTTCGAGTTCATCTTGCGTCATTTACTGTTTGTCTTTGATTTGGCTCCCCCCCCCTTTCTTTTTTTCCCCTGTTTCTCCGGTCCTACTTCCCCTATCATCTAATCAACACGATCGTTGATATTACGCGCCTTAGTACTTTTGGCTTTTTTTTTACCGGTCGTCTGGGGATTGGCCCCAATGTTCTTGAGAACCTCTCTTTTCTTTTCGTCGAACGGCTCTTCTGCCCGGTTCCGAATAGGTTCCTGGGTCCGTTCATCTCTTTTTTCTTTTTCTTCCTGTTCGTTCCGTAAGCGATCATCCGCCCCATCAGGGGATTTTGCAAATGATTGAGCAGTTCATGTGAAGATTTGACCCTTCCCGTGAGCCTGTACTGAACTTACTCTTCGGCCTTCCCCCCGCGCCGGGGATCACTGTTCCCCCGACGAATTGGGGCCTCGTCTCTGGCCAAGTCTCCACCAAACATCGCGCCACCCCAAACTATCCTTTGATCTCGTGTTTAATCTGCCCGACGGGATACCCCCTTCTTTAGTCTTCGGTTGCGGCCCGTTCGCGTATTCACATTCCCCAGACAGCTCCTAGTCCCGTTCCCTTTCCCCTTTGCGGCGTTTGACCAACTCCTCTTTCGAAGCCTTATGGTCCGGTTGTTATATTGCTCGGTGGTGCAATTACGGTCCAATTTCAACCCAAGAGGACCCCTCTTCTCCTCCCCCCCTTACCCCTTGTTTGAGTTAATCGCGCGGTGCGCGTGTTTTGACTTTTTCCTCCGGCTGGAAGTGGAGCGGGCGACGTGTTATGCGGATTTTTTTCCATGGTGACATTTTTTTCTTAGCCCAGTTTTTTCTTTTTTTTTCCTTTTATCTCCGCCCACTCCTCTTGCTACCTCCCCTTGGTCTGATAAGTTTATCACGCCGGGCGTGACCGATCTGCCGTAATTGCCGTGCTTGTACCCGTCGTTCCTCTTTAACGTTTCTGGCCTCCCTCCAAGGAGTTTTCTTCTATCTATTTTTTTCCTTACTTTAGCTCTGGAACCCGGCTACAATAATTGGGTCTCCCCCTTTTTTCGTTTTCCGTTTTTTGATTTTAAACCGACAGTTTCA
>Ga0179593_1676249_pt1 | contig 11307 bp, 21 predicted proteins | sample CZODoug2_1_08_16_FD_185931 | JGI IMG/M metagenome (GOLD analysis project Ga0179593, IMG submission 185931) | Vadose zone soil fungal communities from Angelo Coast Range Reserve, California, USA - CZODoug2_1_08_16fungal (PacBio error correction) | ecosystem: Environmental > Terrestrial > Soil >... | reverse complement strand
CCTCTCTCCCCCCTTTTTTCCCGAATTGGCCCCCCCCCTTCTCCCCACTGTGACCTAGTCTTTCCTTTCCTTTCCCTTTTTTCCCATTGGTTCCCCCCAAGGGCGCATCCCCCCCCCCCTTTTTTTCTATCCACGGTTTGCGGCAAAAAGCTTTTCTCCTTTTTTTGCGTTCCTTTCGGGTCCCGCAAACCCTTTTTTTTTTTTCCCCCCCTTTTTTCCTTTTTTTTTTTTTGGGGTCCTTTTTTTTTCCCTGGGTACTCTCTTGGCGTGATGGAATTGCTCGAAATTCCCTTCCCCGTATCTTCCCACGGCAATGAGAAGTTCTCTCTCTTTTTTTTTCGTTTCTTTCCTTGCTTCTCCACCGCTTTTGTGGAGGTATGTTTTCTCCCCGCAATTCCCTTTCCTTGTTGCTGTCCCCCCCCCTTTTTCTAACTCGGGATACCTATCAGGAACTTGGCTTATTTCTTTACAGTTTTTTGTTTCCCCTGTTCACCTCGATCCCCTTTTTGGCCGCACGAAGCTCCCCGGTTCGTCTTTTTTTTTCCTCTCTTGTGGATTGGGGTCCTGGCCTTTTTATCCCCCCTTTCTGGCTGAAAAACAGATGGTCTCTTCTTGGTCCTTTTTTGCAGTCCTGCCCCGTCCGAGGAAGACCCCTTTTTTTCCCTTTTTTCAAGGGCCACCGGAGGCCTAACCCCTTTTTTTTTGTTTCCCCCTGTGGCAGCAACCCTCGTCACGATTTTCCCTTTCTCTGAGAAGCTCAAAAAGATACCCCCTCCCCCCACTCTTTTTTTTTTTGCCCTTTCATGAGAAAGATCCTGGCCTCCTTGGGCTTCCCCCCACGATGTTCATGAAGGCTTTCCTTTTCCTCTCAGGAGTCTTGGAAAAAAATCCCCCCCCCTCTCCTTCCGGGGAAAAATGTCTTTCCCCCCCCCTTGTCCCCCCCCACGGCTTGGTTGTGGGGGTTGAGTGTTTTTTTTTGAGAAATTCCTTCCCCTTTGTTCTTCCCCCCTTCCTCTCAGCTACCGGCCCCGCCCTGTATGCCTTTCCCCTTTTCTTTCCTTTGTTCTCCCCAATGGAGGAATTCGTCCCTTTCCTTTATCCCTACGAGGCCAGGAGCCTAAAGCCAACGCCCGGTCCCTCCTTTTCTTGCCAGTTGGTCACCCTCCCGGGGCTTCCCCTTCTCCCCTTCTTTTATACCCGGAGACAACATTTGGTTCCCGGGGCTTCAAGATGTTGGCCCCTTCCCCCCCTTCCACTAAAGAACGCGGGACCATTTTTTTTTTGGCTAGTCCTAAAATTTTTCTTGTTCCTTTTCGGACTCCCCCCTTTTCTTTTCCGGGGCGAAATTTTTGTTTCCTTTTCGGTATGGCAAGTTTGGGTTCCAAAGGCGTTTTCCCCTTTGGAGTCCCCTTTCTCTTTCTCCCCCTGTGCCTACTAAATTTGGGGTGTTTTTTTCCCTGCTTCCTCTGCGGGAGGTGGTTCCTTCTTCTTTTCTGTTTTATCGGAAGGGTAGAGGGAAGCCTTTGCTTTTTTTCAGAGTTACACCTTTCTTTTCCGCACTTCCTACGCCCCCCCCTTGGCAGTCAAGCAAAACCTTTTCCCCCTTTGTCCCCCCCAGTATGGACGGAAACTCTCGGCCTTCTTAAGAGCCATTTCCTCTCCCCCCTTCCCTTCGGCTGCACAGTTTTGGTCGTTTCCCCCCTATAGGTGTCCAAGTATGGGCCCTTTCGATTTCTTTTTTTTTGTACCCCGTGAGGAGAGCTGGCCCCTTTCCCCCCCCCTTTTTTTTTATAAGTGTTTCAACCTTTGGCTCTTCCCACGAAACCCCCCCCCCCCTGTCTTTTTTCCCCTTTTGTCGCCAAAGAGTTGCCTTTCCCCCGCAGGGCCGGCGAAAGATAGGTCTCTCCTTCCTCACAGGTGTCTCTTTTTTGTTTTTTTTTTTGCAAGACCCGCTTTCCCCTTCCGTATTCAGGGGGGGGGTTTTTTTTTTTTTTTTCGCCAGCAAATTTCCAGCCCTTTTCGGTTTTGGCTGTTCAACCTTTTTTTTCCCCTTTCTTCTTTTTTTTGGAGTGCGGGGTCCTTTCTCCCTTTTTTTACGGGGAGCAGGAATTCCTTCCCGCTTTTACCGTTGCTGAGGTGTCCGCCCCTTTTTTCTTACTGGGCACCCTTCTTCTCCACCGTGGTTTTTTAAGGAACTGCTCCCCCATGCCCCCCCTCCCAAAGAGCGGCGTTCCTTTCCCTCGGTTTGTCGAAGCCGACTTTCTTCTTCCGCCCAACAATTTTCCCCCTTCTTTTTTTCCCCCAGTCCCGGCATTGGGAGGTCGACTTTGTGACTTTCCACTCTTCTGGGAGCCTGGTCTTTTGGTTTTTTTTTTTTTCCCAAAAGCCCCCTTCTCTCTCCCCGTCAGAGGTGTGGTTCTTTTTTGCTGTTATGCTGGACTCCCTTCCCCCCTTTCTATCCGGCGCAGAAGCCGGTTCTCGCGTTTGGTGTTTTGGCCCCTTTTTTATTTTTTTTCTTTTTTTTTTTTTTTTTTTCGGTCCTCTGACCGGACCATGCCGCCCCTTTATATTCGTTGACTCCCCTGCCTTTGCCCCATTACTGATTCCATACCTTTCTTTCTTTTCTCGGTTTTTCTCATGTAGAGAGTCCAGGGAGCCCGTTCCCCCCCCTTTTTGGCGTTCGATCCTGAGTGGAGGTCCTTTTTGTTCTCCTTTTTTTTTTCCCCTCTTTTTCCAGTCTAAACAATAATTATCCTTTTTTTCCTTTTTTTCAACGGCCGACCTTCCCACGCTTTGCCGATCCTTCCCGGTGTCAGAGGAGTACGTCTTCCTTTTTCCTTTCCGAGCGGGAGGAGAAGGCTTTTTTTCCCTTGGTCCTATTTTTTGTCTTCTTTTTCCCTGGCGAGGAGGGATCTCCCTTTTTGCTTTCCTTAAGGTTTAGAATGCCGAGGCTTTTTCTCCAAACATGTGGATTTTTCCCCCCCTGCCCCCGCCGGACCAGGCAACCCCCCTTTCCCCCCCGCCACTGAAAAAAAAACGTGCCTGTCCCAACTTTGGTCTTTCTCGTTTTTTTTTTCCCCCCCAGCAACACTACTGGACGTTCCCCACTCCTTTTTCCTTCCCGCTGAAGAAGAGATGTCAATTTTCTTTTAGTTTTTGATCTTTTTTTTGATGGTCAGTCTCTTTTTCCTTTAGCAAGCACACTGGTTCCCCCCGCCACCAGCCCCCACACTCTAGGCTATCTTCTTTTAGGCGTCGTTACGTCCGCTCCTCCTTTCCTGTCTCACTGACTGCATGTGCTGGGCATTTTCGGTTTTTCTCGCCAACAACTCCCCTTCCCCTTGTCTCTATAACGAGTGCCCACCCCAATTTTTTCTTCCCCTTCAATTCCCGTTCCCATCCCCTGCCTCTCGCGTGTTGTCTATCTTTGGTGATGATTGTGGGAATCCCGCTGATGGAACCTTTTCCCCGTCCCCCCCCCTTCCTTTGGCCCGTAAGAAGCGCCCTGCTTTCCTTTCAGAGGTTGTTCGTTTCATCTCTCATCTTCGGTGGGAATATCGGCCTTTCTTTCCCCACTCCGTTTGTTATCCCCTTTTTTTTTTTTCCTCAAAGGGACAATCGATGATCCCACTACCCTTAGGGTGGTCGGTTCCCCCCCCCTTTTCCTCCTTTCCTCGTTGTTGTTTTTTTTGACTTTTTCTCTTTGGGTTGACCCGTGCAAAGCGGGGGTTTTTATTTTTTTTTTTGTAGGTGTTTTCCCCCCCATTCCTTTTTTTTGATTGTCACGCCTTTTCAAACGTAGTACCCCCCCACCGAAGAGAATATTCCCCTTCCCCTTTTTGGTGTGAGAGGGTCTGTCCCTGCTGCCATGTTTTTTTTTGCGTGGTGATTCCTTTGGCCCCCCGCCCTGCTTGTCGTCAAACAGGTGACTCCCCCCGCTTCCTAAGAATCACCTTTTCCCTTCCAGCCAGGCCTCCTTTTTCCTTTGTTTTTTGTTCCCCTTTCAAGTGAGTCGGCGTTTTTCGCTTTGTGGGCAATTAGTGTAAGTTCTCCCTTTATGTTGAGTGGGCTTCTCCTGCGATGTTTTTGGCTGCACTCCCCCATTCCTCCCCCCAGGGGAGACTGAAACATCCTTCCAAAGCTTGCCGAGTCGCCCGCCGCCTCCTTTTTCTCCCTATATAGCCGAAGCAGTGGGGTTTTTTTTTCGGCGTGCGGGCTACCATTGCCCAACTTATCTTCCCCCTTCACGGCTGCATCCAAAGGTTTTTTCCCCTTTCCTCTTGCATAGACGGCGGCTTTTTGGTTTTTTTTGTCTCAGTTTTTTCTCTTTTCGCTTTCTCGCCCCCCCCCCAAAGGGGAGCTCGTTCCCCCCTTTTTCAGGTTTAAGGGCTGCCGGTTTTTCCCTTTTTTTCTTTTCTCCTCGGTTCCCGTTTTTTTTTTTTCAAGTTTTTCACCTGTTTCCCCCTTCCTGCCTCGTGCATGTCTACCTTCCCCCCTTTTTTGATTGGCAAGACCCCAAGGGATGAGAGACACTACCCTGGCTCCCATACGCCGCCCCCCCTTTTTATGGTGCCAAAAGCCCTTCTTTTTTTCCCTCCCTTCCTAGGGAAAGGGGTTGCGTTTCTTTTCCAAAACCTGCGTTTTCTCCCCCCCCTTTTTCCCCTTCTTTACATTAATAGCGGACCCCCTTTCCCGTTGGAGCGATAATCCTCTTCTCTTTTTTCCCCTTTTTTGCAGCCGGGACCTGCTGTGGCACCAACCCCTTGACCCACTTCCCACTGCCTTTCTCGGAAAGACTCTTTAACATGATTTGATTCCCTGCGACGGAATTCCCCCTTCATTCGGTCCTCGATGTAGTGTTGTATTTGGACGCTGAATCGGAAGAGGAGGATCGAGGCTCTTTTTTTTCTTTTTCTTTTCGTTTCGCATTCACCCCATGGGTGCCGGCCTAAGGGCCCAACGATTTCCCCCTCCCCACCCCTGGATCCCTTTTCGACGATTTCTCCGCTTTCTTCTTTGGTCCCCCTCTTTCGGACAGGCCCCGCAAGCAACACAACACACAAGCTTGTCCCGGTGATTGATCGTTCTCAGGTTCGTTTGGCCGGATTCAACATCCTCGAAAGGTGCCCCCGCTGGATTCATCCCCCGACTTTTCCCCCCCAGACTGTGGGAGGCCCCCCAGATGGTATGTGGTTTTTTTTGGCCCTGCCAGGGGGGCGGTCCTGTGGTGGCCCCTTTTTTTTTTTCGTTGCCCCCAGCTTTTGGTGCAAGCCGGCATGCCGCTTCTTTTTTTTTGCATTTCTTTTGTTCTTCTCTTTCCTTACCAAAGTAATCACATGGGCCCCTCGTTTGCCCCCCCCCACCGCTGATCTTGCGGTTTTGGCTGGGCTTCCCCACGGTCTCAGTGCATGCCTTCCCCCTTTCTTATTTTCCAAAGAGATTGGGGCAAATATTTCTTGTTTGTCCCCCCGGACACCTTCCCCCCAAAAAGGCCGACCCTTTTTCTTCGTCCCCCTTCCCCCCCTTCGTTTTCCCCTAGTCTGGAGGGTTCTAGGTGGGTTGCCTTTTTTTTTTCAAGATCTCGAGCTGGGGACTCGCGTGCCCTAATCACGGCCCTCCGATAAACCCTTTTTTTTTTTATTTTTTTTCTTTGGTCACTTCTTCCCTTATTCTTGTTCGTGCTTTCCCTTTTGGGTGAATTTCAATTTCTTCACTCTGTCTTTTACTCTTTCGCCTACCCCCCTTGTGGGTTGGCGGTTGAGCCAGAGGACACCAGGATCCGGTGTCCCTTTTTTTCCCTGCTCTCTCAACCTTTTCCCTCCAGGAAACTTCCCCATTTCTTCAATGATTGACCCTAATCCACCCCTGAGCGTGCAAACCGATTTGGGAGTGCTTTTCTTTGGCGATGGCCGACGAACCCCGCCGGCTAGGCAGATTTTCGTCATAAGGGGGTGGTTTTCTTTTTTTTTTTTTTTTCTCAGGATTTTTTTTGTTGGTCGAGCTTTGAGGACCTTCCCCCTTGCCCTGAAAAGAACTTTTCCCCCCATGTTTCTCGACCTGGCCTTACCCCCTGTAAACAAATTTCTTTCCCAACCACCCGCCTCGGCTCTCGGGCCACCCCCCCACCCTTCTTCCCGATAAATCTCCTGGTCCCTTATTGGTGGGCATTTCCAAAAGTTTTTCTTTCCCCTTTGAAAAACCTTGGGTCCCTCTCAAAAACAGGAAACACTCTATACCACAGACTTCTCCTCGGTTTCCTCCCCCCCGATTCCGTGGGACCCGAAAAGGTGTTTAGATTTTATCTCTTCTTTCCCAGTTTCGCAAATGTCGATTGTCTTTTTTATTTCTTGGCTGAAGTGATTTTCTCAGCTGTTTTTTTCCTCCCTTCCTTTTCAACGATATTGTTGCGCCTGTTCTTTGGGGGGGGCGTGGATGAAAAATGCCCTGCTGTGTCCCCTTCTTTTTGTTTTTTATTGACTTCCGGGATAGTTTCTGCTGTGCTGTTTTTCTTTACCCCCTTTTTTTTCTTGGAGAAAATTGCAGGCCTCCGCCCCGCCTATTTCTCACACCGTGGCCGCTTTTTCCATTTCCATTGTCCTTGGGAGTGCTTCTTTCTTCTTCTTTTTTCCTTCACCCCGCAACAAACCAAACCGCCCCCTTTTTTTTCTCCGACCTCTTCCTTGATTTTTTTTTACCCTTCTCTATCTTTACCAGTCAATCCCTTGCCCGTTCCCCAAGATTTTCATTAGGAGGGAAACTCCATTATTGCCTTTTCCAATGAGATGGTCCAGTTCTTTCCCCCTTTTCTTGTATAGGTGTGATCTTCTCCCCTTTCTTTTTTTATTTTCAGTGACCTTCTTTTATTCCGATCGTGCAATGGTTCCAGTGTTCAAGTTGGCCCCCCTTGGTCTTTTAGGTGTCTCAATCCCCCTCCCTTCCTTTTTTTTTCCAACGGGAGGTTTTTTCCCGCCCCTCCTCTTTTCTTTTCTCCCTCGCCCTTTTCAAGGTATACTACTCCCCTGCCATCCCCCCTTTTTTCTTCTTTTTTTTCAGAGCTAGAACGATCTGACTTTGCATTTTTCTTCCAACGGAGTCCCTTTTCCTTCTTTCCTTTCCTCCCCTTCCGCCTTGTCAAAGCAGTTCTGATAGTGTATTCCCCCCCCTTCCCCCTTTCTGACTGAGGAAAATCTGTTTTTCAGCCATCCTTCTTTTTTCCCCCCATGCCCCCCCCCTCTTTTTGTCTAAGCGGTCTACTATTCTCCCTTTTAGCGAGAGTCAGAATCATTGCTCCTTCCATTTTGATCAAGTGGGGAGTTTCTTTCTTTCCTCTTTCAGACTTAACCCCCTTCCCTTTTTTTCTTTTTGAAAGCCACGATCCACCCCCCCCCTTTCCCGTGGGGTGAAACGACCCCCCATTTTTTTCTTCTCACGCACATTTGGAGCAAAATAGTTTGCGCAACAAACCGTTTTTTTTGGGATCTCCCTCCCCTTTCCCCAGGGTTTGAAAGTGCCGCTTTCCCCCCCCTTTTCCATTTCGTTGTTTATTGAATGTCCTTTTTTTTTTCGTTTCACCCGTTGCGATGGTTCCCCCCTTGTTGTCTCCCTACTCAGGTGTTGTTTGACTCGGTCCCTCTCCTTTCCCCCCCCGTTGGAACCATCGGCACCTTTTTTTCTTTGTCCTGCATAAAAACCGAAGGATTATTCTCATGTTCCCCCCCCCCTCCTGGTGCCTTTCCACCCCCCCCTTGGATGGCTACTTAGTCCTTCTCCAAAGGTTGATTTTCGTTGACCTTTCCTTTCCCCACGCGAAAAAAAAGGCGGTGGTTGTTCCTTTTTTTTTTAAACGTTGGGACCGTCTTGAGTGGATGGCTTGTCGCTTACCAGCCCTGGTCCCCCCACATGAGCTGACATGCCTGAGCCTTTCTTCCCTTTCACAAGGTATCCCACGCTTTTTCTTTTTTTGTCCTTTTTCTTTTTTTCAACCTCCCGCAAAAGGGAGTACACTTATTTCCCAACCGATTTTTCTCTTCTAATTTTTATCAAAATTTTTTTTTTTCCCCCCCCTTGGAACCTGCGGAGACCAAGGGGATTGAGCTGCTGTGTCCCCAATGCCTTCTTGCCCCTCCCTTCCTTTCTCTCCCGGCCGAGCATTTTCCCCCACCCTGGGTGGCTTGGAGGAGGGATTATTATACCCCTGGGTGCCCCCTTTTACCCCTTGTTCTTCTTCTGGAGAGCCAACTGTGCCTTTTTTTTTTTTCTGGTCATGACTTGAAGTTCCCTTTTCCAGTTGTAATTCAAGGATGCCTTTCCCCCTCCCCTTTTTTCCTCTCTGGAAGACACTATTTTTCCCCTCCTTTTTTTCTTGTCAGATCAAAAACTATACCACCCCGCCCTTTTTTTTTTTTCATCCTCCATTTGTTGAAGGCACCCTATTTTCCCCTCTCCTTCCACGCATGGGCTCACTTGCTTTTTCCCATTTTCCCGAATCTAAGAGTCTGTAAAAAAACTTTAGTTGTAGCCTGAGGTTCTTGGTCAATCCTGCTTTTTTTTTTATGTTTTCCGCAGCGAGGCACCTTCCCCCCCCATGGTCTGCATTTTCTGAGCTCGCGCTTTTCTTTTTCCGCGGCCTGATGACGTTTCTTCCCCCCCCCCTTTCCTCTCCGTAATGAATAAAATCCCGGCTGACCCTTCCTTAAGACCAACCTCCCCCCCCCCTTTTCCTCTTTTTTTTTCTTTTTCCTGTGCACGCCAGGTTGCCCCCGACGCAACCGCTCCGTTGAAAAAGGCATTTATACCGTCTCCCACCTTCTGCGAGAACCCCCCAAGTTTCATTGTGCATGACTTTCCTGTCAACCTTCACACCGAAAGGTTTGGCGAACTTACTTCCTTCCTTATATCCTACACAACGTGCTGGTCACTCCTGGAATAGGATTTTTTTCTTTCCCCCTTCTGACGGGGGGGGCTTCTTTCTTCCCGTTGGGGACCAGTTCTTTCCTTCCCACCCCCAATAAGGGGAGGGAGGCGAGTTTTCCCCTTGGGTTTTTTCACGCATTTTTCTCCCCCCTTTTTTTTTTTTCAGGGCAGAGTTGGACACTTGTAGTGGGAATGTCGAGAGGCTTTTTCTTTCTGTTCAGCGGAAAGGGGCGGAGTCCTCACCATCCCCCCCCCTCTTCCTGACAGCCCCTGCCTGGTCCCCCCCCCCCCCCTTCTTCTCCACCTATCGCCTGCGTTCTTTTTCCCCCAATCGGCAGCGCTCCCCCCCTCCCCCCACTCGGCTGCCAAGGACCTGGACCCGACGGATTGTCCAATCTCTTTCCTCCTTTTTTGTGATGTACAAGTGAGGAGAGCCTTGCTGCCTCAGTACGTGTGGGACCCCTTTTTTCTCTGCTCCTTTACACCGCAAACCAGGATGGCCTTTTTTTTAGTCCAAGAGTGTTCCTCTTTCAAGGTCATCCTTTTTGCCAGCAGAAAGATTAGTGCGCTTCCCTTCTTTTTTTCCTTTTGTGGTACTCGGATGTTTTTTCTTTCTTTTCACGAAAAAGCGATTCCCTTTTTCTTTTTTTTTTCTGCCAAATAGAAAAGGGGCCGCCCTTCCCCTCCCAGTCTAAGTAGGTAGGGGGGCAGTTCTTTCGGTCATCTTCCTGTTGGTCCTGTCCTTTCTCCTTCTTGCCCATATAGGTGATGCCTTCCCGGTCCCCCGTGCATTTAAAAGGCTGGACCGGTTTCTTTTTCTTTTCCCGTCCCCCCAAGAGATACCCGGTGCCTACATCTCCTTTTTCAGGCAATGCCGCATCCCCCCCCCCTCCCCCTCCAAAGCGAGCTTCTTTGACCTTCCTTTTTTTCTTTTCCTCCTAGTGGAAAAAACTGTAAGTTTTTGTCCCTCAACTGGGTCCCGGCTATGTTAACGTGTTCATGCCCTTTTTTGGGGCTGCGTTTTCTTGTAAGTTAGTTCTGTTTGTGCAGTGGCGATCGGTTGAGGCTCTCCAAAACGCACCGGATGAAAGATTTCGCCTTCCCTTTTTAGTGGGTGCTGTTCCTCAACTTGGAGGGATGTCTCCCTTCTCATCTTCTCGCAAGGGGCTTTCGTGTGTGGTCCCCTTTTTTATCTGGGCACCTGAGATCGCCGGCAACCATCCCCCCCCCCCCCCCGGCCGACCGAGAAGACTGATCCTTCTTTTTTTTTTTTTCCTACCTCCCACTATGCGCTTGTCCCCCTCTTTTCCCCGCTTATTTCCTAGGTATAATGTAGGAGGAGGTTTTTTTTTCCGGACCGTGTTTTGCCGTTGCGATAAGATTTGGGTCTTGGTGCGTTGGTATTTTCCCCTATCCGTTAAAGAGGATCGCTCCCCTGTTTGCCCTTTTTTTTTTTAAGAGTTTAAGTTGATCCTTTTTCTCCCCCTTTTCTCTCTTTTCTTTCCCGTGATATATGCCCTCCCCTTTCCCGATTCTTCTTGCTCTTGTCCTTTTGCCTTGCTAAACTTGGTCGCCTTATTGGTTTTTTGTGGCTCTTCGTGATATAATTGGGGATTTTTCCCCCCCCCTTTTTTATCCTCCATCTGATTTTTTCCTTGTCCTTTCTGGCCCAGGGTCCTTTAAAAACGGAGGGGGGGGGACCCTTTCCCCCCCCCCCCCCCTTTCCCCCCCGCCCTTTAAAAAGGGGCCTGGCCTTTTTTTCACCCCATGTGGCTTTTTTTTTTTCTCTTCCTTTTTTTTTCAGGAAAACCCGCACAATTCTGAAGGTACGCCCATCCGGACTTCATATGCCATAGAACTCTCCCCCCTTTTTGATGGAAGACCGTGATGGGCCTTTTTGCATGCCCGTCCCTTTTTCAACCCCCCCCCCCCCCCCTGCAAAATTTTCTCGGTCACCCTTCCCCTCCTTCCTTTTCCCGGCGGGCGAATCGGGGCAGCCTTTTTTTATGATCTTGTTTCAGGAGAACCCTTCTTGCTGTTCTTTCTTTTTCAATCACTTCTTCTTTTCTCCCCCCCCCCTTCTTTTCTCCCCGATTCCACCAATTTCTTTGCACCGCTGACTCCCTTCCCCCTCCCCCCCCCCTCCCGCTGCGCCCGTTTTGGCGGGCGATTTCCGTTTTTCTTTTTTCCTCTCTGCTTACCTTTCTCCCTCCTGTTCCTTTTTTTTTAGAACGGGGCCCTGGCTTGCTTTTTCCGGGCTGCCCCGTGGGGAGGTGGCGGGCCGCTCTCGATTAGTGAGGAATCTCGTTTTTTCCCTTTTTTTTTATACCAAGGCTTCAGCTTCACCCCCCTCTTAAAATAACCCTTCATCTGGCACGGTTTTCCCCCTTTCTT
>Ga0179593_1636771_pt1 | contig 11307 bp, 25 predicted proteins | sample CZODoug2_1_08_16_FD_185931 | JGI IMG/M metagenome (GOLD analysis project Ga0179593, IMG submission 185931) | Vadose zone soil fungal communities from Angelo Coast Range Reserve, California, USA - CZODoug2_1_08_16fungal (PacBio error correction) | ecosystem: Environmental > Terrestrial > Soil >... | reverse complement strand
TTCTCATCCGTATTTGACCCAACCTTTTACCATTTACCCCGCCACTCCCCTCCTCTTATGTCATCCCCCCCCCCCCTCTGCCTCCGCCAAAGCTTTCCTTCCCTCTTCGTGGACAGGGTTTTTCCCCTTCTCCTTTTTCCCAAGGAAAAATGCCTTCCCAACCTGGCCCGGGAAATATTTTCTATGCCGCACCTCGTCTAAGACAGTCCAACAGGCCACCATGTCCCCGCCAATTTCTCCTTCAAGCTCTTTCCCCCCCCCTGCAGGTTTCTCGGGTGAAGGAGATCCCTCTCCAACAGCGCTCTTCTTTTTTCTTTCCCAGATGCCCTGCCGCAGTGAATACCCTCCCGTATCAGCGCTTTTCTTATCGGCCTCTAATTGATGGTGCTTTTTCTCCTTCGAACCGCCAGATTCCTTCGCACTTTTTCACGATAGAAGTCTTTTTCAACGAATTTTACTTGGCGGTGCCTGGCGGCAATGGCTTTTTCTGCCGGTTAAAGCCTGTGGTTGGCATTCCCCCTCCCCCCCATGTGAGTTCTTCTCATTACCGCTCTCTTAGCCGGAGGTCTTGCGGACAGACCTTTTTTTTTTTGATGATGATTTGATTGAAACCCCCTTTTTTTCCTGAGAACTCCCTTCTTCATTATGATTCCCTTTACAAGAATCCCCACGAGTCCTTCTTTTCAGCGAAAATGATGGCTCTAGACTCTCACGATCCCCAGCACAGCAGCTCGGTGATGAAGTCTACTCGGCATTTTTTTTTGAGAAGCTGTGTCCACTTCATCGCAAAGCCCATATATGATCCTCCCTTCCCTTTCCCGTTCCGTAATAGTTCCTTTTTTCCTCTTCCGAAGATCAAAGATTCCCGCCATCGCCACACAATACTTTTTTCCACCTTGATTCCGACCTTGAACTTTAATCCTCTCCCCATCGAGGTCCCTCCTCCTTTTTTTTTATCGCAGGTGTCTTTTTCTATTTTTTAATATCACCACTCCCCCCTTCTTTTTAGCGATAAAGATTTCCCGCGCAAGATGCTCGCCCTCTTACGGTAAGGTATCGTCGCCCTTTACGAGCGCCCTTCTCCTCGAACGCTTCCCCTCTCCCTCCGAAGCTTCTCTATGATCTTTCCCTGCAGAGTAATCTCAAACCGTCCGTTCCCCCGGCCCCCCGCGAAGATTCCTTTCTCTTCTGAAGAAAGAACCCGGCATCGGAAACATCCTTTTTCTCGCTTATGAAGCCCTTTCCTTTTTCTCCTCAAATTACCCCCTTTCCCCCTTTGCCCGAGGACACGATCCACTGCGCCGGCTGACCTTTCATTTCCATTGGTTCAAAGTTTGTGCAGCCCCCAATTCGGGATCGTCCCAGACGACTACCCTCCTAAAGCTTTTTCCTGGCATTTTCATGAAGAGCCTGCCCTTCTTTAATGAGTTTTTTTCTTGAGTTCTTTTGCCTATATTTTTTTTCCTCTTATGGCCCACAATAGTCATTCCTTCCTCTATATTAAAGAAATTGCGTAGCAGCCCCCCCTTTTGTCACAACTGGAATGACTTTTTCTGACTTTCCAAAATCTTCTGTGATCCGCACCTCAGCTTGAGCAGTTTCCCCTGACTGTAAGTTTTCCCCCCAAACTTTCCTCATTTTCTGATGGTCTTTTTCATCAGAGTTTCCCTTTGCTGGTCGCCTTCAGGCGGTAGACGCCAACTTCTCTCGATCCTCTTTCTCGCCAACCTGGCTCCAGACCTCTCCGTGACCCTTTCCTCCCCCCCCCCTGTGCTATCCTCCTTCCTCCAGGTTGTGCCTCCCCCCCTTTTCCTTTTCGCCTTTCCCTTCCTTTTCCCGTACCCCTTTCGCGAGGGGCTCGGTTCCGTCTATCACCCCTTCTTGCCGCTGTTTATGTAAATAAAAAATTCTTTCCTTTTCATTCGCGCTCTTAAACACTTTTTTCCCCTTTCAGCGATGGCGACCGAAGAAGTGTCAGCCCGTTTTTTATTTCCGAGAGTGCCTGATAGCGAGATTTAGATTCCCTCTCTTAAAGCTCCCCCTTTCAAATCCATTAGGTGCTTCACAGGCGCGCCTGGAGGATTTCCCGAGGCGACGTGCGAGGGAAATCCACTAGACGCCTTTTGTCGTTTTCTACAGAGACAGCTGAGTCTTGTTCTCCAATCTGGTGCTCCCCCCTGCGATGACCCGAAAAGCCCTCTGCCAATAAACTCCCCCCCGGGAGTCCTTCCCTTCATTTAGGGGCACTTGCGAGTTCAGCGGTCTTTGACGCGTGAGTCCAATTTCTAGGTTTCTTCCCACCGATTGCTTCAGCCAATTCTTGACCACCAAGACCATGGCTTTTTTGGATTGGCGTCGTGGTCGAACCTTTAGGTTTGAAGGCTTCCTCTGTGTAAGGTTGGCACGCTATTCGCTGCCCCGCAATCTTTTTTCTTTCGCTGAGCCTGGCGGGCGAAACTTCTTTATGCTCTCAACGACATTCTCACCGTGCTGACCGGCTTCCGCGCCCGATAGATTTCTCAGACGTCTTTTTTTTTTTCTCGGATTTGTCCCCCAGCGATTTTTTCCGAAGGTGGTATTTCGTTTCGTTCGAAGACCCTCCCAACATGTGAAGACTCTCCCTTCGCGAGGTTTTCGGAAGCCCACTGTCGGTAATATCTTTTGCGGCACCTGACCAAGTGTCGCTTCCAACCCGCAGGTGATCTGGGCCCCCCGCGCCCCATCAACCAGAACGTCTCCCTTGCTTTTTGAAACCCTTCTCTTTCCGCTTTGAGTCAGCAGATCTGGGGGAACAGAACTCCCCACAAGTCCCCTTCACTCCCCGATAGCCCTCCATTGCAATTTTCCCTCCCTTGAAGCCGTCTTTCCTCCCATTGGTCAGGGTAGTACCTCCTTGCTTGCGGTAAGGCTTTCGCAGTCTAGTAGAACCCATGTCACTCCTTCGGTTTTCCCGAACCTTCAGATTTGATCGAAATTCTAAGTCCTCTCGTAAGTTCCAAGATGGTATCCTCCAATTTTTGCGAAACGGTAACAAACCCCCTGTTGATTGACCGTGACTCCCTCTGGCCAACTCTAAATGCGGTCCCCTTTCCGCGAATACGGTCGATTCGGCGGGAGTTCCTTTCAAGTTTTTCAGTCCAGAATCTCCGCAGAGCCTTCCCCCCTTGGAAAGCTTTATTGAATCTCCCTTTCGTTAAATGCGTGCATTCATGAACCCCCTTGACCGTTTAAATGTCCTTGCAAGGCTGAGCTTTTTTTTTTCCAGCAACAGGGACTTTGTCTCTTTCTTTGGAAGGGCATGGACCCCCCCCTTCCCCTTAGAGCTTTCTTCTTCTAGCGCTTGGATTCCTTCCTATTATAGCTACGTCCACAGGTTCCCTACTCAGGTCGCACAACTGGTGAGTCCTTCTCCTATAGGTCCCTTTTTGCTTCCCTCCCATTCGGAACCTTTTTTTCTCCCCAACCTTGATCTCCCCTTTCTTCTTTTTTGGAGTTTTTTCTTAGAGTCGATTCTGGCACCGAAGGGATTTCCTTCTTTTGGGCTATGGTTACTCTACCTTCTCCTCTTTGCCTGGCGCAATTACTGTAAGATTTCTCGGACCCTTCCTATGGTTTTTTCCATAGATTCCAGCCTCTAATAGGACCCTTCCCAGAAACCCCCTAGACTCCTTTCCAGTAAAGGTTAGGAGGGCGCGATTCTTGCCATCCCCCGCCTCGAGGTATTTTGTCTCCCGTGGCCCTTTTGACCTTCCTTCCCGAATTGTTCTCACAAACTTTGATTGAAACAAACATAAGCTCGGGTCCTGATGAGCGAATTCTTAAGAGTTCCTGCCAGTGTGAAGGTTTCCCTTTTCCTCCGGACAGATCCTCGGTTCCTCCCTCTGACGGCCTGGATGTTGCTAGAAGTTTCGCGAGAAGCAATTACTTTTCCGGACTGAGGTCCTCCCCTTTGCAGTTTTCCTTTTTTGCATTATTCCCCCTGTGATATACTCGAAATTTCACCCGTTTTATTCTTTTTTTTGGTTTGTTTTGTGGGCCCTGGCCTTTCCTCGGATGGCTCCTCTTCCATGGTTTTTCCATCCTACCTTCACGTGAAGATGGGCTGGACGCTGGGAGCTGTCGATTTTCTCTTTATACGCCTCCTCTCCCTGGATTTGTCTATTCCCCTTTTCCTTAGTCCGACCGCAACTCTCATGCCCCCCAACGCCCTTTTCTTGTGGTGACCCCTTTGGCGATTTTTGACCCTGGACAAGTCTTCCCTTTCCCCACTTTTAGATTCCTCTGAGGAGCCGGTGACACCAAGGAGGATTGACGCAAAAGATTTCTCGGCCAATGTCTCTTGTATTGACGTCCCCCTTTCCACCTTTGAGCTCACCCTTACTGAAGGTCCCCCCCCCACCAGTAACGTTTCCTTCGAAGGAACTTCGATTCCTATGTCGTTTTTCTGATTGACCACAGCCGGTGTCTGGGATGTTCTCTTTATAGGCCGCTAAAGAGATCTCTTTCGGGGTTTTGATGAGTTAATTACTCTTTATCATGAAAGACGTATGCGCCCAAAGGCGTATTGATCCCCCCAGTAATCTTTTACTCCAATTACAGGTCCTCCGCTGAGTCCGAAGATCCCCTCCCTTCCTTCCTGAGCATACCTCACTTTTGAGAGTGGCTTCCAACCCCTTAGGGGCTGAATTTCCAAGAGCCCCCTGCCTTGACGCCCCTTTCCTGCAACGCAGTCTTACACATGAAATTCAACTTCGCGAGCCCTTTTTGCATCTCTTTCTTGGAATCTTCCTTTAGCCGGACAAACTGACCCTCATGAGAGATTTTTTTGGCTTCTTCGAAAGACTCTTTTTTCTGAGGGCGGCTGCCCCTGAACCATGTGCTCTGGGAGACCCTCGCTGGTCCTTTTCCTTCTTCCTGAGAGATACCTTTCTCGAAACCGGGAGACCCTTCCCTCATTCAGAGTTTCCTTCCTTGGAGGGACACGATGATGTTCTGTGTCTTGACCTTTGAATTTTCCTGCCTTTCATTTCGCTTGGTCTCCTTTTTTTTTCTGTTAGATATATGGTTCCCCTGGAGGTACATTTCCCTCCCCCTCCTTGGTACGGAGCTTTTTGGTCTTTATTAGCAATAGAGGGTGATGGCGGGCGTAAGTGTTAGTTTGTTTTTCACATATTGTTTTCCCCTCCTACGTTTGTTTTTCGATCGATCATCATTTTTTTCCCATGCGCGGCCACCCCCTTACTCCCCTCCTCAATAACTGCTCTCGTCATTACTGTCATCACCCGATGCTCACCAAAGCTCGGTCGGACGCGCGTTTACAGATCTCCCCTTTCCCAGGAAAAAGCTCTTAGGCCCCTTCTTCCGTAAAAGTAAGTCTCCTTTCTCTCCCCGAAAGAATTCCTCCCCTTGCCCGAAAATTTTTCCCTCCCTTAAGCGGATATTCGCGGAGGTTTTATTTTTCTGCTCAAGGAGTCTGAAATCACAATCGTATTCTTCTTGCAGAAAAAACATGCCCAACGACCCCCCTCTCTCCGAAAGATTCATCTTTCTGAGCTCCCCCCCCGAGCATGATGTTTCCGGGTTCACTCAGACTCCTTATCCTGACACCGATGGGGGTCAGCGCGAAGTTTACCTTCCCCCTCAACGGTGCTTTCCCTCCTTTTTTTCCAATGCCTTTTCCTTTTGGTAAAGCAAGCCCAGGTGGTGTGGCTAAAGTCTCGGGGCTCGATGATTTTCTTCTATCTTAGAATTTCTTCGATCATTCGGATGACCTGGTTTCTTTTCTCTATTGGTGACGGTTCTTCCTTCTTCCGAAGCCTTTTCCTTCAATGACGGGAATGATGATTAAAGGCTTCAGTCCCTGCCCCCTCTCTAGTCCCGGTATTCGTAACTGCTTCGCTACCGCAATTCCCCCTCTCCTCCCCCTCCGTCGAGGCGTCTTTTCTTCCTTGCCGACACATCTCCTTGTTTTCCTTCGATAAGTGAATGTGTGTAAACCAGCATATGATCGACAAATCCTTCATAGCCGGGATGCTTCCATCATTTGCCTGCCTGAGCCCTGGCCCTTTCCAAATCATCCTTTTCCCTTTATTAGTATGTTTTTTTTATCCTTTACCTCCCCTTTTCAATACGGAAAGTCCGCCCCTCGTCGTCAGTTATTATCGATTCTCCTTTTTGGCATGAAAAGCCTTCCTTTTTTGTGAGCAGATAATTTCCCTCTTACCCCTCGCCAAGCTTCCCTTCCCCTATTAAGGAGAAGGTATCGCTGGCCTCCCCACCATGCCGCGCAATAAGCTCCCGTCTCACTAAAAGAATTCTTAGTAGCTGACCCTTTTTCCTTGCAGTGTCTTATCCCACCCCATCTTTCCCCTGAACCTCCCCGTCCAATTTTATGGGTCTCCGCCAGCCCTCCACCAGTCCCTTTTCCCCTTTCAAGGACGTCTTCTTTTCGGATGCTTTCCGTTATTCTGCGCATCTACACCTTCAAACTTGCAAGTTCCACACGAGTAAGGATCTCATTAGTCTCCCCTCCAGACGTTCCTCTTTTTGCAATCTTGGATTGCCCCCCCCCCCCGACCCCCCCCCCCCCCCACCCGCCCCCGTCGGGAGAGTTCACCCTTTCCATCTTCGAAACTTCCTTACCCCCTCCCCGATTTCTTGCATCCTTAATAAGCTCTCGCAGACTAACAACTGGCCGCTCTGTCTCTTTTCGGTATACTATAGTATTTCCTTATGAACACCCATAGGCCCTTTTTTCCTTTTCGAGATCTTCTCCATTTCCCCCTGCAGACCACCAACGCTATTCCGGTAGAGCACCCTCCACAATGCATTCCCTTTCTGATCCTGGGGCCCAAAAGTCTTTTCTCTCTGCCAATAAGGTTTCCTTTTTCTTGACGACCTTCCTTGCCGACCTTGCGCAGTCACTTAGTTAGGTTCCTTTCCTCACGCTTTTCAAGATGTTCTCCCCGGAGTCCCCCTCCAGCCCTCTTACGGTTGACCTCTCCGTGATATGTTCCCTTTTCCGACTGCCCAACGCCATCAGATTCTTCCGTGAACGTGACGCAAGACGAGTACCCTGTTTTTTCCAATTGACTGTCAGCCCTTCCCAGTGCACCTTCCCCTCCCTGATGGCCTCTTTCGGGTGAGTCCCCTCCGGAAGGCCGATTATGGCCCTTAAATCAAAAGGCCGTCATTGCTTCCACAAGTTTTCCAGAATTTCTTTCGGACAGGTCCCTCAACTTTAGTCCGAAACGGCCTTCAGAGAATTCCGCAGTTTATCTGGGACCCCGCTGTCTTCCCCTCTCCCACCTAAACTCCCCACCCTGAGGTGTTTCCCTTGTGCAAGTGCGCCTCTTTTTTTCTTTTACGGTTCCTTCTTAGATCTCCTTCCGCAGTGTGTGTTCCCTCCCCCCCCCCGAGATCCGGATTCTTTTTTTCTAAAGTGCGCACCTTCCGCATTCGAACATGTCTGAACTTCACTTCCCCACGTCTCCCTCCCTTCAAGGTATTTCTCTCTGGATTCTTTCGTTTCTCTTTGTATCCCCCGATGTATTTCTGTACGTTCGCCTTTCGAGGGCTTCCACCGATATGCATTACCACTGGAGACTTTTTTTTCCACAAAGATCCCCCTTTTTTCCTTTCCTTGGGATTTCGATGGTGTTTCACGTTGACCCATGTTGTTTCCTTCTCGTTTTCCTTGGAGAACTATTGTTTGCTGCCTCCCCTTCTAGAAGAGCGATGATCCCCCCGGAGCCAGTGTTGAAGACGTCAATAAGCCCCCCCCCTTGGCTGAACTGAAGAGTCCTCGAACTCTTCTATGGGAATCCTAATAATTTGTGGTTCTGAAGAGCTTTCGGAGAGCCTGCAGGTTTTTTTTTCTTTCCTCCCAAGAGTGGTAGTCAGACCCCAAATTCAGCTATATCGCCTGCCGATTTTCCCGGCTCCCCATCTTAACGAGTTCTCCCCTAAACCGTCTTGTTAGCTCCCCCCAAGGGAAATGTTTCCACACTCTTCCCCTTTTAAACCCCCCCTCCCAGGACTTTCTTTTTTTACAATTATAGCTCTTTCCCCGAACTTCTGTGGGGCACGCAAGTCATTTTCTCTCCCAACTGCCGCGCTACCCTAGACCCTCCTAGCGACGCTTTTGGACGGCCTTGTCAGGGTGACCTTGCTGCTGTTCGTATCGGTCTCCCAGATTTCCACCATGCCTCTCAGGTCGTTCCCCCCCCTTGCGGACTTCCAGTAGGGAAGAAATTTCCCCCCGTTACTGCGTCCTTTTTTTTCTAAGCCCTTTTAGCCCCCCCAGGCACCTCCTTCTTCAGATGGCTTCGCGTTTTTCAGAGGGTCTCTCCATTTTATAAGTTTCCCTAATACCTTTCCTTTCAGGCGACCTTCTTTTTCCCCTTTTTTTCGCAGCTTCCATCAAATTCCCGCGTCCGCGCCCCTGGCAAGCTCTTTTTCCATTCCCAGACTTCCGCTATGGATCTTCGCCGTTGCCCTTTCCATGCGATGGGAATTCTGCGATACTCAAAAGGGGCCTCGCGTAAATGGCCCTTCCCCCATCCCTGCGATTCTCGAAATGAGCGTTTGCGTCTCAGGTTCCGCGCCCCAGAAGTCTTTCGTGTCCCCTCCCCTGGTCAGACTCTTAACTCTGGAGAATGCCGAAACTTCGCCGGTCATGCCTTTTTAATGGCCTTTTCCAACTGCCTCCCCCTCCCCATTGATTGTCCTCTTAGAGAAAAAGATGTTTCCCCCCGGCTCAGAACTTTTGGGTTGCCCTTGAATGTTTCTCTCTCCCAGGTCCTCTGCTTTTTGTACCCACTTTTTTTCCGATATAGGCACAAGGGTATTTTTCGGACCTCCTATCCGATCCTCTAGGAAACCCTTGGTCATCCCCCAACACCCTCTCCCCCTCGGCACTTTTCTTATAAATGGGAAGGGACCTATTCACAATGAAACATCGCTCCTTGTCGTTCCCGGTTTGAAAGCCTCCTCTTTTTTTCATGAAAAGCCTTTCCCAAAAAATAGAGAGGCGCGGGCTCCTTCTCTCTTTCACAGTGGTCGTTCTCCGGTAAACCTTTTTCAGGTTGTCCTTTCTTGATCCCCTCAGGGGACTTCTTCCCTGAAATAGCCCTTTCGTTTAGCGACGGTTTCGGGACCGGCTTCCTAAATATTTCTTTGATGGGTATATTCTCTTTTCTGGGACTCCCCTTTCCCCTTCCTATGTGTTGTTTGAGCCCCCCCTTCTTTCTCCTCGAACGTGATCGCTCTCCACTCGTCGGGGCTGCGTATGGCTCTTACCCCCCCCTTTTTGAGGAAAGCCCTTCTTAAGAGTGGTATGGAAGGGCTGGTCGATGCCCCACTTATAGATCCATCTTGTCTAGGACCCCTCCCTCCTGTCCAACCGTCCCCAGAATTCCCCCCTTCTTTGCGCTGGAGGTTCTTTGAAAGTGCAATTCTCTTTGAGGAGCCAATATAAATTTTTCCCTCAAGGAGGTCTTCTAAGATTGTTCTCCTTATGTTCACCGAACCTTTTTTCCTACTTTAACAAGTTCCCTTCTCCCCTCTTTGCGAGACCCCCCCAACCCCCAGTATCTCCTTCCTACCTGATTCAGATGTGGACTGAATATCCTCTCTGATGGGATTTCTTTTGGCGATATCCCCCCTTCCCCTTTTTTCCGCCTAAAGAAGTCTCTGGTTGTTTGACCTTTTCCCTCCCGATAATTCCTTTTCTTTTTTTTGCGCGACACCGGCTCGTACTTATTCGACTTCCAATCATTCCCTCCCTTCCAAGGTTTCTCCCTCAGAAGCCTCTTTTTCCCTTCTTAGATTTCTGCATCTTTTTTTTCCACCCCAAAAAAGAGTTATGGGATTTCCTTCCCGCCTTGCCTCCCCGGAGACCTTCCCCTTCTTCCCTGCAGAGTCCCCCTTTGACCTCAGTATTCTTCTTCTCCGAAGAAAAACTCTCATTAGGAGACTGGTTGAAGACATTGAATCGTCTTGCGGTCCGGGCATGGGCGAACTCCCTTCCCCCCTCCCCTTTTGATCGCGGAGTTTCCTCTCCTTTTCTACGTGAGAGCCCTCCCGATCTTCCCTTCTGTTTTGATCTAGAATGTGTGGACAATGTTCTTCCGAACATTCCTCCTAGATCCTCCCCATGGAGCTTTTTTCCTTTCTTTCCTCATGTTCCTTTCCCTCTTTTCCGGTCAGTCTTTTTCCCTGACAGAAATGGGGATGACCTTTCTTGGATTGCTGCTCTTTTTGCGTCGTTTTCTTTTTCCTCTTGATGATCTCTTCTCCTTACGTTTTTTTTCTCGAGATCATTTTCCCTTCCGCGCCACGCCCCCTCCTCAATCCCTGATGCGTAATCGAGTCCGCTCCTCCCCCCCCTCTTTTTTTTCTTGACCCTTAGGGTCAGATACTTCCCCCAGGAAAGGGACACTCCCCCTCTTCCGCGGCCCCCATTGAAAAAGTCTCCCCTCTCCTCAGAAGAAACGTTCTCGCCCCAATTTCGTCGATCACGCATTCCGCGGTCTTTTCCTTTTCGCGCTCACTTCTAGAAAGTCCCCGCGAGTGTTTTCCCAGACTTCCATGCTCCCCCCCGCGAATCCCCGATCAGGCTTGGATCGTATCCCGACACTCTCATGCTGGGTGTTTTCATTAGACCTCTCCTCTTTCCTACTGATTCCCTTTTTTGTGGGAAGCTTCTTTTTCATGGTTCCTCCCTTTCTCCCTGGTTGCGGGCGCCTGGTCTGCATGCTCCTTTTAAAGCCCGTTTTCTTTGGCTAACGTTCTTTCTCGATGCTGATTCCGCCCCTTCATGGTAGTCGCGGTCTTGACCGACCTTCCCCTTTCCTCATATGATTCCTTTGAGAATCCTCTTCCTAGCCTTTCCTGATATCTTCCCCCCATAAAACCGCCCCGTGAGGCGGAAAAGTGCTCCTTTTTCTCCTATTCCAGCCCAGTTACTTCATCAGGAATCTCCCCTTCCCTCCTCTGTTCTAGAGTTTTCTTTTTCTTAAGGCTCCCCTTTTTTCTCTTATCAGAATCCTCCTTTCCTGTCATAGAAGGATCTTTTTCCTTGCAGAAAGGAGAACCGCTACCCTTCCTACATTTCCTTCTTAATAGACCCCATCCTGAAAGCTTTCCCCCCCCTTAGTATTTCTTATGTATAGACGGTTCCCTTTCCCATTGGAACACTTTCCCCCCTTCGGAGTATGGACGTAAAGTTTTGGATTCCCCGCCAGAAATTCTCCCACCCTGCTAAAGGTCTCCTTCCCCACCATTGGGCTTTTTCCCTCCGAGGAC
>Ga0179593_1560699_pt1 | contig 11307 bp, 29 predicted proteins | sample CZODoug2_1_08_16_FD_185931 | JGI IMG/M metagenome (GOLD analysis project Ga0179593, IMG submission 185931) | Vadose zone soil fungal communities from Angelo Coast Range Reserve, California, USA - CZODoug2_1_08_16fungal (PacBio error correction) | ecosystem: Environmental > Terrestrial > Soil >... | reverse complement strand
TTTTGGATCACCCCTTGTTTGCTTCAATCCCTTTCCTTTTTTCCCCCCCACCCAACCTTCGGTAAAGTCCCACTCCACGTCGCCTCCCCTTAACTTCCAGCTTTTTCGTATCTTTTTCCCCCAGTCTCCCCACCGTTCCCCTCCACAGAATCGACCGAGTTCCTTGCAAAACTCCTTCCCTTCCGGGCAACCCACGTCTTGTCCCCTTTCGCACACCCCCCCCCCTTTTTTTTTTGTTTTCCCACCCATGTTTTTTTTTTTTTTTCCTTCCAAAAAAGAGGGCCCTTCGCAGCATAAACCCCCCTTCCCATCAGCAGCAGGGGAACACCCCCCCCCCTCCCTTCTAAAATCCGCCCTTTTCTTTTTCTTCATCCCCGTTTTCCCCCCTGGCACGTGTAACCAGAATTCGACCCGGTGCACACCCCAAAAACTCACGCCCCCCTTCTTTCCGGGAAAACTTTTCACGCCCCCCCCCCACGGGGGTTGCCCTTTTCTGGGATTGAAGATGTCCCCCCCCCCCCCTAGACACGCTTTTTTCCGTGAGGTAAGGTCCGGGGGCCCTTTTTCTTTTTCTCAATAGGTCTTCGTTTCCCCTCCCCCCATTTAAACCTTTCCCCCCCCGGTGTTTTTTTTTTTTTTTTTTTTTTCTTTTTATGATTTTTTTTTTTTCAAGGGAGATTTTCGTGTTTCCCCTTCTGCCTCATCCTCCCTCATCAGTTGTTGTTTTTACTTGCGATAAATTCCCAATTCACCTTTTTTTTGCCGCCCCCCTTTTCTTTTTAACCCAGCCCCCCAACCGTGATTAATTTTCATTTTTTTTGTAGTCCTCCCCTTAACGAGAACTCTTCCTTTTTTTCTCTCCTATGTACGGTCCCCCTTCTTCCCTCCACTTTTCTTTTTTCTTTTTCCGGAGGCGTTTCTTTTTTCTTTCCCCATCTCAAAATTTCACGCTGGTTCCTTCTTTTTTTCTGAAAATTTCTTCCCTTTTTTCACTTTTTTTTTTTTTTTTTTTTTTGTGATTCGGGAACGGTTTTACAACAGTGCCAGTTTCCCCCTTTTCCCCGTGTGGTTTTTTCGATTGAAATTATGTCGACCCCTTTCGCGCGGATTTTTTTTTTTTTTTCCCCTTGCCTGTCTTTTTTCCCAGGTGGTTTTTTTTCTTATTTCCCCCGACGAAAAAATTGCCCCCCTCCCCTCTTTTTTCTTGTTTTTGTTCATTTTTTCCCTTCCGCTACATTTTGGTGGTTTACGCTTTTCCTTGCGTGGTTTTTTTAAAAAAATGTCTCCCTTTTTTCCCCTTTGAATTCTTTTTTTGTGGCTCTGGTTTTTTCTCTTCTAGGGTTTCCCCCTTCGGCGGTCCTTTTTTGATTTTCGCGGTGTCTCTTTTCTTTTTTTTTCTTGGCCGGTTTTTTTTTGTTTGGTGGTTTGCAATCGACGGCATCACCTTGTGGTTGATTTTCATTTACCCCCCCCCCCGTAACCCGGGCCGGTATCCCCTGAATTATGGTTCTGGACCCTTCTCATCCGACCCTCTGCTGCTTTTTAAATTTTTTTTGGCGTTTTTTCCCGCGAAAGAATGCCCTTTTCTTTTTTTTTCTTTATCTTGCCGGGTTTTTTTTGGTCGTGCGTTGCCTTTTTCCCCTTTTTTTTCCCCCCCCCCCCATAAATCTTTTTCTTTTTCGCTGATGGCACCCTTTTTTCCTTTCTTTCGATTGTTTACCTTCTTGCTTCACCCGCTTTCCAAAACCAAAAGTTGTTTTTGGCTTTTTGCCTGCTCGGCGCCTCTTCGTCACACGATGGCTTCTCTTTCCGCTTTTTTCCTTTTTTTTTGAAAAAGCCCACCCGTTGCCCCCCACCTTTCGGTTTTGTTTTCCCTTTTTTTTTGTTTTCTTTTTCCTTTTGCGGTTATCTGGTTTTTTTTGATCTCCCCCCCTTGGGACTTCCCTTTATTGTTTTTTCTTCAAGTCCCCCACGTTGCTTAGGCCTTGAAATTTTTTTTTTTTTCAGGAAAACCGTTTTTTTAGTCTTTTTTTTCACTCTGTTACCCCCCTTTTCCCCACAGGTGCTTTTTTTTTTTTCTCTGGCTGGGGTGCCTTTCAGGATTCCTGGCTTTTCCCCTTTTCTCCTCCGGCGTTTCCCTGTCTTCCCCTTAGAGAAAAATTGCCTCTGATACTTTTTCTATTCAGCTCCCCCCCCCCCTCTTTTGAATCGTTCTTTTCCAGGTGACCGCATTTTCCATTTTTTCTTGTTTGCAGGACCAGGTACCGTATTTTCCCCCCCCCCCCTTGTAGTAGTCCACGGAATTTCTTTTTGTCTCTTCCCGGTTCTTTTTCTTTCGCTGAATTTCCCTGTTCGGGCGTTATTTTCGGGTTTTTCTCCAAAAATCAGGTTTCCCTTTCATGATGTTTTCTTACCCCCTTTTTCTTATCTTTCCGGAGAGTCACGTCACTGTGGAACTTTCTTGAGTGGGTCGGACCTTCCCCCCCTTCGGCAAGCTTCCCTTCGGTCTTCAAACCGCACTGTTTCCCCTTTTTTCATTTCCGATTTTTTTTTTACAGCTACCCCCCTCCTTTCTACTGTCTCCTTTTTTTTTATTGAAAGAAATCCAAAGGAGTCTTTTTTTTTTCCCCCCTGCAAGGGTTTTTTCTTTTTTTTTCACTCACCGGCCTTCCCCTGCCTCCCCTTCCCCCTTTGGGCGATTTTGCCTTTTAATTACATTTTTTCTGCAGGGTTTCCAAAAGTCTTTTTTTTCTTTTCCGAATTCTCAGGAAAGAGGAAGACCTTCCCCCTTGAATCCCCCTTTCTGCATTTTTTTGGGCCAGGGTTGGCCCCTCCTTTGCTGCGGAGGAGCCCCCCCCCCCCCTTTTCCCCCCCGTTGCGGAACACCCTATTTAGAGGTGGAAACTTTTTTTTTTTTTTTTCCAACTTTACGAGCGCCTCCCCCTCCTTCCCCTCACTCCCTCGTTTTCTTTTTTTTTAGAGAGTATCCTCCCGAGGGACCGCTTTCCCCTTTTCTGGCGATGTACATTCCCCCCACCCTTGCGTCCTGTTCCTGCTTTTTTTTTTTTTTTTTTTTTTCCTGCCTCTTCCTCCTCTTTGGTTTTTCCACCGCTTTTCTTCCTCCTGATTGGGTCTTTTTCGTCTTTTTCCTCCTTCTTTTTCCCTTTCTCACGGCGTCTTGGACAACCCTTCCCCCCCTAAAGTTTGTTCCATCCTTTTCCCCAAATTGCGAATCGCCCCATTTTTTTTCCATAGGGGCCCTTTTTTTTGCATTTCGGCGACCTTTTTGCTCCCCCTTCGGCCTGTTCCTTTCTCTTCCCATTCCCTGCGCGTTGCCGTCTGTTTCTTTCTGAAGCGATCGGACTTTTCCCTTTTTTTCCTGGTGTAACGTTTTTTTGGAAGGGGGATTGCCTCTTTTTTTTTTTCTTGGCCGACCCCCCTTTTTTTCGCCCTTTTCGTGCTTTTTCGAGGACTAGTGTCTGGCATGCCCATTTCTCCCTTTTTGGTCTCCCTTTTTTCTTTTTTCCCCCCTACAGTTTTTCATGAACCTTAATGATCATTCATTTCTCTACACTCTTTTCCCTCATTCCGTGACCTTTTTTTTCCTATCGTATCCCGCTTGCTCTGCTTTTCTTCCCGAGTGGAGACCGCTGAATTACTTTATCCCTCCTTTATCGCGTTTTTTTTTTCGCTAGGGCCCTTTTTTTCTTTTTAACTAGCTCCCCCCCCTTTTGAATGCGCTTTTCCAGGCGCGGCAGCCCTTTTTCATCCCTGGGGCTCACCTCTCTTACAAACCGGAACGAAAACCTTTTTTTCCCCCTCCCCCAACTTTCATTTTTTTTCTTTTTTTTTAGTCATTTTCTTTTCGATCCAAAGATACCCCCCCCTCCAATATCAGCACCGCCCCCCCCTCGCGGTTTTTTCCTTGTTCCACCTGCTTTCCCTCAAAAAAACCTTCGTCCTGCTTTGAAGACCCTAGAGTAGACGAGTCCCCTTCCCCCCTTTTCAAGGTCCCCTTTTTCAGTCGTCACCAATTTTTCTTGGCACAAGAAAGGCGTCTTTTGTTTTTCCACCCGGCTCCAAGATTCCGCAGCGCACCTTTTTTTTTTCCCCTCATTAAACACTTTCTCCCTCCCTGCCCTTCAACCCAGCCCCCATTTCGGGATTGTTTGCCCCCCCTCACGCAATCCCCCTCCATTCCGGAATTTTTCCCTTTCAGTGCGTTCCTCCCCCCCCCCTAATGGTAACGTAGTTGGGATTCCCCCCATCGTCCCCCCCTTGCACAACTCCCCCCTTCTCTGGCCATCCCCCCTCTTCCTCTAAAAACATCAAGCGGGTTGGCGCTTTCCGGCTCCTCAAAGCAACCTTTCCCCCTCTCTTTAGAAAGACCCTCCCTTCTTTTCCCTTTCAAAGTTTTTGACTTTTCGCATTAAGGGAACCCCACCGTTTTTCCCCCACCAAACTCCAATGTCAGGGTGGACAACCTCCCCTCTGTTAATTTCAATTTTTCCTCCCCCCCCCTTTTTCCCCTTCCCCCCCAAATAAGACGGATAAACCGCGCGATCCCCCTTCAATTTAAATCCCCCCTTCTTTACCCCTTTCTTTTTTCCCACTTGACCTTCCCCCCCCCCCCAAAAAGAAACCCCCGTAAAATTTTTCTTCCTTTCAAGGAACCACCCTCCTTTTTTATTTGCTTCCTTTTCCACCCCCCAAACACATAATTTTCCCCCCCCCCCCCCCCCCATTTCGCCGTTGATTCGTCTGGGGCCGGACAATCTTTCCTCTTCCTAGTGCTCTTTTTTTTTTCCCCTTCCCCTCACACAACCCCATGAATAACGGTGTTTTTTTGGTTCTTGAAAGAGTGTTTGTCCCCCCCCTTTCCAATTGGGCTTTTTCCCCCTTTTCTCGTTGTTTTCTCTTTGGGTCTCGGTCACAAGCCCCTTTGGTGTTCCCCCCCAACCACTCTTTTTCCCTCCCTTTTGGGAAAGAATTTCCCAAAAAAATTCCCCCACAGCTCCCCTGTTCACAATTTTTTTTTGTTTTAGGCGCCCCCCTTTTTTTCAATATATAGCCTTTTTTTCTTTTCCAGAACCTTCTTACCCCCCCCCGAGACTTAGAGAGTTTTCATTATTTTTTTCGTGTTTTTTAAATCCATGCACCCCCCCCTTTTGCCACGTGCTTTCCCCTTTTCCCCAATTACTCCCAGTGGGGGAGTGGTTTCGTTTTGTGCCTTCGGTCTTCCCCCCCCCCGGTTGCCTCCCGTTTTGTCGATGAAAAACCTTTCTTGGTGTAACCGCGTCTGATTTTATTCCTCCCCTTATTTCTTTCCGTGGTTTTTTTATTGGCCTTTGACCAATTGAAAATTGCCCCTCTTTTTTTTTCACACCGACAACTTCCCAATTTGTTTGTTTTTTTCCCCCTTTTAGTGGGTGACCGTCTTTTTTTTTTTTCGCTGGCTTGGACTCTTTTCTTCTCGGTCGCGTTTTTCTTCTTTTTCCCATTGTTGCCCCTTTTTTTCCTTCTTTAATTTTTCGTCTTTTTTTCGGCCCGATTGATGTTTTTTGGCTTCGTTTTTTGGCCTTTCCCCCCCATCGACGGTAATATATTTTTTTTTTTGCTGCCCGCCCGGACGTTTTTCCCCCCCCCCCTGAACCCGGTCGTTTTTCCACTTTTTCTGACGCCCTTTAACCATTTTTTTTCTTTTTTTGCCGGAATTTATGAATGTTTTCCTTTTTTTTTCGGTGCTTTTTTTTCTTTGCACCTTTTTTCCCCTGAATGACAAAAATTTTTTTTTGCTGATCCTCCCCCACGGGGTTTTTTTCTTTTTCTTGCGCTGTCCCCCTTCTTCTACTTTCCACGGCGGATTTCCTTGCGTCCCTTCTTTTTCCCTCTCTTCCCCGTTTCATCCCTTTGACTTGATGGTGCTGCTTTCTGCCCTCCCTCGTTAACCCTCCCACGGCTGTCTTCCCTCGTTTATTCCGTTTTTTTTCAATTTTTTCCTTGAAAATTCCACCCTTTCCCCCACCACTCCTTTTTTTTTGGTCTTTTTTGGAAGGGTGGCTTTTGTTCCTTCCCCCTTTTAGAGTTGGGATCCGATTTTTTTTCTGCATTGTTTTTTCGGCCTAAGGTCCCCCCCTTCGGTCCTGAATTTCCCCTCCGGGGATTTCCCCCCTTTTTTTTTTTCTTCCGTTTCCTTTTTTTTTGTTTTTGCTCCTGCACCAAACCCCTTGCCTTTTTTTTTTTTGGGTGCAACCTAACTTTCCCTTTCTCCTTTCCCCTTCGTTCTTCCTTCTCTTTTGCTTATGGATCGTACCTTCAAATGCAGATTTTTTTTTGGTTTGGTCTTTTTTTCCCCAAGGTATGTCTTTCCTGGTCTTTACCTAGTCCCCCCTTTTTGTTCTGCCTTTTGCTCATTCCAGTATATGGACCTTTTTTTTGTGCAAGTTTTTTTAAATTTTTCCCTGCGTGTCGGCGGGCTTTGCTTGGATCCCTTCTTGTCCGGCCCCTTTTTTTTTTAGGGCCTCTCCCCCCTTCATGTGTCCTCTTTTTAACGGGAGGTCCCCGCGCCGTTCCGGCTTCTCTCGGCACTTTTTTTTGAGCGCGGTTCTTCGCAAAAAAACCCTTTTTCCTCTGTGCTTATCCCCCGCGCTCGTCTTTTTGGTTAGAGGGCGTCCTACTTTTGTACCCTCCCTCTAAACCACCGACCGGTTTTCACGTTTTTCTTGTTTTTTTTTTTCCCCCAAGAAAGCCGATGTTTGACCTTCGCGATGTCTTCCTTTTTTCCCATTTGACGCGCCATCATTCCTCTTTTTTATTTTGACCCTTATCCACTCCCCCTTTGCTGCTTCCCCCCCGAAGGACAGTGATCCGTCTCTTCCCCCCCCAAGAAGTCTAAGAGACCCATTCCTTTTTTCCCAAAATTTCCTTCTCCCCCCCTGTTTTTGCAAGTTTTCTGGTTTGGGAAGCACGCGGTTTTGTCGCGGCTTCTTTTTGCAAAGGCTTCCCCCGCGAACCACTTTATTTTTTCCATCTTCCCTCTTTTTTTTCACGCGGGCTCGGACCCTTTTTCTCTCTCTCTTTCCTGTTGTGTGGAGATTCTTTCTTTTCAAATTTCCTATTTTTCCCCCCTTTCCCTCGTCAAGATCGAACCCTGTTGCGCGTTGTTTTTCCCCCTTTTTTTTGTTGTTGCGCCTTTCCCCGCCTTTTTCCACCCATTTTTTTTTTTTCTTGAGGTATGATTTTCTTCCTGTTTTTTTTCTTCCTTCGGAATCCCTTTTTTTTTTGAAACCTTTCCCCTTTTTTGAGTTTGTCCCCTTTCAAATTGCGAATCGCCCTTTTTTTCATATTAAGGGCCGGTGAGTCCCCTTTCCCTTTTCCCGCGACTTGTCCCTTTTTCCGTCTTCCCTTTTTCTCCTGTTAGCGCCGTGCCCGTCGGTTTTTTTTCCGTGAAGCGGCTTTCCCCCCTTTCTCGGAACCCAGTGCTTTTCCCCCCTCCTCGTGTCCTTTCTCTCCTTTGTTGTTTCGCCCTTCCGTTTCCCAGTTCGGCGTTTTCTTTTTTTCTTCGCGTTTCTTTTTCCTGCCGGGACTGATTTTTGTTTTTTTTTCGCCATCCTTCTTTTTTCCCCCACGTTTTTCCCTTTCCTGAATATAAGTCCCGGCCCCCACCCGCCCGGCCCTTCAAAAGAATCCTTCCGTCCTGCGTCCCCCTTCTTTTGATCACCCCCCTTCATCGATTAAAAAGAGTTTCTCCCATTTTTTTGAATAAAAGGATTTCTCGCGGAATGGGTCCGATTCTCCTTTTCGTAAGCCCTGGACCTGATTAAGCTCCCTTCGGTTGAAACAACCAGCGGCTCTTTTTTGAATCCTTTTTTTTTTCAAACCTGGAACTTCCTCCCCCACCCCGGTTCCTCACCCCCAGGTTTTTTTTTTTGCAGTTTGTCCCTTTTTTTTTATTTTCGAAGGTTTCCTTTCCGCAACCCCCCAAAACGGATATCAGTTTCCCGTCACCGGCCCCCCCCCCCCCCCCCCCCCTCCCGCGGCTCGTTTTTTCCTTTCCCTTTTTTCTTTTTTCAAATCTTTTTTTCTTACCCCCCCCTTTTTTCGTTGGCTCCTTCACTGATACAAAATTTTCCGTAGGTCGCCTTTTTTTTCAAGGAAGTGTCCGCCAATAGCTTTTTTTTTTTCTCTTCCTCCGTAAAACCCCCCCCCTTTTTTGGTCCCTGAGTCTTGGCTTTTTTCTCTTTTGCCCATTCCGTTTTTTTTCTTTTCAGAATAAAGTCCCGTTTTTTTTTTTCCGATCATCTGTCCCCCCTTGTTCCTTTTGTATTGCCACTTCCCCCCCCCTTCCCAAAGAAATTCCCATCATAACTTTCCTGCCGCTCCATTGCAGTGCGTTCCTCCTCCTTTTTGATCCTTTTTTTGGCATCGTTTTGGCTTTTTCTGATGACGGAGAATGGCCGTCCCGCCCTCCCCTCCTCCACATCCAAAGCTTTCCTTTATCTTCGCTTTTTCCCGGCATGGACTCCGATAGAAGTTTTCCCCTTCTTCCCGAATTCCTCCAACCGAATCCAATTTTTCGGGCACCCCTTTGCTCTCTTCCCCCCCCCCCCCCCCCCCCATGTACTTTTTCCAAATGGTCCCTTTTTTCAAAAAGAAGGCCTCCCCCCTTTTTTTCTGCCGCATAACCCCCCCCTTCCTTATCTTTTTTTTCCCCAAAAAATACGCCTTCCATCCCCTGCGCGGCCTTGGCCAGAATTCTTCCCTTTCCCACGGCACTTTTCCCCTTTTCACCCAGTCCTTCTTTCCTCCAAAAAGCACATTCCCCTTCCTTTTCCAGTTCACGGAACCCCGCTTTTCCCCCCCCAAGGCGTGGCTTTTCCTGATTTTTTTCCCCCAACACCATTTCACCGCCGCAGCCCTCTCAGTGAGTTTTTTTTCTTTTCTGGGCCGGACAATTTATGTAGTTTTTTCTCCCCCCACCCCTTTCCCTTGACCTTTTTTCTGGTTTCGCCGGCAATTCTCTTTTTCAACCAAATTGGGGCTGTGTGCTTCTTTTCTCTTTTTTCCCTCCCTCCCTGTTGTTCCTTTCTTCTAGGTCACAGGCCCCCCTTTTGTTTTTTTTTTTTTCCCCAAAAAACACTCTCTTTTCTGGCACCCCTCCCCCCCCCCCCCCCCCCCAAGACCACCCTTTTCCTTGTTTTTGTTAGAAGGTTCTTTCCAACGTTTTTCCCCCCGCACCTAATTGTCTTCCCCCCCCCTCTCCCCCTGGATTTCCCTGTTGTTCCTCCCCCGCTTTGCGTTTCTTGTGGTTTTTTTTTTTTTTCCCCCCCCTCTTCATTCCCTTTCCCCTTTTTTTGTTTTTCGTTCCCACCCTTTTCTTTGGGCCTTAGGTTTTTTTTTTCGGGATTCATTATGGGTTTCTTTTCCATGCCACCTCCCGTTTTATTTCCTTAAAATTCTGTGGTTTCTCAATTCTTCTTTTTTCGCAGGGAAAGCACCCCGTTTTTTTTTTTTTCCCCCTGCTTTTCATTACTTTCCACCCTTTTTTCCTGGGGGAAGAAAATTGACCCCCCTTTTTGGCCAAAGGACATTTTTCCCTTCCCTTTTTTTGTTTTTTTTCCCCTTTGCGTTTGTCCCGGAAATGCATTTTTGCCCGGGTTTGCTTTTTCTCGAAGTAGTATTCTATTCTCCCCTTTTCTTAGGGCGCTGTCTCCCGATTTTTTAGGGAGTTCTTTTTTGGATGTTTTTGTTTTTTTCTTTTTTTTCTTTTTTTTTTTTTCTTGGGCCTTTTTTTCCTTTGGGCTTTGGAAGCCCCCTCTTTTTTCCCCCACTTGCATTTTCCCTCATCTGGGATGAAACAGCCCTTTCCTCGGGGCGAAGGTTCCCCTTTTTTTTATTCTTTTTTTCCCACATTTTTTTTTTTCTTTTCTGACCTCCCAAGAATGGACACCTTTTTTTTTCCGCTGTCTTTTCCCGTTTTCTTTTGGGCCCCTTTTTTTTTCTGTTAGTGATTTTATTGAATCTGTACCATATTAAGGTGACCCCCCCCCTTGGCGATGCTGGTTCACTTCCTGGCGAATTGTTTTACCTCCTCTTCAACTCTTGGGAAAATTTCCTTTTTTTTTTTTCCCCCCCCCCAAGTTTTTTGTTCCCTTCGACCTCTTCTTTTTTTATCTTCTTCACACTTTCCCGATCCCAATTTTAAAAAAGGGAACACCTTTCCTTCCCCTTCCCCACAGTTTTTTCTCACCCCTGTTCCTTTTTTTTGCTGATATACGTTGGCGTTCCTTTGTGACTTCCTCCCCTTTTTTAGAATATTGTTTCCTCTCACCACCAGGGCTTCCCCCTTCCCAAACATTTCCACCGTGGTTTCGTTACGGGTCAGGTTTTTTTTTTTAGCCCGGGGATTCCCCCCCTTGTGATAGAGCGGTTTTTTTTTCCCCCTACCTTTTCCTTTTCCCTTCCTTTTTTATACTTATTTTTCTAAGATCGGGCCCCTTAGCGGAAAACTTAGCTTCCTTTCCCCTTATCCAGTTTTTTTCCCCTTTTTTTTTCCTTTTCCATTTGCGAAGCATTTTTTTTTTTCTGGCCTTCCCCTTTCCTGAAAACGCCTTTCCCCCCCTGGACTTCCCTTTTTCTTTGTGTTCTTCTTATATTTTCTTCTCCCTTTTTCCCACTTTTCGGGCGGAATGATTTTTCTTCCCCCCTTGGTGTCCCACCCCCCCGCCTTTTTCCTACGCAACGATTTCCTCCGTTTTTTTTTTCCCTGAAACCTCCTTCCGGGCTCTGGGTCGCCCCTCACCCCATCTGTGCACCAGATGATTTTTTCGTCCTTTTTTTGTCCCCGCTTTCTTCTCTTCGGCTGCAATTTTCCCCTTTTTTTCCCAGCTACGAACCCCTTTTTTTTTCAAACTCCCCCCTTACACATTCTTTTTTTTTCCTCCCCAAGGCTTTTTGATAAAGCCCCCCGTTTAGGCACCCTTACTAACCGGCCTTCCCCTATGCAACTCCTTTCCTGGAGATTAGCAATTTCCCCCTTGTATAAATTGGACCCCTTTTTTTTCCTCCCCTTTGCAGGTCCATCCTTTTTTGATTCCGAATTCACCCCCCCCCCTCCAAGGAAGATCCCTTCCCCGGAGGACCCATTCCTCTCCCCCTCCCCTCCCTCAAGGTTTTTCCCCCCCCCACTTTCCCTCGGCCAGGAGGCGCGGCGGGTCCGTTCCCCACAACTTCAAAAACAAGTCGTCCCCCCCCTCCTTTCGCGTGGACCCCCTTTTGTTTTTTTTTTTCGCCCGTGCCCATTGATGG
>Ga0179593_1510059_pt1 | contig 11307 bp, 16 predicted proteins | sample CZODoug2_1_08_16_FD_185931 | JGI IMG/M metagenome (GOLD analysis project Ga0179593, IMG submission 185931) | Vadose zone soil fungal communities from Angelo Coast Range Reserve, California, USA - CZODoug2_1_08_16fungal (PacBio error correction) | ecosystem: Environmental > Terrestrial > Soil >... | reverse complement strand
TAAAACGCGGCTTGCATTGGCTCATTCCCACGTCCGATGAAGGTGCTTCGAGTCCTTTCTTTTCCACACTACCGTCTGGCTTTTTTTTGCTTGACGGTCATAGGGCCTCTGAACCAGCGCATCCCCACGTCTCGATGTGTTCCGACAACCGGGGTCCCACCATGACCTTTTTTCACCACAGGTGGTCCCCCCACAAACACTGGCCTGGAAAATCTCTTGTTTTCTTTTGATATTTTAGTTTTGAGTCGTGAGAGACTTATTCCCCCCTCCGTTACCTAGATTGATCGGAACCTGCCACTCTCTCTTTTCTCTTTTGACCGTGACGTGTTCCTAGGATTTGTTCTCCCCCAAACCGTATTTTCATGTTCATTTTCAGTTTCTTTTTGGCTTTTTAGATGGGGTCACCCCCACTCTTCTGCTTCCTTCTTGGACACCATCTTTTTTTTTGGGAGGGTCTTTTCTGAGTAGACAAACCCCAACAACCGTCCCGTCTTTTCTTTTGTCCCCACCTGTTCTGCTTTACCTGGCGTTTCAGCCACATCTTTATTTTTTTTATTTTTAATCATGGATTTTCTGCTCCCTCCCCCCCCCCAAACGCCGTTTTCTTTTTTCTTTGTCGCTTGGTTGAACAATTCTTCTTCCTTTTGATATGTGTCTTCGCAGTGATTTCTTATTTCACGCCTTCTTGTTGCACAAACGCCGCCTTGGTCCGTTTTTTTTGGAATTCACCGTTGATGTTTGTAACGTCCTCCGCCTCTCTTAGAGCGTCTTCGATCTTTCGCCTTTTCCCTTCCCTTTTTTCTTTCCTTTGACGGTCTGACCTCGTTCTTCCGGGTCGCTCTCCCTTGTTTCCCCTTTTCGTCCTAATTTTAATTTTGTCTTTCAGACATTTTTCTTTGGCATTTTCCCCTCCGTTCCACTTCCCTCCCTGGTCACTCCTTTTTTCCGCACGTGTGCCATAACCACCCCCTCTTTTGCCTTTTTCCCTGCAGGTCGTCGGCCTCTCATGCGTGGCCGACCCATGGTTTTTTGGAGACTTTCCAGGGTGATTCGTTTACCCCGTCTCTCGGGCGGCGTTCGCCTGCAAGCTCGCCCTTCAAAACTCCGAAACACCCCTTCCGACTTCCCCCCCATGTCTGGCTTTTTGATTTGAACGCCCCCAAACACCCCCCCTTTTTTTTCCGCCACTTTTGCCGTGACCGTGGCCCCCCCCCCTCCCCTGCCTGAGTTTTGACCGCAAGACCCAAAAGCTAGGTTTTTTTGACCATCCCCCGTTTTTCTTAATTTATTCTTTCGTAATGTTGACGGTTTTTAAGGTTCTTTGGCGCTCTTCCCCTATGGTTTTTTTCCTTGTTTAAAGCGTTTGCCGCCTCCCCGTCACTACTCGCATCTTAACGCCCCCCCCCCCCCAACAACTGCCCCCCTGTCATCTTTCATTTCCAACTCAAATGTCGTTGGTTTGTCCCTGGACTGTTGACCACTCGATTGGTTCCCTTCCACCCATTCCATTTTTATGCTAAGTTACCTATCCCTTTTTTCAGGTCCCTGGTGTTTTTAAGGTCCCACTTTTTCCGTCTTTCGCATTTGTTACAGTGTTGAAATATTTTCCCACCCAAGCTCTCTAACTCGTTTTGTTTTTGGAGAGGTGATGGTGTTACGTTTCTAACAATTGCTACAATCCTTTTCCTTTTTCCCCCCCCCCAGCATGTAACCTTGACATTTTTCTTCTATTAACTTATGGCTACCACACGGAATTTCGTCCCCTCTGGGTTTAAAACATGGTGTTCCCCCCACATAGGGGAGTGAACCGGGTCTCTCTTTGCGTTGCGATTCCAGTACCCCCCCCCAGGTTAGTTTTTTTTTTTTTTTTGTGGATTTTACTTTCCGCCTTTTTTAGGTGTTCCACTTTGTTTCTCGGCTTCTCTTTTGTGGGATGACCCCTTTCCTAAGTTTTTTCCTTTTTTGAGCCTGGTTTCTTCCTACACCTCAATCCCAATCGCGTCCCTCCCTTTCTCTTCGCGGTTTATGGTCCACTATCTCTGGTCTGCCAATCCCTTCATGATTTTCGGGATGTTGTTTTCCCCCAAGAAGTTCCTTTTTTTTTTGAGGTTGGTTTTTTTTTTTTTTTTGAGTCCCCAGGGCCGGTCAGGCCTTCCTTGTTCATTTTGTGTCCGGCGTGGCCCATTCGATTCTGCCGGCGTTCCCTCGTTAGGATAGTTCCCTGGAAATTATCCACCCCAATTCTTGTTTGAATGATGTTGGCGGGTGCCCCGCGCCGGCTCCTCCACCAACATCTTTTTTTTTGGGTCCTTCCTGTTTTGTTTTTTCGAATTGCGGCTAATTTTTACCTTTTTTTTCCCTTGTCTTTTTGCCCGTTTGAAAATTACCTCTTTCTTGGAAAAGCGTGGTTCTGTTCCCTGTCCTGAGTCGTTCCCCTTTTCGGCTCCCCCACTTGGATGTTCCCCCATAAGCCCATTTTCTCCTCGATATAGCTTCGATGTTCAGCCCCTGCGTGGTCGAATTACCGTTCCTCGTTTTTTTTCGGGTTTTCAAACTATCACTTCTCAGAATGCTCTGTCCACAGTGGGTCCTCAGCGTTCCCACCTCGACACAACGGAACAAACGCTTTTTGTTGCGTTCTCTCCTTCCTCTTCTCTAAGGAACCTTCTCTTTCTGACGCCCTCCCTTTTTTTTCCTTTTTTTTGCGTTTCCTTTATTTTTTTGGGGAGATAGTTTTTAAGCCTCCCAATCGGTTTTCCCCTCCAATTATCATTGTCTTTTTCCCCCTGGCGACCAGACTGCCCGCTTTGTTTTGTCTCCCGGGTCCCGCGTCACCCTTCAAAAACAAGCTTTTTTTTCAAAAATCAAGCCCATAGCGCCTTTTTTCGTTCGCTTCCCCTGAATGACTTTGGCTTCCGATCGAAGGTTTACCCGCCCTTTTCCCGACCCCCACAGTATCTTTCGCCCCTGTTTCCCCCTTCCCCCCTTATTGTCCGTGCGACCTCTTTCACCACGTGATGCCTCCTGTCCCTTTCCGATTCTTCAGCCCCTTTTCCCCCCGTTCCCCACATGGCTTTGGTTTTTTTTTCTGTTGAAACGGCCTCCTTCTTTTGCGTGCCCCTTTCCCGTTCTACCGAATATCCCCCTCAGTTTTATAAGTTTCCCTCCACGACCCGTACCCATTTTTTCATGGCCATCGTTAACCTTCCTTTCCCCCCTCCTCTTGCCGTTAACCACTTCCGTTCTTCTCTTGCCGGCCCGACTTCTTTTCCCGTCACCTTTGTCACCCCGTGGTTCGATCTCGCAGATCTTGCTTTTTCTGTGGACTTTTATTGCATTTTCCCCTCCGTCCGCTCCATTCCTCTTTGACAATTTAATTTTTTTTTCAGTCCAGTCCTCCTGGATCTGAGAATCCTTATGATCCCCGACTACCTCATTTCCTGTTTTTTTTTAGGCCGTTTCTGTTAACCCCCCCATTCGTTTCCAGCCTGACCGGGCCAGTGCTCCCTCTTCGCGAGTTTTTCTTGTTTTTTCAATGCTCGGGTGACCCGATTGAGTTCCCCCCCCCCCAGCTTTTCATGGTTTGATTTTTCCGCTCAAAAGACGGCGGAGTGTTCCTCCGGCTTTTCCTTTCGGTCTTTCTTTTCCTCTTGTGCTTTCCCTCCAAGGCGAAGGTCTTTCCCCTTCGGTGCTTTTCACCGGGCTTTCCACCCCTTCCGTATCCCTTTGAAATGCGTTCCTTTTTCTTCTGGTTCGTTTCCCTTTTTCTTTTTTCCTGGGTTTCCCCACAGCATGATAGTGCTGGCGGTCCTGCCTTTCGTTCCTTTTTTTGCGTGCCTCGAACCCATAGGCAAGCCTTCTCCTAATTTCGGCCTCTTTTTTTCCCCGTGAAAGGCGGACAACTCCGCCCCCCCCCCCCCATTTTTTTTCGTTCTTCCCCTCTTCTTCGGCAGTCAACTGCGGGTTATCCCAGGCCCGTCTGTTTTTTTATCCCCCTTCCCACCCGGCTGCCTTTTTTTTTTCTCTCCGTTCGATTTGCTTCGATCCTTTCTTCTTGTCGTGGTTTCCTGTTCTTCTCTCTTTTTCGCCCCGCGTCCTCTCCCTGAGGTTTTTTTTTCACAAACACGCTCGTCATAAAGTTCAACGTTTCGAATTTCCGGGATTTTGCCCTTTTCCCCCCCCCCTTTCTTTTCGAATTGTCCGGCGAGTGCCGGCGTTCTTTTTTTCTTTTCACTTTTAACCCGGGTTTTTTTTCTTTAACAATCTGTCCCTTGCATACACCCCGCCGCCGTTGACTTCCCTTGTTTTCATTCCCCCACTTCCGCCCCGGTCGGAGCTTCCACCTCGGTGTGTAGCTTTAATGTCCCGCTCCGGTCCCTTTGCTGTATTGCCGCGCCCCCCCGCGGTCTTGCTTTTTCCTTTTCACAATAGTTTCCCCTGAGTGACTTTTTTCACTCACGAGGTGACTTTTTCTTCCCATCGGCTTAAATTGCCGGCGTTTGCCCAGCTGTTCCTTTATTTTTCATTGGTTTTCATATTGCGGGCCTGACGCAAGATGCACGGCGCTCCACCCGGTTATTTTTTTTTTTTTGTTGTTCCCCAACTTTCTCTCCTGTTGTATACCAGTTTTCGGTTTCTTTGTTTCCCTGTCATTCCTCCCCCCCAACCCTCGGATCCCTCCCCTTCTTCCTTTTACTGTCTTCGCTTCTTCTACCCCAAGGTTTACTCCGCCCCCCCTTGGTTGGCCTTTTTCTTCGAACAGCTCCCTGGATTTTTTTTCTAATACTTTCACCCTCCCCCCGGCCGTCTGTGGCATCTTGACTCAACCTCCGCTGTATTAAAAATTCCCCGGTGCGGTTTTCCATTTGCATCCCGTTTTTTTTCAATTTTTTCCAGGGGTCCCTAAATTGTCCCCACCTATAATGCAAACTGCCCCTCCCGTGCTGCTTGTGCCTCTCCGTGCTTTCGAGGGTTGATTTTTCCGGCCACGCTTCTGTTTTGCTGTGCATTTCACATTTTCTTGCCCTTCGGATCTCAGCGACACATTTGCGGGCGGCGGCCTTAGCGCCTGAGCCTTTTTCTCCCCACCGATCCTTTTGTCCGGTTTTTTGTTTTTCTGGCTACGCTTTCCAAGCCCCTCCCCCAGGACCCTTGCTCTGTTGGAGATCGAGGGTTTTTATCTGTTTCCCCCCGCGCTGTTGTCAGATCTCGTCAACCCCCAGGACTTTCTTACGGTTTCCGTCCCCCTTCTTGCAGTTTTTTTCTTTTTTTTTTTTTTTTTTTTTTTTTTTTTTTTTTTTTTTTTTTTTTTTTTTTTTTTTTTTTTTTTTTTTTTCTTTTTTTTTCGTCCCGGCCAACGTTTTTTTTCAGTTAAACCCTCAACTGAAAACCCCCTCCTTTTTCACGACCCCTTCGTTTCAGTTGTCTTTCCCCTGCTGTTTTTTTGGTCTTGACGTGCTCTGCTCCTCGATAAAAGGTTGTTTTTGTTTTTCGAAACTTCGTTTTTTGGTTTGGTTTTTTTTTCACGGTCCTCGGCATTTCGGGCAGAGCTCGTTTGGTTTCTCCGCCCCTGGCCAATAAACCATAGATTTTCTCACTTTCTATATGATTTTCTCCCTCGTGTTGTTTGTTTTTTCTTGGTCGTTAGAGATATTCGACTATCAAGTTTATTTCCCCCTGCCCCCCCCCCCAACCGAGTTCTACCTTTTTCAAGTGACGAGGGGGGGGACCGTGTGGGCTTACCCCCACCCCCCCCCCCATTGCGACACAACGTCTTATCCTTACATTTTGTCAGCTAAAGGGCGTTCCACTTGACCCGTTCAAGACTCAACTATTTTGTTAGTAACCAGCCGCTCGTTTTCGATTTTACTCCGGTTTACCAAACGAAATACTTCCTATTCTCAGCTCTCCCCCTCCCCTATCTAATTGGGTCCCGATTTGGATGCGTCTTTCTGATTCCGGCTTGAACAATGTGATAACAACCTTTTTTTCCAAAGCGTCCTGGTTTCCGGCTTATTTTTTTGACCCTACCTTCCGCCTGTCTTCGCCCCCGCACCTTTTTCCCCCGGTTATAGGTTGGTTTTGCAAATGCTTTCTCTACTTCCCGCCCTGCCTTTCCCTGTCTTATCGCTTCCCTTTCGATCCGTATGAACTGATTTGATTTAACTACGCATTTATTTCTTTTTTTTTGCTGTTCCTTCCCCATTCGCCAACCCCATTTCAGCAGAGTCCTTTTCCCTCTATCCGGCCCGTGGGAAGTTTGGACTTTCTTTTTTTGAATAACCATCTCCCCCCCCCTCCCTTACGTTGTCTGAAACATGAGTGCCCCCCGCCCTTTCATCCTCCCGGCGGGTTCTTTTTTCGTATCTTGCCACCTTTTCCTTGCCTCCTTGAAATTGATCTCACCCCCCCCCCTGAGGTTAGCGGGTCTCATATTTCTCTAACTATGGTACACCCATTTAATAGAACCAATTTGTGGGAACCAGCTGCCATCCCTAACTTGTCTCCCCGGGCGTTTTTGCTTTTCACTTCTCTGTTTTTGTCAAACATTCATTTTCTCAACAGTACACTCCCCCCCCTTTAAAGATGTTTTTTTTCCCCATTTCGCGATTTTCATCATTCCCATCGTTGGATGGTGCGGCAATCCTTCTTTATATTTGCCCTTCCAAGCCCCCCCCTCCCTGGTTTTTTTCGGCCCCCGTTATCCTGACAGATCCGTTTCGTGGGACTTTCCCTTCAATATACCCCCCCCGGATGATGATTTGGTTCCCCCCCCCCCCCTTTGTTTCGCCCTTTGGCTGTCTTTTGTGCTCACCTGACCCTCGGCGGTTGGGATTGCAGGGGTTGGTTCCCCTTTATTTTCCCAAGAACAGAAACATTTTTTGCCGTTTTTTTTTTTTCACTGCCCCCTTTTTCCCCCTTCCCTCCCCTGTCCGTCTCCTTCAATCCGAAACAGCCGAACTAGGTTCTTTGGGAATCCCCCCGGATTCGTGCGTGATCTTTTCCGTTCTTTCTCCTTTCGCTGCTGGTTTCGACCAGATTGATCGGCTTCTGCCTTTGTTTGTCCTCCTTCATGATAACCCGGAACCTGCGCTTCCAAACCCGCGTTTTATGAAGCTATGCGGCCCGAGAAAAAACCAGGCGTTTTTTTTTGATGAGTCGACGGAGTTGGATGGCGTTTGTGAAATTTTTTCGTTTTGAAGCCGTACCTCTCTTTTAGCGGACTCGTTATTTAGGTCATTTCAGCCGCTTTCGTATCATGCACCTCCAGTCAAGGACTACCTCACCCGTATGGGCCGAGGTCTGTTTTTAGGGCCTCCTTCCTTAGCGTCAAATTGGCCCTACCTTGCCCCATTGTCTATTTCCTGTTGTGTCCCCCCCCCCGTCCAATTTTTTCCGTTGCCGCTGAACGACGAGGGTCCTTTTGGAGATGGCCTTTTTTTTTTTTTTGTTTCCCATGGTTGTTCGCCCCTCCGACCTGGCCGGCCCTGGCCGAGGGTAACCTTTTTCCCAATTAGAAGTTGACTTTTTTCCCGCTCCTCGCCTGCCCGTCCCCCTGGCCCTTGGACACTCGGACTTTTTTCTTTTTGTGATGTTCACCACCCATTACTTGGGCGGGTGAGTCTCACTCCCAAAGGGCACCTTTCCCCTCGCTTTTGACCCCCCAGCCCCCTTCGGTTCCCTCGGGCGTTTTTGATTTCCCTTTTGTTTTTTTTTTTCCACAGGAAGGGTGTTCCCCTTCCACACGTTTTGTTCCCCACCCCTTTTCCCATCTTTCGTCTTCCTTCCCTTTGCTTGGTTGTCCCCATTATTATGAGCATCATCATCCATTTCACTTTCTTTTCCTGTTTCTTCTAGAAATTGGTTTCTTCCTTGATGAGCTTTGACCCCCCCCTTCCCCCTTACCCCCCCCAAATGCTCATCTGGTAATCTTTTCGATTTTGGAGATTTCTCACTTTTTTTCCCACGGGTTTTTCCATCTCAGAAATTCCCTTTCTTGTAAAGTTCGTTCAATCAAAGCGAAATTTCCGTTTCCGTACTCCCCTCAGGGAGTCCACGGAAGGAGGCACCCCGTATTTTTCACTGTGACGTTTTTTTTCAACGTATGTCCCTACCTGGTTTAAGGTCCATCACGGGAAACTTCTTGGCCCCTACTGGCTCTCCCCCGACCGATGCACTGGTTGGCACCCCTTCGATTTTCTCGTGCACATCACCCTGCCTTTGGGTTTACCACCTTTTGTGTATGACGAATCTTGTTTTTGTTTGACCCGGACCCCAACGGTCACTTCTCTTCCCCCTCCCCTTACACCCAGGGGGGCCCAGTTGGCCCAATTTTGAATCTCGTGGTTTTTTAGAGCGTCTTTCTGCGATATTCCTGAGGACTAAGTATTCGATTGAGGAACCTAAAGATCTCTTTCTTTCACGCGTTGTCTTTTTGCCCTTTTTTGGGACCGGGTTTCCTTCCCCCGTTTATTCCCACTTACCCCCGTTTTGCTTCCTTCTTAGATGGTGGTCCCCACTCTCCGGATCCCCCAAGAAGGTTTTCGGCTTCCTCTCCCTGCCCCCCACCACCAAAAACTCGTCTTGCAAAACCCAAACGGCCCTGTTGAGAGCTTTTCTTTTCAATTTTCTCTTCTTAGCATTCCTCTGGGCTTTTTTCACCCCCCCTCCGTTTCGCTTTTTTTTTGGTTGGTGAAAAAATCGTATTTTCCGGAATTTCATGCTTCTCCGGTGATATCCCCGCCAGCTTTGGTGTTTCCCAACTCTTCTTCTTCAACCCTTGGGTAAAGTTTTCCCTTAGAACCCCAACCACGCAGTTACAGTTATTTCTTCACGACACTCCTTCGATTGCCCCTCTCCTTGCCTCTTAGCTTCTTTTGCCCTCTTTTTCACTTTTTTTTTAGCGATCGCCCAGTCCCTTTTTTTTTTTTCGGCTCGACTTCTCTGTCCACCGGCCCCGTCTGTTTTTTAATGTGGCCTTCCCTCCCGGTCCGGAAGGTCCCCGCGCCCCTTTCTCGAAAGCCCCCGGTTCCGACCGGTTCCCTAAACCCACCCACCGTTTTTGTTGTTACCTGCCATAGCCTTTTTCGTTTCCGGCGCATTCGTTCGCCGAAACCTGTGTTGGGTCTTGACTTTCCATTGTCAGAGACCCCTTAATTACTTTTTTGGTCCGCCTTGCAGATCGCCTTCACCTCGCACCCCCCCCCCCCCCACGGAACCAGAATTTTCCCCACTTTACTGGGCTTTTTCACTGCCCCTTCCCCCCCCGCCGTTTCCTTTTTTCCTCCCAACTGCGCTCGTGAACCCGTTTCATTCTTTTTAGGTCGGAGATTTTCTCTTTTCAAGGATTAGTTCCCCCACAGAACTTCTAGCCATTTGGGGCGGCTGCCTTCCTGTTTCTTGTGAGGTTTGCTTCTTCATCCGTAACCGGAAGGGTCCGCTTTCCGCCGGTTCGTTTCCCCCCATACGTTCGTCTCACCCTAACACACCCAAACCTGAAACCTGTCTCTGCTTCTCCACACCCGCAAACTTTCTTTGCGTTTCGTTTTTGCCCGCTTTCCCAACCTTGTAACCCCTTCTCTTGTTCCTCACCCTTCCAATTTTTTATCGCTAAGCTTTTTTTTGACATTCCGTTTTTCAAGGTCTTTTTTTTGGTCCCTTGTCCCGTTCTTTCGTTTTTTTTTTTTTCCCCCTGACTTTGGTTTTTAAAGTTACCACCCCCTCTTTTTTCCTCCCTTCCTCCGTTGTTTTTTTTGTCGTCCTTTTTTTTTTTTTGGAAAGTATTCTCCACAATGGCGACTCCCCTTTTGTTTTGCCTTTACAATTTTGCTACCTGAATTTCCTGCTAAAAACATATGATCGGTCTTTTTTCAACCCAATGGGACATTTAGTCCCCCCTCCTGATGGTTTTCAGTTGTTTCCCCCCCCCCTGTTTTGAGCGACCTGTCTCCCCCCTGTGTTTTTTTTTTCTAAGATTTCACATTTTTTTTTTTAGTTTTTTTTAGTTTTTTTGGTTGGTGATTTCAAATTTTTGCCGTAAGGTGTGGCCAACGATTTTCATGTTCCTTTTTTTGGGATTCTTCAACTCTTCTGATCGGCGCCCTGGTTTGGGAACCACCTTAAACTTCCCCCTCCGATCAATGTCTTCTTTTTCTTTGGTTCCTATGTTCTCGTGGTTCCTACAAATCCGTAGGGCTGAATTTTTGGTCACGGTCTACAATTTCTCCACCCTCCGTTCGGTTTTTTTTTCGGGGTGCGTCCCAATTTCTGGCCTACACTTGGCCCAGTCTTTTTTGTACAGTTGGTGTTTAGGAGTTTTACCGTTCTCTCTGCAGCTGTGACCTCCTCCGTCTGGATTAATTCCGACTCCCTTGAAATCCCCCCCAACACCCCATGGTTTTGCCCTAGGAGGGCCCTCTCCTTGCCCCCCCCTATGACTTCACACCCCCAACACTTGGTTTTTTTTTCTTGGGAAAACTTTGGCCTGGGCGTTTTCCGTCTGCCCCTTTTTTCTGTTCGAGTTGACATTCTGGATTTTTTAGGAACAGCCACATTACCGTCTTTTCCTTTTCACCCCTGGTTTTCCGTCTTCGGACCGGACCCTTTCGGTTTCGAGAAAAACCTGGGCCGGCACTATCCTAACCTATCTTACTTCTTGATTCTCGCGGTCTAGTTGTTCTTAATAACTTTGGCGGTTGCCTCAAGGTAAAACGTTTTCGGGGGCGTGTTGCTGCGCTTCCTTGACCCTTTACTTTCCCTTCTAAGCGACCGGGAAATTTGACTCCACTCGTTGGTTTTCCCTTGACCCCCTCGTTTTTTGTGACCCTCGCAGATCATTCCAAGAACGAGAACGTTCTAACTTCCCTTTTACCCCCTTCAGTTTTTTTGGGAGCGGCCGGGTGATTTTTGTGGCTTCCCATCTGTTTTGACACCTCCCTTTTACCTATTTTTGGTTTTCCTCAATTCTTTTCCTCTGCGTTTTTACAAGTTTGTTGAACCCATTGCCCCTTACTTGTCTTTGTGCCCCCTTTCCTCTTTTTCTTCTACAGAAAAAAGAGTTCCAAAATACTTTTGAACCTATTTTTCCTGTCTTCATCGTTCCTTCCTTAGGAGATAAGTCCAGATCGCTCCCTCATAAGAACCCAAACAAAGAGATCCCCTCCTTTTGTACCTCTTCCAATTTTTTTTAGGTAGAAATCGTATTTTGATGGCGCTGTCCCTTCTATCCATATCCTTCGACCAAGTCCAGTTCCCCAACGTCGGTTTCTTTTAACGAAAACCACCGACCCTCCCGGACACCCATTTTTA
>Ga0179593_1490321_pt1 | contig 11307 bp, 12 predicted proteins | sample CZODoug2_1_08_16_FD_185931 | JGI IMG/M metagenome (GOLD analysis project Ga0179593, IMG submission 185931) | Vadose zone soil fungal communities from Angelo Coast Range Reserve, California, USA - CZODoug2_1_08_16fungal (PacBio error correction) | ecosystem: Environmental > Terrestrial > Soil >... | reverse complement strand
AGGCTTTTTGCAATCCGTGTTATCGCCATCCAGAGGTGGTTTGTCTCACACATCAGGCTACCCTCCCTTTCCTGAAATTCATTGAAAAACGCTAGAAGCCTCAACAAGCGGATTTGAGAAGCCGAACGGAGTCTTCAGAACTTCCGTTTCAACCTTCCGCGCAACCCCACCGCCCCTTGTCCCATTCCCTAGCAGTTCCAATGTGAACATTTAGTTATTAAGTCTTAGGTTCGGAATATTTATGCAGTGGCACTTTCCCCCTGTTTAGCCCCAGAGGGAGACACAGGTTATTTTGGCCTTTTTTCTTTTTGCACAGCCAATTTGCCTTTTGCGGTTGTGCCCCACGTTCTACGCCCCCCCACATTCTTGTCCCCGCGGTAGCCTGCCTTTCCCCAGTAGAAATGGAGCGGCCGTGGGTTTCCCTCAATAACAGACACGGACACTGTTTTATCGAGGTGACACGGCGAAGTGAATAGCCCGCCCGTAATTTTTAGGTAGGGTAGGGGTCTGTGTGTTTTTATAAGGGAGCGACAGAGGCGTCGCACACGGTTTGGGTGCGCAGGGCTTTACGATTAACAAGGGTATTCCTTAGCTTTCACCTTGCGCGCGCTGGCCGAGGCCCCCGTTTTATCCCCATCTGTCGGGTGCATCTCCTTCCGTACCCGATAATGTAGTTTTACCGAGACGCAGCTCAGGCCGAACAAATGGTCCCTCTCCACCTGATCCCGCCACGAAGAAACGAGATAAGCTTGCCAAGCTAACCAGATTTTTGTCACGGAAGCAAGTTCAGCGTTGCCCATCATGTCAAAAACCCTTCCTACCGTAAACGTCCCCCATAAGTTTAGGAACACAAAAAACAGCGACCGAAAGACGCCTTCTCGAGGGATCACTTTGTCCCATTTTGCCAGTTGCAGCACATGGTCCCGCATTTTTGAAATATAATCGTCTGTGGTCGAGAGCTGGCTCTCTGGTCTTCTGACATTGCCAACACCTGTGTACCTACCCGCCGATTTATCATATTGTTCTAAGTTTTTGCCCATCCAACGTTTCAGCCCACACTCTGATGTGACGAAGAACTTTTTTTTACATTACATCGCTGATCCCTTTTGAAGCCGATACTCCACCGCGCCATTGTTTACTCGGTTTTTCCCAGCACCTTTCTGGGGGCTTTTGCGATTCGATTCTAACCGCGACCCCGACCCATCTTTTTTTTCAACGACTTTACTGAACTGCATACCAAAGCTGGTATTCCTGGCCCCCCAGTCAAAGTCCCCAAATACATGATTGCGTTCGTCTGGCACCCCTCTTCATTTGCATTCTGCTCGTCAGGAGATGAAAACTGGTAGTGACCTTCGTGTCCATCCCGCGCTGATTTAAGCGCCCCCCCAGTACCGTGATCGCGACGTCGCATTCACTAAACAGTTTATCCTTGACCGTTTCAATCTATGTCTTCTAGTCGTTCCAGGTTCTCGATTTTGTCAGCGATGGAGTTTTGTTTCGTTGATTTGTATTGCCGATAAGATCGTGCTTAAGTTGTCCCTTGTGCCTCGAACCACGCGGTTTGACTCTGAAAAGCAGCCCCCCCCCGTTTCACCCGCGTTGCATAGAACGACCCTGAAACACAGGAATCGTAGACAGAGCGATCCGTCCCCCCCGTAATCTTGAAAGTATTCTTTAGGGCCCCCATGCCTGGACCGCCGGAACCTCCGTGGGGAAAAGCGCCAGGGGGGATTCATTTTATGAACGTTTTTCCCTGACGGGTCACCCCCACCAGCAGCTGCCGCGCAAATCCTGGATTTACTCTAATTACCCGGGCATTTTCATTTATTTTCCATGATGCCGCTGAATAGTCTCTGCTTTCAAACGTCTTTTGGTAGAGCAAGTGATTGCCGACCCCCCTTTTCATGGAATGGCCATGGTCAGCAGGACCTTTTTCCCGTCCGTCATGCTTCAGCCTGCCCATTTAGGGCCGTGCTGGTTATCCTTGTGCCCTTCACGCGCAATTAAGGTGAGGATTGCAAATTTCGCCTGAGGAGATGATGTCATCAACCCTTTTAGGCTTCCACTTTTTTTTTACGCAGATCATGACGATTCCTCAAAAAGAGCAGGGCCGTATTAAAACAGAAAAATATGTTCAGATTTTTGCCACCTTGAAAGAAGTTATCGCGGAGCGGACCACTTGCATTTGCAAGAATAGGCAATAGCCGCGTTTTTTCAATTGAAAAGACCGCGTGTCTGTGTCGTTTCGCGGCCTTTAGTTTTGGCGTTTCTCGGTAATTTTCTTCAATCCCCCTTCCCGTGCCAAAAAAGCGGTTCCTATTGTGTTCTTTCAACGGCAAGTGAAAGACCCCCCCTCCGTTTAATTTACTGGCGATTTAGAGTATCCCTCTGTTGCTCGTTGGTCACCTCTTAGTTCCCAGGTTTTCGTGGTTTTTAAGTTATTGTGAAGTGAGAAGCATCCCCTCAAAGTGATGTTAAGGATATTAGTCGATAACGTATTTCCTTGCCCTTACTTCCTTTCCGCTACTCACCCTCCGCCCTGACCCACCTTACAACCCCTCCTCCCCCCCTCCACTCCCTTCACCCATCCCCTCCCCCTCAACCCCTCCTCCCCCCAATCCAACCTTCCACTTTGATTTAATCCTCCTCCGTGTTGTTGTTGCGTTTCGGCCTGTGGTACGCGCCTCCCAAAATACTTTGTAGCGCCTTACTACCCTTCGTATCCCCACAACTCCCCTTTTCCCTCCTCGTTTTCCCCTCAGATACAACTTTTTTGTCCTTTGAACTCCGTCGTCGCTTTGTCTAGAACTTGCGGTGCCCTAGCTAGGTTGTGCCCCTTTTTCATTGCCGGAAACCGCTTTTCCACACCAACTTTTTTTTGAAACCTTACATTTCCCAGGCGTTTTTATGTCATGTTCACGCGGTTTTCAATGCAGCTCGGCCACCCTGAGTAATTGCCGATCCCGCTTCTCTTTGGGGCAAACCCCCCTCCAATCTATGTGGGGTTTGTTTTGGGCGATCTTTGAGCAATCTCCGCGGGGAGATCACTTCATTTAGAGGAGTTAAGTGACAGAAGCGGGGGGGACTTGAAGACACCGAGTCTAGAAGGCTAAATCTCCCTGGTAATGTGTTATCGCACTCTACACCCGACGGAAAAACACTGCGGCTTTTAGGCGGATTTTTACACGTTTTCTTTGACTCGCGTGCTGGCCAGTGCGTCCCTTGTCAATGGGAGGATATGTTTTTTTTCACCCTTGCCGCATGATCTCCCCACCTGAATACGTGTTTGCATAATATAAGTCCTCGGACATGTTTTTCATAACGTCGGCCCTTGTTATCAGAGTTAGGTGGTTTCCGCTGGAAGATAGATTGGGCATGTTTTTGAATAGTGCTGGAAAACACGCTCACTTCCCCGCCACCATGGGCGATTTTCCACGTCTTCCCGTGTTGAAGGAGTGCCAATTCCGAACTGGTGGAACAGGAAGTAGCCAGCACTGGGCACCTTATCACCTCAATCATCTCCCGTGGCCCCCCCCGCCCCCTATCAGAAGTCGAAGGTTTCAGGCATTCCTGCTCCTTGATTTAACTATGTGGTTCTTGGGTCAGAGTGGTCGCTAACCCAATGCGGACATCAGTGGCCCACACTCGCGGCGGACAGGCACGTTCTACCCAGCACTACCAAAACTTCATTATCTTTTTCCAAGCGACCTGGACGACTACGAAGCGGGGACTCCTCATTTTAATCGTCATTGACCCTTTTATCAGTGAATCTCCTTTTGATCCTTTGGGTCACGTTCCTTTGTTTGTCCTGTGCTGTTTTTTTTCTTTGAAACCCTCAGGATCCCTAAAAGTTTCATCAAATGCCGGCCAGCTGCAATAGTGATATGTGTGCCGAACTTTAACCCCCCATTCTTTGTCGGCTTTGCCAGGTGTTTTCATTAAGCACACTTCTGTTTGTTTTGACGTTCAGTAGCGAATTTTTCGGTGACCCACCAACGAGTTCTGTTTAGCGGTGATTACCCCGTATTAAACCACCGCACAAGTACCGGGAGGGTAAACCCTTTAGTTTCTTCGCCGGTAGTTATCCCGGCTAGCGGGCTCCCCTAGAGTAGCTTGGTTACCCGCTGCTTCGTACAGTTGATTGTTTCGGGTGCCGGTTTTTTTTTGGGTCGTCGCAACACATTCTTCGAAATTGGTGTTGTCACGTTGTTGCATTACACACCTTTGGCTTTTAGCGACCCCACTGACGATATTTTTTGGCACACTCTCGTGCCATTTTGCACCACTTGGCATGTTATCATTTTAATTCGTTTCCTCGTAGTGGCCGGCGCGCGGGGCCTGTTGTTGCCGGAACGGATTGTGGGGGTTTTTTGGTATTTGAAACGTGCGTCCTGGTTTTTGCCCAGTCTCTTTTCTCCACCTTAGGCAAAATTTTCATTTGGCAGCCCCCCCAACGAATCGGGGATACGTTTTTTTTACCAGGGCATTGGAAATAGCCGGTTGGCAGGCGGTGTCGAACACTTTTGTAGCGGGACCAGTGTGTTGTAAGGACGCGGGGTCTAGGGTCGCCACCCCAAAGACATTATCTGGTAGAAGAGATCAACCCCCAACACCCCCGGTACAGATTAGAGCCCCTTCAGCAAGCGTGAAGCGTTTTTTGCTACAGCTCCTTGAAGTCCTTTTGTTCATTGCTTGCTCAAGTTCCACCAAAAAACGTGTAGCGGCTTTAGCTCTTCTCGCAACCAACACAATTTAAAAGTCGGGGCTACTCATTCTAGCACATTTTTTTTCTAGATAAAGGTGTAGTATGTCTTGCTCTTTTTTTTTTCCCCCGGTTTTTTAATTCCCCTCTCGCATAGCCCTTCGATTTAGCTCTTTAAGGCGCACGCGGGGCACCCGCCCTTTTAATTGCGCGAAAGGGTTCACCCCGCCACATCAGGGTGAGCTTTTCATATCCAACTCACCCCACCCACCTGTGGACGGCCCTCTTGGCCACGGCTGACATTTTCCGGCCCTATTAAGAACCTCTTATAGTTTTTTGATTCGTGTTTGTTCAAGGACTCGGAGTTAGTTCACAGGTTGCCCCTGAGCATGCTCTCGTCACGTAACAGGGGTGGTCGTGGGTGTCGTCGTCGTGACTCGGTGGGTCCGTCCCTTTTCGGTTTGTGAGTGCCGCGACCTCCCCAGAATGCCCCCCATGGCTGCGGCCCTTTTTTGATTATGGGTCGAATACAAAGCTTTCCAGTGAAGGGCAGGCCCTCCGGGTGCCGGGTCACTAGGTGTGATCAAAACCTTCTTCGTCTGGCCGATACTTCCCTCTTCTTCGGTCTCCTCTTCGCACTCTGGTCCTCAGCTCCGTTGTTGTTGGTGCGGTTATTATTTCAGCCTAAGAGCTTTTATCTCGCCACATCCGCCTGGGGGGTGTCTACACCACTCAGTTTATTTCCCCGCCCTTCTCCTAATTTCAACACCAGTTTTGGACCTGCCTCCCCCGATTATGCCGCGGCTAGAGAAGGATTTTTTTCCCTGGTTACTTTAGTGAGCGGAACAGGACAAGGAAGATCATAAACACGCGTCCGCTCGCACCCCAACGCCTAAATTGTTACGTCGATCATTATCAGGCCCCCAAATTCCTTCGGATGAATGTCAAAAAGCTCCGTCTTCCAATAGTTTTATTATACTTTTTTTTTTGCAGGGACAATAAGTCCGCACTCCCGATTTGAGCACAACTTGTAGGGACTCCCCCCCCCGGTTTCTTTCGGGCGCAGCGCAATTCCTTTTTTGGTTCCCCCCACCCTTTTTTTGTCGCCGAACCCCCATCCTTAAAATGGTTTTTGCCCGGTAGCCATGACTGCGCGACTTCGCATGGGCGAAGCATAAAGTTGGGGAATTTCCTTTACCCCATCCTAACATGTTGACTAGCGCGTGTTTCGTTCGACAAGTGAACCCCGCCTCCTGCGGGTTCTTTTTTTTTATCGAGGAAAGAGGGTTTTTTAACGTTTTGTGGTTTTTTTTCTTTTTTTTTGATCCCTGTCCTTACAGAACAAATGTTCTCCCTTCTTCTTTTACGGGAGCTTCCCTTTCTGGCCGGGTGATCTCAATCTGTCTTTCTGTACCCGCTTTGATTATCTTGAGTTGTTTCTTCAACCTCCTCTTTCCGCGAGGACGCCCAAAATGTCACGCAGAAAACACCGGGAGCCCCCCCCAGATCACTCAGAGGAGGGCTCCCCTAGTCCCACGCCCAGCAAAAGGAGGGTGTGTTCCTTACCCTGTTCCGTTTTTTACCAGCCTTTCACCACCCAACCTGCCCGCCAACGTTTCCCCTAAACAACATTCCGGGCGGGAACCGACTCGTGATTACCTCCCCTTGTGGCTCCTGAACTGATGACCCCCCCGTCCGTTTTTGTTTTCCCAAATCGGTCCCCATACTCTTCAGTCCTCTTAATTGGAGTGGTTTGCCAGCTTGGCGCCAGTATGTTGTCTGTCAACTTTTTTAAACCAACAAACCTTGGTCGGACCACGCTTCCCAGAGGTTTTGAAGAAAACCGCATCAGAGCCCCCATCCCCCCCCCCCCTTCTGCTGACGCCCCAGGTGACCCCAGTTTCCATCTTTTCAAGTCTTTCCCAGCAGGATCACCACAGGTTTTACGCCATTATTTCCTACACTTTATTGTGGCAACCAGTCGCGGTGAGGGCTGGTTGAGACTCGTACAGAAAACGTCCCCCCCTAAGATTCGGTTTTCCCCAGAAGCCTTGGAAGCTCCCACACAGCGTTTTAGCTTTCTGGCCCCAACGTCATCCGCAACACCGTGTGATCTTGTGTAAATTCCCTGATTTGCATTGGCTCGGTCCGTCCGTGTCGCTGGTCAAATTCCGTTGTCAATTTTGTTTCCGCCTCGCGGAAGCGCCCCTCGTACGGTTCCCCCGGCGATCGCTCTTTCCTTTCGAAACTGATCCCCCTCCGGAAATTTTCGAGGCCCAGCTTCTGTCGATCCAGTTCGCTATGGGGCCGCTCTTTTCCCTTTGGTCGTGCTTTCCAGGCGAATGTGCCTGTAAGTCTGTTGTTGTGAAGCCCCGCGTCCTCCTTTCCCTCGACCAGCGGTGCGCCTGCACAAGAGACCTCCACGCGTTCCAGTCCTTTTCTTTTCCGTCGCCCCGACCAACCAACGGAAGCGTCTGAGAAACTCCCCCCCTCTAGCGGCTACCGCCCCGGGTTTCTCCTGAGCATGCCGTGGCCCAGGTTGGTAGGCACCGCCGTTTTGGGAATTCCAAAACTTTTGGTTTTAAGCTTCACCGTGAGGCCCTGCAGCGGGTCCCCCCACAAAGCCCGCGCCCCCTTAGATCGTCAAGTCTCCCATCGCCACGATAATTCCCTTGGCCACGTGCTCTTTATGTCGCTTTTACGTATGTTCCTTCGGCCCCTCCTTCCGGTGGGTTGGCTCCCCCCCATTGGCGGTTTCCAGGGCCAAGCTCCATCGGTTCCCTTTGCCTTGGACTTTTAAACGAGAGCTCCTAAAGGTCCACCCTTAGCTCTTGCCTAATAGCCTTTTCTTTTTGCATGTTGTTCATATTCATTCCTTTTCGACAATAGGTGAGGCTTTTGCGCATTATATGTCTCCCCCTTCGTCTGCATTTCCTCCAACCGGCGTCTCCCCTTTGCGCAGCAGCACTAGATTGGCTCATCCCCGCCGATATTGTCTGATCTCCCCCCCCCCCACCTCCCCCCTTTCCTGCCTCAGCCTCGGGGGGGTTTGCAGGGTCACTTTTAAGTCGAGAGCTTTAATGGCAAGTCCTGTCCCTGTTTCCTGACGGAGGCATTTTTCAACTCATTCTTTTCCCCTGATTCACGCATATTTCTTGTTGTTGATGTTTCTTTTTTACCTCGTGGTTTTTGGTGTTCTCTTTAATGGTCAACTTCCGCCTTTTGCACCAACTCTCTTCTCCATTTCTTTCACTTCCTTGTCCCCTCCACGCCCATCCCTGTGAATGACACGCATTTGGACTATAGTGGGTGTCCCCCTCCTTTTCACCCGTGTCGTGTTTTTTTTTTCAATCCTCGTTAATTTTTCTTAGACTTTTCAGCCCTCCCTGTAAGGACCTCCGTTCCAGGAGTCCTGCCCTCCCCCCCCCCCCTTCTCTTTCCCCTCTCTTCACCCTACGCCCTCCCTCCCTCTCCCCCCTGTATCTCCTCCCCCATCCCTGTCCCCCCCCCACCATACCATATCTCCCCTCACCTTCACCCCCCTATTCTTTCTACCTCTCACCGCTTCAAATCACCCACCCCCCCCTCTCCTTCCCCCAACCCCTCCCCATCCACCCACACACCCCCCCACCCCCCCTCCCTTGTTTTCACCTCCTCACCCACTTCCTCCCCCTCCCCCACCCCCTCCGTCTCTCTCCCCCCACCCCCCCGACTTCCCTTCGCTTATCCCCTCTCACCCCACACCCCCCACCCTTACACCCGCATTTACTCCCCTCCGTACCCCTATCCCTCCCCCTCCCCTCTACCCCTGACTCTCCTTCTCCTCGATCGCCTCCTTCCCCCTTCTCCCATCCCTCTCTCCTTCTCTATCTCTCTCCCCCCTAACACTTTCCTACCTTCCCACCGCGCCCCCCACTCCCCTCCGCCTCCCCGGCCCCACTACTCCTTTGGCCTCCCCCTCCCTTCCCCACCCCATCTAACTACTCCCCCCCTGTCTCCCCTCATTATCCCATGTCCCTGCCCTCCTTCCCCCTCCACCTTATCCCATCTATCTGTCTCAGCTCCGAGCTTCATCCTACCCCTTTTTCTCTGTCTTCCCCTCCCCCTCCCTCCTACCGTACTCCTATTTTTTCTCTCGCCTCCTCACTTTCTCCTATCTTTCTTCCTGAGATCTCCTTTCCGACCCCCTGGGGGGGTTTGGAGAGCCCCTCGGTCTTCTCTTCCGCGTCCAAGCCTGACAAACTCTTTTTTTCGGTTTCCTTCCTTTTCAACCTTTTTTTTCCCAACCAACTCCCCTTCTAAGGTAGTTCCCCCGATTATAAAACCCTTGGACTCCGTGTTACCCCTCCCCGTGAGCTTTCCTTGCGTACTCAACAATGCCTTTTCCATAACTCCCCCCCGCTCTGGGAACGTCTTCCCTTTCCAGGACCCTTCCCCCTCCCCGTCCACCACAAATTTGCCCCCTACACCTCTCCACTACCAGTCTTCTTTTTTCCAGTTGGCAGAACGCGGGTTGATTTTCTTTGGAACCAGATTTCACGTCCTCCCTGTTCGATATTACACCTGTTTCAAACATAACAAGTCTGTAGTGAATTATTTCGCAGGTGTGTTTCTCCTAGTCCACTATCCATTCTTGGCATCAATTCTAACTTTTCTCTCAAGGCCATTTGAATGATTTGATGACTGATCTCCCTCCCTTCATCCTTCCGGCCACCCCCCCCCCCACCCTTTCCTGGCTCTCGCTAATTTTTAACCAGTAACACATGTACGGTAAACCAACTCTGCTCTGTGCATTCTGATGCGCACGTGTTTTTTCACTTTTTTTCCAGAGAGAGGGTGGCCCAGGGCCCCTTCACGGAATCCTAGTGGGCCTGGAGCCACCTACTCAACCGTGCTTCCCACCACTTGTCCATACTTTAGAATTATATACTTTTTTTCCTTCTCAATCGCTCTCAACCTTCCGGTCCCTGGGTACCTTATTTATCTTTCTCTTTTTCCCTGGACGCCCCTCAGGGGACGCGCGATTTTGGGGCCCTATCGGCCTCTTCCCCCCCCCCAGGGAATTTCTCCCGACAACTGGGGTTCGGTCCCCCATTCTCCCTTACCCCCTTTTAACTCCTGGGGTCCCTTCAGTCTTGACTGCTCCAGTTAGTACCTACCATCTCTGGGCTTCTAAGTCCCCCTCGTCCGTTTCCAGGATATTCACCAAATTCCTTTTTTTTACCCTCTTTTCGTGATTCCTTTCCGGAGGTTGCCAATCTTGTGTTCCCTGCCACCCTTTCCCCTACGTTTCTTTGTTTCCCCCAAATAGATGATACTTCGGTCTTAACCAGCCCGTCCATCACCACTTAAGGATTTCGAACCTCCCCTCACGGCCCTCCTACCGCCTCAAGGCGTACCCTCTTTGTCCAGCGGCCTTTTATCCGGTTTTTTTTCTTCATTTGTCCTTGACTCCTTTATGGTTCCCCCATTTCTTTTTTCCTAGTCCCCTTTCCCTGACGTTTTTCCACCCCTAGTTCCCTCCCCCCCCAAGTTTTTCATATCAACTGACTTTGCCCCGCTCCCTTAATGCTTACCCATATGTTGCCTCCTTTCCAAGTCTTTTACATCTCTTTTGCTTTTTTTCTGTGGGTCCCGGAATACCCCCGCTTTTTGTGAAGCCTTCTCCCCCGAATGATGTTCTTTTTCCCCCCCCTCTGTATTTGCTCCTATTGTTAGTCTCCTGCACACCCCCCCAGTCCGCCCACGGGTTGTCTTTTTGCCCCCCTATCCTTTCCCCTTCCTTGCTCCTTGTCTTCTTTTTTCTTCCCTAATCGGGACCCACGCGATCTGTGCTTCCCGCTTGCTGGTCGTCCCTCTGAGTTTTGTCTTGGCGCGGTGTTGCTGGGGGGCTCCGCCACAAAACCTTTCGTTCGAAATCCCCCGGCGGGCGTTCCCCCCACCTTTTCTGAAACCCGTTTTAAGACCCCCCCCCCCCCTGCTGCCCCCAGCCTTTACCACCACCCTTAACTTTAAGATTACATCCCCTGAACCCTATCCGTGGCCCATTTTTTTGTTTCCAACTTCCCCCCCATGTTCGTCACCGTGTCCGTCTCTCTGAGAGTGACAGGCTTCTAGGCGTTTTTCCTTTTGTTTTTCCCGATCCCCGCTCTTTTGTGTCGTGTTTCCAACTTTTTTTTCTGTCCCCCTGGTGGGTCCCCTTAATGAAGGGCCCATTCCGAACATTTTTCTTTTTCAGCACACACCAATTTTTTTTTTCGCGTTTGTCATAGGGCTGCCCCTTAGCGGTTTTCCCGTCTTGGTCTCCAAGGTTTGGAGCTTTGACACCTTTTTTTCGTCTTCTCCGTGCGTACTTTCACCCCCCCACCAAGACATCCGTTTTATCCAGCCTGCAAGCCCCCCCGACCTCTTTCTTAGCGAACCCCCCTAAGAAATTAGCCCTACTCTTTCCTCCAGAGATCTCCCCCCTTTCCTTCCTGCGTTCTAAAGCCCCCGCCCCCCCCCCCCCACCCCTTTGAGAGACCCTTTGTCCCTCCTTCTTCCGGCTTGCCCCCCCAACCGACCCCCCCCTCCCTTAAGTGTGTTTTCATCCACCTCCTTCCCCC
>Ga0179593_1413166_pt1 | contig 11307 bp, 13 predicted proteins | sample CZODoug2_1_08_16_FD_185931 | JGI IMG/M metagenome (GOLD analysis project Ga0179593, IMG submission 185931) | Vadose zone soil fungal communities from Angelo Coast Range Reserve, California, USA - CZODoug2_1_08_16fungal (PacBio error correction) | ecosystem: Environmental > Terrestrial > Soil >... | reverse complement strand
CACCCCCCTCCGAATTTAAGCCTCCCCATCGATTTCCCACAAGAAACGGCTTTCTTTCTATGGGAGAAACGTGGTCGAAAAGTAGTATGGGTATTGCGTCAATCTCACCGGTGGCCCCTCGACGTCATTAGTTCAAAGCCGCCCTCACCTGCCGGACCTTTCCTTTTTCGTAAATTCGTACTTTTGGGTCCTTTCTAACGACTTTCCGGACCGCCTCGTTTATATCCGTTCGCCGGGGCTTCCTCGCTGCCTGCTGGCCCCCCCGCCCTATTCTTCACCCTTCGTTTGTTTTCGACAGGCCTCCCCCCCTGACGAAGTTTGTTCCTTCTCAGGTCCACGTTTCCCGCTGCGTTTCCCCCCTCTACCCCCTTGATCTAAAAGCAATAATAACGCAACTACTCAGGTCCTTTTCAGCCTTCCCCTGTTGTGGTGAATTAGAAAGCCCCCCAAACCCAACAGCGATCAGGGCCCCCGGCCAGGATTGCCTAACGGCCCCCTGATTTTTTTCCAGATCTGAGCGTTTGATGCGCATTTCTTCCTTGACAGAAAGCAACTCCCAAGAGCCTCTTAACCCCGAAGACCCGTATTCCGTTCGTCATGGAACACCCTAATCCTCCCTTAGCAGTCTTCCCTCGCACCCCGAAGAAAATTTTTCCCCCCCCCCCAAGAAACACGCCTGTGTGTTGCCCGTTGTTTTTTTCTCTTCTTTCCGACTCCCGCCCACCGATACCCCAAGTGACATTCCCGTCCTTTTTTCCCACCCCCTGGGTAACAGAGCCATCCTAAGCAGTTTCCTCTTTGCCCAACCCCCCCCCCCCCCCCCACTTCCTGTCAGTGTACAACTTTTCCCGAGGAGTAAACAGGCGCCCCCCCACCTTGACAGCATTAATCTATCCCTAATGGACCCATTTCTAGACAAATTAACAACTAGAGTCCGTATAGTTGGTAGCGAGCGTGGAGTTGAGAGGAGAGTTCCAAGATGGACTTCATATTAAAAATAGGGTTCACCGTTGAAGATACCTCTTAGATAGGTCTCTACCCAGTTTCTTACAATTGTTCTGTAGACCCCCTGTCCGGAAGGTGATGTGCCACTGTTAGAGTCGAAATGCTTGGTCCCCATGAAGCCTTTTTTTTCACAAGCATAAGTTCGGATTTTTTGTTCGGCATAGGACTCGGCACCCCCTGGCCCGTCAAGGCCCCTTGGGCAATTTTGTTTGATACCCCGTCCCCGAACCAAATCTAAATTTTTTTTTCGCCCCAAACCGGGCCTGTCATGTGTTGAAGAGTCAGCATGAACTTTTTTAGGAAAGACCCTTTTCTATTCTACGTCTTTAAATTGGTGTTGAGGAGATGTTTCGGCCCCTAAGGACCAGAGTGTGTTCTCCCTTGATTCCCCCAGTAAAGGAGGTGTTAGACACCTTTATATGTGGGAGCGGAATCCCACCCCCCCCCTGGCCGGGGGAAGGAGAAGGTATGGATGACCTGGGCTTCGTCGGGCTCCAAGAAATAACCCCAAGCAATGATGCATGATGAGCGGTGCCCTATTCCTCTTCCGGGTAGACTCAAGGTCGCTTTTAAGTCAGGGGAAAGAAGAATCCCCTCCCTCTACGCTATCAAGAAACCCCCCCCGTTTCTGGGAAAAGCGTGACAATTCTAACTACGATCAGATGAGTTGACGGTCGTTACTACTGCCTTGATCCAAGGGAAAAGAGAGAACTCCCTTCGAAAATCAAACTTCCGCCAGATCATTCCACGGCCACAGAGACGGGTTTTCCCTTTCATCCCGTGACCCCGGCTTGGTTGCGGATGTTTTTATTTTCTTAAAGGGCTTTTACGATCTTGCGACTTGTTTCTACAGAGCGTGGGCCAAATTCCTTCGTTGAACGTGGTCGGCTGGCCTTTTTTGCGGTCCCCTCCTAATTTTATTTCGTGCTTTTCCGTTGTTGGCTTCGCCATTTACTCTTCTCGTCCGTCCCCACACCTAGTTCTTAAACTTCTGAATTTGTCATGTTCTTTTCGAAGATACTCCCTTGTTTTTATGGCGTCTCATCGTCAGAAGTGCCTTCTTTTGTGCTCCCCTTTCGGTCGCGTATCGGCTATCCGAACTCCCCAGCCCCAAGATCAAGGGGTTTTTCCCCTTTTTGCCCCCCGTCCCCCGGCTCGTGTTTTTCGACAATCCCTTCTTTCCGTCACCCATTCAGGGCCCGGCCTTCATCTGATGTTGGAGGCCGGAAACGGATCCGAGTAGCCCATACTTTTAAGCGGGGGTAGTCTGAATGTTCCGGTTTGAACCGGTCCCCTACGAACTGTACTACAGGTCCCCCTAGGGCTCGCTTGTCAGATCGACTTTCCCGTTTGACGTTGAAGCTCTTCGTCGAGTTAGTGTTGCGGGAGAATTCCCAGACCCCCTCAGCTTGCTTCCGAATTTCCTTTTTTTTTTACGCGCCCAATTAAGAATTTAATCTCTTCAGGCAATTTTTCTCTGCGTGAAAATCCTTGCCTCCGGGTACCCCTTCTCTTTTTTTTTTTTTTGTTGTTGTTTTTGAGTTGTTATTGTTTGTATTGGAACCAGAGTGCCCCCCCAACATCCTGTTGTTAGTTGTGACGGCTTTGATAGAGAGCCCCCGTTTTTGCCGTAGATCGGATCTTTTTCTCGGAGAAATCTCTCTCCTCCTAACCTCGTTGTTGTTTTCTCCTATGGATCGAAACCCCCTTCCCCCGCCCATCGCCTTGCCCCCCCGATCGGAGGCGTCCCCCGTCCATTTCTCGGTGGGGAAATCTCAACCGTCTTTTTTCTTGCCGATCCCACCCCTACGGTGCCGATCAGGATGTCAATCGGATGCGGCTTCCCCCGCAAGTACGGTAATCTATATTTCTCGATCCCCTCTGAAGTCACTCTCGGCGACTCGCCCTGTTCCCATTTCCCCCTTTTCGCAGATGATATCGAAGACCTTCGCCAACCCCCCCTTAACCGGTGTCCGAGACCGATCTGTGAAACCCCAGTGACAATTTATTATCCTCTCGATGGACGTAACCGGCCAAGGGACCCGCCCTTTGTCTTCCAACTTTCCCCTTATGAGGCCTAAATACCCCCATCCGCAGCCAGAAGTTTTACTTTGCTTGGTGGTTTTCTTTTGTTCCCCCCCCCCCACCACCCCCCACGAGAGACTGCCGGGCCCCGGTCTTTTTCCAAGGTCCCGGTGACGTCTTCTTTTCTAGTTAGATTTCTCCTCGGTCCGGACCAGCCTCGCGCATTCCAACGAAGGCCCGGTAAGACGAATACCCTCAAATCCTCAATTCCTATTGATGAATTTTGCCCCAAGCCATGCCCATAAAAACTTTCCCCCGCCCTTGTCTTCAAGGAGGTGTGACTTGAAGAGTAACTGGACAAGTCCCCCACCCAAGGCAGTTAACTTACTTCATCTCTGACCTCTCATTTCCCTACGACGTACTGGCATTCTTTGAATTTCTCAACCCCGTGCAATGCGTTTCACCCCCCCCCTAATTTACCTAAATTCGTACCCTCCTCCCACCCCCCCCAGGCCCCTTTGAACCCAATGAGCGATGTGCCTTCTGTTATTCTTTCCTGTATTGCCCTTGGAACGTTATCCCACGGGTAACTCCGTCCGCTTTCTTCCTCGATGGCCAGTTTGCCCCTTTTGTTTCTGTACATATAATTGACTTCTTTTTGCGGAGGTCTTTAAGCTTATTATTCCTGAAATGTGGACACACTCAAGGATTCCACATAATCATTCTTGGTCAGGATGTCCCACGAAAATAGCCCTGACCCTTCGGAAGGGGTGAAACCTGTTTTGATTTCCCGAGCCCCCCCTAGTCAATGTGGGTCGTACCCGCCTCGTGTTGACCGCAGTTGCGCAACGTTTTTACGCTAGGGACCCACGACTTCAGGTTCCTCCTACGTTGTTTTTGTTGTTGACCGTGCTTTTTTTTTCTCCTTCAGTCTGAGCATCGGTTTTTGTTTCCTTTATCAAAAACTTCTCGGTTTGATGGAAACATTTTTTTTCCTCTGGGGCCCGGTTTCCCCTTTTTGAACAACGTGATTGGTTTGAGGCACCCTGGGGATGGGGAACGTGCTCCAGCTCCAACCACACCCCCCCTAACCAATGACTCCCCTCTTTGAGGTTGTGAGAATTCATGGATTCCCCCCGTTAGTTCATAACTTTCCATCACTCCCCCCCCCGCAATACAACGATATAAATCCCCCCCCCTTTTTTTACGCCCCCCTTTCTTCCCATTTCTCGTAATCAGTCCGTTTTTGCTGTTTCCCGATTGGGGAGTTTTTTTCCCTCGTGCCTTTCGCGAGAACACCTGAGCTTCCCACAGCCTTTTCCAGTAGATTGGGAGGGTGAGAAGACAGGTTGAAAGGAGGGTCTGAGGGGAGGTTTGCCAAAGGGCGCGGGTATTTTAAGCCTTCTAGTCGAATGTATACAGTCACAATTCAAGACTGGGACCCCAGGGCGTCTTACTCTTCTCTGTTCAAATTTCCCCAGAATTAAGGTTCGATTTCGGCTGGTGCCCGTCATCTCTCTTGATTGATGACCCACCCTCCCTTTATACACACAAGGCGTTTTTTCGCGAGTGCCGCGCTCCTCTTTTCGAGTTTTATTATGGCTTTTACGCTTTTTTTTGCATTTAGTCCTTTGAGATGTTGAGTTTGCTGGTCGGTCCCATCCGATTTCGACTCCCCCTCTACGAAATGGCCCCGTCTCCCTTTTTCCTTGGTAGACCTCCCCTTTGTGGCACTGTGTCGGTCCTTGTTTGGGTGGCGCCCCCCCCATACCTGCGTCGACCCCCACCGAAGTACCATAGACTCTCTTGTGCCGCTGGATTTGTTTTCCTTCCTTGTATAGAAATCGTGTACTCGTGTGTTCCCAGCCGCGGGTCACGGGCCAGGTGAGGGCTTCCCTTCGAATCACGGTCACTGCGGTCCCCCGCTGTTTTTTCTACTACTACGTTTTTAGTTGTCTTAGAGTTCAGCGCGCGCTAGGAACGGCTTCGGTTCCCTTTTCTCAGCGTCCGAGATTTTTTTCTCCGCCGTTTACGATAGTTCCATTTCGGCGGCCGCTGTCCTGACCCTCCTCCGTCGACGGGCAACGTCGGATTTGCGGCTCCCCTCCTTCCTGGGGTCCCGCGAACCCCAGTCTTTTCGCTCCCCAACGATCCGTTGTTTTTTTGACTTCATCCGGTCCTCTCCTTTGGAGCTGTGTTCTCCTCTTGGGTTCATATTTTTTTAATTTCTCTCCGTTTTTTTGTTTGTGATCTCTTCGCTCATTCACAGAAGATTTCCCCTCATTTTTTTTTTTTTTGGTTTTTTTGTGCTCGCTCGTTCCTTGCCGTCCACCAGCCCAAGGATCTTTCTACCAAGAATGTTAGAAAACTGAGGTTCTTGTTCCCTATTTGGAAATCTCCTTAAGTTGGTATGCAAGCTGCCGGAAAGCATTCCGAATATTAATGGGATGAGTTCGGTCCTCTTCCTCGTTAATCGTCGTGACGTTTTTCCCTTCCCAGCACCCTAGAATAGAAGCTAGTCTACTTACGTAGCCCAGCGACACTCTCCTAAGTCGCGTTTTTTTCCCCGGGAACAACCTTGTTCCACCCTCTTGTTTTCCGCTCCCTATGATTAAGCATCAACCCTCCCCCCGGCGCCACGCGCGCTCCGTATTGCTTTTTTGGTGACGTCTCTCCCCCACACCACCGAGCATTTGACAAGGCACCCCTTCGTCGCCCACGGTCCCCTATTTTGCTGGTCCTCCTCCTGCCCGATGCAGAACGTTCCCGCCCAGACGGAACGCCGCAAAGTTGTCCTCCCTTATGAAGACCCCTTACCACCCGCTCTTGCTTCTTGAAACAGCAGCACCCTCACCTGACCGCCCTTGTCGTCTGAACGAGGTGGTTTGCTAAGCCTCAAATGAGACCCCCCCTAGACTGACACGTGAGTTCTTATGGGCCCGCCTACAAACTAACCTTCAACGTCGGATATTGTGAAGCTTATTCCCCCCCAACGTCGAAGCTCCTTTTTTTCAAACGCTCCCTGTCCTAACTGCCAGCCCTGTCCCTGGTGTCCTCAAAAGCTGTCGGTGGACTTGAGCTGCTGCGTTTTGATGGCCTCCCTTTTTTGGCCATCCATGTTTCAAAACGTCGCCCTGCTGGATGGACTTTTAAAGTTTCCCCTTTGGGATCTCCCCCGGTTAGCGGTCTGCTGGTCCTATGGATCTGAAGGATCAGTAATGCGCTCAAATTTCTGTTTTTATTGATGCGGCCTTCCAGCTCACTTTCTCCAGGGCCGGGACCAAGTTGTTGATTTTCGCCCCTCCACAAACTTGCTCCTTTTTCGCAAAACAGCAGCCGTTTCCCCGCAGGGCATCTTTCTCATTGAAGTTCCTCGCAACAGATCTTTTTACTCCTCTCTCTGCGCTCCTTCCCCTCGTGAGCATAGGGGCGCCTTTTCCCCCTGCCCCGCCTTTTTTTTTTTGGTCCACTTTCTCTCTTTTTTGTAGCCATCAAAAAACGTGCCGGTTCCGGCGATGGGTCTCTATTGACCGGGGCCGCATCCTCCCACCCCCCCTTTTTTCAATTTTTTTCCGGGAGCTACTGCCTGCCCTCCCTGTCGATCCATCCCTTGCCGCTCCCGCCTCCCTTTTCCCCTTACATCCACCACTTCGAACGGTCCCTTCCTAAGCAGGAGCGTGACGTACATTAGTGGCTTTGACTGAACCTGGCAACGCATGACAATCCCCGCAGCTCAAGCCAATCTTCCCCTGCGCCGCTTGTGATTGTCAGCCTTTTTGACCTTTTGCTCTTCTTTGAATTATTCACCCTTTCCTCTGTTCCTCTCTGCGACTTTGCTCTCCCATTGCACCTACTCCCTACGTGGAACGTTCCCTTATCTTTGTCCCCTTGCACCTCCGTTTCTTCCCCTTTTGGGTTCGGAGCCCTTCTCGAGAAACCCCCCCCTCCTTTTTCTCCACATTGGGGGGCCTTTTGCATTTTTTTTTTTGGGTTCGCCTGACCTAGAAGGCTTTTTTTTTTGATTATAATTGAAGGCGTCCTGCTCCGGTAGTTGTCGCGCGCGACCCGCGACGAGAACTTCTTACTTGGGACCGTAGTGAAAAAGCTTTCCCCTGTGTCGATCCGTTTTTTTTGGCGCAATGGCTCAACCACGGCTTTCTACGTTCATCGCCGGGTGCTCCCTCGGAATGCCTTTATTTTCTCACCCATCGGGTACGCGGGGGAACGCACACTTGAGGTGAGGCCGCACTAAGAAACTTTTCCTTCGCCCATTGTCATAGACGCTTGAAGTCCTTTTTTCCGAGAGGAGTAGAGTTCTCTCGAGTAAAGGGCCTCTTTCACGATGGGTATATCGTCTGCTCCCTCCTTTCATTACGGATCCCGTTACAGACTTTTTCCCCTTTTTTTTTTTTCCCGGGTTGACCCGTCTACTGCGTTGGGGCGTCCTGCATCCTTTTAGTAACAGAGTGTTCTCCCTTTTCTTTTGAGATCCCCCGCGATCGAGCAGTTCTTTTTTTCCCTCGGAGGAGGTATTGACCTATCTCTATTTCCTATTACTCGTTTTGTGGCCCCCAGGACGCCTTCTTCTCGCTCAGATCCCACTACACGGCCGTTGGGGAGCGAAAATCCCCTTTCTCCCCAAAAGGATTCTTCTTTCTCCAAACCTCCGGTGGGTGCAGTATTCCCCCCCTTTTTGCGAATAATCTTTTCGCTTTCTGTAATGGTCTTGCGTATAACGATCTCGGTATCTTTTTTTTTTTTAATAGTTGACCTCTTTTTTCGTCTCTAGCACAGTCTTAGTCGTAACAACCGTCGTAGGACTCCATCCTCTCAAAGATTGAAGCTCCGTTACCAGTGTGATAGTCCCCACCGATTCGTTCCCCAGCATATGATACAAGCCTCCTCTCCAGGCGACAGACTTGTCCTTTCTTGCCCTGCTGTGACTGCCGCCTATTTGTCGCCCCAAACCCCACGCGAAGCTTTCCCCCTTTCCACCGCTTGTTTTTTCCAAAGTTTCACCGTTTTCTCTTTGAAGTTGTTAGGCGCGTATTTGCGGGAACCAATCTCCTGCCAGGACCCACTTACCAGTTTCCGACAGGCACAGCCACGAAACCTCCTAGGTTAGCTGCGGCAGCCATCCCCCCCTCCTCCTTTTGTGAAGGGTTTCAGTCTTCCTTGAGTCCCCGTCCCCAACAAGCCCCTTCTTTGGGCGAGATTGTTCTTCCCCCTACGATATAAGCCCACATTCTTTTATTGTGCTTATCCCCAACGAAGAGTTCAACCAGAATTCCTTACTTCATCTCGCCCGCCCCTTTCCACAAGGTTCTTGTACCCTAGCGGATTCGTGTACTGAGCTGCTTCTTTATATGCGAGGCAAGATGTCCCCCCTTCTCCAGAACCTAGGGTAAAAAAGTTCCTCTCAATTATTATTTCCCCTCACCGTCCCAGTTGGATGGCCTCTTGACGGTCGGGGATTTCCCCCCCGAGTCAGGAAGTCTTTCGGAAACCTTTCTTCGCTAACGTCATGCTGGCTTGGGTTGTTCGGATCGGCCCAGAGGCCCCCTCGCTGCCGCCAGGCGCCCCGGTCCGGTTTTTGATTCCCGCCGAAACCATCGAGAAGTGGGGACTCCCCCCCAAATCCTGGAAGGTGTTGATCATTTCTCCCCCGATTGACCTATCCTTGAGTCCCGCCAAAGTTCATCCTTTTCACTTCGAGAGATTTTTTCCCCTGACAGGGAGACACGGTGAAATGCTCCCACCACCTGCAAGTTTTTTTTGAGTCAACTTCTCGTGTGTTCTTGTATCAACACGGGGGCCTTGAGGCGGTTTGAGTCTATGGGCTCTTGGAAAGAACATTTTTTTTTTTCCCACCCCCCCTCCGATGATGCGCGTGAGCTCCTTTGACTTCACTTTTTCTCCCTATAATGCTGGAACTAATAGACAATCATCCATCCCCCACCCCCTTGGTAGACACGAACTGAACTCGGCATCCAGGGAATGGACGGTCTTACCATCTGCGGAGGCCACATTTCCCCCATCGCCTGAGAACTACGCCTTTCCAACCCCCACCGTCTCCAGTCCTCGCGGTTCTTTTGTAAGGGTGTCCCCGGAGTGACAGGGGTTTCTGGCTGCTATTCAAAGGGCGCGTTCCTAGACGACTGTTTTGCTACAAGCTTCCTAACACTGTTGGTGTTTTACTTGGGGGGGGTGAGGTAATTTGTCGCGTCAACTTCCACCGAATTTGCTTTCGGGTTTGGGAGTTTTTTTCTTAGTTTTTAATACATTAGCTAGTCAACAATACGTCCCACAACCGGGCGGGGTCTTTTTTTTCCCCCTTACTTGCCTTGGGCGTCCCCTCCGGCAGCCCCCCCTTCCCGCCTGAGGTCGTCTGCTCCGCAGTCGTGTTGTAAGGAGTTCCCTTGGCGATGGGCTTTTTGGACTCATTTGGCTCGCATTTAGACCGAAACATCCAGATCAAGGGGAAAATTTTTTTCGTTACAACCGCCGGTTGTAAGGGGTACCATGCTTCGGGTTTGGGGATACAACAGGCCGCCAGTCCCAACACAGGGCAAGTCGTCCCTTCCTTCCGCTGCCCTCCGGGTTGAATGAATTGGCGTACCCCCCTCCTCGGTACGCGGGTCCCCGAGATGTTCCCAAGTTTTCCCCGGTAGATCCAATCCTAAACTTTTCAAGAGTGACTGTACAGTCTTTGACGAACGGGCCGGTGTAGACGCGCTGAATCTCTCGACATCGCTTTCAACTTGTGTACCCGCTCAGACAGATTTCTGGCCGATAGGGAAGCCATCCATAGAGTCCTCAACTCCTTCTTCCAGATCTATGCAGGAAAAATCCAGTCTGCCCGGCAACTTTCTGAGGGGAGTTTCGATCTCATTTGTGTTGATCACCGGCTTAACCACGTCCTTGTTTCTTTTTCCCCAGTTCTGCTCTATGCAAAGAGGAGAAGGTTTGTTTCATGTAGACATATTCCTTTCCTTTCCTCATCAGTTGTTTGTGCTCTTCTTCCTGGATAAGAAAACCCCCACCTCCCTAATTCAGTGACCTTTTATCTCTTCGCATGATCCACAAGACAAAACTTATTGAGCTAACAGCTTCCCCCAGGAGAGGCCTTAGGCCCCTCAGAAGGCCCCCCGGACGAATTGCTTAAGAAACGGTCGATGTCCTGAAAGCCCCGTATGTCTTACTTTTTTTTTGCTGCGTACGCTCTTTTCTTTAACGAGCGAATCGCCATTCCGTTAGTTTCCTTCTGGGGACGCGACGATTTTTTTCCCCAGTATTGTTCCTCTCGCGACCCGCGACAGGTCCTTCCGGCGGGGGCTTACCCTTTTCCAAGGTTCCATCTTTTTTTCCCCCCGTGGCATTACCCCCTATTTTCCAAGCACTTCTTTTAAGGCGCCACGACGGCGATCCCCGCGATGATCCATGTTGTTTTTTGGCGACGCCATGGTCTCCTTCCAAAGCGAGGCCTTCCACATTTCCCCGCTTTTCCCCCTCACTTTTTACGTGAGAGTGACTTTTATTTTCGATGGCGTCTCCGCCACGCAGACCTTTCCGCGACAGTCACAGCTGCCGTTCTTCTCCTCTGTTAAGCGACCCCTCCCACCTCCCTCGAGTTCTCGGACCCCCCGCGGCACCCCCGGTCGAAAAGGACCCCGCCGGGGTTGTCATTTCCTTTTTTTTTAGTATAAAAGAGACAATCGCACCGACCTCCCCCTTTTTTTTAAGGCAGGACACTGGTACGTTTTCGATTTCGCCGAATCCTACGCACCATTTTCTTCCTTTTTACAGGGGGATGCACCCTAGCCCCCCCTGTGGTCTTCTTAAAACCCCAGCAGAAAGCCCAACCAGAGTCAGGCTCGCCCTGGGTTTTTCCGTTTTTCATCACACATCTTTTTTTAGTTCCTCGTGTGACTTTCTGAGTGGGAGCTGGAGATGGTAAAGATTTTAAGTCAATACGTCCACTGTCCCATCCGTCAGAAATGCCTTTCTCGAGGAAGGGCTTTTGCCCAGGTTGATGGAATTCTTCTTTTTCGGGTGAGTCTTTTGCACATATAGTCCCATAAGGAGTGAATCCCCCCTTTTTACTTGTCCCCCAGTAGCTGCTTTTTTTGTTGGATGCGGCCAGCGCCCCCACATTGTCGAGCAAAGTGTTCTCCTTACCTGTCCCTTGTGTACCCCTCCTCCAAATCTTGAAGTGGGGAGACACCCGCTTCGGGTTTTTATCCAGTTCCTTGCTGCTCACGCTACTTTTGCCCGCAA
>Ga0179593_1402792_pt1 | contig 11307 bp, 14 predicted proteins | sample CZODoug2_1_08_16_FD_185931 | JGI IMG/M metagenome (GOLD analysis project Ga0179593, IMG submission 185931) | Vadose zone soil fungal communities from Angelo Coast Range Reserve, California, USA - CZODoug2_1_08_16fungal (PacBio error correction) | ecosystem: Environmental > Terrestrial > Soil >... | reverse complement strand
GAGAAATGTTTGAGAGAGTGTCGGGCAGTTGATAGTGCTAGTACTAGTGCCAGCGACACGAGAGGCCAACCACCGACAGCTCCCATAACCTAAACCGCTAACACAACTGACCGCTAAAAATAACAACTAACAACTAAACACTACAACTAACTAGCACCTAGCAACTAGAACTAGCAACTAACATGTCCCACAACAACCTCTCCCCAAAAACAAGGCCTATTAGGCGAGTTCGGGGGGCAAGTAGGTCCCGGAGGGACTCTCATGGCGGCGCTCGACGAGTTCGAGTCGGCGTACAAAGCGGACTGACGCGCGATGCGGAGTTCAGGCGCGAGCTCGAGGAGTGCGACCAACTTCGTCGGCCGGACGACGCCGTGACCGAGGCGAAACGGTTCGCGGAGCTGTGCGGCGGATGCAGGCTTTCCTCAGCGCGAAGACCTGAACCACACGGGCGCGCACAAGATAAACAATGCCCTCGGCCAGGCCCTGATCGCGAACGAATGGGCAAGCGGGCCATCATCGCCGAGGACCGGCGCGGACAACATGGCGTGGACACGGCGACTGCTGCGCGCTGCTCGGTTTCGACCTGCGTAGTCTAATGGCGAAGTCGACATGGCGCGCCAGGAGCTCAACGTCGTCCGCATGCAACTGCTGGGTGCGGAGGTCGTGCCGGGTCGAGCGGCAGCCGTACGCTAAGGATGCCATCAACGAGCACCATCCGCGACTGGGTATGGACAATGCCGCACCACGCACTACACCTCGGGCTCGGTCCTGGCGCACCCGATATCCGAAGGGTTGGTCAGTGATTTCAATCCGTCATCGGGCGCGAGGCGCTCGGGCCAGTGGGCAGGAACGCGCTCAAACGCGGCTTGCCGATGTGGCAGTGGCGCGTCGGTGGTGGCGGGAAGCAATCGGTCTTTCTACGCCATGACTGAAGCACAGGGAAATTCGCCTCGTCGGCGTGGAGGCTGGCGACGCGAAGCGGACTCGGTAACCAGCCGCGCGTTTTTCTGCGTGCGCTCGGCGTGCTGCACGGACGCGCTCGATGATTATGCGGATGAGTTCGGCAGATTCGCAGGATTGAAAGCATTCGATCTCGGACGGCCTACGACTCCCGTCGATGGGCGAAGCATGACTACCTGCAGGGATCGGACGCGTCGAGTACCACGATTGCAGCGACGCGTGGCGCTGGAGGCCTTTCACAAGCTGAGCGAGACCGAGGGCATCATTCCGGCGTCGAATCGGCGCACGCCCTCAGGCGGCTCCACGCCATGGCAGGAGACACCGCGAGCGAAGCGATCGTCGTCGTGAAACCTGAGAGGGCGTGGCAGATAAGGATGTGCCACAGATTAATGAGCATGGAAGAGCCCAACAGCGTGAACCGGGTCAAACGTATGTCAGTCACCTCGCTAGCGAGGCCGCACGGCCGATCGCGTACATCACTGCGGCGACCCCGAACCGGGAGACGACCGTTCGATCAAGGCGCTGGAGTCGGCGGGGCCGACGCCATCGAGCTAGGGCGTTCCGGTCTCCGATCCGATTGCCGACGACGGTCATTTCCAGGCCGCCGCGCAACGGGCAATGGAGCAGAAGACGAACGACGCGGACGTCTTCGCCATCGCCCGGGAGGTGAGGGCCGGAGCACGATTCCGCTCATCGCGTTCTAGGACCTCCAACCCCGCCAGTGGTCATGGCGCGCGAGCGCTTCGCCGCGGACGCAGCGGCGGCCGGCATCGGACTCGCTGCTGCTTACCGACATGCCGCCGGAAGCGCCCAGGGAGATCAAGGCGGCGGCGAAGTCTTCACGGCCTTGGTGTGGTTTCCTGCTAGCGCCAACCTCGAGCGACCGGCGGATCGCGGACGATCGACCGTGCCAGCGACGGGGACTTCATCTACTACGTCTCCACCATGGGAGTCACCGGGGCGCAGCGAGCTCGATTCCAGCCACTGCTCGCGCGTCTCGACGAGCGTCGCTGCCCGCGTTCCCCACAAGCCGCTGGCAGTCGGCTTCGGCATCTCGAAGCAGAGCACTATCTGGCGTTGAGGGATCGTTGCGAGGCGCTCGTTGTCGGCAGCGCACATCGTCCGCAGCCATGCAAGACGGTGATGCCGACGGCGCGCCGGAGCGGGCCGCGGCGGTGGTGCGGGGATTTTGCGGCCTCATGAGGCCTCCGCTTGCGTCCTTGACAAGTCCGCGCGTCCGCTAGCCTCCACGCTCACATGAACAAGCACCGCGCCTCGGCAGCTAGTATTATACTGGTTTAAACTACGAGACGGGGCGTAATCTCAAACTGGCGCCCGCCGAACGGAGGGGGCGCTTCAATCCGACCGACCATCAAACCCCTTCCCGACGGCGGGAGGGGTTTTTGGGTATGGAACGGACGAAGCCGAGAGCGAGATCATGGAGGCTGCCGCGATGACCATCGGACCGCGTCGATGAGTCAAGATTTACTGTTGGGGGTAAATATCAAAGCACCCTCTTGCGACTTGGCACACTCTTCCGAAACGTAAGGGTGTTACTCATGACTGGAACGAAGGAGCTTCGTGGGCGACCTTCAAACGTTGGAACTCGGTAGTGTGTCAACGGATCTGTCGACGTGAAGAAAGACCTCTACCGGTAACGGCGTCTCTTCTGACCTCGGCAACGGGAGAGCAGGAAGACGCTAAGACCGTCCGGTGATCGAGCTTTTTTCGACAAGGCCTGCGATGGTTGTGGCACGCGCATAGTTGCGCGTGAGTATCGGGCGGGACACCCTTGTCATTTTCAAGCTACTCCCTACACGAGAAATTATTGACTTTCAAATAACCCTTGGCGTATCGTTCGCCCGTTTTGAAGTATGAGCTACTCCCACGGGCCCCTGCGATTCGCGCTTTACTCGCCAGTTAGCCTTTAATAAACGTGACAAACAATCGCTCTGCTGTCCTTAATGGACCCATTGAATTATTGGTATCGCACGAATGTTTTGACGACCGGACGCAGGACGCTATCCTTGAAAGATTAGATTAAGTCGCAGACCACAGATCGAGGTGCCGGCATCATTGAGGTGGGTGCGAGCGGCAATGGGTGAACTCGAACTGCACGAGCGTCGGATCGATCCCCCATGAGGTCGCGGCGTCTTCGCCGCGAAGCGCGGCGTTATCTGCAGTGCCCAAAAATGGGCCGAAAGGAAAGTTCATGACGAGTATCAGAAAAGAGTTTTCCAGGGGGCGGTTCGCGACCCTTCCCTCACGTAGAACGATTTGCACAGGCCTTAGGGAGAGTTGTGTCCCAACCCCCAAGCTGCTCCCGGCGATGGGCGCCCGGGGGCGGTGGATTGAGTTGGAAGGCCATTCGTTGCGGTGCCGCAGGTTATTTGGCCAAGGCGACACGTGGAGTAACCAACGCCTCTATGCGAATGTGTGTAACTCCCGGCAGCCGGAGCTATCGCGGTAAGCTTTATGTGTGAGGTGGGTTACTCGGTGCTGTGCTAATAGCAGCGCTTTGGAGTCTACGATCAAGTCACACCATATGGACGAGCATGGACTTCGCTACCTGAGCCTAAAACATGACGGTGGCGCCTTTTGGGGTCATGAATGGGAAGCTTTCGTTGTGGGTGGATCTACCAGGCGGTTGTTATGACCCGGGGCAACGCCCAGTTATGTACGTATACGACCGGGGAGGCAGTGGACACGGCAGGTCAGATTGCCGGGGACAACGCGCGACAAATTTGGTGTGGCGGTCACTGGGGGAAGAGCTCTACGCCCGGGAGGACAAAACGGTGGAGGCCACTAAGCTGTGTTTGAGAGTAGATCCCGTCGCCGATGTTTGGATCACCAAAGCGTCGTTCCCCAACGGGATATAGGCCACCCTGTCTTGGGGTCATTGACGGCAAGGCTGTATGTTGCCGGGGGGCTTGAGGTCTGCTGTACCTCATTAGCGACGTTACTGACATAGACCGGCAACAGGACGCCTGGACGCGCAGATTCTTTACCGTCAGGGTCGCAACCAGGCGGCGGGTGGGGTGACTCCACCGCATGCTTGATGTGTCGAGGAGGATAGAACCGGCTGATAACACCGATTAATTGTTGCTTACGATACGGTTCTGACTCATGGAGCGAAGGCACCATGTCAATCGCCCGCGGAGGGCATGCTGCCTGCAAACCATCAAACGGCCAACTCTACGTGGTGGAGGAAGTGGCGACGGGGAGTTAGCCCTTGCCTCGTTAGCGGTCTACCACTCCGCCCCGCTACTCAAAGCCAGGCCCGCCCCAAATGAACAAGGATCAATGTACGAACGGCGGCGGCGGACATTCAAAAGCCGAGTACCTCAAGAATCAGGAGATTGCATTAGTTCGTCAAACACCGGCACTTAGCTGGGGTATTCCACATCCCACTGTGCGTGAATCGCCAAGAATTCGATTAATCGAGGGTCCGGAGAGAGATTCACGAAGATCCTCTTTCACTTCACGCGCACAACCAGCAAACGATACGCGGCAACTGTTGCCGAGGATCTTGCTTGAATGCCTGATAAGACGTTAGCCGCCCCTCGTATTCGTCGGCACAAAAACACAGGACAGACCGCCCAGGGCGAAAGAGCAAGCGTCGGCAACCTGGCGAACTCCCAAAAGCTTCACCGGCTCACCATTAGGTTCGTATGCCATTCGATCCGCTCATAGAATTCGCGGTCCGTTCGATCGTGTGGAGTTGCACCACGGGCGTCGCGCTTAACCGCAGGTCAGTGCCCACCGCAGCACATCACGAACAGATCGGCGATGCGAGCACCGGCGCTGCGACTAAACCTATGACCGAAACCCACCTCCGTCAACAGAAGGCAGTGGAATCAGGATGAAGAGGGCTTTGGTACCGCGGACTCGCCAACGACGAGGAACCCACGATGACCAGCGGTGATAAACGAGCGCGATACAAGCAAACTCAAAGTGGCCCGCTGCAGCCAGATACCATCCGCCAGCGGCACGCAATCCAATCAACAGAAGGGACCCGTCAGGACGAAGGACCAACGTTAGCCGCGCGGAGCATTCAGAAAGAAAGTACTTCGTTCGCCTATGAGCAACAAAGCAACCGCACGGGCAACGACGGTAGAAGGTAACGCAGTTAGTTTTGATTAGAAAAAGGAAAAGAACAACCCACCGGGACTGCGATACAGAAGAAGGAAACATCGCAGGCGATCGAGCGGCGTCTTCTCGCCAATGCATCGACGCGAAGCAAAAAACCCCGCCCGAGAAATATTGTCAGGGAAACGCCAAAGCGACGAGCACACGGATAAAAATAAAGAAAAACGGCGCGGGATGGTGATACTTGTTCGTGACGAATCGCGCGAAGTTATGCTGAATAATTAAATTGATCAAAAACTTCAACCAAGTCGCGAGAGCATCGGCCTCAAACCACAAGGAGGCTACTTGCTGATTTTTCGCGCGCGGAAGGCCCCAGAACAGAAGCTTCAAAATCTGCCATTAGGCCATTCGCGCTCTCAGGTAATAGAAGAACCCGGAACCGAAAGGAATAAACAATCCCACTCCGTCCCTTGGCGGATGCGAAAGGCCGATGAATAAGTTATGAACCCGACAGCAGCCAAAGCGCAGATGGAATTCGACGGGGGCCGCTATCGAGTGAGATGATCGCTTTGGGACTGGCTGCTCACGTGCCAGTTGATGAGCAAGAGAGTAGCGCCGGCAATGTCTCGGCCTTCTTATCTTCTCGCCAAGGGACGGATGGGAATGTCATCCTTTCGGTGTCCGTTCTTCTATACCTGATGAGGCCGTGCGAATGGCCAGATGGCGATTTTTGAAGGTCTGTTCTGTGGCCTGCCGTCTCGCGATCGCAGTAAGCCGCCGTGGGGTGTGGGCCGATTGCCTAGCGAAATGGTTGGAAGTTGTCGTCAATTTATTTATCAGATCACTTCGCGCGATTCGTCCACGAACAAGTATCAAACATCCCGCGCCGTATCTATTTTTATCCGTGGTGCTCGTCGCTTTGGCGGTTCCCTGGACAATATCTTCTCGGAGCGGGGGTTTTTTGCTTCGCGCCGATGGCATATGGCGAGGAAGGAAGCCGCTCGATACGCCTGCGAGGGTTTACCTCTTATGGATCGCAGTCCCGGTGGTTTTCTTTCTTTTCGGAATCAAAAAAACTGCTTACATTCTACCGGCGTTTGCCTGCGGTTGATTTGCGCATAGGCGAACGGAAGTACGTGCGTTATGAAATGCCCAGCGCGGAGAGTGAGGGTCCTTCGTCTGAGGTTTCTTCTGATTGATGATTGGCGGCCGCTGGCGGATGGTATCGGCGCAGCGGTCCACTTTGAGTTTGCTGTAGCGCGATCGGTTTATCACCGCTGTCACGGGGTGCCGTCTGTTGGAGAGTCGCGTTACGCAAAACCCTCATTAATCCTGTATCCACTGGACCTTCTGTTGACGTCTGGTCATAGGTTTAAGTGCGCAGCGCGGTGCTCGATCGGCCGGAATCTGTTCGTGATGTTGCTAGGCGGGTGGCCCAACTTGCCCCGAGGTTTTATGGCGCGAGGCCCGTGTGTGCAAACTCCACACGATCGAACGGGACCGCGGAATTCTATGAGGGATCGAATGGCATGACGAACCTTAAGGGTGAGCCGGTGTGAAGCTTGAGGGAGTTGCGCAGGGTGCCGAAGCTGGCTCGTCGCCATGGCGGTATGGTCCTGTGGTTTGTGGCCGACGGGAATACGAGGGGCGGCTGCTCGTATTATAGAAGCATTCAAGCAGAGATCCTCGGCAAAGTGGCCGGGTATCGTTGCTGGTTGTGCGCGTGAAGTGAAGAGGAAATCTTCGGGAACTCTCAGGACCCTCGATATTATCGAACAGTCTTGGAAGATTCACGCAAGTGTGGGATTGTGGAAGACCCTCAGCTAAGTGCCGGTGTGACCGAACTGAATGCAATCTCCCTGAGTCTTGAAGGTACGCGGCCGTCTTGAATGTCCGCCAGCCGCCGTTCTTACATGGATCCTTGTTTCATTGCGGGCTGGCGTTGGAGTAGGCGTGGGCGGAGGTAGAACTCTAACGAGGACAAGGGACTTAACCCGCCGGCGCCACGTCCTCCACAAAGTAGAGGTTGGCCGTTGATGGTTGCAGCAGCAGCCCACGCGGGGCGAGTGACATGGGGCCTTCGTGTACCAGGAGTACAGAAGCCGGATTCGTTAAGAAAAAGATCGGTGTTATCAGCGGTTCTATCCCTCCTCCGAAATTAAGTATGACAGGTGATCACCCACCCGCCGCTGTTGCGACATGACGTTAAAGAAGCACTTGCTCGTCCAAGGCGTCTCGTTGCCGGTCAGAGTTCCGGAAGTCGAGTAGGAGGGACAGCAGGACCTCAAGCCCCCACTGGCAACAACAGCCTGCCGTCAATGACCCCAACGACAGGGTTGGATATCCGTTGGGGAACGGACGCTTTGGTGATACAAAAATCGGCCGACGGGATATACATCTCAAAACACGCTTAGTGGGCAGCCACCGTTTTGTCCTCAGGAGAGTCTAGAAAGCTTACCCCCAGAATGACCGCCACACCAAGATTTTGCGCGCGTTTTCGGCATATCTGAATTAGTGTCCACTGTGGTCCCCCGGGTCGTATAAGTAAAATGGCGTGAACCGGGTCAGAACACGCTGGTAGATCCACCAAAAAACGTAAGTTCCCATCAGACCCCTGCGCACGGCCCATGTTTAGGCTCAGGGGTAGCCTGTTATTGAAGCCAGCTCGTCCAAGTTGGTTGATGGATAGTAGACCTCCAAAGCCGCATGTATTCGCACAGCCAACGGTAACCCACCCACAAAAAACGCTTCCGCCGATTAGCGTCCGGCTGCCGGGAGGTACAGCCTTCGGCATAGAGGGCTTTGGTTACCCGTGTCGCCTTGGCCAAAGACATGGAGGGGGACCGCAACAAGGCCGTCCCAATTCAATGCCACCGCCACCGGGCGCCAACAATCGCCGGGAGACAGCTTGTTGGGGACACAACTCTCCCAAGGCATGGCATCGTTTTGACGGAGGGAAGGGTTCGCGAACCAGCCTGGGGACCTCTTTTTCTGATATCGCCATGAACTTCCTTTCGGCCCCAGTTCTTTTGGGCAATGAGATACACGCCGCGCCTTCGGCGCGAAAGACGCCGCGACCTTCATGGGGAGCGATCGACCGCTCGTGCAGTTCGAGTTCACCCATTTGCGCTCTCACACAAATCAATGAGGGCCAGTCCACCTCGATCTGTGGTATGCGGACTACTAATCTCAATCTTCAAGGATTTAGCGTCTGTCCAGGGTCGTCAAAACAATGGGGCGATACGGCGATAACAATATTCAATGGTCATTAAGGAGAGCAGAGCAATGGTCACGTTTATGAAAGGCTAACTGGGAGTATGCGGCGATGTAGCAGGGGCCCCGTGGGGAGTGAGTTTAGTCATACTTCAACACGGGGGCGAACGATACGCAAGGGTTTTAGAAAGTCAATAATTTCTCGTGTAGGGAGCAAGCTTGAAATGACAGGGCCGTGTCCACGCCCATTACATTCACGGCACGATGCGCGTGCCACAACCTTATCGCAGGGCCTTGTCGACGAAAAAAAACTCGATCACCGGAAGGTGTAGGCTTCTTCCTGCTCTACCGTTGCCGAGAGGAGAAGACGCCGCGTATACCGGGAGCGGTCTTTATTCACGAGACAGACCGTTGAACCTTACCGAGTTCCAACGTTATGAAGGTCGGCCACGCAATCTCCTTCCGTTTCCAGTCAGGAGTAGTAACACCCTTACGTTTCGGAGAGAGTGTGCAAGTCGCAAGAGGCGTGCTTTGATATTTACCCAAGAGTAATCTTTGAACCTCATGACGAGGTCGATGGCCATCGCCGCAGCCTCCTGATCTCGCTCTCGGCTTCCGTCCGTTCCATAACAAAAACCCTTCCCGCCGTCGGGAAGGTTGTGATGGTAGGTCGATGAAGCGCCCTCGTTCGGCGGGGCGCAGTTGCGTCCGCAGTGAGATTACGCCCCGGTCTCGAGTTAAACCGGTTAGTAATACGAGCTGCGAAGGAGCGTGCGTTGTTCATGTGAGCGTGAGGCTAAGCGGACGCGCGGGCGATTCTTGTCAAGGACCAAGCGGAGGGACTCATGAAGGCCGCCAAAATCCCCCACCCAGCACCCCACCGCCGCGGCCCGCTCGGCGCGCCTCGGATTAACCGTCTGCACTGGACGCGGACGAGGGCTGACGACAACGATCGCCTCGCAACGATCCCTCAACGCAGATGAGTGCTCGTGCTTCGAGATGCGAGCGACTGCCCGGGCTTGTGAAACGCGGGCGCGGAGCGGCGAACTCGTCGAGACGCGCGAAGCATGCGGATCGAGCTCGCTGCGCGCGAACGGTGGACTCCCATGTGGAGACGTAGTCGATGAAGTCTAGCGGAACGACGGCCGTCGTGGCGCGATCGACGGTCGCTCGAGGGTTGGCGGCGGCAGGAAAAGGACCACACCCAAGGAAGTGAGACTCGCCGCCGGCTTGATCTCCTGGGCCGCTTCCGGCGGCCAGCAGATAGGTAAGCAGCAAGCGGAGTCGATGCCGGGCCCCGCCGCTGCGTCGCGGCGAAGCGCTCCGCTGCCATGACGCATGGCTGGGTTGAAGTAAGAGAACGCGATGAGCGGAATCGTGCTACGTTACCCTAACCGCCCGGGCGATGGACGAAGAAGTCGCGGTCGTCGTCTTTCTGCGCCAGTGCCCGTTGCGCGGCGGCCTGAACGACCGGGCCGTCGGCCAAATCAGGACCGGAGAACGAACGCCGAGCTCGATTGGTCGGAACGCCGACTCCAGCCTCGATGACCGAAAAGGTCGTCTCCCGGTCGGGGTCCGCCGCAGGTGAGTGACGCGATCCGGCATGTGCGGCCGTCGCGAGCGACGGTGACTGAACAGACGTTGTGACCCGGTTCACGCGTTGGGCTCTTCCTTGATTTCATGATCCTGTGCACATCCACTATCGCAACGCCCCGCTAAGGTTCACGAAGAACGATCCGCTTCGCGCGCGATGGTTCTCGCGGCCATGGCGTAGGAGCCAGCCGAGGGCGTGCGCGATTCGAGCGACGGAATGATGCACATCGGTCTCCCTCAGCTGTGAAGGCTCTCCAGCGCCAGCGAGTCGATGCAGTCGTGTACTCGGACGCGTCCGATTGCCCTGCAAGGGAGGCATGCTCCGGCCCGATCGAAGGGTTAGTCGAGGCGGCCGAGGATCGAATGCGTCTCCGCGATCTGCCCGAACTTCATCTGCAGAAATCATCGAGCGCGGACGTTGCAGCACGCCGAGCAGCACCAGCCGGAAAAAACGCGCGGCATGGCTTACCGAGTCCGCGTCCGAGTCGCCAGCCCCACGCCGACGAGCGCGATTCCCGCGTCTGCAGCATGGGTAGAAGAGACCGAGGCATCGAGCCCCACGACGCAGGCCACGGCCCACATCGGCAGCCGTGAAGCCGCTCTGCCACTGCCCCGAGCGCTCGCGCCGATGATGACGGATTGAAAGTCAAGACCACCATCGGATACGGGTGCGTCCGAGGACCGAGCGAGGATGTAGTGCGTGGTGCGGACATTGGTCAAACCAGTGCGGATGGCGTCGTTGATGGCATCCTTGACGTCCGGCTGCCGTCTACACCGGCACGACGCCTCGCACCCAGCAGTGCAGGCAGGAACGACGTTGAGCTCTGGCCGCGCCAGGTCGACTTTTTGCCCATTGAGGCACGACGCAGTCGAGACCGAGCCAGCCGACGCAGGGACGTTCGCGTGGCCACGCAGTTGTCCAGCGCCGGTTCTCGGCGATGATGCGCATTGCCCATGCGTTTCGCGATCAGGGACTGGCCGAGGGCCATGCTGTCTCTGTGCGCGCCCCGTGGTCAGGTCTTCGCGCTGAGGAAGAGATGAATCCGCGCACAGCTCCGCGAAACCGTTTCGCCTCGGTACGGGCGTCGGCGGACGACGAATTGGTCAGCACGTCCCCGAGCTCGGCCGGAAACTCCGATGCGCGCTTCAGTCGCTTCTTGTACGCCGACTCGGAAATCGTCGAGCGCCGCCACTGAGAGTCTCGGGACATAATGTGCCCCCGAACTCGCCGAAAGTAGCCTTGTTTGTGAGGAGAGGTTGGGTGTGGGACTGGTTAAGTTGTAGTTTCTAGTTGCTAGTGCTAGAGGTGGTAGTGGTTAGTGTTAGTTGTTAGTAGCGGTCAGTGGTTAGGAGTTAGGGTTAGTGGGAAGCTGTCGTTGGTGGCCGCTGTGTAGCTAGGGGCAACTAGTAAATAGCAACTAGAAACTGCCCCGCCACTCTCTCAAAGTTCTC
>Ga0179593_1370768_pt1 | contig 11307 bp, 6 predicted proteins | sample CZODoug2_1_08_16_FD_185931 | JGI IMG/M metagenome (GOLD analysis project Ga0179593, IMG submission 185931) | Vadose zone soil fungal communities from Angelo Coast Range Reserve, California, USA - CZODoug2_1_08_16fungal (PacBio error correction) | ecosystem: Environmental > Terrestrial > Soil >... | reverse complement strand
CTGTCCTTAGATTATTTCGGAGACAGGCATTTTGGCGTCAGGGTCTTTCCTTCTGTTGGAATTTCCCTGCGGTCGGGGAACTATTGGCGCGACGATGTCTTCAAGCTTACCCCGAGGGGCTGGCCCATATGCAGGAGTTGCCGCCTTCCCCCTTGACCAGAAACGGGTCTTCCTTTGTCCTGAGAGCTCCGGTTGGAGGTTTTCCCTTTTCCTTTCGAAGTGTGTAGGCAAGTAAATTACGGAGCACCGTTCCAGCGAAAAGTTTCTTCGAGTTGTGAGCGCTCTCACCTCTCTCTCCTTGTCGCTGAGACCCTATTTTTCCAACACCCTCCAATTCGGATAGAACAATCCTAATCCATCACACCAGTCCAAAATCCCCTTGACCCCCCGAGTAGTCCTACTAACCTCCTTTCTACTCGATTTGGTGGTCTTTTTTATTCCCCTCCCCCAAGAAGTTTCTCGGACTCTCCCCTGCCCTGATTCATGTTTCGGGCCGTCGTCCATGACCCTTTCCACCCTTCCTCGTGCTTCCCCCCCGCAAAATCCATCTCTCGACTTGATTTGACGATTCCTCCTGGCATGTTCCTTTCGTTAAAAGCCGTCGAATTTTCACCCCTCATTGCCAAAGAGCGACTCCTTTCCCCACATCCCTTCATAGTCCTCGACGATCACTATTATTCCTATCACCATCTCAACCACTGTAACTTCTGAAAGCCCCCGTTCGACTCTAAGAGGAACATGCCACTTCACGTAGAACTTGGATCCAACAAAGCTTCGGTGTAGGAGTTGATAGTAGCACTCAAGCCCTCCCCCTCTGAACGTATTTCATGGTCAAATCTGCTGCAGCTGACCGTCCCTCTCTTTCTATGATATTTATAGCCTTTTTTAGGTGACCATCGTTACGGTTCTTCCAGCCCCCTCACAGGTATCCCCCGCCATCCTTTCCAGTCCTGATCTGTCTTCGGTCCAGTACGGCTCTCCCCTTGAGCTGGACCATCCCAGGTCATGACAAAAGGAGCCCTTCCTTACAAGTACCCCCACCTGTTCAATCCTTGCCCTTGCATTCCCTACTTTTGGCAGTTTATCTTTTTTCCCACCAAACAAAGGATAAAGACCTAGACCTGGACGGCTGGGGCCTTTTGCTGACTTTTACCAGGGGACCTCTGCTTCGGTCCCGATACCCCTTATTTTTCCGATCCCTCTCTACGCCGCCCTTCAGATGGAAAAATGAAGGGAAGACGTGGCCCTTCTGTGATTGCAATTCCGTCATTTTTTCGACCTTCGCTAGTGACTTATACGGCTCCTGGCTTTAGATCCGGTGGATGCCGCCACTAGCCAAGTGCTCGTTTAAGAAGGGCCCGCTCTCCCCACTGAAGGAGACGGTTTCTTCTCACCCCCTTTGACAGCTTGCGGGCCCTTCAATCCTTTCCATCCCCGTCCCTCTCTTCTGGCATAATGCGCCCGCTTTTGTTGCAAGGGGCTCTTACCACTCTTTCCGGCGGCCTTTCCCTTCGACGGATTCGTTGTCCAAGATACTATTCTCTTGCGACTTCCCGTTTTCTCGAAGAGAGTCAGGAGGGGTGTTTCTCCGTGTTTTGCTCGCTGCCCCCTACTCTTGTCGGTACCGTCCCCCACGCCGTTTTTTCTGAGGTGTCGGAAACCCCCGTGGGGGTTGATTAACCCTTTCCCCCCTCAGGATCCGGGAAGACCCCTGAAGCTTTTCCCTCCCTGGGCGTTCAGGTCTTCTTTAGAGTTTTGTCTTGATCTCGTAGAGTGCTGAAAGATGCCGCCGTATTGGTCTTGTGTTGTAGGGTGTTTTGTTTCCTTCCCGGCGACCTAGACCCCTGTTTTAGTTCGCGGGTTGTAAATTTGACTGCGTATTCCCTAGTTGGACGCAGGCGTCCCGCCACCCCGCGGGTCTTCGGACGCCGACCCCTTAACGTTCTTGAAACTTGTCTGTGAGGTCATCTTTCCCCTCTGGGCCTTCAGCGGCGTCTTCCCGGTTGACCCCCCCCTTGCATACTAAGCGGCGCAAAAGAGGGAGCAAACAACCCCTTTCCCCTGGCCGCTGGCTTTCCCTCACAAGTGATAGCTGTTTGTTCCACCGTGTGCTCACTTGGGATTGCCAGTCTTTCACACTGGTCTTTTCGTTTATCATCGGATGTACAGTTTGGATTACGCGACTTTGACACCTCAAACCACACAAACTTTGCCGCGCTCTCTCGTTATGTGGTCCTGTGCCTCTCTCTCTTTTCCTCTCCTGTTTTGTGTTTTTCTTATCTGCAAGTCTTGACTAAATCCGATTCGTTCCAGTCAAATGCATAGGAACAACTTGTTTCGTTTTGCATGTGGACTCTTCCCCTCCCCGCCCCCTCTTCGCCCGCAATACCCCAAGTTGTAGTCACAAACTTTCTCACCTGCGCAAAACGTCACGGTGTCACACCAACTTTCATTGTTCCCACGGTTGTCCTTCCATGCCCGCCATTTTTAATGGGCATGTGTTGTGTCCTTGTTTTTCTTTTCTTTTAGTCTGAGATCCCCTCCAATTTTTCCTCCTCTTCGGACCGGCCAATAGGTGACCCTCCCCCCCTACCGGTTCACGGATTAAGGGCTGAGTAGATTCCTCCTTTCTCTGCGAATCGCCTCATGCAATAGTACACCCTAGTGTCTTGCACATCCACGCGAACACACCTGTAGCGTCGTCTTTGACCCCCCCATCTTCTACTCCGGCACCCGTTAGGAGATGAAGACGAAGATCTGCCTCCCCGGTCTCCTTTCTCCGTCTTCGGGCAGCTTAGATCTGAACTCTCTTTTCCCGTCGTCTTTCACCACCAGGTGCTTCGAATCCTGCCCACGTGTGAGGGCCATTTCAGAGGTGCCTAGGTAAACTTCTCTTCCATTCTTACCCCCCCCCCCCTGTCCCTTTTACTCCTCTGCCAGTTCGTCTATTGTATATTTCCGCTTTCTGCCGGGTCGAGCTTCGAGTATTTTTTTCGAGTGTCGGCTATTTTTTTGTTTGTTGCAAGGTGAAAAAAGAGTCTGTCTTCCCCTCCAGTCCCTTCTCGTTTGCCTCTCCGTTTACTGTTGGAAGAAGTTTTGCCTTTCCCTGTCCGCGTTCTCGCTCTGCCCGTGCATAACCCCCCTTCCATCGGCAAATGGAGAGTCACTGCAGCTTCCCCTCCCCCCTCTCCGTTTTTCGCCTTCTCCCTTGTATAGGTGTTCTTTTTTGCAAACTGATGCAACTCTCCGGTAGCTCCGTCAAGTCGAAGGTTGGTCCTTCCCGCTGCGAGTATATAGTCTTCAGGGTATCCGGCCGCCTCGCTTTCGGAGGAACTCCGATGGACCAAGTCTTTTCCATGCTAGGGCGTGGATGCCGTTTTACATCTCGTCGAAACTCTGCCAGTGCCAGTGCCAGTGTATTGTCCTTTTGTAATTGTACGGCTAATTTTGTCTTACCCCCCCCCCCCATGCCACAGTGACTCGTCCCGCCCGCGGCACCGGTAAAGGTCCGTAAGGACTATCGTGACTCCGCTGTGGTTCTTGCTTTGCGAGCCACGGACGCACTTTTGAGCAAGAAGTTATAATTCTAGACTCATCGTCTTGGCCATCGGGTGGGGAGGAGAAGATCCATTCTGCTTTTTGCGGTCTTCTGATTTTGCGTCTGCAGCCACTCTCCCTCGGTTGTTTTTTGCAGGCTTAGCCTAGAAGTTTGCTTTTCTCCTGGCAGGCATGGTAGGTTGAGGCCCCCGAAGTTTTTTCTTCTATGGTGATCGCCTCTAAGCCTTTGTGAGGACCCGCGCCTTCCGTCTTTTCCCTGTTTTTTCCCTGTGACCCTAGTTAATTGAGGTTTTGCCGGCCTCTTCCCGGCTGATGCGATGTCCCCACGTCGCGTTTTCTTTATTCGATTCGACGTCGGGCCTTTCCGTTGCTGCCTTTACGTGGTCGAGGCGCGGCCATTTGCCAATGCCTTCCGTACGAGTGTTCTCTTGGGATTGAGCACGGTGTTGTTGGCGATCGCCCCGTTTTTAGTGCCGCTTGGCGGACGGAACTGTTGGAGGTAAGGGGAGGGGTTCCCGTGGGTTGGGTTGATTCTCTTATCTTCGCCTTTGCGGCGGTGCCAATCGTTTAGAGTCCCGATTCATTATTTCTTTTTGCGAGCGCGACCCCCCGTAGATCTTGCTCCGGGGCCTCAACCGTGTTTTTCGCGTCGGATGTCCTTTAATCACAATGGCTATCTTGACCCGTGACTATTAAAAACGGCCGGCGAAGTCCCCGTCTTCACGTTTGTTTAACCCGTGCCGCCGGCCTTTTTAGTGGCCCCTTGCACGCCCCGGCCGGGCCGGCACACTCGTAGAACGAGGTCCCCCCGACCTCACGTTCAACCCCCGCACTGGCCTCAAGTGTATGTACTTTCTCGGCCGGCAATATCTCTCTCTTTTCTATAATTGGGGGGTTTTCTTTTCAGAGATGCTTTCGGCCGTAGGGTCGCAGTCGACCTGTAGGTGTCCTGTCCCGGGGGCGTGAGGCTGGAAGGCCGTGCGGTCGGGTTTTTTTCCCCCCCTTTTCTCGCCCCGCTAGATGGGGTCCGGTCCGAGGTGGGCGGCTGGGCCACGCCAGGCGGTCTGCCCCTGTTGGTACCAGACTTTTTCCTGACGTGCTCACCTCTAGCCTCCTGTTTTTTGGATGTGCTTAGTATCAAGCGTTGTCGGACACTTCAACTCGCGACCCCATTTTTCTCGACCCTCCTTTCTTCGAGGTTGGTTTCTCCCTCTCCCCCCCCTCGCATTATCGTGTTTCTCCTTTGCAGCAGTGACGCCCGATGCAACCGCGCCCCCATGGCCAGTTCCCCCAATCTCCTTCCGTTGACCCTCACCCTCCCTAACCATGGTACCTCCTCCAGTTCTTCCGGCCCATTGCCCCCCCCTTTCCCCCTCCGATGGGGCTCTAGCCCCCCTCCCCCACGTGCTGACGACTCTGACTCAACGTATCGGCGTCGGGACTGGGCCGCGGATCCTCCCTTTTCCCGGCCCGGATGCCTTTCGTCTGAATTCCTACCTCTTTATTTGCCGACCGCCTATAGACTGCCGTCAGCCCTTCCCCCCGCCGTCAATATTTCACGCCTTGCCGTACTTTAAGCATTTCCGCGACTCCAGTCCTTCGATCGCTCACCAGCTCCTACGGGCACGACAAGGCCCGTGGTCCTTCATTCCCGGAAGTCCCTCTCCTTCGACGAACGCATGCCCTCTTCTTTCCCTAGTTAGTAGCGCTCCCGCCCCTATTTTTACGATGGCAACCAGCGGCGCAGCTTTTGCCTCGACGCGAGAGAAGGAGACTTCAGTTTGCTCCCATCCGGTAGCTAGCCCGCACCTTGTAAAGCAGACGGCTTCGGCCAAGCCGGTTTCTGGCCTTTTTCTTTTCATTACGGTTGTCCCGAAAACAGGAAGCCGGCCTACAATGTACCCCTTTCATTACATCGACCGGTGGCTGCGAGCTTCCCGGCCTCCACGCCCTCGACCTGTTCCGCTTTTTCCTCGGCAGCGACTGAAAGAAGATTTTTGGTCCCTTCTTCTTCCTTTTTGTTTGGACAGGGAGCCGGAAACGTGCTTCCCCCCCTTTCGCTTCTGCGAGTCTTATTTTCAGCAGTGGCCACCTCGAGGCCGACCTAGACTTCGGCTCTCCTGGCGGACCCCCTTCTTGCTCGTTCTCACTATTTTTACAAGGTGTTCGATTTAATGGGCCCAGGAGGTCGTTTACGTTTCCAGCGGTCGTCGACCGGGTTTCAATCTTAGAAGTAGTGATTGGTAGGAGAGGCCTCCCCTGCCGTCACATCTTTTAGGGATCAGTTTTGTCCAGGGGCACCCTTGCTGCCCCTTCCGTCGCTGCCTACGGCGACGGGAATTCATAGGCTAGTAGGATTTCGACCGCACTTTGTCCTCGTGTTTAACTTTGTTTTTTTTTATCACGAAGTTTGCCCGGCCTTTGCCTCGGGTTACAATTGCCCCCGTGGAGTTAATGGAAATCCTTTTTTGATGTTTGACCATGCTCCTGGGCCAAGTTTCTTTAACCGTTTCTCCTTTCTACTGCTCCAACGGGGATTATGCTTCTTCGGTCGTTGCTTGCAAGATCTTTTTTCAGATTTTCCGATTTTCTCCGTTTGAGTCCTGGTACATACTCCCCCCTCCCTCCCCCCTTTTGATTTTTTTTTTTCCCCAGGCTTTACCTTATTTTGAATATTCTCAGGCTCTCGGAGAACGTTTAGGTCTATTGGACGCTTACCACGTGCCGTGCCCAAACCGGTTTGTATTCCCCTCTTCATCTTTCCGTTCCTGCTCTGACAGGTTGTCGCTACATGGCGCGATTACAACACGCAGAGGCGACAACCCCCCCACATCCGGACTAGGAGGAATTTGGATTTGGCCGCCTCTTTCCCTCTCGGCTACTTGTTTTTTCACGTGACGTTCTTCCTTCCTGCATTCTCCCCCTGGTAGGGTCGGGCTAACATGGTGTCAAACCTTCGTCCTATTGAGCAAAACCTTCCCCCCCCAAAAATTTGGCTTGGAAGGTCGGTACCGAATAGCTGTGTTTTCCCCTAAATTCATCTGATCTCTTCCTTATGTTTTGTGGAGAGCTGCCATTTTTCCCCCCTCAAGCTTGAGGTCCATACCCTTCAACTCGAATTTTTTGCGGTTTCTTCTGCCTATTTTTTAGACACTGACCTCTAGATTTCCACAACCAGTTTGGAGTCACCTGAAGAAGCCAATGAGAACTTCACTTTTAACAAACCGTTCGCAAAATTGGGTGGGGGTTTCTGATGTTTTCTCTTACTATTTCATTCGCCACCTAATATCTCCCCTTTCTTTTCCTCTCTTTTATGCTCCCCCTCTCCCCCACCCCCCTCGTTTTTTTATTTGGTGTTTTGGGTTTTTGGGTTTTGTTGATCTCAGTCGGCGTCTGGGATTTTTGGCGCCTCGTTTTGAATCGAGTTTCTCTGACCTCTCCCCTTCATTTCGCCTCTGAGAGGCCGAGAACGGTGACCTCCCCCCCCGGTTACTGGAACGTAGGGTCCACGTCATCTTACCGCTTAAGGCGATCTCCTGCTTCTCTCACTAATTTTTCTGTAGAATTACCTGCCCCCCCCCCCACGGGTAAGTTCCTTGAACCTAACTCCTTTCCTCCGCCATGGTTCCGTTCTTGAAGCACCTCCTCATGCTCTGCCGTCCAACCGTCCTCTGTGACCCTTGGTCTCTCTTTTCCCCTTTATGCCGTGACAGAGAAATTTCCATAAACTTTATTTTTCATTCCTACTAAGCCGGTCGAGGGACATTAAGAGTTTTTTTGGAAGATTCACCCTTTTTGCCCCCCCAATTTCTTTCCTCGCTGCCACGGCCGTCGCCTCCGACTTCCCCGATGATATTTCAAGGTCTGCGGGGCGCGTCCGTCCTTCCTTGCGACGTTCTTCATGTTCCCATGAAAACCGAGGTGCTTTTTTTTTCCTTTTTCCCTCCGCATCGTCTCGTGCCTGGCTGCCCCGTCCCCTCAAGCTGTCCTTTGTCAATGAAAAGTTGCGTTTGTGCCCCGTGACCCTCCCCTTCCTTTCGGCACTTTACTTAGTTTTTCTGTGATCGGCCCTCTCTCCGCTCCCTAGTAGATCCCCTCAGTAGAGGTGTTGTGCCACCACTTTTATGCAATAACATCAATTCATCCACGTCGCGAATTCAGTGGAAGCCGAGTCACTGTTTACTTCCCGGAATTGGTAGTTTTAATACCAGCACTTTCCCCCACTCGCGTTTTTACTTAAAGCCAGTGCCATTCCATGTCCCCCTAGGGAGTTTATGTCGTTGTTCCCTCTCTCTCCACATTTCATTTTCAAGCCATTTTCCTTTTCGGTTCCCTTTCTTAATCATATTTTCAAAATTTTGTCAGCTCCTCTGTCCAGCCGACAGTTGAGCAGTAGCACTCCTTCAGCTTGAGATTTGTACCTTTTTTTCGATGCGAAAGGCTTATTCCTCCCTTCATTTTCTCCATAGCCCTCCGAAGGGCCAGATTTAGCCGATGGTTGTTCCATCTGCCCATCGCCGTTGTGCTTGAGGGTGCCCTTCGACGTATTTCAAACCCCTCCCTTCTTTCTTTTTGATGACTTAATTCGACTTTTTCCGGAATTGGCCTTCGTGGCACATTGTCAGGAAAGACAGTTTGTCGGCGATGGTTCTCTAAGCGACGGATTTGTCTAGGACTCTTCGGCATTTCCAGTTATTAGCGCCCGTCCCCTGTACTTCTCGTATTGACGGCTCGTAGAAAGGATGATGCGGAGTCTTTCCACTTTCCGCAGAGCGAGGAGCTTTCTGACGTAGGGCATTCCCCTCTCCGGAATGACTGGGCCAGTCCCCTTCCATGACAGCACTGAAGTCTTTTTTTGGCGGAGTTCGGCGAGTCACGTAGGTTGCTTCCTCCTGCCCCCCAGGCGGCGTGATGTCAGTGTGGAGGACATGGAGGCGGCCCTTTAGGTGTTCCTTTTTAGGTTTCTGCTCCTCTTTGATATAGCCACTTTGAGAGGTTTGGGCACTCGTTTTTGGAGCTCCCCGCGCATCTTTGTATTGTGAGAGCCCCTCTCACCTCGAAGCCCTGGGTCGAGTCCGAACTTCCCCCCGATCCGTACAAGGGGATTGAGAGTTTCACACCTTCCGGGATAATTTGCCCGGTTGAAGCTCAACCCAGGTTCTCTAATCCATTTATTCGTCCCCCCTTCCCTTTGTCTTTTTCACAGAAGGTTGTCTTGACCCATCTTCGCCTTTACGGCACCACTATTTTCTCCCGAGTCCCACCACCCCTACACTCATTATCTTCCGAAGTTCCCCCCTTGAACGAGGCTTCCGTTTTACAGGGAAACTGCAAGCATAATCATATTTCCCACCCTCCTCCGTTTTTTTTCCTTTGAGCGATATTGGATCCGAGGATCCCGTTAGACCTTCACTGGTTTGCTCTGGGGCGCGTGCTTTAACGGTGTAAGTGGTTCTGTTGGACCTTTTTCTGACGATGGTGACTGCATTTCTATTATTTCCTTGCCAATTCCCCCGGGCCGGCTTCCAGCGATGTTGCCCGAACCAGTGTGCCTTGCCTAGATGTCCGGCTCCTAAGGTTTTTTTTGTCTTAACCGGGTCGATTATTGAATTATGTGTTTTACCTGACCCATCAGAAGTTTCAGAAGTCTCCCTTTTCGTCTGGGAGATTTTCCCCACTCCTCCCTATGCTTCCCTCTTCTGGTTAGATTGTCCTTTGTTCACTACCCTTATAACCACTCCTCTTCCATTTGACCACTCTCACCTACCACTCCACCGGAGGCAAACCTAAATTACAATGAACTTAAAGTTCTCTCCCCACATTCCCTCATCTCATTCCTTGGGCTAAGCACTCCCTCCTGATAGTTTATACTCCTGTTTCCCCCCACCTATACTTTTTTCTAATTTGCCTTTCCTACGGCACTCGTCCCACTTCAATTTATGCATCTGCCTGCCCATCCTCCCTCAATAGCCTCCTCTTGACTAAGTTTTCCTAGCTTCCCCTGGCGGTCCCCTTCCGCAAGACGTCAACTCCCTCCCTCCAAGCCGTCAAATATGACTAAGAACTTGTCCACTCCTTCTTAGTACCCCCCTGCCTCCCAAGTACGTTTGCGATCACCCTGCATACCCTAAAGGTATTGCCCCGCCCCTTCCCAATCGATATTTTGCCTTCTTCCCTGCAATTTAACAGTTATTAATTCGCGCCTTTTTTGCCCTTCCGCCCCAGACTCCAGGTCGGTTTGTGCCTTTAGTAGAAAGAGCTTGCCCCTCTCTTTCCCTATGGGCACCCTAGTTAAGCTGGACGCTTTTCGTCTGGTTTCCTTCCTTTGGTCTTGAAGAAGTGTCGTTGACCCTTCGGTTTTTTTTTCCGGTTTCGTTCTCAAGAACCCTTTTTTCCAACTTCCATCTTCAGTACTGTTCGTGGGGTTTTCGACTGTAGACTTTTGCCGTCGATTTTTCCTATTTTAACTATTTGGCAGTTTTCCTCCCCCTTCGGACCGTCAAAGTCTTTTTACTTACCTTGAATGGCCCTACGTTTGTTTCGGAGCGTTCAACCCCCCGTACCCTACCACTCCATCGAATGTTCTGATGGGGACCGTTCTCCCCCAGCCTTCCTACCGTATTCCTTCCACGTTGACTATCAGGACTACGCCGAGACAGTCTTTCGCCCAACCTTCGACTTGATACCTTGGCCCGGCCTTTATGCCTCCCGTTTTTTCCTCCGCGACCTTCTACTAGATATTGACCCCCTTCCTTCCGGTTTCCTCTTTCTCTGGTCTTCCCTTCCCCCCGGAGCCCTCGTACAATTTTTTCGAATTCCGGAAAGGATTTGGTCCCTTGCCCTAGAGATTCTGTCCTTCCTTTTTCGCCCCAATCTACTCGTGCGGGAAGTTTTTACGGGTCCGCACTCCGACCCCATCTCGGAGGAAAGCAATGAGAACCTCTCTTTTCCCACCTTTGGACCTCCCTCCTCTGTTGCGGCAGTTCTTTCGCTAGACCTTTGTCCTCGTTCATGATGATTCATCTTCTATTCTTGTGGCCTCCCGTGAAATGTTTGGGGCGCGAAGTAAAGGAAAGGTTTACTCATTATGAGTTCGCACCCCCCAGCTTCAATCCACTCTGCAGCTGATCCCAAATTTCCCATTCAGTTGTGTGTTAGTCGTCTTGAAATTTCATTGTTGATTCCCTGTGCCACGTTTCCTTAAGCGGCCAAGAGCTGCGACCCTTCCGCTCGCGTGCCCCCTGAAGGGGCGACCAAGAGGCTCTTTCTTTCGGGTTGCTTCACTCTCTGCATTTTCGGGAGAGGCGAACTGGATGGTTCTGGTCTTACCTCCCTGGGTTCGTCGCGTATTTTCAAGTTATCGTCATTTTGACGAGTTGCAGCGGATACCGAGAACCGGCGTGGAAGTTATTTTCCGTTCCTTCCTTTCCTTAAAAGGTATGTCTTCCGATGGCCCCTTCCTTTTCCCTAATCTGCTAAAGGAAGCTTAAACCCTGTGAGAGACCCCGCCGCCCGGGCGCCAAATCCGAGCGTCACACCATCATTGATTAGCGGACTTTGGAGCCTACCCCTCTTATATTTTCCCCCTCCCCATTTGTTCTTCTCTCGGCACGTTGCCCAACTTTTCTTTTGTTCGTTGGTCCTTTTTGTCCCCCTGCTCTATGCACCCCCCACTTCCCCCCCCCCCACCCCAAAATTGTCAGAGTGGAAGGTCTGGACAGCTTTATTGGTTTTCCCTTTTTTTTTTGC
>Ga0179593_1370285_pt1 | contig 11307 bp, 11 predicted proteins | sample CZODoug2_1_08_16_FD_185931 | JGI IMG/M metagenome (GOLD analysis project Ga0179593, IMG submission 185931) | Vadose zone soil fungal communities from Angelo Coast Range Reserve, California, USA - CZODoug2_1_08_16fungal (PacBio error correction) | ecosystem: Environmental > Terrestrial > Soil >... | reverse complement strand
ATAATTTTTCCAGCCTTCCAAACAAGCAGCCCCGCCCTGTCACCCATTTCTGGTTTGAGACACGGGGGCGACAGATCCTTTTCCTTATGCTAAAAGCTAGCGCGTACTTCGAATTGGCCGGTGCCGACGCCCTCTTTTTCAACCTAGGGTCTAGCGTTTGCCAGCTTCAAAGAAGCGCCCTCGGGCGTAGTCTCTGGTCGAGCAGCGTGGTGACTTTCCCCCCCTTAATTTTTCCCGCACTTTTTTTTTTGAAAACCGGCTGTTTCGGTGACATTGTAGCGCTGCCCTACCAATTCAGATGCGTTCCGTGGTCCCCTTCCCACATTCCGTAAGCCGGTTTAATGCCCAAGGTCTTCAATTCTGTCACCTTTCTTAACCATCAGCATTTCTGTTCCAGGGTCGTGACATTCTTTTCAGCTAGTCCACTTCCACGGCCATTTTCTGCGCGGACTTCCAGTTCACAGCAGGTGTACTTTCCAAATATGGTCCTCAGGATCTTGCTAAAAGGCAATAACCGTTTGGTTGAAACCGCCTTAATTGTCAACCTGCAGGAGCGAGGTGGCGCGTTTTCCGCCCTCCAGCTTCTGTCTCCTCCTCCACATTCTTTCAGCGGCTTATACCCCCCCAAGAAATCTCCCTTGCCATCAGCGGCAGCCACTTCTGTACAGGCTAGGTTGGCCTACGATGCCCATCCCTATCAATCCCATTCAGTTTTGTTGTGGTTTTTCTTTACAGTGGATTCCTTTCACCTGGTACACTCCCTGGATTGCTCACTTGGAATTGAGTTATGGTGGAGAAGATACTGGCGGCTTCTTTTGATTACGTCTGCCTGCTGGTTTTGCGGCGCGCTGACCAACCAGAGGCTTTTTTCTTTTTTGGGGGAACAACCATTCGCCATATAAACAGCACGTCCGTCCCCCACCCCCGACCCGCCCACCCCCCCCCACCCCCCACCCCCGCCAACCCAGTGAGCGGTTTCCCCTTGGTTGATTGCCGTTGGAGTTTTTTCCTTCTCCTTGAATAGTTTCCTTCTTTGCCCGTACCACCGGATGGCGTCTCATCTTCTCAGCTTTTTTCGGGAAGTGATAAGACCTTTATGATTCGCTGGACCATTCTGCTTTCGTTTTTCCCGAAAGGTTAAAGAATGCCCCCCAGCGTTGCATTCAGGTGTTGCTGACAAGTTTCCCCAATCGGCCTCGAAGAGAATTGATGCGGTGGTTTCCAATTTCCCCAGCTCCTTGGTGCCGAACTTTCGTGCTCCAAAAAGATTTTTCAGCACACACCCGACTATTTAGCTCGATACGCGCTGCGTTTATTTTCTTGAGGTTCGGCTTTTCTCCGCATGGGCCGCGGACCGATGAGATTGAGCGTGGCGGCACCGGCGTCCCGTCCGCTACCGGCGGGAGCGGTGAAGCCTTCCTCAGCGCTTGTTTTCCCCTTTGGGAAATACCAATTTTTACCGATGTTTGGGAGACGTTTTTTGGCGTGTCTTTTTGAGCGATCCTGCGCTGACAAGCACTTACGGAGCATGATCGTTCTTCCCCCCACTTGCCCAACGGTGTGGCCACCCGGTTGCAAGCATATTTGTACTGATTAACGCGGCCCACTGCTTCTTCCCCCAGTCCCCTTTTTGGCGCTCGTTCGAAGATGGTCCTCTCACCCGGACGCGCCGGCCTTTTTTTCCCACGCCTGCTCCTTCCCTCATAGTCCCTTAGGGATGCCCCTGGTTCAGATTTTTCTTGACGCATACCATTAAACATTTTCGTTGATTGCCCTTTTGTTTGGTTCCGCGTTTATTGTGAACTTTGAAGATTGGCAGCGGTAATACCGCTCCCATAGCCGACTCTCTCCCTTGACGGGATGGTCCCATCGTTTTCTCCCGAGTTCCCCTGTCTCCAGACGGTCCTTAACTCGTTTTTTTCTCCACTTACCCCCTTCGCTTCTCATCCACTTTTTTAGCAGGACATTTCTAGCAGCCGACGTTTCACGACGGCTTTGGGGGGCAATTTTACTGAACCCTGAAGAACTGCGTACCCCATTGTCTTTGCTTTCGTTTTTTTTTCTTCCCTTTGTTTTGCCTAAGTGTTGATGATTTTAGCCTCCCCGCCTTCTTCCCCCCCCCTGTCCCCCGGCCCCCCCCCCCTTCCTGCTCCCTCACCACCGAAACTTTTTCCGACTCCTTCCCTCAGCCCTGACCTTACGGATATTTTCTCCTCCCTTCTTGACGTGCTGCTTCGGCGTGGAATTGCTTAAGCCGTCGCCGTCAGCGCCTTCTATGAGTCCTTTTCTATTTCAAACCCTAGACCACCCAAGATGTTGAAACAAAACTGCGCTAAACCGGTTCCCTGCACCTTCCAAGCAGAATCCTTTTCCCCCTCGCTACTGAAACTCGCGCCCCGCCAGCACTAATCTCACTCTTTCCCCCGCCCCACCGGTTCCTCTCCCTCCTTCTAGGCGATCTCACTCATTGAAGCCGGTCCAACTTCCCCCCCCTTTTCAAGACCTTTCGGAACAATTCTTTATTTGCTGCAGTTTCCCCTTTTTCCTCCCGTCTTTATTTGATCACGCAGATGGATGCGCGAGGGACCCCTTCAACCGAGATCATCCTTTTATGATAGTTGCTTTTTTTCACTAATCGGGCTTTTTGTTTTGACCTTACCAGCAATGTTCCGGTCTGCCACTCGTTCTCCCCCTATGCGTACGGACAAGCGGGCGTCGACTCCCAAGATTCACTGAGCCTCTCTTACCCCTGATTGTCTCCACATTACACCCGTTCTGCGGTGCTTCTTTCCTTCGTGCGTTTGAGATCAAGGCTTTTTCGCTCCGTCAATTCCTTGCGCCTACCGGGCATAGTTCCCGCCTTCCACACGTTACAGTTGGGTTTTTTTCGGGGCCCGGACCCTTTTTACAGGTTTTTATTCCTTCATTTCCTCCTAGACCCTCCTTTGACTCTTTTCCGCAGCTGCCTCCGCACCTTAATGAATTACAGTTTATTCTTATCCAACTTCTGGAAACCTCCCCCCTTTCGGTTTCTCCGTTCATCCCTGCAACACCCCCCTGGTTTTTTTATTCACCCCTCAATCCACCTGCGTTGTCATCCTGTTTTTTCTTCTTTAAGCGCTTTGAGCCCACAGGGATCTCACACTGAACCCCCCCTTTAACAATTGTTCACCGTTTGTATTCCTAGGATCAATTTTTCTGGATAGCATCTCTCTTGAAAAGTTTGCTTTGGTTCAGACATCGGTTCTGTTTACTGTTGCATCTTTTACCCGTGTGAATGAAAAATCTCATCTGGCACCCTCGCTCTGGTTGCCAGTTTTTTGTGATGAGTTCTTGGTATTGGCACGGTGATGCTCCCCTAGCCTTCTTCTTGCCTCTCTGTCCCCCAAATGAACGCAAACTAGAGATAACCGATCTTCCCAGGCTTACCACCCCTTCCCCGGGAACCCAAGTTTTTTTTGATTTGGATCTACTGTCATTTGTTTTTCTTTCCTCGGTTTGGATTGCTCTTAACACACAGATTCGAGTTTTTTTTGATGTGGGGGTTGTAGACGCCCCGTTCCCTCCGTCTGGCTCTCTTTTTTGTTTTGGGGGCGCATCATTTACCTTGATTTTTTTTTTTATGCTGACCGAGGGCACTCGGTCGCGGAGTGAGATTACTACTTTGAGCGGGGCAGAGCGTATGGATGACTCGGACCCGCTTTCACCGCTTCGTAGTCCTCTTTTTTCCCCTTCTCCTCCACTCCCCCCCCATCTTTTGTTTTTTTGTTAGAGAGATCGGCAGACGCTTTCGCTTTTATTCCCGATTCTTCACCCTAAACTGCTATGCCCGCTCTCCTCGCTACTTTTCTTCCCCCCTCCCTTCTCCTTTTTATTCCCGCGGTTCCTTTTAACTAATGATGGATTATGCTTACAGTCCATGACTGTTATTCCTGCAGTCTTCTTGCTCCCCGTGTTTCACCCCCCCCCAAAAAGACGACCCTGTGTCTGGACCTCGGTCCATGCCACCAACCCCCGTTCGTTGACTACCCAAGATCCTGGTTTTGATGATGTCCCCCCAGCAGGAAAAGCGCGTTCTCCCTACGGTTTTGGGGTTGTTTCCAAAACGTGGCACTAGCTTAGACTAGTTCGGCTCCCGGTTTTTTCCGCATGTTGTTTCCCTCCTCGGCCCCCTTCTCCTTGGTTTTTTTATCCTAACCGATGAACCAACCCTAGCGCCAGGGTGCCCCCGCCTGTCCCCCCGATCACTTTTTTTATTCCTCCCGAAAGCTTTTTTCATTTGACCCACCTTTCTCGCACAGCCCCATACCACCCGGGGCAACAAGCCCACCCAACGTTGCGCTTCTTCTCTCTCCCTTCTTTTTTTTTTTCTTCCTTCATTTCAGTATTTTTGGGTTTTTTTTTTTTTTTATTGAAATCTCCGCGGTGTTGATCTTGGGCCGGGTTGTTATTGTCAGTTTCTCATTAATTAGGGCAATCCACACGCTCGTCCACAGGATGGAAAACGCATTGTATTGCGTTTTTTCTCTTGTATCCTCAAGTTTTATTTCGTCGACCCTTTCTTTCCCCCGTCCCAAGACTCAATGGGGTCGTTTGCCAGTACTTGTAAGTTCTACTCATCAAGTCTCCTCCTACAATTCGTCTGTTCCTGTCAACCTCTCTCATTCTTGACGGCATTTCCTTGACCCCGTCTTTTTCCCCGCGGCTAATAGCGGAAACTCCCTCTGCCCCCCTTTTCCAGTTGCTCAGACCCGAACCCCCCATGGACATTTTTGTCCTTGTGCACCCGTCTCCCCTGTTCGCGTATAATCCCTCAGTTTCAGCCCGAAACCAAGTCTCTCCCCGGTGGTATCCACTCAGGCCCCGGGGTGCCCCCCTGCCTTCACAGTTTCGTCTCCCCCCCCCCCTCCTATGTAAAAGCGGGTGGAGGACTTTGGACCCTGCCCGACTCGCCCCTGGTGTTCCTGAAGAATCTTCTTCCCCCCCCTTCTTTTCCCTTTTTTCCGCCTTGATTTCATGTACAACCCGCCGCCATCCCAGAATTGACCGCCCCCATCCTCTCTTGCCCTGAGCTTCCTTGCCTACTCCCCCTCTCTCCAGCATCGCGACACACCAGGGCGAGACTTGTTACTTCTTGTTCCTTGACCCTCCTTCCCATACCTTTTTCCCCGGGCACTGCCCGGTTAATTTGTTTTCCAGTTTTGCACCTTCTTTTTCCTTTCGGAAGATAGCCTCTTTTTTTTAGACTTGGAAACTTTGTCCTTTGAGTTTGCAACTGGTCTTCTGCCTTTCTCTTTGGGCGCCATCTCCTGCAATTCTTCGCTTACGGTTGGCTCGTTTTCGGTTTTCATGTGGTTTTTCAACCTTGTTGTGAAACCCCTTTCCTCTTTCTCTTCTTTCCTACTAGGTTTACCCCTAAAGGCCATATGTTAGGCACCCTGGAGGCTCTTTCGCTTCCTCCTGATCAGTCATCTTTTCCCCCCACGAGAAGGGATGCCACCCGCCCCACCCCCCTTTTTTGCCTCCCCGATCTTATCCTCCTGTCTTGCGTTTCCTGTTCTTGTCAACCCCCTCTTCTCAACACTCAGCCCATATTCCTCCTCCAGTTGACAACCGAAGTCCACCTTGGTTTATCCCCTTTTTATTCCCCTGCGTTCTGTTTTTTCAACGAAATCCCCGGTTCGCTCCAGAAATTCCCCCCCCCGAGGGGCTTGATTGCTTGGACCCACTTCAGGTTAAACCCCCTTTCTCTCCATATTTCTTTGTTCAGCCCCCCTTGATCCTCACCCTTCTAAGTCTCTTGGCCTTAAAAAGGGAAAAGATGCCAACCCTCTTTCCCCCCCCTCCTCAGGCTTCCGTCTGCGGCAGATGGTGCCTCTTACAGACTCCATCCTCCCCCCCCATTTTCCCATCCCTGAGGAACCACCATTTAGTTCTTTGACAACCGACTTGACTCTGATCTTCCCCCCTTTTGGTCAGGCCTGTAGTGAGTCACCCCTTTCTCTTCCCCCTTTGAACTCCCCCCCGAAGGACCAGCTTCTTCACGAGTAGGGTCAAGAGTTATGAGTTAGGAGTGGACCCCCTCTCCTGACACCCTTCGTAGGTAAAACACGACTCCCGACTGGTTAGGGGTACGTTCATGCCTTTTGACTAGGATCTGGTCTCGATGGTTTTGCCACCGGTTTTCTAAGTCCTGGTTGGGCCTATGGTTGGACGGGCAGAAGGTTCCTTGCTGCTTGGAATCCTAGGCTGGCGCTATAAAACTCGCCTCGAGGGGGTTTGGGGGGGGGGCCTGGGGTGCGCCTCCTTTGCTTTTACAAACTATGTCTTGGTCTGTATCAAATGTTTTCTAACCGCCCCCCCCTCATTGATTCTTTCCCCCTCCCTCCTCGTCAGCGGTTCGCGGGCCCCTTTAGAAAGGTTCTCCCCCACAACAAAACCCTTTCTGTCCTGGACCTTCTTATCTTCCCACGCCGACCCCGACTGTCGAACCGCGCACGGCGTGTGCCCCAGGAGCTGTTTTCTGAGTCGGGGCGTATTCCGTTTGTTCTCGACCACTCCTTTTTTTTTTCTTTTGCGCACTGAGTTCCGGGGTGAGTGCACCCAGCGCGTTTTCTTTCCCCGTTTTTACATTGCTCTCCCAACTCGCAATCGCTCACCTGAGGATGCTTTGCGTTGTTCTTTTTCCAACCTGCGGCCTCCCGCTGAATCGCCGCCACTTTTCCGCTTTTCTGGTTCTGTTCCAACCGCGCCAGTACGTTTCCCTTTCTTGGCAGTTCGGTAAGGGTTTTCGCTTTTTCACGTCCACGTCGGGTGCGCTGTGATCCTCTTCGGTGGTTCTGTCACCCAACCCCCGTCCCTTAAGGCAGGATCAAAGGACATTAACCTACTTGTTGACCACCGCCAATTGAACCCTCATCGACTGACTTCCCGTTTGGTCCTCCTAGAAGTAATCCAGAAGGGCCCTCTCTTCCTCAACTCCCGCCTCCTTTGACACTAGGATTATCAACCCTCACTGCCATCCCTGTTCCATTCAAGAGGAATTAACAACTCTGAGTGTCACCCCTCTATGAACTTCCCCTGATGTCAAGCCCGCCCACTGTCCCCTACTCTATTTCATACATTTCCCGTTGTTGTTTTGTATATTCTCCTTAGACCTGTATGAGGTCCCGTCTTATCTTGCCCTTCCTATTTCCCGCCCCCTCAGTTTGGTTCTTCCCTTTTTCTGCCCCCTGTTTGTTCTCTTGTGTGGCCTTGCGTTTTTTCTTGTCCCTTTGCTCCGCGGTCTTCAACCTGCTTGGGCGTCTTTTCGCTTCCCCCCTCTCGTCCTGAAGTTTTTGGACTTTTAGCGGCCCCACCCCGTCTGTTCTTGCTCTTTGAGCCCTCCTGACTAGTACCCGTCTTTTTTGCAGCCACACTGTTTTGTGTCGTCTCTTTCACTGTCCGAGTTCAATCTTTTCATTGGTCCTATTCCTACTGCACCCTTATTGATTCACTCTTTTACATATATTTGCTTGTGAAGGCAAGTTACATCATTTCCTGCCTTTTCACTCCCCCTGTGCTGTATGACAATGTTTCAATCAGCCACAGCCGAATTAGTAATTGCTTTCGTCCAGTGTTTCCACGTCAAGCCCCCCGAGTGTCCTACACCGTCACTCCTTGTCTCAAAACTATTCTTTTTTCAGTGCACCTTTTTCCCCTTTCGTTTGCTCAAGCCTCGGCGGACCCCCTCTTTTTCGGTGTGTCGGGTTGACAGCAGATTGGTACCTCGTGACATGTTGAGTGAGAGCTTTTCGTCCATTACTCCCGGAACCGATCCTCTAGTAATTTTCTCAGTCTCAGCTTAGGTTCCTAGCCTTTCGTTTACGATCCAGCACGATGGTCTCCCCTTTCTGGTGGCGTCTCCTGGCCCGTACCCCTTCGCCCCACAAATCCTCCTTGTCTCACTATTCGTCCCTCCGTACCACCCCCATGTCCACACGGATATTTCTCAAGGCAAGCCAGAAATCTCTTACCCCAAGTATAACTCCTAGTCCCCAAAGGCTTCCCCTACAAGTCCCCCGTCGGTTGCGTTTTTTTTTCAGACGCTGTTGGTCCAAGACGCGCCGGAGGACCCCATACGCTGGATGGAACCCGAACTCTGCGGACTCCCGGGCTTAGGAACCGGGTGGCAAGATCCGATGGACCAGACAAGCCAATCTATTCCCCAGTTGCCCGACCCGATTTCGATTGCCACGCGCGTGGTGGTGCTGAGTTTAACGTGGGGGAGCCGGTGCCCGCTTTCACCGAATGATTCACCCTCTTCAGCAAGCAGCCGATGTGCTTTTAACTAGTTCTTGATACCAGCGTTCCCGTTTTTTAGCATGGCGCTTCCCTAGGGGTCTTCAGGATGCACTAATTTCGGAACTACCTGGTTGAGTTCCCCTTTTCAACTCCCTGGCAGACCGCTCTTTTCTGCCTCAATGCACGAGTTCTTGGCAAGAATGTACGCCACTAATAAATCCCGGTACCCACCCCAGGCTGCCCCCCCGCTCCGGCTTTTCCCAATCTATGTGCTACTTTCTTGCTTCCTTTTTCCCAGAATCCCCTTTCCTATCCTTAAAGATACCACATGAACCCGGTGATATCGGATGTATTCCTTGCTTCAGGTTTTGCTGCTGCCTCACGTTTTTTTTTACGTTTTTTGAATCTTTTCCCCCGCCCACAGTCGCAGGCACCAGACTTCGAAGGTGAACCCAAAGAGCTCTTACCCTCCATCCCCGTATAGGAACAGAGAGGTCATAAAGACGGCTTTCAAAACCAGGGAGCCATCCAACGGGTACGAAAAATTGAACCATCTCAAGCACCGATCCGAATTGCCCGACGCGAGGAACAAACCTGAAGACCTCCACCGCAATCCCCTCCTGTCAAAAGCCCGCCAAAACGGCTATCAACCCTACGGCGATCTTCCGCCAGACTTACAGTTCCACCTTGGGAAAACCGGACCCTTACCGGTGCCTGTACACCATGAGATTCTGTCTCGGATTCAGTTCGCCGGTGATTTTAGGCGATGATGAGAGGGCCCCAGCCGAATCGACGGCTCACTTTTGCCCGTTTCAAGGGACTTATTTTTTTTCGGGGCCCACCTTCAAGCAACATGTTCTGAACGACTTTGTCGATTTGAGATAAGGACCACTCTTTGTCGCCTTTCAATGTATTACCTTCGCGCGTGATATAGAGTCGCCCACCCAATTTCTTCCGGTTTTTGATGACGCCCTTTCTGGGTTCCTGGCGATCCATTTTTTTTAGATCACCTCAAGCCTTCCTCTGGCACCGCTCGGATCTTACAAAACCGTTCCATTTTTTTTTTTGTCGGGCAAGTCGCCCCTCCCCTTTCTTCCTTTTTCCCATAGATTTCGCTTCCCCCTCCTTCCTGTTTACGAGAAGTCCGACCGTCCCATGAACGTTCCCTCCTTTCCTCCTTTGAGATCCCTTCTTTATACAAACCACGCGTCCGACCCTTGTGATCTGATGTCAATCCCCCTTCCACCTACCTTTTCACTGTTTCCCCAAGTCACCCGACCAATCTTGTCATCCTAGGTCTCTTTTTGCGCTCAGTCCCTTAGCGTAAATAACAGGGGCCAAACTCTCCCTCCGCTCGGACGTGGTGATGTATGCCTCGGAGATTAGCCGAATTGCGGTTTGAAAACCGGGTGTGTCGGTTGTTCCAGAACATGGTGGATGTCGTGTGTAAAAAATTTCGGTCGCATGGTGGTGGTTGGCCCCTTTGCGTAGGTGATCGTTTTCCTTCGCTCTGGCGTATTGTGCTGTTCAGGTGTGCCCCTCCAGCTTTTTTTTTTAGCTGCTGTGCCAACCCATGGAGGCCCAATCTTTCTCCTTCTCGTTTCACAGTTTTTTGACCCCACCGCTCGGGCACCCATCGGCGCGTGGGAGTGTGCGCACGGCGTATGACGCGAAGTGGTTTGCCGCGGTTTATTCACGACAGCTTTATTGCGTTTTGGTTTTAGGTTTTGAACGGCCTACTAATTGACGAAGGAGAGTCGTGGGTTTGGCTATCATCTCATGCTGTGACCGCGGTGCCCCTGGCGACTGTTTTTTTTATTTACGCGAGCGGTGACATTTCGCTGTCTGGCAGATATTCGCGCGCGACTCGCTTTGAGATCTTTCTCCTCCTTTGTGTTGCTTTTTTGATTTCTATATTCGGAAGCCGCTTTGAGCGCGACCCCGCGATCTCCAGCCCGGTTCGGGCGCTGCATAACTCTCCCGCAGTACGACGCCCAGCGTGTCCCGCACATCAATGAGATGACTGCGCACGCCATTTTTGCCGCTCTTTCGGCGTCTAGGTTTTTTCGCCCCCCTCAAACCGCGATTAAACTCGTTTGGAATCGCAACTCCAATTAGTCGCCCAGCACCCAGCTGCCGGGATTCGGCAATCCCCCCCTTTTTCTTTACTTTCCCGAAGGTTTTGCATCCCTATGGCAAAGAGCGGATCTGCTTGTTTTGAGTACATTGGGGTTTTGAACCTTCAGATGGCAAGTTAGTTTCTGCAGCACCGACATGTCACGCACTCATCTCGCCCTCCCCATGCATAGCTTTTCCGAATGCTGCCTGAAGTTTCATTCTGAGCCCCATCATCCGAACCCGCCCCGCCTTTTGCTGATTTTTCAGCCGAAAGACACTTGTCATCCTGAGGCTATTTTCTGAAGGATGAGTTTTCTTGAGTCACGTACCATGTTTTAGGTTTCAGTTTCCTGAGGGAGGCAAATCAGCGCGGTCCCTCAGGAGTTGACAACGCATTTTCTTTTCGTGGTGTCTCTCAGACCATTTGATTCGCGTTTTCCGTTTGATCCCGCCTCAGCCTCAATGGGGTCGGTGGAACCGCAGTTGTTGGTAATCCCTGGACCTAGTCACCGCCCTCGTTTCCCGGGGTTCACGGGAAGGGCTGGGCTTCCCCGGGGGACGGAGATAAGCGGCAGGAAAGGATAGGGTCCCCACGCGCAGAATCAGAGGCAAATGAAGTCCCCGTTTCATGTTGGCTGACTTTTGACCCGCCCCCCCAAACACCTTGGAACTTTCTTTCGTCTTGGAACTTAGCCGTCTTTTTTTTCTATTGACGAAGCGAACAAACACGCAATTTCTCTCCCTTACTAAAGACGCGGCCCCACGAACTTACCAGTTAGGTTAGAAAAGCCCCGATGTACATCGGGCCCCGTTTCGTTAATTTTTCCAGTAACCGTCCGCAGGTGCTAAGAATACGCAACCTCTTGAGTCCTTTCCACTCTCCAATGTCCCCAGACCGCGAAGGAC